>Ga0302299_10000667_pt1 | contig 19384 bp, 15 predicted proteins | sample III_Fen_N3_4_FD_198795 | JGI IMG/M metagenome (GOLD analysis project Ga0302299, IMG submission 198795) | Peat permafrost microbial communities from Stordalen Mire near Abisko, Sweden - III_Fen_N3_4 | ecosystem: Environmental > Terrestrial > Soil > Wetlands > Permafrost | place: Sweden: Abisko... | reverse complement strand
GGTAGTTCCACGGCGTGATCGCGAGCACGACGCCGATCGGCGCGTAGACGATCCGCGCCTGCTTGTGCGCGAGCAGGAGCTGCCGGGCCTCGATCTCGTCGTCGCGCAGCAGGTCCTCGGCGTGCGTGCACAGGTGCCGCAGGGCATCGAGCGCAGGCAGGATCTCGACCGCGTAGGCCTCCGCCGCCGGCTTCCCCTGCTCGCGCTCGACGAGGCGCGCGACCGCGTCCGCGTCGCGCACGACCGCCTCGCGCAGGCGGTCGACGAGCCGCGCGCGCTCGCGAAAGCTCGTGCGGCTCCAAGCCGGAAACGCCGCGTGCGCGGCCGCGATCGCCTCACCGGCCTGCGCCGCGTCGAGCAGCGTGACATCGGCGAACACCTCGCCCGTCGCCGGGTTGACGACGGGACGCGTCCCGCCGCGGCCGGGCGTCTCGCGGCCCGCCAGCCACGAGTGCGCGACGGGAAGCGCGGCCGCGTCTCTGCTGGTCGGCATACGGCGATTCTACGCCGCCCGTGCCGACCTCGCAGGCCGCTGCAGCGGCCGTTGTCCGACGCTGTGGACGATTCGGGCCGGGGTAGCGCCTGCGCTCGCTCCGCGCACTGCCGGACCGGGCGCAAAGTCGCTCGCTACGGCGACCCCGGCCCTCCTCGGCCCGCTGCCCCAGGCTGTCGGTGCTCTCTCTACGGCCTCACGCGCAGCGGGTACGGCGGCCGCTTCGGCTCGGCCGGAGGGTTCTTCGCGAGCGCGGCCAGCGCAAGCTCGATCGCCTTCTCGAGCTGCGGGTCCTTGCCGGCGATCACGTCCTTCGGCGTCTGCTCGACCTCCACGTCCGGCGGCACGCCCTCGTTCTCGACCACGAAGCCGTCCTCGGTCCAGATCGCGAGGTTCGGCGCGGTCACCTGCCCGCCGTCCATCAGCACCGGGAAGCCGAGGATGCCGACGAGGCCGCCCCAGGTGCGCTTGCCGACCAGCGGCCCGAGGCCGAACTTGCGGAACATCCACGGCAGCAGGTCGCCTCCCGAGCCGGCCGTCTCGTCGATCAGCATCACCTTGGGTCCGTGGATGCCGGCGATCGGCGTCTTGAGGTCCGCCCCGTAGCGCATCGCCCAGTAGCTGACGACCGGCCGGCGCAGGATGTCGATGTAGTAGTCGGCGACAGAGCCGCCGCCGTTGTGGCGCTCGTCGACGATGATCGCGGGCCGGTCGGCCTGCGGGAAGAAGTAGCGCTTGAAGTACTCGTGGCCCGCCTCGGCCGTGTTTGGCACGTAGACGTAGGCGACCCGGCCGCCGCTGGCCTCGCTCACGTGCCGCAGGTTGCCCTCGACCCAGTCGCGGTTGCGCAGGGCCTGCTCGCTCTCGAGCGGCACGACCTGCACCGTACGGGAGCCCTTGCCGTCGGGCGTCGGGCCGACGCGGATCTCGACGATGCGGCCCGCGCTGCGCTCGAGGCGCTGGTCGAGGTCGTCGGGGTAGCGCAGCTCGCGACCCTCGACGGCCAGCAGGTACTCCCCCGCCTTCACGTCGACGCCGGGCTCGGTGAGCGGAGAGCGCAGCTCCGGGTTCCAGTTGAGGCCGCCGAAGACCTTCTTGAAGCGGTAGCGGCCGTTCGCGACCTCGTAGTCGGCGCCGAGCAGACCGCCCGGTACCGTGTCCGGCTGCCAGGGGCTGTCGCCGTCCGATTGGAAGGAGTGGCCGACCGAGAGCTCGCTCAGCAGCCAGCGGATCACACGGGTGAGGTCGTTGCGGCACGCGAGGTCGGGCAGGAAGGCGGCGTACTTGCGCTTCATCGCCGGCCAGTCGGCACCGTGGAAGCCCGGGTCGTAGAAGTAGTCGCGGTTGATGCGCCAGGCCTCGTCCAGCATCTGCGCCCACTCGGCCGCGGGCTCGATCCTCACCCGCACCGCGTCGGCGTCGAGCTTGAACTTCGCGAGGTCCAGCTTGTCGGCCACGTCGACGACGTGCCAGGCCTCTGCCACGCGCACCAGCGCGCGCTTGCCGTCGGCCGAGAGCGCGAAGCCGTCGGCCTTGTCGAGCAGCGTGTCCTCCTTGCGCTTCTCGAGGTCGTAGCGGCCGATCGCGGCGTCGGCGCCGGGGTCGGTCGAGGCGGCGCGTCGGTAGTAGATCTGACCGGGTCCGCCCGCGGCGAGGTCCGCGTAGACGCCCGGCTTCAGCGGCAGCGCGAGGATGCGCTCGGCGAGGCCGTCCGGGTCGACCTTCACCTCCACCGGCTTCTTGGCCGTGTCGGTCTCGGCCTTCTTGTCGGTCGCCTTCGGCTCCTCGGCCTTCGCAGCCTTCGCCGCCGGCTCGGCCTTCTTCTCGTCGGCCGGCTTCTCCTCGTCGCTCTGCTTCGCGAGCGGCGACGCGACGCCCTTCGCTAGCACCGCGAGGTAGACCTGCTGCACCGTGCGCATGTCCGCGTTCGCCTGCGAGAACCAGTCGTTGACCGGGCCGGCGTCGGTCGAGACCAGGAAGTACAGGTACTTGCCGGACGCGTCGAAGACAGGGCTCGTGGCGTCGGCGAGCCCGTCGCTGAGCGGGTAGGACTTCCCGTCACCGAGCGAGTAGAGGAACAGGCGGTTGAAGTAGGTCCGCGTGTTGCGCGTGTAGGCGAGCCAGCGCGAGTCGGGCGACCAGGCGTGGTGGAGCACCGGCGCCGGGCCGTAAAGCAGCTCGGAGGAGACCTTCGTCTGCTTCCCGCTCGCCACGTCGAGCACCCAGAGTGAGAGCGAGTTGTCGGTGTAGCTGAGCTTCTTCGAGTCGGGCGACCAGTGCGGGTTGTCGTAGAAGCCTGCGCCCTGCAGCACGATCCGGCGCGCCTCGCCCTGGCCGTCCTGCGCGGCAATGCGCAGCGCGTACTCGCCGCCCTCGTCCGAGAAGTAGGCGATCGAGCGGCCGTCGGGCGACCATGCGGGCGAGCGCTCGTGGACGCCGGGGGTGCGCGTGAGGTTGCGGTCGTCCCCCTTCTCGCGCGGCAGCGTCACGATCTCGCCGCGCAGCTCGAACGCGACGCGGGCGCCCGAGGGCGACAGGCTGGCGGCGCGCACCCATTTGCCGCCCTTCGTCGACCAGCGGGGACGCAGCTCGGCGAGGTCGGCGGCGACGGCGAGCTTGAGCCTCGTGGAGACGCCCGTGGCGGGGTCCAGCAGGTGCACGTAGCCGGCCTGCTCGTAGGCGATGCGGCCGTCGCCCGCGCTCGCCGCCAGCACCGGGAAGTCGGCATGGCGGGTGAGTGCCGTGACCGCCCGCGTCGCGCGGTCGAACGCGTAGACGTTGAACTCGCCGTCGCGGTCCGAGCGGAAGTAGAGCCGCTCGCCGATCCACATCGGGTCGGTGTCGTTGCAGCGGCCCGCGGGCTGGGGCACCTGCTCCACGGCGTAGGTGGCGTTGTCGAAGAGCAGGATGCGGGCGGCCGTGCCGCCGCGGTAGCGCTTCCACTGCGAGAAGGCCTCGGCGAGCGGCACGTAGGCGATCGTGCGCCCGTCGGGCGCGATCTGGGCCTTGCTCGCGTTCGGGATCGGCAGCCGCGTCGGGAAACCCCCGCCCACGGGGACGGTGAACAGCTGCGTGTAGCGGGTGGTGTGGACCTGGCGCGGCGAGGAGAACAACACGGACTGCCCGTCGGGAGTAAACCCGAGCGCGACATCGTTGCCCGGGTGCCAGGTGAGCCGCCTCGGCGTGCCGCCGGCCGCGGACACCACGTAGACGTCGGCGTTGCCCTCGTAGCGGCCCGTGAACGCCACCAGCGAACCGTCCGGCGAGAAGCGGGGCCCGGACTCGACGCCGGGGTGGCTCGTGAGCCTGCGCACCCCCGTGCCGTCGAGGCCGGCGATCCAGAGGTCGTTCGCGTACGCGAACGCCACGTGCCCGCCGCCGACGGCCGGGTCGGAGACCAGCCGCGTGTCGGCGGTGTCGATGGCCCCGGCCACGGCCGGCAGGAGCACGGCGCAGGCGGCGATGACGGCGAGAGTCGAGCGCATTCCTGGTCCCCCTCTGCTGGGTGAGGCGGAGAGGGTGACGCGGCTACGCTCGCCGGTCAACCGACGTCGGGCAGCTCGGCGCCGCCCTGGTCGCAGGCGCGCAGGCCGAGGCGCTTCATCACCAAGCTGCGCTCGCCTGCCTTGCGCCGGCACCACTCCCCCTGCGAACATCACCACCATCGAAAGCAGGAGCCACCAGATGCGCTGCACTAGACTCGCCGCCACCCTCGGAATCGCCGCCATCTGCGGACTTGTCTCGTTTGCTCCGCAGAGCCTCGCGCAAGAGAGCGCCTGGCAACCCGCTCCCGGTCACATCACCCTGGACCTTTGGCCCGGCACCCCACCCGACGCCTCCGGCATTCCCGCCCCCGAAGTCGACACCACCAACCCCAAGAACAACAACCTCATCGCCGGAAAGCCCCTGATTCGCCTCGGCAACGTGTCCCGCCCCACCCTCACTCTCTACGGGCCCAAAGGCAAGGGCACCGGCGCAGCCGTCGTCGTCTTCCCCGGCGGAGGCTACCGCATCCTCGCCATCGACCTCGAGGGCACAGAAGTCTGCGATTGGCTGAACAAGGCCGGCATCGCCTGCATCCTCGTCAAATATCGCGTCCCGGGTGCCGACTCCAAAGTTCCCAGCACCGGTCCCTATCCCAGCTCCAAAGAAGCCCTCGATGACGCCCAGCGCGCCCTCGGCATCGTCCGCGCCCACGCCGCGGAATGGCAGATCGACCTCAAACGCATCGGCGTCCTCGGCTTCTCCGCCGGGGGCCACCTCGCCGCCGCGCTCAGCACGCACTACGAAAGGCGCCTCTACACCCCCATCGACGCAGCCGAGCAGCAAAGCTGCCGCCCCGACTTCGCCGTAATCGTCTACCCCGGCTACCTTGCCGACACGGACCAGAGCTTCCTCGACAAGCTCGACATCCACCCCACCGCCGACACCCCGCCATCGTTCATCGTCCAGGCCGAAGACGACCCCGTCCACATCGAGAACTCCACCACCTACTTCCTCGCCCTCAAGCGAGCCAAAGTCCCGGCAGAACTCCACATCTACGCCGAGGGCGGCCACGGCTACGGCCTTCGCCCCCAGGCCAAATGGCCCGTCACCACCTGGCCCCGGAGCGTAGAAAGCTGGCTGCACACCATCCACGTCCTAGGCGCACCCAAGCCTTGATCGCCTGCACAAGAAGAGAGGAGCGTAAGCAATACAAGGACGGCTTGCCAGCCAAGTCGCCGTTCATCCGCCGGCCGGTGCACCAGGGCAGAAACCCCGGCCCCTGGAAGTGAACGCCACCAGCCGCCTCTCCCCGCAGTCCTCGCACTTCAGGCGCGCAAAGTCGCGGCAAAGCAGCCCGCGATCGAGGCAGGCCTCCAGCTCCTGACGAGCGTGCTTCGGGTTACGAGCGTGCTTCGGGATGCGCACCGCGATCGCAGCGCCGACCGTGTCGGAATACGATCCGGCTCAGGCCTGTATTCGACTGGGAGGAGCCATGATCGAAGGGGATCGCTGGTTCCAGGACGGGCTGCGGCTCCGAGGTGGGGGTTCTTCCCCGTCTCTCCGGGTCATCCTGCTTCTGGTCGTCGGCGCTGCCGCGCACGCCGTTCCAGCCGCCGCCTCGGACTTCTACACGGTCACACCCTGCCGCTTGGTCGATACGCGGCTTGCCGACGGGCCACTGGCCGGACCGGCGCTCGGAGCGAACGCGAGCCGCACGTTCGTGGTCCCGGGCCACTGCGGGATTCCGCTGGCCGCGACCGCGCTCTCGGTCAACGTGGTCGTCGTCGCACCGAGCGCCGCAGGCCACCTGACGATCCACGCCTCCGGCACGCCGTCGCCGGTGACGTCGACGCTCAACTACGCGGAGGGCCAGACCCGTGCCAACAACGCGGTCGCAGCGCTGGGCGCGGACGGAGGTCTCACGGTCGACGTGAGCCAGACGGCGGGAACGACGCAACTCGTGCTCGACGTCAACGGCTACTTCGCGACGGCTGGCTGCAGCGCCGAGCAGACGCCGGCAAGGCCTGCCGAGATGGCCATCAACCTCGGCGATCGCATGCTCACCTGGTCGCCGGTCGCGGGTGCAACCTCCTACAACGTCTACATCAGGGCCGTCGTGGGCTCGTGCGGGCTGCTCGGCCCGCAGAGCGTGACGCGAAGCGACCAGCTTCTGTCGAACGTCAGCTCACCGCTCGACGTTTCGCCTCCCACCCTCTGCGGAAGCTGCTTCTTCGTCGACCTGGCTGCGGTGAGCGGGGAGTGCGAGAGCCGGCTGTATTCGGATGACGGCCTCCCCGCACCCCTGGGCTTCAGCCTCAGTCCCTGCACCCCCTGAGACTGCGCCTGGCCGGCCAGCGGCCGTCACCGTTGCAGAAAGAGGGTGACGCGTCCGCCGGTCAGCCGACGTCGGGCAGGTCGGCGCCGCCCTGGTCGCAGGCGCGCAGGCCGAGCCGCTTCATCTTCTCGTTGAGCGTCGTCGGCAGGCAGCCGAGCTCGGCCGCGGCGCGGCGCTGGTTGCCGCCGGCACGCTCAAGGGCGTCGACGATCAGCCGCCGCTCGTAGTCCTCCACCAGCCGTCGAAGGCCGACCGCCACGCCGCCGCCGCCGCCGTCCACGACACCACCGAGCGGATACGGAAGAGCCTGCGCCATTTCGCGTTCTCCTGCCTGACCTTGCCCCGGGATCGAGGACAACGTGCGGCCGCGGCGGCCCCCGGTCCATGGACGCGGGCAGGGTTGCGGGTGAGGCGCAAGTGAGGGGACAAGCCCCGGTCGTGCAGGAACTTGGACGCAAGCGTGAGCACCGCCTGGCGCGGGGCAGCGCGGGTCAGTCGCGGGCGGAGGGAGCCGCGTCGATCCGGCGCACGTCCGCGGTACGCGCCCAGCCGCGGGCGCCGGCACCGTCCTCGACGCGCAGCCAGTCACCGCTCGCTTCGAGCACCGGCACGACCTCGCCCTCGCGCAGCGTGGCAGTGGCCTCGGCGGTCGGCGACGCCGACTCGAAGAGCGGCGCGCCCCGGCGCACGACCGCGGCGGTGGGACGAGCGAAGGATGCCGCGAACGGCACCGTCGCCGCGAGCAGGCCCAGGGCCAGCAGCACGCCCGCCGCACGGCCGGGCTGGCGCGGACCGGGACGCACGCGCCCGAACACCTGCGCGAGCAGCGAGGCGAGCAGCAGCGAGGCCGCGAGCAGGTCGAGCCGGAAGCGGCGCGCGGCGCGTCCGACGGCGGCCAGCGGCTCGGGTGCGATCTCCGCAGGGTCGAGGTTCAGCGCCTCGCGCACGCGCTGCACGTCGCGCGCGACGGCGCGGTCGGTCGGGTCGAGCTCGCGCGCCCGCAGCAGCGCCCACAGCGCCTCGCCCTGGGCGCCGCGGGCCGAGGCGGACTGCGCCCAGTTCCAGTAGAGCGACGCGCTCTCGGCGCCGGAGGCGGCGAGAGCGGCGTACGCCGAGAGGGCCTTCGGGTAGTCGCCCGAGCGTGCAGCCTCGTTCGCCCCACGGAAGCGTTCTTCCGCGACTCCGGGCTGGGCGTGGGCGAAGGCGGGCGTCAGGGCCGCGAGGCCGAGCGCCAGCAGGGTCGCAGCCGGGCGCCTCAGGCCCACTTGCGCACCGTCTCTCTGCCGCGCGCCGCGAGGTCGCGGATCTTGTCCGAGTAGTCGCCGAGCTGCGGCGCGTAGCGCACGAAGCGCACCTCGTCGAGCAGTGCGCGCACCGCGCGCGCACGTTCGCCGTCGTCTTCGTCGGCGATCTCGCCGAACGCCTCGTGCAACGCCTTCTCGACCAGCACGGCCGCCTGCTCCTTGCTCAGGCCGGCCTGGCCCGCGCGCTCGAGTTCGCGCAGCGCCGAGCGCGCCGAGCGCGAGGAGGCACCGCCCCCCGGCCGCGGCGTGCCTCGCGATAGCCCGCGTGCGCGGCCGGCGAGCAACAGGATCCCGTGCAGCAGCACCACGATCGCCGCGAGGCCCGCCAGGGCGCGGCCGGACAGGAGGAGCGGCGAGCCGGCGTGAGGGTCGAGCTGCGAGCGCAGCGGCAACGCGCCTGTGGCCACGCGAGCGCCCGCCGCGCCCGGGAGGGCCGGCACGCCGGCGGCGGACGTGCCGCCTTCGACGCGCAGCGACAGCGGCGGCGTCTGGCGGCTGACGACACGGCCGGCCGCCGGATCGAACCAGGAGAAAGAGAGCGCCGGGATCTCGACCGTGCCCGTCGTCTCCGGGACGACCACGAACTCCCAGGTGCGGGAGCCCTCGATGCCCTCGGCTGTGGCGCGCAGATCGGTCTTCACCTGCGGCGGGTAGACCTTCGCCCCGCGCGCGACCACCTCCGGGCCGTGCTCGATCCACTTCAGGTTTCCGGTACCCGACACGCGGAAGCGCAGCGTCGCGGCCTCGCCGAGCGGCACCGTCTGACGATCGAGCGCGCCGCTCACCTCGAAGCGCCCGACCGCCCCCGAGAAGCCGGGCGCGTCCGGCAGCGGGTCGACGGTGATCGTGACCGGCTTCGTCGCGCGCTCGACCGCGCCACCCGCGTCGAAGAAGCCCTGGCGCGCGAGGCCGATCCGGAAGCTCGCCGGCGGCAGCGTGAGCGCGCCCGCCTTCGTGGGGAACAGCAGCTTGCGCAGCAGCGCGAAGCGCGTGAAGGCCTCGCCCCCGAGGGTCGCGGCCTGTCCCTGCTGCTGTGGCCGCTCGAGGTCCTCGGCCCAGAAGCCGGCGTACTGCGGTGCATCCTTGAGCTGCAGGTCCGCGATCGACACCTGAGTGAAGAGCACGTACGTGAGCACCAGCGGCTCACCCACGTGCAGCCGCGTGCGCGACGGCACGGCCTCCATCAACAGCTTGGGCTCGACGGCACGGCCGCGGCGGCGTCCCAGCATCGCCTCGAACGGGTCGCCGAAGGGGTCCTGGCCGAAGGGGTCCTGGCCGAACCGATCCTGCCCGCGCGGCTCGCGCGGCCGGACGCTGCCCGCCACGACGTCGATCGGGATCGCCGGCGCGGACTGGTCGCCGGCGCGAGCCGCGCCGACCTCAGCCCGGCCGACGGCCCGCGGCCGCAGCACGTACGTGTAGCTGCGCGCCTGCGACATGCGTCCGTTGACGATCGAGACCTGCGTAGATTGCGAGGGGCCGCCCACGACGTCGAGGTTCGTGAGCGGCGGCAGCGGCACCTCGTCCGGCGCGCCGCTGCCCTCGACCGTGAGCGTGAGCTGGAGCTGGTCCTGCAGGCCGACCCTGCGCGCGTCCACCTCGCTGCGCAGCGTGAAGGGCGCGGCAAAGACGAGGACCGGCGCGAGGCAGAGCGCGAGCGCCACGGCGAACGGCCACGGCTCCCGAGCCGCGCGGCGCGGGCTCACCAGTCCTTCCCCTTCTTGCGCTGGGCGCGCTTCAACTCCAGCAGCTTCTTCTGTTCGGCCTTCTCGTTCTGCTGGAGCGCGTCGAGCAGCTGCATGGCGCGCTCGCGCGGCATGCCCGTCTCCTGCCGGAAGCGCTGATCCGCCTGCTCCTGGGGCGTCTGTGGCTGCCGTTGCTGCTGCTGCTGCTGATTCTGCTGCTTCGCCTCGCTCTGTTTCTGCTGCTGGTCCTGCTTCTGCTGATCCGGCTTCCGCTTCTCATCCTTCTTCTGGTCCTGCTGCTGTTGTTGTTGCTGCTGCTGGCGCTTCTGCTGCTCCTGCTGTTGCTGCAGCGCGCGCAGCGAGAGTTCCAGGTTCCGGCGGGTGTCTTCGTCGCCCGGCTGCGCGCGCAGCGCGTCGCGGTAGGCCTGGACGGCGCCCTTGTAGTCCTGCTTCTGGTACAGGCTGTTGCCCAGGTTGAAGCGCGACGGGCCGGCCACGGGCGAGGCGGCGTCCGCGCCGAGCGATCGGAACAGCGCGGCCGCTTCGTCGTAACGGCCGTTCTTGTAGAGCGCGTCGGCCGCGTTGAAGCGCACGACCGGGTCCTGCGGGCGCGCCGTCGCCGCGCGATCGAAGGCCTGCAGCGCCTGGGGGTGGTTGCCGCGCTCGTACTCGCTGCGGCCCTCGCGCGTGGCGCGCTTCGGCCGCAGCAAGACCTCGTCGAGCACCGTGCCGTGGCGCGCGGGGTCGGCTGCCGCGGGTGCGACCGCGGCAGGGGTCGGCACGGGCGCTCCCTGGGCGCGGGCGTCAGTCGCGAGCAGCAGCAGCGCCAGCACCGCGGCGGCCTGGCCCACGGGGACTGCGGTATTTCGGCGGCGTCGCCGCCGTGGCGGAGGCAGCAGCAGGGCCGCGGCGAGGCAGCCGAGGCCGATCGCGAGCGGCACCTGGAAGCGCTCCTTGCGCCGGTACGACCACTCCTGCGCCAGCGTCTTCTGCTCCAACCCCTCGATCGCCGCGGCGAGACCCGAGAGGCTGGTGTCCGCCGGCGTGAGGCGGAAGGCCTGGCCACCCGTACCACGCGCGATCGTCTCGAGCGTCTGCAGGTTCAGGCGGGAGACGACCGGGCTGCCCGAGTCGTCGCGCTTGTAGCCGGTCAGCTTCCCCTGGGCGTCGATGCTCGGGACCGGCTGCCCGGCCTCGGTGCCGACGCCGACGGCGTAGACCACGACCCCGGCCTCCTTGGCTCGGCGCACCGCCGCGTCGACCTCGCCCTCGAGGTCCTCGCCGTCGGAGACGAGCACCATCACCTTGTTGCGCCGGTCCTTGTCGACGAACGCGTCGAGCCCCTTCGCGAGGCCCACGCCGAGCGAGGTGCCGGGGGCCGGGACGATCCCCGGCTCGACGGTGTCGAGGAACAGCCCGAGCGCGTCCGCGTCGAGCGTCAGCGGCACCAGCGGGTAGGCCTCGCCTTCGAAAGCGACGAGCGCGAAGCGGTCCCCCTCCAGGCGGCCGATCAGCTGCAGCAGCGCCTGGCGCGCGAGGAAGAAGCGGTTCGGCGCCACGTCGGGCGTCGCCATCGAGCCCGAGGTGTCGAGCACGAGCACCACGTCGACGCCCTCGCGCTCCACCTTCTCCCGCACGATCCCCCACTGTGGCCGCGCGAGCGCGACGATTACGCCGGCCGCGCCGAGCAGCAGCAGGGCGAGCCGCGCGACGCGCCAGCGTCCGGCCGGCCGGCGCACGACCCGGCCCCACAGCGGGCGCGAGACCAGGCGCGCGAGCCGCTCGCGGTCGCGCCGCGTCGTCCAGGCCTCTGCGAGCGCCAGCAGTGGCAGGAGCAGCAGGGCGAACAGCCACCCGGGCGAGTCGAAGATCACGAGGGTCCCCTCACGCCGGCACCACGCGCAGGCCCGCGGCCCAGGCGAGCGCGGCTGCGGCGAGAAGCGCGGCGACCAGCGCCAGCACGGGCGGGTAGAGCTCGCGATAGCGGCGGTAGGCCGACGTCTTGATCTCGGATTTCTCGAGCCGGTCGATGCGGTCGAAGATGCGGCGCAGGGAGTCGGAGTCCGTGGCCCGGAAGAACTCGGCGCCGGTGCGCTCCGCGATCCGCTTCAGCAGGCCTTCATCGATCTGCACCTCCGTCATCACGGTCTGCCGGCCAACCTCTCCAGTGAACGGGTTCTGCACCTTGACGGGCATCGGCACGCGCCCGCCGCGGCCGACCAGGACGGTGTAGACCCGCACCTCCATGGCCTTCGCCATGTCGGCCGCGGTGGCGGGGTCGATCTCGCCCGCGTTGTTCGCCCCGTCGGTGACCAGCACGATCACCTTGCTCTTCGCTTCCGAACGGCGCAGGCGCGTGAGCGAAGTGGCGAGGCCCGAGCCGATCGCCGTGCCGTCGGGCAACTGCTCGAGCCGGACGTCCTCGAGCTGGCGCAGCAGGACCGCGCTGTCGGTCGTGGGCGGGGACTTGGTCAGGCTGCGGCCGGCGAAGATCACGAGGCCGACCCGGTCGCTGGTGCGCCGCTTCACGAACTCGGCCACCACCTCCTTCGCCACCTCGATGCGGTTGCGCGGCTGGAAGTCCTCGGCGGCCATCGAGCCCGAGACGTCGAGCGCGACCACGATGTCGACGCCCTGCGTCGTCACGTTTTCGCGCAGGACGCCGTGCTGCGGACGGGCCAGCGCGACGGAGCCGGCGACGACAGCGAGCGCCGCCAGCACGAGCGGCAGCTGGCGCAGGCGCACGCGCCAGCTCGCGCGGACCCGGCGCAGGCGCGAGGCGCCCGGGAAGCGCACGGCCTGCGCGAGCGCCTCGCGCTCGCGCAGCCACGCCGCGGCGAGCAGTAGCGGGCCCGCGAGCGCGAGCCACAACCACGCCGGGTCCTGGAAGCGCAAGCCGGCCCAGTCCGTCACGCGGCCCTGCCTTCCTGCGCCGGCTCGGGCGGGCGCAAACGGGCCTCGAGCGCGGGCACCAGCGCGCGCACCGCAGCCAGGTGCCGCTCGGCCTCGGCGGCGAGCGCCGCGCCGCGCGCGAACTTCACGCGGTCCGCCGCCTCCGCTACGTCGCGCACCACGGGCAGCAGATCGTTCCCGTGCGGGTGGCCGCGCAGGAAGGCCAGCGTCTCGGCGCTGGTCATCTCGAGGATCGGGGCGCTCAGGCGGCGCTCGAGGTAGCGCTTGGCGATGGCGGTCAGCCGGATGTAGAAGGCCCGCTGCTCGCCGCGCTCGACGAGGCCGGAGCGCACGAGCGCATCCAGGGCCGCGAGCGCTTCCACGTCCGGCGGCACCGGCGGCTCGGGGCGCGCGACGGCCGGCGCGGCGCCGCGCCGCCTTTGGCGCACGACCCAGTAGACGAGCGCGGCGAAGGCGGCCAGCACGAGGCCGAGCGCGACCCAGAACGCGCGGCCGATCGAGACGTCGAGCGGACCGCGCACGTCGACGAGCTTCTGCTGCTTCGGGTCCTTCGGCAGCAGCGACACCACGCGCAGCGTGAGCGGCGCGCTCGCGGCCTCGCCGGAGGTGCCATCCGCCAGCCGGTAGCGCACCGGGATCGCCGGCAGCTGCGCTTCGCCCAGCGCGAAGACGGTCGCCTGGTAGCGGTGCAACCGGGGCGTCGCCGCGGCGCCCGGCGCGTCCGGCAGGCTGCGCAACTCGAGCGCGTCGGACGCGGCGTCGCCGGGGAACGTGTAGCTCGTGCCCTCGGGTCCCTCGGCCGCGACCGTGACCGTCAACGGCTCCCCGACCGTGACCTCCGCCTTGGCCGCAGTGGCGCTGACGCGCACGGGCGCCGGCGAGGGGCTGGCCGCCGGGGCGGGCGCGGGCGGCGCCTGGAAGGCTGCCGCGATCAGCAGCGACGCGAGCGGGACCATCTCAGCGCCTCCGCTCGCGCGTCTTGAAGAAGACCGAGAGCGGTCGCTCGTACGACTCGCCCGTGCTCAGGCCCAGCGCGTCGACGCGCGTCTTGCGGAAGACGGCCTGTGCGACCTCGAACGTCGGCGCGCGCAGCGCGCGCCGCACCTCCGGGCGCGCGGTGTCGGCGACGAAGCGCTCGCCGGTCTCGGGATCGCTGAAGGCGACCAGGCCGCCCTTCGGCAGCTCCTGCTCGCGCGGGTCGCGCAGGTGCAGGGCGACGACGTCGTGGCGGCGGCGCAGCACGCCGAGCGCGCGCTCCCAGCCCTCGGCCTGGAAGTCGGAGATGACCGCGACGATCCCGCGCCGGCGCAGCACTCGCTGGGCGAAGCGCAGTGCGCCGGCGATGTCGGTGCCACGCCCCGCCGGCTCCTTCGCGAGCAGGTCGCGCACGATGCGCAGCGCGTGTTCCCGGCCGCGGCCCGGCGGCACGTAGCCTTCGACGCGGTCGGAGAAGACGACCGCCCCCACACGATCGTGGTTGGCCACTGCCGAGAAGGCGAGCACGGCCGCCAGCTCGGCGGCGTAGTCGCGCTTCAACAGGTACTGCGAGCCGAAGTCCTGCGAGCCGGAGACGTCGACCAGCAGCAGCAGCGTGAGGTCGCGCTCCTCGACGAACTTCTTCACGTACGGCGTGCCCATGCGCGCGGTGACGTTCCAGTCGATCGTGCGCACCTCGTCGCCCGGCGCGTACTCGCGGACCTCCGCGAACTCCATGCCGCGGCCCTTGAACACCGCGTGGTAGGCGCCGCCGATCCCGGACTCGAGGATCACTCGTGTCCGGATCTGGATGCGGCGGATCTTGCGCAGCGTCTCGCGCGTCAGCATCTTCGGGGGTGGCCGGCACGGCTCGGGGAGGGCGAGGGGTCCGGGGAATAGGGACCCGGGACGGCCAAGCCGTACCTGGCGATCTTGTCCTGGGGGGTGCTATGCGCCCCCCAGCCCCCCCGGGTCGGCTGCGGGCTCACGGAACTTCCACTCTCTCCAGGATCCGCTCCACCACCGTGTCGCTGGTGACGTTCTCGGCTTCGGCTTCGTAGGTCAGCAGCACGCGGTGGCGCAGCACGTCCTTCGCGATCTCCTTCACGTCCTCGGGCACGACGTAGCCGCGGCCGTGCAGGAAGGCGACGGCGCGCGAGGCCTCGGAGAAGGCGAGCGTCGCGCGCGGCGAGGCGCCGTAGGCGATCAGCGGCGCGAGCTCGGCCAGGCCCACCTCGCGCGGGGCGCGCGTCGCGGCGACCAGCGCGACCATGTAGTCGCGCAGGCGCTCGTCCATGTAGACCTCGCGCACGCGCGCGGCCAGCCGGCGCACCGCGTCACCGGAGAGCACGCGGGACACCGCGGGCGCTTCGCCCGAGATCATGCGGTCCAGGATCTGCCTCTCCTCCGCCTTCGACGGGTAGTCGACCTTCGCCTTCAGCAGGAAGCGGTCCACCTGGGCCTCGGGCAGGGGATAGGTGCCCTCCTGCTCGATCGGGTTCTGCGTCGCGAAGACCAGGAACGGATCCGGCAGCGGGTGCGTGGCGTCGCCGAGCGTCACCTGCCGCTCCTGCATCGACTCGAGCAGCGCCGACTGCACCTTGGCGGGGGCGCGGTTGATCTCGTCGGCGAGCAGCAGGTTCGTGAACACCGGGCCCTTGCGCGCCACGAACTCTCCGGTCTTCTGCTGGAAGACCAGCGTGCCGACCAGGTCGGCCGGCAGCAGGTCGGGCGTGAACTGGATGCGGGAGAAGCGCAGGTCCAGCACCTGGCCGAGCGTCTTGACGGCCAGCGTCTTCGCGAGGCCCGGCACGCCCTCGACCAGCAGGTGGCCGCGGCACAGCAGCGCGACCATCATGCGCTCCACCAGGCCCCGCTGCCCGACGATCACCTTGCGGATCTCGTCGACGGCGTGTTGGACGACCTGTGCCTCCTCGCGGACGGCCTCGTTCAGCTTCGCGACGTCGACCTCGGCTCGTGCCATGGATCCCATCTCTCGCGCGCACTCCTCCCCCTCCCTGGGACGCAGGCTCCCGGGAGAAGGACTCAGGTTAGCAGCTGCCCGCCGGTCAGCGGAGGTGCCCGATCTTGCTCTGCAGGAAGGCCCGGCCGCGCCGGAACTCGGCCACGTCGCCGCGCCCCAGCGCCGCCAGGGCGCTCTCCGCGGCCGCGGCCAGCTCCGTGCGGCCCATCGACTCGAGCCCGCGCCGCACCTGCTGCAGGCGCTCGGCGATGGAGTCCAGGCTGCCGACCTCGGTGGAGCTGAGCGTCGCGAGCAGCGCGTCGATGGAGAGCGTGTCGGCCACCCCGGGATTATACTGGCTGCGCCCAGCGATCCCTTGGAGCCCACAGCATGCCCAGCAGGAGCCACTACAAGGTCGTCATCCTCGGATCGGGTCCGGCCGGCCTGACCGCTGCCCTCTACGCGGCCCGGGCCGAGCTGCAGCCGCTCGTGATCGAGGGCGGGGGCGGCGACGACCCCACGGACGTCCCCGGCGGGCAGCTGATGCTCACGACCGAGGTCGACAACTTCCCGGGCTTCCCCGAGGGGATCCTCGGCCCCGAGCTGATGGAGCGCATGCGCAAGCAGGCGGAGCGCTTCGCGACGGAGTTCGCGGTGGGCGAGCTGAAGTCGCTCGCGCTCGCGGAGCGCCCGTTTCGCCTGACGCTCGCCGACGGCGCAGTCACTGCCGACGCGATCATCGTCGCCACCGGGGCCCGGGCGAAGTGGCTGAACCTGCCCGAGGAGCTCGACTTCCGCACGAAGATCGGCGGCGTGTCCGCCTGCGCCACCTGCGACGGCTTCTTCTACAAGGGCAAGCACGTGCTGGTGGTCGGCGGCGGGGACACCGCGATGGAGGAAGCCAGCTTCCTCACGAAGTTCGCGTCGAAGGTGACGATCGTGCACCGCCGCTCGGAGCTGCGCGCGAGCAAGGTGATGCAGACGCGCGCGCGGGCGAACCCGAAGATCGACTGGCGGCTCGACTGCGTGATCGAGAGGATCCTGGGTGGTCCCGGCCAGGGCGTGACGGGCGCCCTGCTGAAGCACCTGAAGACGAGCGCGGCCGAGGAGCTCGCGTGCGGCGGGATCTTCATGGCGATCGGCCACACGCCGAACACGGCCGTCTTCCAGGGTCAGCTCGAAGTGGACGAGCAGGGCTACCTGCTGGTGCAGGACGGCACCTCGGCGACCAGCGTGCCCGGCGTGTTCGCCGCCGGCGACGTGGCCGACCACCGCTATCGCCAGGCGATCACGGCCGCCGGCAGCGGCTGCATGGCCGCGATCGACGCCGAGCGCTTCCTGAGCCACGGGTAGCGGGCGCGCCATGTTCATCGGCCACTTCGCGGTGGCGTATGGCGCCAAGCGGCTGGCGCCGCGCACGTCGCTCGGCACGCTGTTCGCGGCCGCCCAGCTGCCCGACCTCGTCTGGCCCTGGCTGTTGCTCGCGGGCGTCGAGCACGCCACGATCGCGCCCGGCGACACGGCCTTCACGCCGCTGCGTTTCGACAGCTACCCCGTCTCGCACAGCCTGGCGGCGGTCGCGGCGTGGGGCGCGGCGTTCGGCGCCGTCCACTTCTGGCGCAAGCGCCGGGCGACGGACGCGATCGTGCTGGCCTTGCTGGCCGTCTCGCACTGGCTGCTGGACTTCGTCTCCCACCGGCCCGACATGCCGCTGTGGCCGGGCGGGCCACGGCTCGGGCTCGGGCTGTGGAACTCCGTGCCCGCCACGGTGGTGGTCGAGTTGGCGCTGTTCGCGGCCGGCCTCTGGCTCGCGCTGTCGGCCACCCGCGCGCGCGACGGAGTCGGCCGCTGGGGCTTCGCCGGTCTCGCCGTGTTCCTGTTGCTGATCTATGCGGCGAACGCCGCGGGGCCGCCGCCGCCGAGCATGACGGCGGTCGGCTGGGGCGGCGCGATCGGCGGGATCGCGCTGGCGCTGCTCGCGGTCTGGGTCGACCGCCACCGCGAGCCGAGGGCCGCCTAGCTGGCGCCGATGGCGTCACGGCGGCTGCGCATCCTGTTCCTCGCCCCGCAGCCGTTCTTCGAGGTGCGCGGCACGCCGCTCGCCGTCCTGCACATGACGCGGACACTCGCCTCGCTGGGACACGCGGTGGATCTGCTCACGTTCCCCCAGGGGGCGCCCGCGCCGAGCGACGGCGTGCGCCACCTGCGGAGCCTGCGGCTGCCGGTGGGCCGCGTGAAGGCCGGGCCTTCGTTCGCGAAGCTCGCGCTCGACCTGCCGTTCCTGGCCGAGGCTGTGCTGCGCCTGGCATCGGGCCGCTACGACGTCGTCCACGCGGTGGAGGAGTCGGCGCATCTCGTCGCCCCGTTCGCTCGGCTGCTGAGCGTCCCGCTGGTGATGGACGTCGACTCCTCCGTCCCCGACCAGCTGCGCTACTCGGGCTTCGCGCGCCGTGGGCCGATCCTCTGGCTCGCCGAGGCGCTCGAGCGCCACGCGCTGCGCCACGCCGCGGCGGCCGTCACGGTCTGCGCGACCCTGACGGACGGAGTGAAGGCGCGGGCGCCGGGGGTGCCGGTGTTCCAGGTCGAAGACCCGCCGCTCGCCGACCGCAACGACCCGCCTGCGGCGGAGGCCGTCGGCGCGCTGCGCAGCTCGCTCGGCCTCGGCCCGCGGCCCGTGGTCCTCTACTCCGGCAACTTCGAGGCGTACCAGGGCGTCGAGCTGCTGCTCGAGGCGATGGCCGCCGTGCCGCAAGCGCAGCTCCTGCTGATGGGGGGCGAGCCGGCGGAGGTCGACCGCCTGCGCGCGCAGGCCCGGGCCTTCGGCCTCGGCGAGCGCTGCGTCTTCGCCGGCAAGCGTCCGCCGAGCGAGCTGCCAGCCTTCCTCGCGCTCGCGGACGTACTCGCGTCGCCGCGGGTGAAGGGCGAGAACACGCCGTTCAAGGTGTACACGTACCTCGCGTCCGGCAAGCCGATCGTCGCCACCCGCATCGCGACGCACACGCAGCTGCTCGACGACGCCACGGCGTTCCTGGTCGAGCCCACGCCGGCGGCTCTGGCGGCCGGCCTGCGCGACGCGCTCGCGCGCAAGGACGAGGCCCACGAGCGCGCGGAGCGCGGCTACGCGCTCGTGCGGCGCGAGTACGGCCTCGAGCGCTACCGCGAGAAGATCGCTCGCGCCTACGAGACCGTCGCACGGCTCGCGGCCCGCTGATCCCGTCTCTTCGAACGCCTCGCCGCCCGCCGGTGTCGAAGCCGTCGGGGGCCGAGCATCCCGCCCCCGAACGGCAGATCTTCGCTCAGGCCGACCGGGACGAGACCGCGACCTCCGCGGTTGGCTGCGCCGCGAGCCAGAGCCGGGCAAGGGCCTGCGCCTGCTGGCGGATCTCGGGCACCGCGGTCGTCTCCCAGAGCAGGCCGCGCAGCAGCGGCCCGAGCGTGAAGAAGACGTCGGAGGCGCGGTCGTGAGCGTCGAGCAGCGCGCCGGCGGGGGTCGCAGCGAGGCCGAGGCGCAGCGGGTCCGGTCGCGCGACGCCGTCCCGCAACAGCTGACGCAGCAGCGTCGAGTCCGACCGGGCGGGATCGCTCTCCGGTCCGGTCGCGTTCACGATCCAGGACGCGCGCACACAGCGCGGCGCTCCGGTGCCACGCGCGTTCAGCGTGACGTCGAAGCCGTCCGGGCCGGGCACGGCCGTGCGCACGCGGGCGGCCGCGACTTCGAGCACCCCGCGACGGCGGAGCTCGCCGAGCTGCATGGCGACCGGGGGCGGCATGCGATGACGCTGGACGTCCCAGAACGCGCGCAGGTGGCGCAGGAAGCGCCGGCGGTCGGCGTCGCCCAAACGCTGCCAGAGCTTCGGGGTCAGCGGCCGCAGCACGTCGACGAGGGCGCGCCAGTCGTGCGACACGGCCGCCTCCTGCTGGCGGCGGGCCCAGCGCACCCACGCGCGCAGGGTCGGCGAGGTGCGCGGCGGTGTCAGCCTGAGTGGGGCGACGCCCCCGTGAACGGCCGGAAGCAGGCCGTGCCGCGAGACGGCGAGGATCGAGCCCAGGTGGCCGCGACTGGCGAGGAGCAGCACCACGTCGACGGCAGTGAGGCCCGTGCCGACGACCAGGACCGAGTGGTCCGGCGCGATCGCGTCCAGCGCGCCCAGGGCCCACGGGTCGGCGACGTAGCGAGCGCGGCCTGCCAGCTCTGGCAGGGGCCCGGGACCGGGCCGGTTGCCGATCGCG
>Ga0302299_10000666_pt1 | contig 19395 bp, 19 predicted proteins | sample III_Fen_N3_4_FD_198795 | JGI IMG/M metagenome (GOLD analysis project Ga0302299, IMG submission 198795) | Peat permafrost microbial communities from Stordalen Mire near Abisko, Sweden - III_Fen_N3_4 | ecosystem: Environmental > Terrestrial > Soil > Wetlands > Permafrost | place: Sweden: Abisko... | reverse complement strand
ACCTCGGCACCTTCGTCGCCACGCTCGTCAACACCAGCCAGACCCAGCAGGTCAGCGTCACCTCCATCACCGGCGACGGCACCGCGGTCGGCCAGGTCTCCATGGACCCGTTCCCGATCAACCCGAACGGCCTGGTCAACCTCGCCGCCCAGGGCGGGATCCCGATCCAGGGCACGTTCGCGCTCGGCCAGTTCGTGACCCTGTCGATCGCGTTCGACAACGGCGAGACGTCCACCCTCTCGGTGCCGGTGGTCGCCGACGACGGCCAGTGGGCCGGGCTCGACACCGCCACGCCTTCGCCGACGGACTCACCGTCCGCGACCTCCACCCCTTCGGACACCTCGTCCCCGAGCGCCTCCTCGAGCTGACATGACACACACCCTCGTCCTGCTCCGCCACGGCGAGAGCGAGTGGAACGCCGAGAACCTCTTCACGGGCTGGGTCGATGTGGCCCTCTCCGAGAAGGGCCGGGCCGAGGCCCTGCGCGGCGGCGAGCAGCTGCGCGACGCCGGGATCCTGCCCGACGTCGTGCACACGTCGCTCCTGCGGCGCGCGATCAGCACCGCGGCGATGAGCCTCGACGTCGCCGACCGGCACTGGATCCCGGTCCGGCGCAGCTGGCGCCTCAACGAGCGCCACTACGGCGCCCTGCAGGGCAAGAACAAGAAGCAGACGCTCGAGGAGTACGGCGAGGAGCAGTTCATGCTCTGGCGCCGCTCGTTCGACACCCCGCCACCGCCGATCGACGACGAGGACGAGTTCTCCCAGGCGCACGACGTGCGCTACGCCGACCTCGGGCCGGAGCTGCCCCGGAGCGAGTGCCTCAAGGACGTCATCGCCCGCCTCCTGCCGTACTGGGACGGGCCGGTCGCCGACGACCTCCGCGCGGGTCAGACGGTGCTCGTGGCCGCCCACGGCAACAGCCTGCGCGGCATCGTCAAGCACCTCGACGGCATCAGCGACGACGACATCGCCGCCCTGAACATCCCGACCGGGATGCCGCTGGTCTACGAGCTGGACGACGACCTGCGGCCCACGGTCATCGGCGGGCAGTACCTCGACCCCGCCGCCGCAGCCGCGGCCGCCGCGGCCGTGGCCAACCAGGGTCGCTGAGGCGACCCTGCAGGACGGCTCGACTCAGGCGTCGGTGGCGACGGGGTACTGACCGGTGACCACGAAGACGACCCGGTTGGCCACCGAGACGGCGTGGTCGGCGATGCGCTCGTAGTAGCGGCCGAGCAGCGCGATGTCGACCGCGGCCTCCACGCCGTGCTGCCAGTCGTCGCTGAGCAGCTGGGTGAACGACGAGCGGCGGAGCTGGTCCATCTCCTCGTCGTCGCGGCCGAGCTCGATCGCGGCGTCCACGTCGCGCTCGAGGATCACCGCCTCCACCCGACGCACCATGTCCTCGGCGACGGCGCCCATCCGCGCGACCGTGGGTCGCGCCGCCTCGGGGACCGCGATGTCGGGCACGCGCAGCCGCGCGATCTTGGCGACGTGCACCGAGAGGTCGCCCATCCGCTCGAGCTCGCTGACCATGCGCAGCGCGGAGACCACGACCCGGAGGTCGCCGGCCACCGGTTGCTGGAGCGAGAGCAGGGAGAACGCCGTCTCCTCGACCCGCTCCCGGGCGCGATCGACCTTGTCGTCGGCAGCGATGACCGCCTCGGCCACCTCCGCGTCACCCTCGAGGAGCGCCTGGGTGGCGAGGCGGACCGACGCCTCGACCTCTCCGCAGATCTCCGCCAGGTCCTTGAAGATCGAGTCGAGCTGGTCGTGGAAGGCTTCTCGCATGACGTCACCGTAAGCGGCAAAGGTGACCAGCAGGGGCCGGACGGTGAACGCCTCGTGAACAGTGGGCGAGCGCGACTCACCCTGGTGAACCCCCGGTGACCCCCTGCGTACGATTCAGTCGTGAGCCCCACGACGCAGGCCTTTCTGGCCGCGCTCATCGGGGCCGTCGTCGCCGGAGGTGCCGTGCTGGCCTGGAGCGTGAGCCAGCGGGAGCAGGCCCAGACCGCCCCGGCCGAGGATCCCGTGCTCCCCGCCGGCGTGGCGACCGTGCTCTCGGTGCTGCGCAGCAGTGCCGTGGTCGTCGACGACGACGACGAGGTGGTCAAGGCCTCGGCCCCCGCTCTCGCGCTCGGTCTGGTCAAGAGCCAGCGACTGGGCTCCGCCGAGCTCGCCGAGCTCGTCCGCCAGGTACGCCGTGACGGTCAGATCCGGGAGGCCGACCTGGTGCTCCCACGCCGCGACGGCCCTCCGCGCACGGTGACCGCGCGCGTCGCACCGCTCAGCTCGCGGCTGGTGCTGGCCCTGGTCGAGGACCGCACCCGGGAGCGCCGCGTCGAGTCCGTCCGGCGCGACTTCGTGGCCAACGTCTCCCACGAGCTCAAGACGCCGGTCGGCGCGATCCGGCTCCTCGCCGAGGCGGTCGGCGACGCTTCCGACGACCCCGAGGCGGTCGAGCGCTTCGCCCGGCGGATGCTCACCGAGAGCGACCGCCTCCTGCAGATGGTGCAGCAGATCATCGAGCTGTCGCGGCTCCAGGGCGACGAGCCGCTCGAGGCACCGGCCGTGGTCGACGTCGACGCCGTCATCGAGCGGTCGGTCGACGTCACCGTCACGGATGCCACGAGCCGCTGCATCAAGGTCGTCTCGGGCGGGACGCCGGGGCTCCGTATCTTCGGCAACGAGGAGCAGGTCTCGGCCGCCGTCACCAACCTGCTCGCGAACGCCGTCACCTACTCCGGCGACGACTCGACCGTCCTGATCACGACCAAGGTCAACGACGACATGGTCGACATCTCGGTCGTCGACCAGGGCATCGGCATCCCGCACAGCGAGCTCGACCGGATCTTCGAACGTTTCTACCGGGTCGACCCGGCCCGCCACCGGTCCACCGGCGGCACCGGGCTCGGACTCTCGATCGTCAAGCACGTTGCTGCCACCCACGGTGGCGACGTACGTGTGTGGTCGCAGGAGGGACAGGGGTCCACCTTCACCCTGTCGCTCCCACGCTCACGCCAGGAGGAGAACGCATGATCGCCCAGACCACAGGATCGCTCCGATGACGCGCGTGCTCGTCGTCGAGGACGAGGAGAGCTACGCCGACGCGCTGTCGTACCTGCTCCGCAAGGAGGGGTACGACGTCTCGCTGGCCGCCACCGGTCCCGAGGCGTTGGCGGAGTTCGACCGCGCCGGCGCCGACATCGTCCTGCTCGACCTGATGCTGCCGGGTCTGCCCGGTACGGAGGTGTGCCGTCAGATCCGGGCCGTCTCGAACGTGCCGGTGATCATGGTGAGCGCGAAGGACGACGAGGTCGACAAGATCGTCGGCCTCGAGCTCGGGGCCGACGACTACGTCACCAAGCCGTACTCCCCGCGCGAGCTGGTCGCCCGGATCCGCGCCGTGCTCCGGCGGGGCATCGAGCCCGACCTGGCGCCGATGACGCTGGAGGCCGGCTCGGTCCGGATGGACGTCGAGCGGCATGTCGTGACGGTCGACGGCGAGCCGCAACGCCTGCCCCTCAAGGAGTTCGAGCTGCTCGAGCTCTTCCTGCGCAACCCGGGCCGCGTGCTCACCCGCGGGCAGCTCATCGACCGGGTCTGGGGATCCGACTACGTCGGCGACACCAAGACCCTCGACGTCCATGTGAAGCGGCTCCGGGCCAAGCTCGAGACCGACCCGTCACACCCGCAGCTCCTCGTGACGGTCCGCGGCCTGGGCTACAAGCTCGACCTCTAGGCGGGGCGGCGGCCTCAGGGTCTTCCCCGAGGCGCCGGTCGGTGCGGTCACGCTAGCCTCGACACTCCTGACGGGGAGGAACGACGATGCGTCGTCTTGCTGAACTGGTGCTGCGGCACCGCGTGCTGGTCGTGGTGACGTGGGTCGTGATCGCGGTGGCCGGCGCCATGGTGGCGAGCACCGTGAACGGCCGGACGACCGTGAACTTCTCGCTGCCGGGCCAGCCGGGCGACACGGCCGCCAACAAGATCATCGCCGCGTTCCACAACGGCGGGAACACGACGCCTCTGTTGGTCACCGTGACGATGCCTCGAGGACAGACCATCACCGGGCACGAGGACGAGGTGGCCCATGCGTTCGCGTCGGTCGGCTCGGCGGACGTCCCGCTGCGCGTGGTCGACGAGGGCAACACCGGCGACCGGGCGTTCCGCACCTCCGACGACCAGACGGCGTACGCGATGGTGTTCTACCCGTTCCCGCAGAGCCTGGGACAGGTGCTTCCGACCAAGGTCGTGCAGACAGCGGTCCAGTCCGCCGCGCCCCAGGGTGCCGTCGTCGGTGTCACCGGCATGGACGCCCTCGCCGTCGGCGACGAGTCCGGCGGCAACGGCGTCCTCACCGAGACCCTGCTCGGAGCGCTCGGCGCCCTCGCCGTGCTGCTGTTCGTCTTCGCCTCCCTGCTGGCGTTCATGCCGCTGCTGGTGGCGGCGATCTCCATCCTGACCACCTTCCTGCTGCTGCTCCCGCTCACCTATCTGACCGACGTCTCCTTCATCGTGATCTTCCTGATCAGCCTGGTCGGGCTGGGCGTCGCCATCGACTACTCGCTGCTGTTCGTGACCCGATGGCGGGAGGAACGAGACCACGGCCGCGACAACCACGACGCGGTGGTCGCGGCGATGGAGACGGCGGGCCATGCCGTGCTCTTCAGCGGGCTGACGGTGGCGATCGGCCTGCTGGCTCTGGTCGTGCTGCCGGTGCCGTTCATGCGCAGCATCGGGATGGCCGGGGCGCTGATCCCGCTCGCCAGCGTCATGGTCACGCTCACGCTGACGCCCGCGATCCTCGGCAGCATCGGACCCAAGGTGGACTGGCCCAAGATCCGGCACGAGAACAAGGCGAGCAAGGGCTGGACGTCGTGGGCCAGGATGATCGTGCGGCACCGCTGGATCGCCGCCGGTTCCGCACTGGCCGTGATCGGCGTGCTGTTCGTGGCCTTCCTCGGCATCAAGATCGGCTCGGCCGACTCGTCGTCACTCGCGCACAGCGGTCCGGCGTACGACACCCTGCAGGTGCTCAAGGACGGCGGTGTCACGACCGGGGCGCTGACGCCCATCGAGGTGCTGACCGAGACGGACAAGGCCGACTCGGTGGCGTCGACGCTCGGTGGCGTCGACGGTGTCACCGCTGCCGTCGTACCGACCGGTGAAGGCTCCTCCGTGAACGGGCAGACGGTCGTCGTCCTGATCCCCGACGGGGAGACGGTCAACTCCAAGAGCGTCCAGGTGGTCCGAGACGTCACCGCCGTGGCGGACCACACCGACGGGGTGATCGGGGTGACCGGGCTCGGCAACGCGCAGGTCGACTTCCTGCACGCCGTCTACGGCAACTTCCCGTTGGTGCTGCTGATCATCTCGGTGCTCACCTACATCCTGCTCGTACGTGCGTTCCGCTCGTTGCTGCTGCCGCTCAAGGCGGTGATCCTCAACCTGGTCTCGCTGACCGCCGTCTACGGTCTGGTCGTGCTGTTCTGGCAGGAGGGCTACGGGTCCAACGCGGTCTTCGGGATCGAGGCGACGGGAGCGGTCACGTTCTGGATCCCGTTGATGGTGTTCGCGTTCCTCTTCGGGCTGTCCATGGACTACGAGGTGTTCATCCTGTCCCGGATCCGCGAGGAGTACGACGCGGGCGCGTCCACCGACGAGGCCGTCGTCCTCGGGATCGGTCGCACCGGCCGCCTGGTCACCAGCGCGGCGCTCATCCTGTTCCTCGCCTTCGCCGCCCTGGCGTCCGGCCCCGGTACCGACATCAAGGTGATGGCCACCGCGCTCGGCTTCGGCATCCTGCTCGACGCCACGATCGTGCGCTCGGTGCTGGTGCCCTCGCTGGTCTCGCTGTTCGGCCCGTGGAACTGGAAGCTGCCCGACTCCGTCGCCCGCATCCTCCGGGTGGAGCCGTCCACACCCCACCCCGAGACGGAGCCCGAAGCGGCTCCGGTCGGGGACTGACGTCCGACCGCTGCAGCGCGGGAGAACGGTGACTGATGACCTCCGAACCTGACCCGGTCGTGATCGCCGGGGCCGGCCTGGTCGGCCTCGCCGTGGGTCGCCGGCTGGCCCAGGCGGGACGCGAGGTGGTGGTGCTCGACAAGGAGACAGAGGTGGCCGCGCACCAGTCGGGGCACAACTCCGGCGTCGTGCACTCCGGCATCTACTACACGCCCGGCTCGCTCAAGGCCGTGCTCTGCCGCCGCGGGGTCACGCTGCTGCAGGAGTTCTGCGTCGAGCACGCGTTGGAGTACCGCGAGATCGGGAAGGTGATCGTCGCCCGCGACGGGTCCGAGCTCGACCGGCTCAGCGAGCTCGAGAGTCGCGCGCACCTCAACGGCGTCCCGCGCGTGCGACGGCTCGGGCCTGACGAGCTGCGCGAGCTGGAGCCGTACGTGACCGGCGTCGCGGCGCTGCACTCCCCCACCACGGCGATCGTCGACTACCGGGCGGTGGCCCGCGCCATGGCCGCGGACATCGAGGCCCTCGGCGGCCGGGTCCGGCTCGGCGAGGCCGTGACGTCGGTCAGCCGGCGCGGCGACGGTGCGGTGGTCGGCACGACCGCCGGCGAGTACCCCGCCGACCAGGTCGTCCTGTGTGCCGGCCTCCAGTCGGACACCCTGGCAGTCACCGCCGGTGACGACCCCTCCCCGGCGATCGTGCCGTTCCGGGGCGAGTACTTCCGGCTGGTCGCCGAGCGCACGGACCTGGTGCGGGGCCTGGTCTACCCCGTGCCTGACCCGGCGTACCCGTTCCTGGGGGTGCACTTCACACCCCGGATCGACGGCACCGTCGACATCGGGCCCAATGCAGTCCTCGCCACCGCACGCGAGGGCTACCGCCGGCGCGACGTCGACCTCGGCGAGGTCTGGCGGACGCTCCGGTGGCCGGGGTCCCGCACGCTGTTCCGCCAGCACTGGCGTGCCGGTGTGCGCGAGATGCACGGCTCGGTGTCGAAGCGCGCCTACGTGAAGACGGCACGGGCCTATCTCCCCGCCCTGCGCAACGCGGACGTCGTCCGTGCGCCGGCGGGTGTGCGCGCCCAAGCGGTCGACCGCGACGGCTCGTTGGTCGACGACTTCCGGATCAGCCGGCTCGGTCCGGTGACCGCGGTGCGCAACGCGCCGTCGCCGGCTGCCACGTCGTCGCTCGCGATCGCCGAGCACATCGTCGACGCGATCGGCTTCCCACCTCCCGGGTGACGGAGCCGTCCGCACCCGAAGGGGCATCGGTCCTGCCGAGCGATGGGTATTTTGCCAGGTCCGGTCTTGACACCCCTCACGCGTGGGAACAGGGTGACGGCACTGAACTGCGGTGAACCGGAGCCATCGTGACTCGGCTCGACCTCGGGTACCTCGGCGGTCCGGTCCTCAGTGGTCCATGTCGACGAGAGGCTCCACAGATGGCCCTGCACCGTTTCCCCGTACGCCGTGGCGTCCGCGGTCCGAGCCTGGCGGCGGCAGCCGCGGCGCTGGCACTCGTGGCGGCGGCCGCGATCGCCGTCTCCTCGTCCGCGTCGGCGGGGACGCCCTCCGCGACCGGATGCTCGTCGAGGGCCACGTCGGGGCCGACCCACATCGGACGGATCGGTGGCCTGGTGCGCCCGACGACCACCGGGTCGAGGTGCGCCCCGGGAACCGTGCCCGGTTTCGAGGCGCCCTACATCGGGTCGCCCCCGCTGACGTTCCACGGTGGCCCGATGATGAGCACCCGGGCGACCGGCAGCCAGGTCGTCGTGACCCCGATCTACTGGCAGCCGTCCGGCTTCACGTTCACGGCGAGCTACAAGAGCACCATCACCGGCTACCTGGACGACCTGGCCCACGACAGCGGCAAACTGACGAACGTCTTCGCCAGCACCTTCCAGTACTCCGGCAGCAACGGCGGCATCAACTACCGGATGCAGATCGGGACGCCGATCACTGACACCACCGCGCTGCCCGCCGACGGGTGCACGCTCGAGGCAGGCGACACCAGCGGCATCTATGCGGACAACTCGGGGTACTCCCACTGCATCGACAACGCCCAGGTGATGTCCGAGACGAGCGCCGTGGTGTCAGCCCACAGCCTGCCGTCGGATCTCGGCCACCTGTACGTCCTCTTCCTGCCCAAGCACATCGAGTCGTGCTTCAACGCCGGGGCCACCAACACCAACACCAACTTCTGCTCGTTGAACCACCAACCCAGCGCGGCGTTCTGCGCCTACCACAGCGAGACAGCGGGCAGCGTCGTGTACGCGAACATGCCCTTCCCGGCGTACACGTCCGGGACCGGCTTCACCTGCACCAAAGAGAGCCTCGGCGGCGGCATCCAGTCCCCCAACGGCGACACCGACGCCGACGTCGAGATCAGTCCACTGAGCCACGAGATGGCCGAGGCGATCACGGATCCGGACGTGTCGACCGGTTGGTACGACGCCGTAGGCAACGAGAACGGCGATGACTGCGCCTACATCTACGGCACCCTGTCCGGCACACCCGGCGCGCACTACAACCAGGTGGTGAACGGACACCACTACCTGACCCAGGAGGAGTTCAGCAACAAGGACTTCGTCGTGAGCACCAGCGGCTGCGTCCAGGGGATCAACGCCGTCAAGCCGACGGTGAGCGCCCTCTCCCCCAAGCACGGTCCGGCCGGTGGTGGCAACCACGTCACGATCACCGGCCAGGGCTTCCCGGGCACGACGAAGGTCCGGTTCGGCACGACGTCCGCAGCCTTCACCGTGCTCGACTCGACGCACATCGACGTCAAGGTCCCGGCGGGCGCCGGGAAGGTCGACGTCACCGTGGCGACGAGCGCGGGTACGAGCGCCAAGGTGTCGGGTGACCGGTACTCCTACGCGTCCGTCCGCCCGGTCGTCGGCAAGGTCTCGCCTGGCAAGGGGACGCACGCCGGCGGGACGAAGGTGACCATCACCGGGTCCGGGTTCATCGCAGGGGCGACCGTGCACTTCGGGTCAGCGACCGGCCACGGCGTGAAGGTCGTGTCCTCGACCAAGATCACGGTGCGGACCCCGGCGCACGGGAAGGGCACCGTGGACGTCACGGTCACCACGTCCGGCGGGAAGAGCGCCACGAAGAAGGCCGACCACTTCACCTTCACCTGAGCGACCGCCCGACGCTCAGCTCAGCCGACCACGATCACGTGCAGGACCCGAGGGCCGTGCACGCCTTCGACCCGGTCGAGCTCGATGTCGCTGGTGGCACTGGGCCCGCTGACCCAGGTCAGGGGTCTGGCGGCGTCGAGCACGTCGAACGCGTCGGGGACGTCGGCGACGACCTGTGCTGCCTCGACGACGCAGACATGGCGGTCCGGTACGAGGGTGATCGCGCGACGGCCCTGGCCGGGGCCGTGGTCGAGGACGATCGTGCCGGTCTCGGCGATCCCGAGGCGGGCGCGGGTGACGACCGCGTCGAGCGCGTCGAGGTCGGCTGCGCAGAGCCGCTCGTCGAGGACGGCGCCCGGCACGTCCAAGCCCAGGTCGGGCGGTACGACGACGCGGGCGTCCTCGGGGAGCGCGGCGCGGACCGCGGCCTCCAGGTCCGCGGGGGCGCAGCGTTCGACGACGGCGCGGTAGTCGGCGACGCGTTCGCAGAACAGGGCGACCACGTCGGCGCCCGAGGCGGCGGGACGTCGTGGCACGTCCGCCACCGGCGCGGGCGGCGCCGAGGCGACCGCAGCCCGGACCGCGGCCAGGATCTCCTCGCGGGCGGTCATGGCCGGGTCCCCCGTCCCCGAGTACGCCGCCACCAGGCCCGGAACGACTCCCGGGGTGGGGCGGGCAGGTCGCGGGCCCCGGTCCAGCGGGCTCCAGGCCCGGGTAGCCGGCCGAACGCGGGGCGGCCGCCGGGCAGCGACGTACGCCCGACCCGGCCCCAGACGCGGCCGACCAGGCCCGAGAGGCGTTCCGCGCCGCCGAGCCGGCGAGCGTCGCTGAACGTCCAGGCCGCGCCCTTCATCGCCAGTGCCTCGGGTTTCGGACGGCCGCCGCGATGGGCGTCGACGACCTGGCTGCGGAGGTCGACCAGGATCGACGGGATGTCGATCTTCACCGGGCACACCTCGTAACAGGCGCCGCACAACGTCGAGGCGTAGGGCAGGGAGTCGGTCTGGTCGTCGACCCCGACACCCTTCATCAGGGGGTTCAGGATCGCGCCGATCGGACCGGGATAGACCGAGCCGTAGGCGTGCCCGCCGACGCGCTCGTAGACGGGGCAGACGTTGAGGCAGGCCGAGCACCGGATACACCGCAGCGCCTGCCGGCCCACCTCGTCCGCGAGCGCGCGGGTGCGCCCGTTGTCGAGGAGGACGACGTGCATCTCCTGCGGGCCGTCTCCGGGCGTGACGCCGTGCCACATCGAGGTGTAGGGGTTCATCCGCTCCCCGGTCGAGGACCGCGGCAGCAGCCGCAGGAAGACGTCGAGGTCGGCGAAGGTGGGCACGACCTTCTCGATGCCGACCACCGAGACCAGCACCTCGGGCAGCGTCAGGCACATCCGCCCGTTGCCCTCGGACTCGACGACGACCAGGGTCCCGGTCTCGGCGACCGCGAAGTTCGCGCCCGAGACCCCGACCTTGGCGCGCAGGAACTTCTCGCGCAGGTGGAGCCGCGCGGCGTTCGCGAGCTCGGCCGGGTCGTCGGTGAGGTCCGCGGGGGCCGGGCGGCCGGCAGCCGACATCCGGGTCCGGAAGATCTCGCGCACCTCGGCCCGGTTGCGGTGGATCGCCGGGACCAGGATGTGCGACGGCAGGTCGTCGGCCAGCTGGACGATCAGCTCGGCGAGGTCCGTCTCCCACGCAGAGATCCCCTCCGCCGCCAGCGCCTCGTTGAGCCCGATCTCCTGGGTCACCATCGACTTGACCTTCACGACCTCGTCGACCCCGTGTGCCTTCGCGACCTGCGCCACCACCGCGCAGGCTTCTGCGGCGTCCCGTGCCCAGTGCACGACCGCACCACGGCTGACGAGGGCGGCTTCGAGCTGCTCGAGATGGTCGTCGAGCCCGGCCAGCGCCGCGTCCTTGAGGTCGGCGCCCGCCTGCCGCAGCTCCTCCCACTCCGGCACCTCGGCGACCACCCGCGCCCGCTTGTCACGGATCGTGTGCGTGGCATGCGCCAGGTTGTGCCGCAGCTGCGTGTCACCCAGCGCCGCTCGCGCGGCCTGCGGGAACGGCGGCATGCCGACGAAGGTGGCCGTCATGCCGCGCCCTCGGTGGCGGCCAGGATCTCGGCCAGGTGCATCACGCGCACCCCGGACCGCTGCCGCGACAGCACCCCACCGATGTGCATCAGGCACGAGCTGTCGCCCGCCACCAGCACCTCGGCCCCCGTCTCACGCACATGACGGGCCTTGTCGGCCCCCATCGCCACCGACACGTCGGCGTTCTTCACCGCGAAGGTGCCGCCGAAACCGCAACACTCCTCAGCCGCCGGGAGGTCCACGAGCGTGAGCCCACGCACCGCCTCGAGCAGCCGCCGCGGCCGGTCCCCGACACCCAGCAGGCGCAGCGAGTGACAGGTCGGGTGGTAGGTCACGCGATGCGGGAACGACGCACCGACATCGGTCACCCCGAGCACGTCGACGAGGAACTCGCTCAGCTCGTAGACGCTCGGTGCCACCTCGGCCACCGCCGCCGCCAGGTCCGCGTCACCCGAGCGACGGGCCACGATCCCGTGCTGGTGACGGGCCGCCCTGGCACACGAGCCCGACGGCGTCACCACCGCGTCGTACCCCGCGAACGCGTCGACGAAGGTCCGTACCACCGGCACCGCCTCGTCGAGGTAGCCGGTGTTGACCATCGGCTGCGCACAACAGGTCTGGGCCTGCGGGAACTCGACGTCCACCCCCAGCCGGGTCAGCAGGTCCACCACCGCACGGCCGGTGTCGGGGAACATCGCGTCGTTCACGCAGGTGACCATCAACGCGACACGCATACGACCCATCATGCCGCCCGTCCGGCATGGTGACGTGTCTGAGGAGTCCCTGGGACGCGGCGTCCGAAACCCGCGTGAGGGTGTCGGCGGCGCTGCCTAGGCTGGCCGGGTGTCTGCCACCGAACCTCGTCCCTGGCTGCCTGTGGCCGCCGTCGCCGTGACCCTGCTCTTCTGGGCCTCCGCGTTCGTCGCGATCCGCCACCTGGGTGAGGACTTCACGCCGGGAGCACTCTCGCTCGGGCGGCTGGCCGTCGGCGCGATCGCGCTCGGGGTCGTCGCGGTGTCACGAGGTCTCCCGCGACCCAGGGGTCGCGACTGGCTGGGTCTGGTGGTGATCGGCGTCCTCTGGTTCGGCGTCTACAACCTCGCGCTCAACGCCGGCGAGCGCCATGTCGACGCCGGCACCGCCGCGATGCTGATCCAGGTCTCGCCGGTGCTGATCGCCGTCCTGGCGACGGTGTTCCTCGGCGAGCGGTTCACCGGCTGGCTCGGGCTCGGGCTGCTGCTCGCCTTCGCCGGCATCGTGCTGATCGCGCTGTCCCAACCCGACGGCCACAACGACCTCCTCGGCGTGGCCCTGTGCCTGCTCGCAGCCCTCGTGTACTCCATCTCCCTGGTGGTGCAGAAGCCGCTGGTGTCACGACTCTCGGCTCTCCACGTGACCTGGTTGGCCTGCACGATCGGCGCCCTGGTCTGCCTCCCCTTCGCCGGTCAGCTCGTCGACGACACGACCCACGCGTCCGCATCCGACGTGTGGTGGGTGGTCTACCTCGGGCTGTTCCCCACGGCGATCGCCTTCACGACATACGCCTTCGCCCTCCGGCACATGACCGCCAGCAGCCTCGGCATCACGACCTACCTCGTGCCACCGCTCACGATCCTGATGGGCTGGCTGTTCCTGGGCGAGGTGCCACCCACGATGGCCTACGCCGGCGGGGCCCTCGCCCTGATCGGGGTCGCGGTCGCGCGACGCAAGCCCCGCGCTCGCGCGGTGGAGCCACAACCGGTCTAGGGCGTGCGATGCTGCGGGCGTGAACATCGTCGCCGACGTGCTGATCGGCCTGGTCGCCGCGCTCCATCTCTACTTCCTCGTGCTCGAGATGTTCCTGTGGACCACCCCCACCGGGCGCCGGGTCTTCGGGCTCGAGCCGAGCTTCGCCGAGGAGTCGAAGGCGCTCGCGGCCAACCAGGGGCTCTACAACGGCTTCCTGGTCGCGGGGCTCGTCTGGGGCCTGGTCTCCGACCAGACCGACGTGAAGGTCTTCTTCCTGCTCTGCGTCGTCGTGGCCGGCGTCTACGGCGCGGCCACCGTCAACAAGCGGATCCTGGTCGTCCAGGCCGTGCCGGCGGTGCTGGCGCTGGCGGCGGTCGCGCTCAGCTGACCGCTCCGTCCAGCCCGAACCACGGCAGGCAGGCCTCGACGCCCTCGATCGCGACCCGGTGATCAGCGGCGCGCCAGGTCTCCGCGAGCAGCCGGACGTGCTGGAGCTCGATCACGCCGGTCGGTGAGTTGGTACGGCTGAGGCCGTTGTCGGCATAGCCGAGGCGTCGCGAGACCGCCAGGGACGGCGCGTTGTCGAGCCGCGCCGACGAGACGGCGGCCACCGCGCCGAGGTGGTCGAAGGCGAGGGCGAGCACCGCGGTGCGCATCGCCGTGGCCAGACCGCGGCCGCGGACCTCCAGGGCGAGCCACGAGAACGAGTCCACCGTGCGCAGCAGCGGGAACTCCTCCCCCTCCAGCGCCTGGACGCCGACCACGCGGCCGTCCACCTCCACGGCGAGATCGAGGCACCACGAGGCGGGCGCCCAGGTGCCGCGGTGCGTCCAGGTCTCGGCACTGAACACCCGGCGTCGGTCTGCGGCCGGGGTCAGGAACGGCTGGTGCCGGGGGTCGTGCTCGAGGTCGTCGGGAAGGACGGCCAGGAGCGGGTCGAGGTCCGCGTCGGTCACGCCGCGCAGCACGACCTCATCGCAGGTGAGACGCAGGTCGAAGAACGGCCACTCCATGCGGGCAGGCTAGGGCTGCTCGACGTCGGGCGTCGCGTCGGTTTCGAGCCAGCCGCGGAACGCCTCGAGGTTCCGGGTGGACTCGCCGCGCAGGTTGCGCCACTCCCACTCCTTGCGGATGGACGAGGCGAAGCCCAGCTCGAGGATGGTGTTGAACGAGCCGTCGGCATGGGCGAGCACGGAGCCCAGGACCCCGTCGAGATCCTCGGCGTTGACCAGCGACAGCGGCAGCCGGGCGTCGAGGTAGATGTCTCCGAGGTGGTCGACGGCGTAGGAGACGGCGTAGGTCTTGAGGTTGCGCTCCAGAAGCCAGCGGTAGACCCGCTCGTGGTTCTCGTCCGGGTTGCGGCACACGAACGCGTGCACACCCAGCGCGTGGGGGCCGAGGTCGAGGCGGACCGGGGTCTGGAGCTTGCGCTCCCCCGGCAGGGCGAAGCTGAAGACACCGTCGGCCTCGGTGAACTCGAGGTCGTTGTCGGTGAGGTAGTCGCGCAGCACCTGCGCGGGGTCGCTCACACCAGCTCCCGAAGGGCGTGCCGCGCACGCTCGTAGACGTCGAGCGTCCGCTCCGCGGTGCGCTCCCACGAGAACGCCTGGCCGCGCTCCCGCGCCCCCTGGGCCAACCGGGCGCGGAGGGCGTCGTCGAGAAGCACGCGGCGTAGCGCGGACGCCCACGCCCCCGGCTCGTGGGAGTCGAGGAGCAGCCCGCTCTCGCCGTCGGCGACGACCGTGGTGAGGCCACCGACCGCGGCAGCGATCACCGGAGTCCCGGCGGCCTGTGCCTCGGCCGCCACCAGCCCGAACGACTCGTTGTACGACGGCACGGCGACCACGGACGCGGCAGCGTCCCACAGCGCCAGCTCCGCCGGCGGGACCGGCGGCACGAAGCGGACGACGTCCGCGATCGCCAACCGGTCGGCCAGCTCGGCCAGTGCCTCGGGATGCTCGAGCCCGGTCCCGGAAGGCCCGCCAACGACGGGTACGACGAGGCGCGACCGCAGGTCCGGCGTCTCGTCGAGCAGCAAGGCCACCGCCTGCAGCAGCACGTCGGGAGCCTTCAGCGGTTGGATCCGGCCGGCGAAGAGGACCACGTGCGCATCTGTCGGCAGGCCCAGGTGACGGCGCGCCTCGACGGTGTCGCGGGGCCGGAACACCGTGAGGTCGACGCCCGGGTGGACGACCTCCACGCGGCCGGGATCGGCGTCGTACAGGTTGATCAGCTGCTTGGCCTCGATGTCGGTACTGGCGATCAGCATGTCCGCCGCCTCGACGACCTGCTCCTCGCCGATGATCCGAGCCGCGGGCTCCGGTGTGTCGCCGACGGCGAGGGCGTCGTTCTTGACCTTGGCCATCGTGTGCATGGTGTGCACCAGCGGTACGCCCCAGCGGTCGCGGGCGAGCGCGCCGACCTGGCCCGAGAGCCAGTAGTGGGAGTGCACCAGGTCGTAGTGGCCGAGCGGCTTGGCGGCCTCGGTACGCAGCACCTCACGGGCGAACACGCAGAGCTGGCCGGGCAGCTCGCCCTTGCTCAGTCCCTCGAACGGGCCGGCATGGATGTTGTGGACGGTGATCCCGTCGCCCGCAGGGTGCACGGAGTCGTGCCGCGAGGACGTGGCCCGGGTGAAGATGTCGACCTCGATGCCCGCGGCGGCCAGCCGACGCGACAGCTCGATGACGTAGACGTTCAAGCCGCCCGCATCACCGGTGCCGGGCTGGTCCAGCGGCGAGGTGTGCACGCTGATCATGGCCACCCGGCGTACGGCGTCGGCCTCGGTGAGCTCCACGACGTCACCCCTTCCCCCGCGCAACACGGGCCCAAACGAATCCAACCGCATGGAGCGGCCCGTGATTCCCGGGGTGGGCGGAGAGGCTCGTCAGAGGGTCGCGCGGCGAGCGGGCGACCGGCGTACCAGGAGCAGGACCGAGCCGAGCCCGACCGCGGCGCCGAACACGGCGTCGGCAAGCCGCTCGTCGCTCACCGAGTCGCGGACGAGCGCGAAGACGCCCCAGACCAAGGTCGGCAGTGCCAGGGCGACGAAGATGCGCAGCGGGAGCAGGTCGCTCTTGACGAGCATCATCCCGATCGCGAAGAGGGCGACGGTGAGGAGCACACCCCCGCCCCACAGGAGCGCCTTCGCCGCGGCCGCGTCGGCGCCGAGGAAGTAGGTGGCCACCCAGGCGACCCCACCCAGGAGCCCGCAGACGAGCGCCGTCCGCCGTACGCCGGCGGAGCCTCCAGCAGCATCGACGTGTCGTCCCATCGGGGCCACAGTGTGCCATCCGGAGACGGGGTCGGACACCCGGGCAGGCAGAATCGTGAGCATGATCCGTCGAACCGCCGTCGTGACCGGAGCCTCCAGCGGGATCGGGGCGGCGACCGCCCGCGCCCTCGCCCACGAGGGCTACGCCGTGGTCTGCGCCGCGCGCCGCTCCGACCGGATCGAGGAGCTCGCCCGCGAGATCGGCGGCACCGCCGTCACCTGCGACGTCACCTCCACGGAGTCGGTCGCCCGACTCGCCGAGGCGGTCGGCGACTCGCTCCACGTGCTCGTCAACAACGCAGGCGGGGCCCTCGGCTTCGAGCCGGTCGAGCACGCCGACCCGGACGTGTGGCGTCGGATGTACGAGGTCAACGTGCTCGGTCTGCTCCGCGTCACCCAGGCCCTGCTCCCGGCGCTGCGCGCGAGCGGCGACGGGGTGATCGTGAACGTCGGCTCCACGGCGGGCCGGATCGCCTACGAGGGCGGCGCCGGCTACACCGCGGCCAAGCACGGCACCCAGGTGGTCACCGAGACGCTTCGGCTCGAGCTGGTCGGTGAGCCGATCCGGATCAGCGAGATCGCGCCCGGGATGGTCCGCACCGACGAGTTCGCGAAGAACCGCTTCGACGGCGACGACGAGCGCGCCGCGGCCGTGTACGCCGGCGTACCCGACCCGCTCGTGGCCGAGGACGTCGCCGACGCAATCGCCTGGATCGCCACCCGACCGTCGCACGTGAACATCGACGAGCTGGTGATCAAGCCGCGCGCCCAGGCCGCCCAGCACAAGGTGCACCGGGTCTGAACCGTGGGACCGGGTGACGGACCCCTCCGCACCGGGACAGACTGCACCCCATGCAGACGATCGGACTGGTCGGCGGGATGAGCTGGGAGAGCAGCGAGGTCTACTACCGCGACCTCAACCTCGGCGTCCGGGACCGCCTCGGGGGACTCTCCTCGCCCAAGCTCGTGCTGAGCACCGTCGACTTCGCCGAGGTGACCGCGCTCGAGGACGAGGAGCGCTGGCAGCAGATCGGCGAGCTGCTCGCCGACGCCGCCCGCGGCGTCGAGCGGGCTGGTGCCGACTTCCTGCTGCTGTGCACCACGACGTTCCACAAGGTCGCCGACCAGGTCGAGGCGGCCGTCGACCTCCCGCTACTCCATCTCGCCGACGTGGTGGCCACCGAGGTCCGGGCCCAGGGCGTGACCAGGGTCGGGTTCATCGGCACCACCGTCGCGATGTCGGACGGCTTCTTCACCGACCGACTCGCTCGGCACGGGCTCGAGACCGTCGTCCCCGACGCCCGACACCACGACATGCTCAACAGCGCCATCTACGACGAGCTCGTGCACGGGCGGGTCGTCGACGCGACCAGGCGCCGGGTGCTCGGGGTGATCGAGGAGCTGTGGGACGCCGGTGCCGGCGGCGTGCTGCTCGGCTGCACCGAGCTCGAGCTCCTGATCACGCAGGCCGACTGCGAGCTTCCCGTCTACCCCTGCACCACGCTGCACGTGACCGCGGCCCTCGACCGCGCCCTCGCGGACTGACGCTCACGAGGGCGTCACGAGCAGCAGGTCGACCAGCGCGCGCTGGTCGTCGCTCAGCTGCTGTTGCGGCACCGTCACCACCCGACCGCGGATGTCGAAGGTGTAGCTGAAGGCATCGGGGAAGGTCTGGGACTCGATCGGGCGGCTCAGGTCGAGCCGGTCGACGAGGTCGCGGGCCGCGGCCGCCCGCGGGTCGTCGGCGGACAGGTCGACCGAGCCCTCCACGGTGCGCCCGGCGAGGCCGCCGGTCCGGCGTACGCGGACGACCGTGGTGGACTGCCCTGGCCCGCCGCCGACGGCCGCGGCCGTGCCGGACGGATCGACCCCGACCGCGGCCCAGGCTTCGCGGACGGCCGGTGCGCGGTCGCCAGCGACCGCGATGGTCGCCGCCGCGAAGCCGGCGAAGTCGGTGTCGGACGTGACCCGCCCTCCGGTGAGGGCGGCGTACCAGATCTGGCCGGCGCCCTCCCAGGTGTCACCGCCGATCGCGGTGGCCGCGAGCTGGAAGGCACGGTTGGGGATGCCGGAGTTGGTGTGGACGCCGCCGTTGTCGTCGGTGGTGTCGACGTAGTCCACCATGTCGCCGACCTGGGGATCCTTGCCGAGCGTCGGGTCGTCGTACGCCGTGCCGGGGTGCGCCATGTCGCGCAGCGCGCGGGCGTTGATGCCGGGCAGGAAGATGCCCTCGCCGACCAGCCAGTCGGCCGTCTCGGCGGTCTGGCCGAGCACCCGCTGCTTCACGCACATGCCGAAGCAGTCGGAGACCGACTCGTTGAGCGCGCCGGACTGGCCCTGGTAGGCGAGGTCGGCCGTGAACTGGGTGACCGCATGCGTGAACTCGTGCCCCAGCACGTCGACCGGCTTGGTGAACGACCCGAAGACCGTGCCGTCACCGTCGCCGAAGACCAGCTGGGTGCCGTTCCAGAACGCGTTGTCGTAGTTCTGCTGGTAGTGGACGGTGAGCACGACCTCGGCGCCCTTCCCGTCGTACGACGCCCGCGCGTAGGCATCCCGATAGAGAGCCAGGGTGGCCGTGATGCCGTCGGCTGCCTCGTCCACCGAGGTGTCACCCGAGGCGGCGTCACCTGCGGTACGCACCACCCTCCCGGGCAGGGTGGCGCCGTTCGCAGCCGTGTGGACGACCCAGGCCGCCCCGGTCGCGGCCGTCGGCGTCGTGGGTGCCGCCTCGCGCCCGGCCCGGAACGCCTGGTCGGTGGCCAGGGTCGAGCGGCAGTGTTCGGCGGCGGCGGACTCCGACGCGGCGATGCGCTCCAGGAGGTAGGGCGGGACGAAGGAACAGTGGCGTCCGAGAGTCATGCCTCCTTCCTACGCCGCCGCGCCGACATCGCCAAGGGGCCGCTTACGCTCCTGGGGTGATCACCGACCCGGACGTCGTACGGATCCTCTGCTTCGGCGACTCCAACACGCACGGAGCACCTGCTGACGATCTCGAGTACGCGCGGCTGCCGGCCGACCGACGATGGACCGGGCTGCTGCAAGAAACCCTTGGTCCCGGGGTCGAGATCATCGAGGAGGGGCTCAACGGGCGTACCACCGACGTGGACTACGAGGACCGTCCCGGCTGCAACGGCCGCGAGTACGTCGTCCCCTGCCTGCAGAGCCATCACCCCCTCG
>Ga0302299_10000665_pt1 | contig 19398 bp, 17 predicted proteins | sample III_Fen_N3_4_FD_198795 | JGI IMG/M metagenome (GOLD analysis project Ga0302299, IMG submission 198795) | Peat permafrost microbial communities from Stordalen Mire near Abisko, Sweden - III_Fen_N3_4 | ecosystem: Environmental > Terrestrial > Soil > Wetlands > Permafrost | place: Sweden: Abisko... | reverse complement strand
GTCGTAAACGCTGTGGCCGCCCTCGTCTTCATCCTGGTGGCGCGCGACCAGATCGACTGGCTCGTGGTGCTGCTGATCGCCATCGGGTCGACGATCGGCGGGGTCATCGGGTCGACCGTGGGCCGCCGCCTGTCCCCGCCGGTGCTGCGCGGGGTCATCGTCGTGATCGGACTGGTGGCGATCGTCAAGCTCGTCGCGTTCCCCTGATGAGCTGGCCCAGGGTCGTCGCGCTGGGGCTGGCCCGGCGCTGGGTGCTGGGATTCTGCGTGCCGGCCAGCGTCACCGTCATCCTGCGCGCGGCGCTGGCCTAGCCTGACGGGCGTGCCGACTCCCATCGACGACCCCGCCGACCCGCGGCTGGCCGACTACGTCGGGCTCACCGACGTGGCGCTGCGGCGGCGCACCGAGCCGGAGCGGGGCCTGTACATCGCCGAGTCCGAGAAGGTGATCCGCCGCGCCCTGGCTGCCGGGCACCAGCCGAGGTCGTACCTGATGGCGTCGCGCTGGCTTCCCGACCTGGCCGACCTGGTCGAGCGCGCGGAGGCCGACGGCATCCCGGTGTTCGTCGGCGAGCACGACGTCATCGAGACGCTCACCGGGTTCCACCTGCACCGCGGGGCGCTGGCGGCCATGCAGCGGCCGGTGTTGCCGAGCCTGGCCGAGGTGCTGGGCGGCGCCCGGCGGGTGATCGTCCTCGAGGACGTCGTCGACCACACCAACGTCGGGGCGGTGTTCCGCAGTGCGGCGGCCCTCGGTGTGGATGCCGTGCTGATCACCCCCCGCTGCGCCGACCCGCTGTACCGCCGCTCGATCCGGGTGTCGATGGGCACCGTGTTCCAGGTGCCGTGGACTCGGATCGACCCCTGGCCGGGGGGAGTGGACGAGCTGCACTCGCTGGGCTTCACCGTGGCCGCTCTCGCCCTCGAGGACGACTCGGTCGCGCTCGACGAGCTGGCTGCCGCCCCGCCCTACCGGCTGGCCCTCGTCCTCGGCACCGAGGGCGACGGCCTGTCGCGACGCACCCTGGCGGCCGTCGACCTGACCGTGCGCATCCCGATGGCCGGGGGAGTGGACTCGCTCAATGTGGCGGCGGCCGGTGCGGTGGCGGCGTGGGCCCTGCGGGTGCGTGGCTGACTCCCGGCGAGCGGTTGCGACGATTGATCAACGGACGTACAGGTTTCCGTACAGGAGGTCGCCATAAGGACGATGAGCTACACCGAGTCTCCGCTCGCTACACCGAGGTGCTCGACGCCGTCGCCAACGACCGCGAGGAAAGCCATCATCACGCGCGCCGGCCATGACCCGGTGGTCATCGTCTCCCTCGAGGACTACGAGTCGCTGCGGGAGGCGGCCTACCTGATGCGCTCGCCCGCCAACGCACGCCGCCTGCTGGACGCCATGGAGCGTCTCGAGGCCGGCCGCGGACAGCCGCACCACGTGATCGACGCCGTCTGAGGTACTGCTCGTCTGGGACGAGAACGCCTGGCAGGACCACCTGTGGTGGCAGGCGCAGGACCGCAGGGTCCTCAAGCGGGTCAACCTCCTGCTGACCGATGTCCAACGCAACGGCAACGAGGGCATCGGAAAGCCCGAGGCGGTCAAGCACGACTTCGCCGGGTACTGGTCCCGGCGCATCACCGACGAGCACCGCTTGGTCTACAAGGTGGTCGACCAGGAGATCCGGATCGCTGCGTGCCGCTACCGCTACGGGTAGCGGCCCTTGGCGCACCGTCCCGTCAGGCCGGGACGCGTAGCTGGTCGGTGCGGGTCGTGCGGCTCAGCGCCGTCGAGGCGAGCAGGGCTGCGCAGACCGCCACGACGAGGATGCCGACCGCCCACGACAGCCACAGCAGCCAGGGGAACGGGACGAGTGGGGCCTGGAGCCCGGGCTCGGCGAACCGGTTTCCGATCTGGGGGCCGGTGAAGGCGACGGCGAGCCCACCGCCCAGGACGAGTCCGCCGAGCACGGCCGGCACCGCGGGAACCAAGGTCTGCAGCACGAGGGCACGACGGAGCACACCGAGTGGCACCCCGCTGGCCACCGCTGCGGCGTCGGCGCGCCGGCGGCGGACGACGGCATCTGCCAGTGCCACGACCAGACCGAGGGCGCACAGCCCGACCCCCACCCACGTCGCGAGCCGGATCAGGTCGAAGGACTGCGAGAAGAAGTCGTCCTCCAGCCACTGCCGGCCCAGGCTGAGGCGGTACTGACGGCTGAGCCAGACCGAGGCGCCGGCAACGATCGCCGCCAGGCCGAGCAGCAGGGCCGGTCGCGTCGTGGGGCCGGGCTCGTCCGAGAGGCGGCGCAGGGCGAGCAGGAGGTCGGGACGCCCGGTCCGCTTCGCGAGCGCTCCACTCCACGTCCTGGGAGCGCGGGTGCGCGTCTCGGGCTCGTCGACGCGGCTCACGGCACGAGCCGCGGCAGCGGCCGCACCCAGGGCGACGAGCGCGACGGCAAGCAGCGTCGCCCACCAGGCGGCCGTGACGACGTTCGGCACGACCGGCATGCCGCGTTGCAGGACATACGTCCCCGACGGCACCACCCCGCCGTCGGGGGTGTCGAGGTAGCCCGGCAGGTACGAGCCGCGTGCGTTGAGCAGGCCGAGGGCGACCCCGAGCAGCACGACTCCCGCCACCGCGCCGATCAGCACCGGAACCAGGGTGTCGGCCATGGCGACGCGGCGCAGGTCGTTGACGCCGGCGCCGGCGTCGCGCAGCTGGCGCATCCGTTCGCGCCGCTCTATGGAGCCGAGCTTCCAGGTCTGCCCGGTGAGGTACAGGGCCGGCAACGCGACGAGGAGGACCGCGAAGGCGGTTCCACCGCGCGTCCCAGGCTCGGCCACGACCTGGATGGACGCGACGACAGGGGCGCCCCGCAGGGCGATCAGCCCGATCGCCGTGCACAGCAGGGCGGCTGCGATGGCCGACGAGAGCATGCTCCCCCAGAACCGCAACCGGTCGTTGGGGGTGCGCCGCCGGGCGAGCCACAGGGCGTCGCCCCAGCCGAGCGAGGTGCTCACCGCAGCACCTCGTCCGGGATGTCGGTGACCAGGGCCGCGGGCTCGTCGACCAGACCGTCCCAGAGGTGCACCTCGCGGTCGGCGTACGCGGCAACCCGGGAGTCATGCGTGACCATCACGACGGCGGCGCCCGCATCCCGGGCGGCGGAGACTAGCTCGCCCGCGACGAGGTCGGAGGCCACCGAGTCGAGCGACCCGGTCGGCTCGTCGGCGAGTACCACCTGGGGCGACCCGACCAGCGCCCGGGCCAGCGCCACCCGCTGGCGCTGGCCCCCGCTCATCCGGGCCGCCGTGGTCTGCGTGACCTCCGCGACGCCCAGCCGCTCGAGCCACACCCGGGCCGGGCCGAGGGCCTCCGCCCGGCCCCTGCCCGAGAGCAGCAGCGGCAGGGCGACGTTCTCCTCGCCGGTCAGCTCGGGCACCAGGGTGCCGTACTGGAAGACGATGCCGACCGACTGCCGGCGGAGGGAGGCGCGGTGCCTCTCTCCCACCGCGCGCAGGTCGACACCGCCGAGGTGCACGGACCCCTCCCTGGGGACGAGGATGCCGGCCAGGCACAGCAGGAGGGTCGACTTGCCCGAGCCCGAGGGACCGGTGATGGCGACCACCTCGCCCTGGGTGACGTCGAGGTCGACCCCCAGCAGCGCGGGTGTGCCTTCGTAGTCGTGGACGACGCCACGGCAGCTGAGCACCGGTGCGGTCATGCGATCTCCCCCTCGAGGTCGTGGATCCGGCGGCGCGCCGAGTCGATCCAGTGCAGGTCGGCGTCCAGGTGCGCCAGGGTGAGGTCGGTCGCGAGGACCTCCTGGAGGGTCGTGCCGTGGTCGTGCTTGGCCCCGGTGAGCTCTCGCATCCGCTCGACGCGGGCGGCCCGCTCACGCACCAGGTGCTCCACCGCCCGGTGGGTCCCCTCGGTGAGCAGCAGCAGCGTCACCTTCGTCGCCACGGGGTTGGCGGTGCGCTCCGGCAGGGGTTCGACGGTGGCCAGCCAGGCGGCGAGCTCCTGGCGCCCCGCCGCCGTGATGCGGTACGTCGTGCGGTCCGGGCCGTCGACGCGTTCCCGGGCCGCCTCCTCCACGAGGCCCTTGTCCTGCAGGCGACCCAGCGCGGCGTAGACCTGCCCGAAGGCGAGCTCCTTGGCGGCGGGGAACAGGGCGTCGTGCTCCCGCTTGAGGTCATAGCCGTGCTGCTGCCCCCTCGACAGCAGCCCCAGCAGCACGTGTCCGGTCGTCACGCGGCACACTATTCACCATGTGCATAGCCCTGCCACGTCTCAGGGGCGCGGAAGTTCGCGCCACCGGGGCGGTGGGCGCGCCCGCAGACATGCAGTTGACCCGTCCCGGACCCCGAAGTGAGCGTGGCTCCGGCGTCCAGGGCGAGTGACTGCCTGTGGGCAGGCGCACTCGAGTAGGACGGCGAGGTGGCTAGCGGACCAGGCGGTCGAGGAGGCGCTCGACCTCGGCAGCGGGGTCGGCGACCGAGCCGCCGTGCACCGGCCCGGGCTGCAGCACCGTGGAGCGGGGGGCGCTGATCCAGCCGAACCGCTTGCCCTGCGTCGACAGCGTCGCGTCGACCTCGCTGGGTGGCCGCCCGCACATCGTGCCCACGGCGTCGAGCGCGGCGCGCAGGCCCTCGAGGTCGGCATCCGGTGCCACGGCCAGGATCCGGTCCTCGTCGATGGCGTACCCGCAGCTCAGCACGCCTGCCGACTGCGAGTGCACCACGACGCCGACGTTGAGGCACTCGCCCCGGTCGACGCGGGGCACGAAGCGCAGCACGACGTACTGGTAGGGGTGGCTCATGACGCCCCTCCCGTCCACGCGGCGGGGTTCGCCAGGCGCAGGGTGAGGTGCTCGATGTAGGCGGCCCGGGCGGCATCCGGGTCGGGAAGGCTGGACGTGGGCTCGAGCCACTCGTCGGGCACCATCGCGACGACCTCCTCGATGACGGCGTCGGTGACCAGCGGGGCCAGCCGCTCGTGGGCGACGGCCACCGGCTCCGCGACCGCACCGAGCACGTGCGCGCTGGGGTCGAACGGCTGGTCGACGAACCGGCGCACGTCCGGCGGCCGGCTGGGCCACGAGTGGTGGAACCACAGCGCGGCGCCGTGGTCGATCGCCCAGGTGCGGCCGTGCCAGACGAGCAGGTTCGGGTTGGCCCAGGTGCGGTCGACGTTGGCCGTGTAGGCGTCGAGCCAGAGGATGTCACCGGCATCTCGCGCCGAGGGGGTGCGCGAGCCGTCGTAGCCGAACGAGCCGGGCAGGAAGTCGACGCCGAGGTTGTGCCCGGGGCTCGCGTTGAGCAGGTCCTGCACCTCCTCGTCGGCCTCGTAGCGGGCGATCGCGGACGGCATCTCGACGACCGTCAGGCGCGGGGTGGGGATGCCGAGCCGGCGCGCCAGCTCGCCGACGAGCACCTCGGCGACCAGCACCTTGCGACCCTGCCCGGCGCCCGTGAACTTCACGACGTAGGTGCCGAGGTCGTCGGCCTCGACCAGCCCGGGCAGCGAGCCGCCCTCGCGCAGGGGGAGGACGAAGCGCGTCGCGGTCACGGTCTCGAGCACGTCGGACAGGCTACGGGAGTGCCAGTAGGGTTTCGGGGATGAGCAGCGAGCAGCGACGTCTGGCCGGTCGCTATGTCCTCGAGGCCCGCATCGGGCGCGGCGGCATGGGCGAGGTCTGGCGCGGCACCGACTCGGTCCTGGGCCGCGAGGTCGCGGTCAAGACCATCGACCTGCGGTCCCTGCGTGACGAGTCCGGCGCCGCTCGCTTCGAGCGCGAGGCGCGGGCCACCGCCGGCCTGAGCCACCCCAACGTCGTCACCGTGCACGACAGCGGGGTCGAGGGCGACACCGCGTACATCGTCATGGAGCTGCTGCCCGGGCCGAGCCTGGCCGAGGAGCTCGCCGACGGTCCGCTGCCGGTCGACGAGGTGGTCGAGGTGGGCCGTCAGGTGGCCTCGGCGCTCGATGCCGCGCACGCTCGAGGGCTCGTGCACCGCGACATCAAGCCGGGCAACATCGCATATGCCGCCGACGGCCGGGTGCGCGTGCTCGACTTCGGCATCACCCAGCTCACCGAGCCCACCGGTTCCCAGGCGCTCACCGCGACGCACACGGTGATGGGCACCGCCGAGTACCTCGCCCCCGAGCAGGCCCTCGGGGGACGCGTCGACGGGCGCGCCGACCTCTACGCCCTGGGCTGCGTGCTGTACGCCCTGCTCGCCGGGGAGCCTCCGTTCCGGGGCGCCACCCCCGTGGCCACGATGATGATGCACGCCAACGACCCCGTGCCGGACGTGCGCGCCCTGCGCCCGGACACCCCGGACTGGCTTGCTGACCTCGTGCACGGCCTCCTCGCCAAGAACCCCGACGACCGGCCCGCCGGCGCGGCGACCGTCGCAGCCGCCCTCGCCGCCCGCGAGTCGCTCGGTGGCGCGGCCACGACGGTGCTTCCCGTCGCCGGCGCAGCCGCCACCCAGCGGTTGGCTGCCGTGACGCAGCCCGCTGGTCTCCCGGTCGCGCCGCCGCCGGCCAGGGAGCCGGACCGTCGCCGGACCTCGCCCTGGGTCTGGGTGCTCGCCGTGGTCGCCCTGGCGGCCATCGGCCTGCTGCTGTGGAACCCGCTGAACGGCAACAACACCGGCAACGACCCGGCGGTCACGCCCAGCGTGACGCCGAGCAGCTCGCAGCCGGCCCAGACCACCAAGGCACCGCCCACCACTGCGCCCCCCACACCGACTCGCACGCCGACGCGCACTCCCACGCCTACTCCCACCCCGACGCAGACCCCGACGACGACGCCCACGGCGACGCCGACCGCCACGCCGACGGGCACGGCAAGCGCGTCGCCGACGACCTCGTAACCGGGCCGCCGTCGCGGCCGACGACCAGGCGGCCGACACGCCGCAGCCCGACGCCGGCCCGCTCCGTTTGACAGGAGGTGGACCCTCCACCACCCTCGGTGGAGGCCAGCAAGGGTGCTGGACGAGGGGTGGGGGAGATGCGCGGTTCGAGTTCGACGACGGGGCACACCAAGATCTCGGCGGGCCGGGGAGCGCGCCTGGTCGCGCTGGTCGCGGTGCTTGCCGCTGCCCTTCTGGCGCAACCGGTCTCGGCCCTTGCCGACCACACGCCCACGCCTTCCGTGGTCGCGCTGGTCGGGTCGCTGCAGTCCGAGCTGGGCTGCCCCGGCGACTGGCAGCCGGAGTGCCCGCAGACGCGGCTCGACCCGGTGCCGGGGTCGCCGGACCTGTGGCGGGCCACCTTCGACGTGCCCGCCGGCACCTACGCCTACAAGGTCGCCCTGAACAACAGCTGGGACGAGAACTACGGTGCGAACGGAGCGGCCGGCGGGTCCGACATCCCGCTGCGTGCGCCGGGCGGGCCGGTGACCTTCACCTACGACCACAGGACCCACGTCATCAGCGACGACGCTCCTCGCGCGCTCGGCGCACAGGCCGGGGCGCACTGGCTCGCGAAGGGGGTCATCGCCTGGGACGCCGGCGACCAGCCCCAGGAGCGCACCTACCGGCTCTACTCGGCGCGTGACGGAGGGATGACCCTCGACCACGGACAGGTCGTGGGCGGCACCGCGATGCCGTTGACGTACGACCCCGACGGGCTGCCGAAGCCGTTGCAGAGGAAGTTCCCGCACCTGGCGAGCTTCGACGCCCTCCGCCTTCCCGGGCTGTCGACCCGAGCGGTGGGCCGCCTGCTCGAGGGACAGCTGGTCGTCGCCTCCTTCGACGCCGCCGGCACGCTGGTGGCGGCCACGGGCGTGCAGACCCCGGGGGTCATCGACCAGGTGTACGCCGGTGCGCGGCGCAGCCACCTCGGCGCGACCTGGCGGCACGGCGTCCCGACCCTGGCGCTGTGGGCGCCCACGGCACGCAGCGTGACGGTGCACCTCTTCGATGCCGGGAGCGGCGACGCCCCGGCACTGCGCAGCGTCCCCCTGCACCGGGCGAGCACCGGCGTGTGGACCGTCACCGGGGACCGGTCCTGGACGGGCAGGTTCTTCCTGTACGAGGTGGAGGTCTACGTCCCCGAGACCGACCGGGTCGAGCACAACCAGGTCACGGACCCGTACAGCGTCGGCCTGTCGACCAACTCCGAGCGAAGCCTGCTGGTCGACCTGGACAGCCGCGCCCTGAAGCCGGCCGGCTGGGACCGGCTGACGAAGCCGCGGCTGCCAAAGCCCGAGGCCCAGTCGATCTACGAGCTCCACGAGCGCGACTTCTCGATCTCCGACAACACCGTCCCTGCCCGGCTGCGCGGCACGTACGACGCCTTCACGGTCAGCTCGAGCAACGGGATGAAGCACCTGCGCTCCCTCGCCGCCGCGGGCCTGACCACGGTGCACCTGATGCCGGTCAACGACATCGCCACGATCGAGGAGCGCCGCGACCAGCAGAAGACCCCGGCCTGCGACCTCACCTCCTTCCCGCCTGCCGGCGAGCAGCAGCAGGAGTGCGTGATGGCGGTAGCCGCCCAGGACGGCTACAACTGGGGCTACGACCCGCTGCACTTCACCACCCCGGAAGGGTCCTACGCCACCGACCCGGAGGGTGCGGCGCGCACCCTGGAGTTCCGCGGCATGGTGGCAGCCCTGAACCGGGCCGGTCTGCGCGTGGTGATCGACGTCGTCTACAACCACACCACCGACGCCGGCCAGGGCGGACGCAACGACCTGGACCGCATCGTCCCCGGCTACTACCACCGGCTCAACCCGCTGCTCGGGTCGGTCGAGACCTCCACGTGCTGCTCGAACACCGCCACCGAGCACGCCATGATGGGCAAGCTGATGATCGACTCCGTGCTCACCTGGGCCAAGGAGTACAAGGTCGACGGGTTCCGGTTCGACCTGATGGGCCACCAGCCCAAGGCGACGATGCTCGACCTGCGCACCCGCCTGGACCGGCTGAGCCTGCGGCACGACGGGGTCGAGGGCAAGGACGTCTACCTCTACGGCGAGGGCTGGAACTTCGGCGAGGTGGCCGACGACGCCCGCTTCGTGCAGGCCACCCAGCGCAACATGGCCGGCACCGGCATCGGCACCTTCAACGACCGGCTCCGGGATGCCGTGCGCGGCGGTGGCCCGTTCGACGACGACCCGAGGGTGCAGGGCTTCGGCAGCGGGCTGTTCACCGACCCCAACGGCGACCCGGTCAACGGCACCCCCGACCAGCAGAAGGCGCGCCTCCTGCTGGCCCAGGACCAGATCAAGGTCGGCCTCACGGGCAACCTGAAGAACTACACGTTCGTCGACCGCACGGGATCTCGGGTCAAGGGCTCGCAGGTCGACTACAACGGCCAGCCCGCCGGCTATACCGCTGACCCGCAGGAGTCGATCAACTACGTCGACGCCCACGACAACGAGACGCTGTCCGACGCCCTGGCCTACAAGCTGCCCCAGTCCACGTCGATGGCCGACCGGATCCGGATGCAGACCCTCTCGCTGGGGACGACCGCCCTGAGTCAGGGAGTGTCGTTCTGGCTGGCCGGCAGCGAGCTGCTGCGCAGCAAGTCCCTGGACCGCAACAGCTACGACAGCGGCGACTGGTTCAACGTGCTCGACTACAGCTATCGCACCAACGGGTTCGCCCGTGGGCTCCCGCCGCGCACCGACAACGAGGGCAAGTGGGACTACATGCGCCCCCTCCTCGCCGACCCCGCCCTGAAACCGGACACCCGGCAGATCCTGAGCGCCAGGGCGATGGCAGCGGACCTGCTCGAGATCCGGCGCAGCAGCCCGCTGTTCCGGCTGGGCAGCGCGCGGCTGGTGCAGCAGAAGCTGAGCTTCCCGACCGGCGGGCCGGCACAGACCCCCGGCGTCATCGTCATGCGCATCGACGACACCGTCGGACCGGACGTCGACCTGCGGCGCAAGGGCCTGGTGGTCGTCGTCAACGCCTCCGACACGGCGACCACCCAGCGGGTGCCGGGTACCGCACGAGCCGGATACGCCCTGCATCCCGTACAGGCCACCGGACACGACCCCGTCGTGCGCACGGCCGCGTACGACGCCCGTACCGGCGGGTTCACCGTGCCGGCCCGGACCATCGCCGTGTTCCAGCGCTAGGCAGGCGCGAGCGGGGTGCTGCCCGAGGTGCCGACCAGCTGCTCGGCGAACTGCGGGCCGGACAGCCGCTCGACCTCGGCCCGGGCCGCCTCCACCCGGGAGGGCATGTCGAGGCGGGCCGTCGGCTCCTCGTTGCCCGGCGTGGTCACGAACTTCTCGATCGCCGCGAGCCCGGCGGCCGCCCGGCCGCTGGCGGCGGCCTGCTTGGCGGCGAGCCGCTGCGCGTACCAGTCGGAGGCCAGCACCGACTCGCGGGTGAACAGCGAGCGGAACTCCGGCGACGCCAGCTGCAGCCCCTCCGCTGTCACCCCATCGGCCATGATCTCGAGCAGCGCTCGAAGCGGCGGGATCGCCAGCGAGATGGTGCCGTCCTTGACGTAGGCGCGGGCGACCCGCTCGTGGGTCATCGCGATGGTGCTGACCGACTCCGCGAAGACCGCGACGTCCTGCAGCTCGGGGCGCAGCATCTCGGGGGTGAACACGACGTCGGGGTGCAGGAAGATCCGGCCGAAGTACTTGGTCGCCATCCGCTCGGTCATCCGGTAGCCCAGCCGGCTGGCCGGCACCTGCTGGCCCTCGTGCTCGACGTCGGCGATCCTTTCCAGCGCCCCCTCGGCGATCAGGTTGCGGGCGTCGCGCTCCTGCGGCGTCATCCGGGCGAAAAGCTCGGGCACGAGCAGCGAGAAGTCGTGGTCGACCTTGACGTCCGGCCCGACGTACCCTGCCGCCGACAGCCAGCCGTCGTGCCCGGTGAGCACGTAGGACAGCAGGTTGGCGTTGAGGTCGATGATCGCCGGCAGGGCGTTGAACGGGCCCTTGGTCAGGGCGCCCTCCGAGCCCGCGCCGGTCGTGGAGGGCGACTTGCCCGTCATGGAGGAGATGAACTCCATGAACAGCTCGGGCACCTCCATGTAGTGCAGCGGGCCGTACGAGCACAGCGCCGGCACCGCACCCTCCGGCGGGTTGTTGCGCCGACCGGCGGCGACCACGTCGACCGGCCGGGGGAGTGGCGCGCCGGCCGGCATCCGCCGCAGGAGGCGCTCGGACAGCTCGGCCACAGCCGTGGCCTTCGCGTCGGTGCGGTCCGGGCGCTGCTGCAGGTAGCGCGGGTTCTTGGACGGCGTGCCGTCGACCAGCCGCGGGTTGGCCGAGCTGACCACGTAGCTCGGGCCGTCACCGTCGGGGGTGTCGGCGAACGTGCTGATCAGGTGGGCCATCGGAGCACTGAACGCCGCGAACGAGACGGCCTCGTCGCGCATCGACACGGCATCCGCGCGGGTGAGCGGCTCGAAGTTGGACAGGAACGTGCCGGGCGTGGCGATGTCGCGCTCGGCCACGGTGTCGTAGCCGCGGTGGATCGCGTCGTCGGGGCGCTGGAAGAGCAGGTTCTCGCAGTTCTCGACGAGCTTGTAGGAGCGTGCCGGGTCGAGCCCGAGCAGGCTCCCGGGCACGACGGTGGATGCCGTGATGTCGTCCTGGGTCTGCACCTTCACCGCGGGCGAGAAGTCGTGCCGCAGGCTGAACAGGCGCCATGAGCCGTCGACGTTGTAGCCGACGCGCAGCATGTTCATCGTGATCTTGGTGCCATCGAGGTGCAGCGAGTTCCCCTGTCGCCCATCGATCTCCGCGACGCTGAAGTGGCTGCGCCAGTCGTCGCCCCACTCGGGGCGGTAGGAGCGCTTGACGACGTAGACGAGCTCCTTGACGTACGGCGCGATGCGCCTCAGCCAGGCGTTGTACTCGGCGGTGTACTCGGAGCGCGACGGGGTGAGCAGCTTGATGACCGAGCCCACCGAGCGGTCGCGCGAGAGGATCGCGCGGGTGTCGGTGCCGTTGCGTTCCGGGTCGAGGAAGCGACGGGAGAAGTCGCGGTCGAGGATCGCGGCGACGGAGTCCATGTCGGTCTCGAAGCTCGCCGTGAAGGCCGAGCCGATGATGAACGCGTCGGTGATCGCCTTGGAGATCTCGGACTTGCCGCCGCCGGAGACGGTCGCCGGCTTGTGGCAGGAGGTGGCGTTGGGGACGGTGCCGACCAGGGTCCAGGTGCTCGGGTCGTGCGGCTGCTGGACCACGGTGACGCGGTAGCCGTTCGGGCTCAGGTAGGCCTTGTCGGCGCGCAGAGGCACCGAGCCGGTGCCGCCGTCGGGCAGCGGCCAGGTGACGGTCATGTCGCGCATCGAGTAGTGGGCGCCACCGGGCACCAGCACGATGTGCGGCTGCTCCCGGTCATCGGCGTGTCCCTGCGGCTGCAGCACGAAGCGGTCGGGGTCGCGCTCGAGCACGTCGGCCAGCGAGTGGGAGCCGTCCGACGACCTCTCGTCGTACTCCTGCCCCAGGTTGTAGCTGGCGAACACCAGGGCGCCACCGGAGTGCTCCTCCTCGGCGTTGCCGAAAAGGTTGGCGGAGTATGAGATCTGCGTCTTGACCTCCTTCTTGCAGTAGCCGAAGTAGGTGTCGGCGATGACGGTGACGATGACGCCGCGCGCGTCGCGGGCGCAGATCTTGAACGCCTTCCCGCCGTTGTAGAGCTCGTCCTCGGCCTCCCAGCACATGCCGTCGCGCTGCTGGCGCTCGGTGGCCTCGCTGACGTGCGGCAGCCCGACGTCCTTCTTGGTCACCCGGGTCAGGTGCGGGGCGAGGATGACGCAGCCGGTGTGCCCGGTCCAGGTCTCCGGGGCCAGCGAGGCGTCGTTCTCGGGCAGGTAGGGGTCGCCGCCGTTGCCGAAGATGCCCTCGACGAAGTCGAGGTTCGCGACGGTGCCCCCGGGCACGATGAAGCGCGTCTCCATCCGCTTCTCGCGCACCGACCCGGGCACCTCCGGCGAGACGAGCGGGCGCAGGTGCAGCGAGACGAAGCAGGCCGCCGGGGTGGCCTCGTTGGCGGTGTAGGGCAACACCATGTCGGTCTGGGGCGGTTGGAACGCCAGCGCCAGCAGGCGCCCGAAGGTGCCCTTGGGCACGGCCAGCTTGTCGTCGGGGATGGGCAGCCCGCCCTCGGCGATGTGGAACACGCCGGCGGTGGTGCGGCGGTCGTTCGCGGGGTTGTGCAGCACGCCGTTGACGAGGCGGTAGCTGCTGAGCAGTGGTGAGGTGAAGTCGTCGCCGTCGAAGGGCAGGGACAGCTCGCGGGCCAGCCCGGGCTCGTCGAGCACCAGCGTGCGTCGGGGGAGCTGCGGCTGCGCGCCGGTGTCCGCGAGGTAGTCGTCGAGGAACGCCTGGATGCGGTGGTCGGCGGCGCACAGCCGGTCGGCCAGGCGCCGGCTCAGCTCGCGCTGGCGGGCGAGGATCGGCCGGACGAGGCGGGCGGCGTCGGTGTCCTGGAACCCCTGGGGGAGGGGCAGGCCCAGCTGGGCCAGTCGGAGGTTGATCGCGGCATTCTGGGTATGGGGCACGACCTGATTGTCGTCCTGGTCGAACGGCGCCCGCCACCGAGGTCCGGCCGGCGCGACAAACCCCGGGCCTCGACGACGAGAACCCGGGGGATGATGCGTGTCCGAGGGGGGACTTGAACCCCCATGCCCAATAAGGGCACTAGCACCTCAAGCTAGCGCGTCTGCCAATTCCGCCACCCGGACGAGTGATGCGTGAGCGGCCCTGGGGAGGCCGTCCTGCGACCGGGAACGATACACGCTCGGCGGCCCGGAACCGAAATCGCCGGGGCCCTCGGAACCCGCGCCGTTGACCCGGTCGCCCGGCATCCCTAGGTTTCGGAGCACATGACCACGACCGTCGACGTCGGCGTCGATCTCGGCACCACCGTGACCAAGGCGGTGGCGCTGGACGGCGCCCGACGGGTGGTCGCGCGGGCCTCGCTGCCCACACCGTGGGAGCGGCCGCGGCCCGAGTGGTGCGAGCGCGACCCGGCGGATGCCGTCGCCACCGTCGACCGGTTGCTCGCCGACCTCGTGCGGGCGGCGGGCGACGTGCAGGTGCGCTCGATCGGGTTCTGCTCGATCGCCGAGACCGGGTCCCTCGTCGACTCGCAGGGGCGGGCGGTGTCCAGGCTACTGGCGTGGCACGACCCGCGTGGGGGACGCCAGGCGGCGGAGCTTGACCCCCCGCTGGCGGCGGTGCTGCCCTCGCGCACGGGCCTTGCGGTCAGCTCGGTGGCGACGTTGTTCAAGCTGCTCTGGTGGCGCGACGAGGCAGGCCTCGACCTGGCCGGCCTGCAGTGGCTGGGCCTGCCCGAGCTGGTCTGCCACGCCCTGGGCGCCGGGCGCTACGCCGAGCGCTCGATGCTGGGCCGCACCGCGCTGTGGGACATCCACGAGGATGCGCCCTTCGACGCGGCGCTCGAGGTGCTCGCTGCCGGGCCGGACCTCGTGCCGCCGCCGGTCGCCGCCGGTGCGGCGCTGGGCCGCGTGCGTGCCGACCACCCGGTCGAGCGGGCCCGCGGAGCGGTGCTGACCGTGGCGGGACACGACCACCTCGTGGCCGCGGCCGCCCTGGGCGCCGGGGGCGTCGGCAGCCTGTGCGACTCGATGGGCACTGCAGAGGCACTGGTCGCGGCCGTCGCGGTGCCGCCGCCCCCTCTGGTGGTCGCCGGGCTCGTGTCGCGGGGGCTCTCGGTCTACCCGCACGTCGTCGACTCCACCACCTGCCTGCTCGGCGCACTCCGCACCGGGCTGGTCCTCGGCCATGCGCTCGATGCGCTGGGCGCCGCGACCCTCGAGCAGCGGCTCGCCTTCGACGCCGGGATGCCGCCCGGCACCGGCCCGGCGGACGTCGCCGTCGAGGGACTGGACATGTCCGACGACCACGTCTCCGTCTCGTGGCCCGACGGCACCGACCCGTACGGCGCCTGGGCGGGCGTGCTCGCCTGTACCCGCGAGGTCGTGGCGTCCGAGGTGGCCGCGATGCGTGCTGTGGGCGTGCCCGTCGACGAGGTCGTGGTGACCGGTGGCTGGGCGCACCTGGCCTCGGTGGCCGCGAGCCGGCACGGCATCGCGCCCACCACCACGCACGTCGCGATGGAGGAGCCGGGCACGTCGGGGGCGGCGCTGTTCGCGCGGTGGGCGGCGACCCGGCATCCGGAGGGGTCGGACCCGACCACTCACGAGGCGCCCCAGCCGGCCTGGTTCATCGATCCGGACACCTAGAGTTGGTGCCCATGACCGACACCGTTCCCCGCCCCGAGGACGAGGTCGTCCGGATCTGCCGGGAGCTGATCCGGATCGACACCAGCAACTACGGCGACGGCAGCGGCCCGGGTGAGGGGGCGGCCGCCGCCTATGTCGTCGACCTGCTGCGCGAGGTGGGGCTGGAGCCGCAGACCTTCGAGAGCGACCCGGGTCGGGTCAGCGTGGCGGTGCGGATCCCCGGGGCCGACCGCGAGCGCGGCGCGCTGTGCGTGCACGGACACCTCGACGTCGTGCCGGCCAACGCCGCCGACTGGTCGGTCGACCCCTTCTCGGGGGAGGAGCGCGACGGCTGCGTCTGGGGGCGCGGCGCGGTCGACATGAAGGACATGGACGCGATGATGCTGGCGTCGGTGCGCCACCTCGTCCGTACCGGGACCGTGCCGCCCCGAGACCTGGTGGTGGTCTTCTTCGCCGACGAGGAGGCCGGCGGCACCAAGGGCTCGCACTTCATGGTCGGCGAGCACCCGGAGGTCTTCGAGGGCGTCACCGAGGCGATCAGCGAGGTCGGCGGGTACAGCGTCACCGTCACCGACCGCGACGGGCAGGAACGGCGCACCTACCTGCTGCAGACCGCCGAGAAGGGCATCGCCTGGCTGCGACTCACCGCCCACGGGCGCGCCGGCCACGGCTCGGTCCCCAACGACGAGAACGCGATCGTCCGCCTGGCGGAGGCGATCTCGCGGATCGCAGCGCACAAGTGGCCGCGCGAGTTCATCCCGTCGGTGCGCACCCTGCTCGACGGGCTGTCCGAGCTCACCGGCACCAGCTGGAGCGATGAGGACCTCGACGAGCTGCTCGCCCACCTCGGCGGCGCGCAGGGCTTCGTGCGCGGGACGCTGCAGGACACCAGCAACGTGACGATGCTCGACGCCGGGTACAAGCACAACGTCATCCCGCAGCACGCCTCGGCCAACGTCGACTGCCGTTACCTGCCCGGCCACGAGGACGAGCTGATGGCGACGATCCGGGACCTCGCCGGCGAGCACGTCGACGTCGAGGTGCTGCACCGCGACATCGCCCTCGACGCGCCGTTCGAGGGTGACCTCATCGAGGCGATGGTGGCGGCGCTGCGCGTCGAGGACCCCGAAGCCGAGGTGCTGCCCTACTGCCTCTCCGGCGGCACCGACAACAAGGCGCTGTCGCTGCTCGGCATCACCGGCTACGGGTTCGCGCCCCTGCGGCTGCCCGCCGACCTCGACTTCGCCCCGATGTTCCACGGCATCGACGAACGGGTGCCGGTGGAGTCGCTGCAGTTCGGCGCGCGGGTGCTGCTGCGCCTGCTCGAGACCTGCTGACCACCTGCTGACGACCTGCCGAGCGCTCAGACCGACGCGCTCATCGACCGTCGTGGCCGGATGATGCGGCGGCGCAACCAGGTCCGCGTGCGACCTCCGACGTAGGTGACCGTGCGGTCCAGCTCCCAGCGCCCGTACTCGGCGTGCTCCGTCAGCTGGCGACGGATGTCGCCGCGCCCGACCTCTCTGCCGAAGGAGAGGACGAGGTACTCGTACTCGACCATCGCCACATTGTGCCCAAGGACCGGTAGCGTCAGCACCATGAGCGCCGATCCGCGTGCCGCACTGAGCCAGCTCGTCGCCGCCTTCGAGCGCCACCTGGAGGCGAGCAGCACCCGACACGGCGACGACGACCCGACGGTCGTGGCCGCCTTCGACGACCTCGCCGACGCCTTCGAGGAGTATGACGCGGCGCTCTACGACGCGTACGGCGAGATGACGCCGCTCGACATCTACGGCGGAGACGACGGTGACGACTCCGACGAGGACGAGGACGACGAGGATGACGACGACGCGGACGACGCCGTTGACGAGCTCGACGACCACGACGACGAGGACGGCGACGGCGCCCGCCTCTACGCGGGGCTCGACGACGACATCGAGTACGACGACGAGTCCGAGGAGCCGAGCGACGCCCCTCGCCGCTGACGGGCCCGTGCTGCTGACCGGTTCGTGCTTGCTCAGGTGTGGTCCGCAGAGACCTCGTCGAGGGCATGCACGATCTGCTCGGGAAGCTCGACGGACTCCGCGTCGAGCAGCACCGCGAGCTGGGTGGGGGTGCGCGGGCCGAGGATCGGCGCGGTGACCCCGGGCCGGTCGCGCACCCAGGCGAGCGCGACCACGGGCGGGGCCACGCCCAGGCCGTTCGCCGCGGTGTGCACCGCCTCGACGACCCCGCGGGTGTGGTCACCGACGTGCTGGCCGGCGAACCGCGCGAACTCCTCCGACGCCAGGCGCGAGTCGGCCGTGACGGTGGTGCGGTAGCGCCCCGCAAGCACCCCCCGCCCGAGCGGTGACCAGGGCAGCAGCCCGAAACCGAGGGCCTGTGCGGCCTCGACGAGCTCGCGCTCGGGGGTGCGCGCCACCAGGCTGTACTCCACCGAGTTGGCGACCATCGGCACCCCGGCGCCCGCCAGCAGCGACATCGTGCGCGCGGCCTGCCAGCCCACGTGGTTGGACACCCCGACGTACCGGGCGCGGCCGGTCTGGACGGCCCAGACCAAGGCGCTCACGGTCTCCTCGATGGGCGTGTGCTCGTCCCAGGTGTGCGCGAGCCACACGTCGACGTGGTCGCTGCGCAGCCGGCGCAGCGAGGTGTCGAGCTGGTGCATCAGGGCGCGGCGCGAGCAGTCGACGACCCGGCTGCCGGTGGACCGGCTGACGCCCGACTTGGTGACGATCACCATCTCGTTGCGGTCCGGACCCTCGAGGAGGTCGCCGAGGATGTCCTCGGCCAGCCCACCGGCATACCCGTGGGCGGTGTCGACGAGGGTGCCCCCGGCCGAGCGGAAGGCCGCCATCAGGTCGCGGGCGTCCTCGGCGGAGGTGCGGGTGCCCCACGCCATCGTCCCCAGGCCGAGCCGTGACACGGCCAGGCCGGAGGTGCCCAGGCGGCGGGTCAGCATGGCGGCGACCCTATCGCCCGGTCCGCTCGCTACCGTGGGCGCCATGCGGCTGGCGATCTCCTGCGGTTACGCGGGCATGGGACTGGGTAACGACACGCTCGCGCTCGTGCAGGAGGCCGAGCGCCTCGGGTACGAGCAGGCCTGGGTGGCCGAGGCGTACGGGTCGGACGCTGCGACGGTGCTCGGTTGGCTCGCCGGCCAGACGTCGACGATCGGGCTCGGGGCCGGCGTGATGCAGATCCCGGCCCGCACGCCGGCGATGACGGCCATGACCGCCGCCACTCTCGACACGCTCTCCGGGGGCCGCTTCCACCTCGGCCTCGGCGTGTCGGGGCCGCAGGTGAGCGAGGGCTGGCACGGGGTGCGCTTCGGCTCCCCACTGGCCCGCACTCGTGAGTACGTCGAGATCGTGCGGATGGCCCTGCGCCGGGAACAGGTGCGCCACGACGGCCGCTACTTCACGCTGCCGCTCCCAGACGGGCCCGGCAAGGCGCTGCGCCTCACCATCCGGCCGCCGCGCAGCGACCTGCCGATCTACCTGGCCGCGGTGGGCCCGCGCAACCTGCGCCTGGCCGGTGAGGTGGCCGACGGCTGGCTGGGCATCTTCCTCTCGCCGGAGCACTGCGCCGAGCAGCTCGCCGCGGTGCGCGCCGGGCGGGAGGCCGTCGGCGCCGGTGCTCCTGGCGACCCGATGGCCGGCTTCGACGTGGTGGCGTCGGTGCCGGTGGTCGTGACCGACGACCTCGAGGCGGGCCGCGCGGCGCTGGCCGCCTACACGGCGCTCTACATCGGCGGGATGGGGAGCCGTGAGCAGAACTTCTACAACGCGCTGGCCCGCCGGATGGGCTTCGAGGAGGCCGCCAAGACCATCCAGGACCTCTACCTCGACGGCCGCGCGCGCGACGCGGCGGATGCCGTGCCGTTCGAGCTCATCGATGCCACCGCTCTGATCGGCCCGCCGGAGCGGATCGCCGAGCGGATCGGTCGGTACGCGGATGCCGGGGTGACCACGCTGAGTGTCGCGCCGCACGCCTGGACTGCCGACGGGCGCTCAGAGGTGCTGCGCGTCGTGGCAGAGGCCTTGGCGGCATCGCAGCGGCCCGGGGCGTCCTGACCCCGGGTCGTGTGTCCGGTTCTCCTGACCTCGGGCGTCCTGAGCGGAGCGCGGCTGGAACTGGGCGACCGCTGGTGAGTCGAATGTAGACACCGGCCGAAAGGCGCCTGCCAGAGAGGTC
>Ga0302299_10000664_pt1 | contig 19410 bp, 37 predicted proteins | sample III_Fen_N3_4_FD_198795 | JGI IMG/M metagenome (GOLD analysis project Ga0302299, IMG submission 198795) | Peat permafrost microbial communities from Stordalen Mire near Abisko, Sweden - III_Fen_N3_4 | ecosystem: Environmental > Terrestrial > Soil > Wetlands > Permafrost | place: Sweden: Abisko... | reverse complement strand
CCAGGTTGACGTGGTGCCCCACTAATTCAATCCACTCGTAGAGGCGGGACATGGGCATCATCAGCTCAAAGAATAGGTTCCTGGTTTCCAGGTCTTTCATCAGCTCCTTGCTGAAGAGACGGTACAACTGGTACGTGTAGAAGCAGTCCAGAGCGCAGTACCTGAAGAACTTCTCATTGGTAACTCCCCGTCCCAGCTTCTCATCCAGTGTCAGATCGTAGTCGGGGGCATCCAGATAGAATCTGGAGAGCTCCTTCAATCCATGGGGGCTGTTCTCATCCAGCATATAATGAGCCAGCATGGTGTCGAAGTAAGACTCGAAGTGTACGCCTATCTTTCGGCGTATCCACAGACTATCGAATTTGATGTTATGGCCAATGGCCCGCTTACCCGCCTTGCCAGCCATCCATCGGAGTAGGTCATTCTGGGCCTCGGTGGGTAGAGTAGACCCCTTGCGTATGGGAATGATCCAGGCTACATTGCATCGGGGTAGGTAGGTTCCTACGCAGTTGATGAAGGACTCGGGGTTGTAGTGATCCAGGCCGGAGGTTTCTAAGTCATACGCAAACTCAGCTTCAGCTTCAAAGGCTGCTTTGAACTCATCCAGAGTGGATCTGTCCACTACCTTTACCAGGAGCTCAGCCACTACGGTTTGCCTCCCCTGAGTGAGCTCATAGAAACGACGAAGCGTTCGCTTGAACTCCTTCAGCTTACCCGGATCACGCAACACATAGGCTGGAGAGAAGCAGGGCATGTAAGTGATGCCATCCCGCTCGATGATCTTCCCCACTACGGTGGTGATCTTGGCTTCCTTAGCCAGGGACTTGGTAGCGGCTGCCCCAAGGGTTAGGATGAACTTGGGCTTGTTCGCTTGGATCTCATCCTGTATGTATCGGCCACAGACCTTGATGTCAGCGGGCTCAGGTTTCACTCCATCTGGAGCTGAGCATTTCACGATACCCGTATAGTATGGGACTGTATTGAATCCAGCGATCCGGAGCTCATCCTTCAGGATACTTCCAGTTTTCCCCTGGAGGAATTCACCCACTCGGGAATCTGTCAGGCTGGGCGCGTCCCCAACGACCATTATTTCCTGGTCAGTGTCCCCTTTTCCCCAGATGCAAACATGTTCTGAAGATTGGTTAAGATTGCAGAGTTTACATTCAGCATTTCGCATTTGATGTTTGCTTTCTTGAGAAGGTCAATTCCATCGGTAATCCGATATTGTTCATAGTATACCACTCGGACCACTCCACTGTTGATGATTAGCTTCGCACATTCCGTGCAGGGGGAAAGGGTACAGTATAGCGTGGCACCTTCAGTCGATCGGCCAGAACGAGCCGCATAGGCGATGGCATTCTGCTCGGCGTGAATCGTACGGTGACAGCCCCCATTGGCATTCGCCGCATGAAGGCACTCAGGAGTACAGTGATCAAATCCAGCTGGAGGGCCAGCGTAGCCCGCACTGATGGGTCTTCCATCCTTGTAGATAGCGGCTCCCACCTGCTTACGCCCACAGGTGGAACGAAGCGAAGTGACCATGGCATTGATCATGCCCACTTCATCTCTAGTCGGTCGGTAGTTCACTAGACTCTCCTATGATATAGTCTGGACGTCGTTGATCAGGCTGGGGGCAGATGGCCAGGATCTTCCATCCAGCATCCAGATGTCTTTGAAGCTCTTCAGTACAGGCATCCGTTAACACCTGAACTCATGTAATGCATAGAAGGCCAATTCCGGGGGACAGCTACGTTCACCTTTTGATTGATGATGGTAGCCTGGCGAGCCTGAAGCTCCTCGATCTTCTGGTTCCTGAAGACCTTGATCTCACTTATGCCCGTGTCTAGGTGCAAAGGAAACTCATCCAGGTCAATGAGATGCTCAGTATACCAACTCTCGAAAGTCCCGTCCTCCTTGAAGGATGGAGGGTTCAGTACGAAGGACCTAGCCAGGAGGGTCTGCTCCTCCGGAGTGAACACCTTTTCATATCCCAGCTTACATTTAACTAACCTCATGGCTCTCTCCTAATCTACTCAGCTTATAACACTCGGCATGGTAATACTTCATTTGAATCTTACCAAACAGTATACCACTAACCCGGATGGCATTTTCTTTCACGGGCTTCCGGCATAGTGCACAGGAGTGATGAACCTTTGGTTTCATGATAGAACGAATCGACAGGATCATCTCTGCTCTCGGTAGAAGTCGATCACCTTTCTGAGTTCAGCCACTGTGCTTTGTTCTCGCTCCAGCCAATCTTGAGTTTTGCCCAGCGCATTGAGCATACCTTTCACCATGCCCCTCAACTCTATTGCCTCATCTTCCAGTATCTCAAGACGCCTGCGTCGTATGATAATCCACGGAAACTTCATTTCATTGCCTCCTGTTCGCATAGTTCTCGAAGCTTACCGATCTCATCGGCCTTGGCTTTGTGCGTCTTGTACTCCCGCGAGCCCTGCGGAATAAAGCTGGTAAAGCATGCCTGCAACCAGCGGAACTCGGTGAGCAGCTCTGACAGTCGTCTGAAGTCTTCAGGACTCATTTCATCCATCCTAAAAGGGTTTCAATAGGGACTTCAAACCCCGCAGCGTTGCGGTGGCCACCACCCCCCAGCGCCTTGGCGATATCCGATACGTCATATTCACCGTTGGATCGAATACTACACTTGGCAATGAGTCCTTCATTAGCCAGCGTCCAACATAGTCCGAAAGTTCCTGATCTGACAGCGAGTTCGTGGCCCACGTCGGATGTCAGGTGGGGTGGGCAGTTGGCGGCGAGGCCAGTATCTTGCCAAAAGCAATCTTGCAGGCCTCCCCCAAACACTCCCGGATTCAGCGCAACCGGGAAGCTAATATCGCACTTCCTCGCCGCCCCCTTCACCACGCTCTGCACGTTCTGGTCGTGGGCGCGGAGGATGGCAGAGCCTTCTAGCTTTGTCCACTCCAAGCTGCCGCCTTGCTGTTTCGCCCAAATGTCCCACTGCTCGAAGCTCCACGGCGCACGCGACCAAAGCGCCTTGTTGAACGCCTTCGTTCCTTCAATCGCAAAGACCCAGCGGTCGTAATCGTCGATGTGTTTGATGAGCATCGGGATTTCGGCGCCATGGAACCAATTCCAGGCAATCATGGCCCCTGACCTGTTGTCATCAAGTAGGATGTCGTGGTTACCATCTTCGTAGCATCCATTGGTGTCTGAGTAGCGCATACCCTTCTCGTACTCTCCACACCACATCTCGAACGCCGTCTTGTGATGGTCGAGCCACACGACGCGCTTGGCGTGAGCAAAGAACTCGTCCATGACTGGCTTCTTGAAGCTGAAGTCCAGGATGTAGACATCACGGTCGTTCCACGTGCCTGAGAAGGCAACTTCTTCGTTGTAACTAGCGGCTACGTACTCCGCTTCGTCCCCAAGGACAGTCCATGCTGCGAACGCGGCACCAAACCCGTCGGCACAGTTGGCGTGGTAAATTACGAGTGGTTTCATAGTAACCTTTCTATCATGGACTCGAGTCCGATAAGTTTTTCGATAAGAACCATTTGACGATTACTTTGCTCACGCATAGTCGTCGCGAAATTCTTCATGGCCAGGCTTTGTTGCAAGCTAATATCGGCGGCAATTTCCAGCAGAGCTTGCCGTTCTTGCTCCAAGGCTGCAATAGCCTGAGCCCGATCACTTAGTGTTATCGAGGTCATGTATGAAAGCCTCCTGGCAGGTCATAGGGATGGATGAGCGGGTAGTCTTGCACTCATCAGTATAGAGTACCTGAGCTCGAACCTCCTCCCGAGTCATAGGGGGCGGTAGGTTGGCGAGTTGAGCGGATGTGATGATCCCAAGGATCAGGTCAGTTAACAAGTCCATAGTTTCTTTACCTCCAGTCGATGTACCTGGCCTTGCCAGTATAAGAGCTGTGACTTAACCTGGTAGTAGTTCTTGGCTCCCTTGGGAGTCAAGATAACCTCCCACTCTGACAGCTTTAACATAATCTTACAAACCATTTCAGTCCCCTTTGTGTACATATTCATTATAGGTCAGAAGGGTATGTCGTCATCAATCCATTCCTGGTATTCTTCTCGGGTCACCTTAGTTTGGATCCAAGCATGTGCCATCTTCCAAGCTGGCTCCCCCAGGAAGTGCCGAGTAGCATTATCCACCTTAGCTACCAGGTGAATCCGACCTCCAGACCCGTAGTAGCTACGTATTGAGATATTCCTCATATTGCCCCCTGAAGCAGTGAAGTGAAGTGATGTGAGTCGTGAGGGTTCCAGGCAGAACACCCCTCCACTCGGTTTTCTCCAGGACCCAGAGCATGAGCCTCACAGCCATATACATATCATTGTGCCAGTGATTGTAAGCATCACAGGAGCGAAGGTAGTACACACAGTGAAGCTTCTCATCCCGACGTATGAAATGCCAGCCTAGGGAGCAGGGAGCGCGGCCCCCATGCACTGCTCCGGTATCCTCAGGGAAGAACATGGGGAGGAAAGCCTGGCGTGTCAGTGGGTCACGTTTCAGCAGATTGACGACGTCGTTCAGGTCCCCATAGTCATACAGGATACCCCTGCGTGGGGATAGTCCCATGATAAGGTCGGGCTCCGGTACCTTAGAGGGGGGAACCTTACGAGCGAATTTTGGCCAGATGCGTTCCATATAGTTGTGGTTGAATGTCCCATCGGGAAGCAGGAACTTGGCCGCTCCGTCGCCTTCCCGCCACTTAGCCCACTGAGTTCCCGGGTTCATGGGGTATCCGGAGACCCGCTCCTCGAAGTGATCGTCAGCCCAGGGGAGATCGGGTGCGATGTCATCCTGGTAGTCAATCTGAACCTGGACGGTTGAGGAATGGTTGAGTATCTCATATGTCTGCATGAACAGGCTCTTAGACACATCCTTACCTTGCCAGGTAAGCGGAGCAATCAGTGGGGCTGATTTGAATAGTTCCTTGATTTCCGACCGAACATCACTAAATGTCTTCATGCTTACTCCTATTTATTATCTTTGATATGGTAGACCTACAGACGTTGAACTTCACTGATAGAGCCTGTTGAGTTAAGGTAGAGGTAATTATCTCCCTCCCTTGATCTGAAGTTAACTTACCACCTACTCCATTTGGTGTCCTCCATGAATGGTTCAGCTTTATCTTACTAACCCTAGAAATGGATACCCCATACTCTTTAGCAATAATCCTCCTAGCACGGGTATCAGCTCGGATCAATTCTACCTGAGAAAGACTAAGTTTAGCTCTACCATGGTTCTCCCCAGAGGGTCTCTTCCACCCATACAGGCGTCCCTTGTTGACAGCATCAAGCATATTCTCCAGGTGAGTTCCTAGGAAGAGATGCTCAGGATTTACACAGCTGGGATTGTCACACCGATGGCACACCTCCAGATCTGGGGGGATGGATCCATGATGGATTATCCAGGAGGTTCTATGTGCATAGTGGTCTAATCCATACTTGACTGAGTACTTATTGTGCTTACCATACCCATTCTCGAAACGTCCAGCGATCCACTCCCAACAACCATTATCCAACTTTTTATACTTGGAGTGAAAGGCTAAAAGGTAACGGTTAGGAATCATGTCACTATGCCTATAAGAGTAATATAGACATTATGACACTACGAATCACTTTCTTCAGTATCTACATACTCCCCTGGTTCAAAGCTTGCTCCATTGTCTCGACAATATCCAGCTAGCTTATGGCAATCTAGCTTATCCCGGGTTATCTGCCACATTTTTACTCTATGCTTATACCCAAATCTACACTCCGGCTCGTAAAACTTCGCTGTGGCGTTCAAGAAGGTTCGGTAGTACTTGGGATCGGCAGCCTTCAGGTGCTCATAGAATCCGATGGGGTCAGTATGCTGGAACAGGATCGGTGCGAAGAGGGCTGTGAGAAAACAATTTGCGAAGTATAGTCGGTAGGCTCGAGGAGTATGAGCAAGGCCACACTGCTCCAAGATAATTGGAAGCAAAGCATAGTCAGCGGTGTGCTTTTGGATGAGCTCAGTAGATCGGTAAATGACATCGACCTCGGTAAACTTCGGCGTCTGAGTGATAATGATGGACCGTATACAATGACCTTGAGATCGGGTATCTTTCTTTTCTCCCACGGTGTTGAGGGCGATGGATGTGTGAGGGGATGACCTTCGGGCCAGTAGCTTGGTTCGGGCGGCATTGACTTCCTCCTGATTGAAATAGTTTCGCATCAGCTGTTTGATCTTTCCCCCCTTATATCCTAGCTGCTCCAGGTCGGGCACTGGCAGGGTGGGCATGGACCAGGTTTGCCCGAGGACGATCTTACGAACTCCAGTGTAGATCGACTGGGACTGAGGTACGGATGCTACTTTATACGCTAATTCGACTAGCAATGTGCTTCTCCTTGAAGTATGTTACACAGGTCTTACAGTTACATCCTATACGTAGTCCATCGGGGGTAGGGGGAAATTCTGCTCGGGGTTTCTGTAGCTTGCATGACTTGCAGGTTATGAGTGCTTCCGCTGGAATGAACCTCATTGTAGTCTTAAGCTCCCATCCTGATAGGCTTCTCGGTTGTCCATCGCATGGTGGATCACGATTCCATCCTCATCCGCTTCATCAGGATGACACCAACAGTCTGGGGTGGGCTCATGTTCTCTAAGGTCATCTATAGGAATGACGTGGTAACGAATCATCTGGTAGGTAAGGCCCGAAGATGAGTGAATCCTGACCCAGAGGGAATGTCCACTAGAGCCTGTTGCATAGCGCCAAGCGGGGTCATAGCTGAGTAGATCCCAATGGGGCGCCACACTCGGGAGTCCTTCTGACCACTAACCTGATGAGGGTATCCTCTAGGACTCATGCTGTGCGCTCCTTGGCTATGGCTGCGATATGTTCTTTCGCCCATCGGTTGTACTCGTAGTCCATAGCGTTCACAGTTGCTATCTTCAACAGCACGGACTCAGCCTTCTCGCACCGTGCGCGGAGGTCGGCTATCTCATCATATAGAATTTCAATCGTGTAGTTCGGATTGCATATCTCGCAACCGTCGCCAAGAACTCTTATTGCCATAGAGCATTTGCACCCTTCTCCGTTGCTCATGCTTCTTCCCCTTTCTGATACTGTTCGATGTCATAAAGCGCTGTTTCGTACGCGGCATCCTTCGGAGACGACCCACGAATTGCGTAGTGGCACACTTCAATCAGGGAGTTAGCCTTGGCGAGCTTCTTCTCCTGCTGCCCGTACTGCCCCATGAACTTACTAAGGTCGATGTTCAACTGCTCACGCTCGGCTTCCAGCACCTTGATTCGCTCGGCTTGCGTATCAAACTTCCGGCAGATTGCTTCAGCAGAGTGACCACCTGGGCCGTGTTCGTCCTCCGTATCGACGCCAGCCAGCGTCAAGTGAAGGTGATGCCCGATACGGCTAATTGCTCGGTCGAACTGCTCGACGCGTAGTCGAAGGTAATTGACGCTTGACGCATTCTCGGTGATCTTGGCCTCCAATAACTGATACGGTTCAGCCTCAGTCATGCACGTGCATGGATAGCGGCCTTCTTCACGATTCTCTAGCCAGCCGGTATTGTTGCAGTCGGCGCAGACCATGCCCTCATGAAGCGCGAGAAGTCGTTCAATCTCATGGATTGGATCACCTTCTTCCTCCATGCCGAGTAACGATAGAATCCGGCAGTAATTATTAGCGTCCTCTTTTTCAACAGGAACAAGTTCCGCGCATCTGGCGCACGGTGCGGCGTGGTCGTAGAGCGGGATAGTTCGAGCAACAGCTTCTCTTGGCAGGGGATTGACGAGTAAAAGCTCTTGTGAGTTGATGTAGTACTGGGCGATAGGCTCCTGCGCCGCTACTGGCTTATCTTGGCTCATGGCGTCACTCCTGCGGCTGCGATAATTGCTTTGAACTGCGCAAATATCTCATTCGGCACATATTCCTTATCCGAGTATTCGAGCAACTTCTGGATACGCTCAATCGGAACCAGCGCCATGCCTTCTGGTATTTGCGGGGCGAGGAATAGCGGATACGCTTTGTAGCGCATCGGTTCAATGCCATCATCTAACTGCCCCTGCACTCTATCGTTGATGTGTTCTTGTGCCGCTTCCGGCCATGAGCAGATGTAGTCCCATACAGGCTGTTCAGGATTAGGTTCGCCTTGTTCGTATTCAAGAACACCGTAAGCGACCGCCTTTCCCCCCTGCTCTGCAAGATAGGCTTCAATCACTAGCTCTGCAAATCGGTCAAGGTTGTATCGGTGAAATGTAGTTTCCTCTCCGACATACACAGCCTTACAAACTTCCAGCGCAAGCCGTTCGATCAGTTGCTTATCCATGTTCTTTCTCCAATCCCTTCAGAAGTTCGTCGTGTTTTGCTCGGCATACGCTTTCAAAGTCAATAGCGTCGTACTCAGCGCAAGAGTTAGCATACAGCTCTGCCGCTTCCATCCAGATCGCAGCCTTAAGCCGCGCAAGGATTTGGGCGCTGGTGTCGGGAGTGGCGAGTGCTTTGTCAGCCATTCGCAGACCTTTGCCTTCTTCTCTGGCGTAATCGACCATAGCCTGCAACGCTTCCCGCATCTCCTGCAACTGCGCCGCCAGTGCATCGCGCTCGGTAGCATCTACTGCACACTGAATGATTAGCGCTTCTTGTCTAGAGATATTGGCGGACTGCTCGACCACCGTCTGTTTGAGCCCCCTGTTCTCGAGCTGAGCTAAGGCGAGTTCTGCTTCGAGGTTCAAGCATTCTTGCTCGGTTCTCATTTCGCTACCCCGCGCCAAGGATCATCCTGGGAACAGGAGACACCAAAGCTCCACATGGCACCTTCGGGCGTCTCGGACCACAGTCCCCAAATCTTGCCATTCCAGTATTGGTAACCCAGCAACTTGCCATGCCCATCCATCTGTTGATAGATACCTTTGCGAACGGGCTTAACAGTGCCATCGAACCATGGGGTCAGTTTCATATCTTATACTCCTTTGGATAACAGGTGAAAATGAAATCCCCAACCAAGTCCCCGTAACCATTGCAGAAGGACAGCGCGAAGCGAGTGGTGAGGGCTGGGGTAGAGCATCTCTGTGGTGTGAACAAGATCACCAGGTCAATGAGGATTAGTAGTATGAGCAGGATTCTAGTCATGGTCCCACCAAAAGGGTATGCTGCGATTGGTCCAGTGGGCAAAACTGGCTTTGGCTCCCCGATAGTACTTCCGATATGCCTGAACGGGGTCAGCATCCTGGAACTCTGGTGGCATGCACTGAACAAAAGGGGTGATGCCAACGGGGAGGTGTGGAGGCGGCAGATGCTCGATGACATCCTGACACTTATGACGCTTATGGTAGCGATGGGTGTACTCAGCGCAGAGAGCCCGGGCGTGCCGCTTAAGCCAGAAGAAATTGGTTTCGTTAGTACGTGCCCAGACCACGCAGGGGTGGTTCGCATGAGTGGGCCGGTAAGGACCCCCAACCACTGTAGATAAGATCTGGGTAGCCTCTAGCGTCATCTTCACCACATGTTTATCAACCTGATACTGAGCAGCGAGGATGGGGTTGGTATCTAAGATGAAGATGTTAATTTTGGCTCTCCCCTGTTTGAAAGAATAATTATACCCCAGATTGGATGCGCTGCTCATTGATCTTCTTCTTATGAAAGTATTGTTCATAAGCGTCGATCTCGTGATAGAAGAAGGTCTGCAGGAGCAGGAAGAGATGCTTGGAGATGTGATGACGGAACTGATCTGGTGGAGTAGGCTTCGGCTGCTGTTTCCAGGGTTTAGCCTTCAGTAGGTTGATTCCCCGGACCAGTTCCAGGAAAACCCCCGAAAAAACGGGGTCAGTGTCCCAGCACTCGATCGGACCGTGATCCATTACCTGGGCTGGCGTGATCCCAATAATCAGGCATAATTCCACTGAAAAGTGTAGGATGTCAGCCATCTCTTCAGCAAACGACTCTGGAGGAGCCATAAGGGCCTCACCCATTTCTTCAGCGACCCACCATGCGAATTGGCGAATGCGATCCTGCCCTTCCCGGGACTGAATGTCCACGGGCCACTCGGGGGGAGAGTACCCATTCGCTAGCTCGATGGGGTGGAACTTGTGAGCGAGCGAGGACTGGTGAGCAAAGATTTCAGTGAGCTGCAGAGTGGATAGCATTCTTCAGTTCCTCATACTGGTTGGGTTGAGTGTAGTCATACGTGAAATCAGGCTGAAGCAGGGACATCAGGTCGTCGTATCCCTGGAGGAGCTTAATGGCATTGGCTGTGACGCCTTCCATCTGATCCCTGTCCAGGATGTTAGCGATGACCCTGGACGTAGGCGGCCGACAGTAGACCAGGAAGTGATTCTCCCGGATTCGGTGAGCTAATCCCAGGTCTGAGTGCGTATGGTTCCTCAGAAGCGATCCATAGACCAGGTCTGAGATGGCTGGATGCCTATCCAGGAGGATGGACTGAGGGCAATCTTCACACCAGCCATGATAATGCTGAATGGCCAGCTTTGATCCTGGTCGCCCATTGGATCGAGCAGTCGCCATTCGTAGGTCAGTGGCTAGACTGAGGATGAGCGTGGACTTACCACTGTTGTCCATTCCTTCGACAATAATCATTTGAGTATATCCTCATGAAAGTTGACCTTCAACATATAGTTCAGTGTGTAGAGCTCAGTGGGCTGATCCAGGAACTGAAGAGCTGGGATGCACATCCTGGACATCAGTATAGCCGGTCCGGACGACCTCAACAGCTTGATCTTCTCGTTATCCCTCCATAGCAGGATAGGGACAATCGGCTGGCGAAGTATATGGTTGAGATCCTTGAGCATGACCTCCACTAGGTGTTCTTCCAGTGAGTCGGGGTGATCCGACACTACCGCTAGGGTGAGGTAGTTGAAGTTGTGGATCTCCGAAACTGAATATGGTATGTCGAAGGACATGCTGGGTGGCCCCATTCGGCAGTCAAAGTTCTCTTCAACCCATTGGATTAGCTCTTGAGTGTTCATCCTTTGCCTTTCTCTTAATGGAGTTGATGCGTGTGAGGGGCAAATCGAGTTGCCTCGCGATGAGCACGGGCTCTCGGGGGTCAGCTTTGATCTGAGCGTATAGTTCGTTGTCAATCTTTCTTCTGGCTTTTCTCATGTGTACTCCTTTGACGAAAGTATGCGTAAGCGGCCTGATAGCCCTCCCACTGATTATCAGTCAATTTGGCCGAGTGATCCACCACTATATCCGACAGGTTGAGTCCTCTCCAGTGGTCCTCCAGGAAAGTTGGCGGCTTGATCCGCAGATCCTCCCGCTTGATCCTGTGAGCGAGCTGGCGTGGGTACCATAGGTCATTGTTAATCCAGATGAAGACGGCGTCCTTAGGAGCATCTAGCATCTGCTTCATGGTGATGCCTGTTTCACTAGACATGATTGATAGCTAGCAATCCAATAGCGGCTACTGCCAGTATACCCGAATGACGGCGAGTCCGCTCGATAGTCTGGGTTCCATGGTTGGCCTTCCATGCGGTCTGGTATAGATGCATGCGTTTTTCATATGGTATAGCGAGGATCTGATCCTCTGGTATCAGGGTCTGTCCTTCGAGCTCACTGAGAGTCTGGAGCTCTTTCATCAGGAGTGGGTTCAACTGGGTGTCCCTCAGCTTTCGGTGGGCTTCCTCTCTGGCTTGAGCGATGCCCACTGCCTGAGTGATGCGTTCTTCGCGGGTTCCTCTTTGTCTGGCCTGTCCCATGTATGTCCCATGTTAAAAAATTGGAATAAACATTATAAACCTATTGTCCCACTGGGATAACCGCGGGGATATAATGATCGAGTTACTAAATAAGTGGCGTGACGAGGAGGGAGAGGATGTTCAGCTTATCGGAAGTAGCCCAGCGATTAGGTAAGCCTTATCACTGGGTCAAATACATGGTGAATACTCGGGGACTCGGGTCTCGTGTTGGTCGAGCAATCATCCTTAATAATAATGATGTTAGAGTTCTGGAGGAAGTAAAACATGCCAACGGCACTGCGTGATGTACCCAAGCAGGTTCAATCGCTATATGACCATGGCATTAAGAGTGTCATCCCCCTATTCAAAGGCAAGTCTCCAGGGTACGCCAACTGGAATAAAATCACAGAGGAAGAGAGCCAGGAAAAATTCTGGGGGTGGACTGAGGGTGATAAGCCTGTCAATTACGGTATACGTCTTGGCAAGGATTTTGGTGATGTATGCGATATAGACCTTGATAGCTCTGAGTCGCGTCGGCTGGCTAAGTATTACCTGCCTGCGACGGCAATGTTCGGTCGGGGTGGAGCTGTTACCCATTACCTGTATAGACAGATAGGTAAGAAGGGGAAAGAAGGCAGCACACGCTTCCAGTGGGATAAGCGGGATGAGAAATCGGTCCTGCTGGAGCTGAGAGCATCAGGACAGACCATGGGACCTGGTTCGGTTCATCCAGTAACTGGCGAGAACATTGAGTGGATGTCTGAGCGAGGTGTAGGCCTGCATGAGATCGAAGGGGGGGATCTGGGTAAGCGCGTGCGTATGCTGGCTGCGGCATCTCTGCTGTTGCGGGACTGGCAGTCTGGGGGGCGCGACGAATTGGCCGTCTGCCTGATCGGGTCAATGATCCGGGGAGAGTGGGATTGCGGAGATATTGATGCGTTCATCGGTCCCATCCTCCTGGAGTCAGGGGATGAGGAAAGCAAAGGGCGCTTCAAAGCGGACCGCCTAGCTGACGAACTGAAGAATGGTGGTCGAGTACCTGGACTCAAGCGCCTGCGGGAGCTATGTTCGGGTGGGGGTCTTGGGAGCGCAGGATTTGATCGAATCGTCGAGTGGCTTGAGCTGGCGGGTGGTGATATCATTGAAGAGATCAATGGTGAATTCGCCGTCGTTACCTTACCAGGTGGCGGTGGAGTCTCGGTGATGCGTGAATCGGGGACTGAAGGGGTTTCGTTCCTTGATCGTCAGAGTTTTGGCCTGCTGTATGGTAACAGGAGCGTGCGGGTCGGGGGTCGGGATGTCACTGCGGATAAATTCTGGATCGCTCATAAGGATCGTCGTGAGTACCTTCGCGGGGTGGTCTTCAAACCAGGGCAGGAGGTGGGAGCTGGGGAGTATAATCTCTGGCGAGGCTTTAGCGTAGAGGAGAAGGAAGGTGGAGACTGGAGTCTGTTTAAGGAACATATACTGCGGGAGACCTGCTGTGGCAATCAAGAGTACTATACATGGCTAATAGGTTGGATGGCTCATCGGGTCCAGAGGCCTTGGGAAGTTCCAGAATCGTGCGTCGTGCTCATAGGGGAAAGAGGGGATGGTAAGGGAACATTCTTTAAGATCTTCGGCAGGTTGTTCGGCAGGCATTACATGACAGTGACGCAATCGTCTCACCTGGTTGGTAAGTTCAATAAGCACCTGGCTGATAAGGTGCTTGTCTTTGCCGACGAAGCGGTCTGGGGCGGTAATAAGGAAAGCGAAGGGGTCCTGAAGACCATGATCTCTGAAGATTCTCGGGTCATTGAAATTAAAGGGAAGGATGCCTTCACGGTTCGCAACTGTACGGCCTATGGTATAGCTTCAAATAATGATTGGGTGGTTCCTGTCGGTCGGCATGAGCGACGGTTTTTAATCCTGCACTCCACTGGTAGGTATCGTGGGGACCTGGAATACTTCGATCGGCTGTATAGTGCTATGAGTGAGCGAGAGGCTGATGGAGTGGATGGTCTAGCGGGTATGCTCTATGATTTGCGTCGAGTGGACATCTCGGGGTGGCGTGGCAATAAGCCTCCACGTACAGGAGCGTCTGTAGAGCAGCTGATCCAGGGCATGGAAACCTGGGTTCAATACCTGGTTGAGTGGGCTCAGACTCTGGGGGATAAGTGGGACTGTCGGGAGTGGAGGAGCACCCATTACGCTGGATATGCTTCTTTTATGGAGCGGCAGGGGCACCGACATCCAGCGGTCATAGCGGAGTATTACAAGAAGTTCAAGAGGGTGTTTGGGGACATCGAAACTGTGAAGCGTAACCGCTGGGTAGAGTATGGCGGTGGGTACACTGGGGGAAAGGAAAGTCGAGAGCATATCCTGATCTTCCCTGGTAATGCTTCGTGGATTCGAGGGAAGATAAATGAGTTCTGTGGGATTGATGTATTTATTGATACGTGATAATAATCAGATGTCCTGGGAATCAAGATAGATGGGTATGCAAATGGCATACCCATTTATTTTGTTGGAATATGACAAGGACAGTGTGCTATTGGGAACCATTCCCGATTAAATCCTCCATTTTTCATAATGTGGGAAATGAAGGGGATTTTTCTCCTGAGTCGAGGGGTTTTTCGCCACTCAGAGTGATCCTGGTGGGTGGTCAAAAAGGTTATATAAATCAGTGGGTTGGGCTAGATCTAGCAAATCTACTGGATCGCGGGGGTTTTTATTCCCAGTGATTATATTTTTTTGTCGCAATTTTCACATATTCATCTATTCATCTCTTTACTGTATATTTTTATATTTATTAATTTATTAAAAGTCTAATAGATCTAATAGAAGTTATCCCAGGTCACTGATTTATATCACTTTTTTTAATCTATACTGCACACCCCTCAAGCTATCAGAACGACAGTTGAGTGACATGATGACATGATCACAGTGTACTATTTTTTTTAGGACAAATAAATGGGCCATTCTCAGGCCCATTCGGTAGGATCAAGACTCGATAATCAGTGTGTGATCCTCAGAAAGGATTGGCTAATAGGACGGCCAGTAGGTATGGCAGCATTCATTCCAGCATTAGCGCCTTCAGCACTCTGCCTGGTCTGGCTCTCCTTACCCTTCAGTTCGTCCCCGTAGGCTTCATCCATTACCTGCTTCCGGACATCCTGTACCCTGACCAGCGCGGTGCAGCTGGCGCTAGCATCAGCGTCTGCTCGGTCCTGGACCATGGCTTTGAGCCTGGCCTGGATCACTGCGGCGTACCCATTACGGAAGGCCGCAGCGTCAGCCTGGGACCTTCCTTTGCTGGCTGTATAGCAGGACGTCACTAATATCCCCTGAAGCCACTGGGCAAGCTCTACGTCCTCTCTGGGGCCACGGAAGTGAACCACTCCCCGTCCACTGGAGGCGCGTGTACGGGTATATAGCTTAATCCCCCAAGCTATGACTCCTATCCAGGTTGGGACTTCAGACGGGTTCTTCTTCCCTGGTCGGCATCCCACTGCTTCCCCGGATATTAGGTCGAACTGTTCGCGGAGCTCAGCCTCCTGGAGGTCGGCCAGGCCAATGTCATGCTTGGCCATGAAGGCAGCTGCCATTCTCGAAGCGTTGGCCCGTTCCCCGTCAGTGGCACCAGGATCATTGGCCAGTGCCAGGAGCTTTCGGATTTTATCTCTCATTAGAACACCTCGATGCAGCAGTGGTTGTGATTAAAGGAGAAGGTCAGCCCAGTGGCTTTCTCAGCCCGTCGAGCTTCCCGGATATTAGGGAAGACGAAGCGAGTTCCCCAGAAGTCCAGCTTGAATTCTTCTTCAGTGAAGGGAATACTTTCGGCCCTGAGGGTCCGACGGATTTTATCCCTCATTGCATCCACTCCTCAAGAGTCTGGACTTCCTGACCAGTGGCCGAATAGGACACCGCCCAGTAATGACCCTGCTTAGGGACTGCGTCCAGGATTCGAGCCTGAATGTGGCACTCCTCAGCCACTTCCTTAACCTGAGCCTTAGCGGCATGGGCCGACGCTGCATACACTACCATCTGCGCTTTCATATATAGCTCCTCAGCTATGTGGGTGAAGGAGTAGGAGCCGTGCCTGCCCAATTGGGCAGTCAGCCCCTGCCCTTCGCCATCACTCAGCCTTGAGGAGGCACTTACGGACAGCGTTCAGTTCGTCAGAACCCTTCTGCCACTCCCAGCGTGATCCCGTCCCGATATTGCCCTTAGCCTTGCGGAGCATCCGGCGGGCGATCCGGGGTTCAAGTTCCAGTTCGAAGCACAGTTCCTTCAGCGTGACCAGGTTTGGGTCGCGGGCCACAGGCTCAGCGGTGGCAGCTTTCTTTTCCTTCTTCGCTTTGGCCGGGGCGGGTTCGTTGTGGGCTGCCTGGTTCAGTTCGGCAGCAGGCCCGCCAGCAGTGTTCAGCGCCGCTTCAGCGGCAGCCACGCAGGCCGGGCAGTATCCAGCAGCGTTCAGTTTTTCAGTGGCGTCGCAGCCAGCGCAGGTCGGTTTGTCACTCTCCTCCCACTGACGGATCACCAGCTTCTTCTGGACCTGGTATTCCTCGCCGTTAGTGTCGCGGACGAACCAGGTAATGCCACGGTTCTTCAGGATGGTCGCGGTGCGGGATACGCCTTGATGTTTGAATTCGATGCAGATGGCCATGATATTTCTCCAGGTTGTGATCGGAGGGGAAGTCCCTGTCGATGAATTCATTCTACCAAGAGTTGGGTTGGTCCGTTGACCTAGACCAAAATATATTTTAGGTAGGACATTGGTATGTCACTAACTAATACCCATGCGTCTGCGCGTACGCATATATACCTTTGTTGCCTGGATGTAAATGGGTAGGGTGAATAGGATACTGACATACCCCAGCATACCAGGATGATAGGACAGTAGGGTAGGACACTGTGATGGATGCGTCGGGTGCGGAGCACCTGGTCTCGTATGCATACAGCATATATGACTATGGCATAAGCGCAATCGAGCACCCCAGCGACCCCCAAATGCTTATGTAAATTGAGCTTCCATCACCAAATTTACATTTGCTAATTTCCAATTATCCCATTGGAATATCAAGGATCAAGGTTCCCACCCTATCGAACTTGTCGTGGTATAATCTCCCACATGGCCAACCTCACCGTCGTTAGATCTCATCCCAATCCCATAGACCAAGAACAGGTCGAACACCTCTCGGGTATGGGAGCCTCTCGATCTTTCATCGCCAATCACCTCCACATCACCCCTGAGCAACTCGAGCTTCACTATCCCCAACAACTCTCCTCGGGTCTGGAAGAAGCCAACCTTCGGGTTGCCCGAAAGTTCTTCGAGATGGCATCCTCAGGTCGCTACCCTCTGATGACGGTTCAATGGATGAAGATGCGAGCCAACTGGTCAGAAGCAACCCCCTCTACTTCCGTGACCGCAGAGGAACTCGAGGAAGAGAGACTCCAGGCCCAAGAGAAGCTCCTCACCCTCCTCAATAGAGGAAAATAGAGTGTCGCTGCAGTCAGCGGCAATCTTGAAACCGCAAGACCTTCCAGCCCTATCCACGAGAGAGCTTCTCGCCTTAGTTCACTCATGGGATTTATGGGCACGACCTGAGCAGCTTCCACCTGATCACCCCTCATCCTCCCTTTACAACCCAGACGACCCCAACACCGAGTGGGACATCTGGATCGCCCTAGCTGGTAGAGGATTCGGGAAAACGAGGATGGGAGCAGAGCAGATCCTGCGATGGGTTGATCAAGGACACCGACGCATCCATATGATCGCACCAACGACAGCAGACACTCGAGACGTCATGGTAGAAGGCGATTCAGGCATCCTCGCATGCGCTCACCCTGATAAGCGTCCCTTGTATGAGCCCTCCAAGCGACGCCTGACGTTCCCCAACGGGGCCATCGCCCTCCTCTTCAGCGCGGAAGAGCCAGAACGCTTACGAGGCCCGCAATGCGATTGCCTATGGGCTGATGAGCTGGCTGCTTGGCAGTATGTGCAAGAGACTTGGGACCAAGCCATGTTTGGTCTACGCCTTGGTCAGCATCCACAGATGGTCATCACGACGACGCCTAAGCCCCTCCCTCTGGTCCGCCAGCTGATCGAGCAATCGAAGCAAGATCCTAAGGGAGTGGTCATCACCTATGGATCTACGTATGACAACAAGGCTAACCTGGCTAAGAGCTTCTTCCGCAAGATCGCTCAGTATGAGGGCACTCGCTTAGGCGACCAAGAGCTCCATGCGAAGATGATTGACCCGAACGAGTCAAGCATTGTGAAGAAGAGCTGGTTAAAGCTCTTCCCTCACTCAATCGACCTACCACAGTTCGAGTACATCCTTCAGTCATATGACACGGCATACACCGATAAGACTCTGGACAAAAAGAGCAAAGACCCTGATCCCTCTGCTCAGACTACGTGGGGCGTCTTCAAGCTCACTCTGCAAATGAAGCGCTCCCTCAGCTTACCCGAGGCTACCCCTTATCAGTATGGTGTTCTCCTGCTCGACGCATGGACTGACCACCTTGGATACCCTGAGCTGCGGATCAAAGTCGCTAAGGAGTATGACCAGTCCACCTTTAATGAGAGAAGGGTAGACACGGTTCTGATAGAGGATAAGGGGTCGGGCATCTCCCTGCGCCAGGATCTCGGCCGAGTCATTCCAGTTCATGCATTCAACCCCGGAAAAGCGGACAAAACTCAGCGCTTGCATGCTGTTTCCTACATACCCTGTGCCGGAATAGTCTTTATTCCCGAGAGTCGTTCATTCCCAGGAAAGACAATCACCTGGGCGGATGAGTTTATTGAGCAGCTTTGCTCCTTCCCTCTGGTTGAGCATGATGACTATGTGGACACCACGAGCCAAGCTTGGCAGTATTTGAGAGATCTGGGCTACCTGTCTATTGATGTCTCCTCTGCGGATGATGAGGAATTCGACGATTATATCGAGAATAAGAGAAAAAATCCCTACTCAAGATAGCCAGTGGGTATATAATACTCGCATATGGATCCATCAGTCCTCAATGCTATTTACAAAGCGGTCAAGAGGCTCTCCTCTTCCGCTCCAGCCATTGAACAGGCCATGGAAAGGACCCGTTCCCTCGAGGTTCCCCTCGAGCTCATAGCCCCTAATTCTGTAGCTCGATCCGTGATAGGCGCATCTCCGCCTCGAATGGATAGAGCCAACTGGGGTGCAACAGTGATGACCCCTTCTGATTTCCTAGCCGCTTCTCCGCCACTCACAGACAGAGATGCCAGGATAGTAGAGAAACTCAAAGCTCAGATTCAACAGCAGCAGCTCAAGAACCTGCCTGAGATCCATGTGGATAGAGTAGGAGACTCTCCTCGCTTGCAGCAGGATGGTCGCCACCGCATGTCAGCTCTTCAGCAACTGCAAGGGGATGATCCAGTGCTAACACACATCATTCAAGGGAGTGATTACAACCTACTTCCTACCGACCCCAGATTCTATGCTCCAGGAACCATGGCCTTAGATTATAAAGGCGCTAATCCCTCTTCACCACTGGACGTCCTCAGACAACAGCTACTAGCGCCGAATGGCACTGACCTGATCAAGATCAATCCCCTCTGGACTAATTGATATGCCGGTATTCGCGCCAGGACAGCTTATGTCTCCAAGAGAGAGACAGGCGGCCATTGAATCAGGAGCCATGCTCCCCGAAGACTTCATACCCACCTCTTCAGCTCCCACGCCAGCTCCGAAGACATATGACAACCGCCCT
>Ga0302299_10000663_pt1 | contig 19436 bp, 15 predicted proteins | sample III_Fen_N3_4_FD_198795 | JGI IMG/M metagenome (GOLD analysis project Ga0302299, IMG submission 198795) | Peat permafrost microbial communities from Stordalen Mire near Abisko, Sweden - III_Fen_N3_4 | ecosystem: Environmental > Terrestrial > Soil > Wetlands > Permafrost | place: Sweden: Abisko... | reverse complement strand
CAGTCGGGGCGTGAGGAACGTGCCCGTGGCCCAGCACACGGTTGCGAGCAGCAGGACGCCGACGCCCCACGGACGGACGCTTCCGTCGGCCCCGGGGCGGGCGAGCACGGCAATGCCGGCGAACCCGAGGACCGTGCCCATCCAGGTGAGCCGTCGTGGATGATCCCGGCCGAGGAAGTACCTGAGCAGCACGACCCACAACGGCATGGCCGCGACCAGCAGTGCGGCCAAGGCGCTCGGGACGACCTGCTCGGCGATGGCCACCCCGCCGTTGCCGCACACCACGAACAGCAGGCCGAGCAGCATGGACGAGCCGAGCTGCTCACGGGTCACGCGCAGCGCCGCGCGGCCGTGCCGGAGCAGGACGACGGCCGCCAGGATCGTGCCGGCCAGCACGAAGCGGGCGCCCTGGCTGACGAACGGCGCAACGGTGAGCGAGAGCACCCGGATGGCCAGGTAGGTCGTCCCCCAGACCACGTACACGACCCCGAGGCCGACCCAGATCGCGGCCGGTCGCGTCGCCTGGGGTCGTGGGGCGGTGATCGTCACGCCGTCAACCTGTCAGGAAGTCGTCCCGCCGACTGGCGGAGATCGGACCTCCCAGTCGGGTCGATCTCAGGACTCTGGACCGTCCGATTCGGGACCTTTGTCCGCCGGGTGAGCCGGGGATCCGCGGGAGGGTGGCTGGCGGACGGGTGGAGAGCCACCGGTCGTGGACAGGAATGCTTCGGAGGACCACGTGAACGCCCTGGACCTGGCCCGATGGCAGTTCGGGATCACCACCGTGTACCACTTCTTCTTCGTCCCCATCACGATCGGGCTGATCTGGCTGGTCGCCGGATTCCAGACGGCGTGGGTGCGGACCGGCAAGGACAAGTACCTACGGGCCACCAAGTTCTGGGGGAAGCTGTTCCTGATCAACTTCGCCATGGGCGTGGTCACCGGCATCGTCCAGGAGTTCCAGTTCGGCATGAACTGGAGCGAGTACTCGCGGTTCGTCGGAGACATCTTCGGCGCACCCTTGGCGATGGAGGGCCTCATGGCCTTCTTCCTGGAGTCCACGTTCGTCGGTCTGTGGATCTTCGGATGGGACCGTCTGCCGAAGAAGGTCCACCTCGCCACGGTGTGGCTCGCTGCGTTCGGCACGACGCTGAGCGCCTACTTCATCCTCGCGGCCAACGCGTTCATGCAGCACCCCGTGGCCTACCGGGTCCCGGCCGGCTACTCGCCGTCCCAGCCCCCGGCCACTGGGGAGCGCGCCACCTTGACCAGCATCGTCACCTTGTTGACCCAGAAGACCGCACTCATCGCCTTCGGGCACACGATCTCGGCGGCTCTGCTGACCGGCGCGGCATTCATGCTCGGAATCTCCGTGTGGCACCTGACCCGCGGCCGCTTCGTCGACGTCATGCGGGCGTCGCTGAAGCTCAGCGGGATCACCGCGATCTGCGCCATGGTTGCCGTCGGGCTCACCGGTCACCTCGACGCCCAGGTGATGACCCAGCAGCAGCCGATGAAGATGGCTGCCGCCGAAGCCCTGTGGGACACCACGAGCAACGCCGGCTTCAGCATCTTCACGCTCGGCAGTCTCGACGGGTCGCAGGAGGTGTTCTCGCTGCGGATCCCCGGAGTGACCTCGCTGCTGGCCACGAACTCGATCCACGGGACGGTCGAGGGCTTCAACGACCTGCAGGCCGCGGCCGTCGCGAAGTACGGTCCGGGCAACTACAAGCCGAACATCCCGGTCACCTACTGGTCGTTCCGCTTCATGATCGGCGGCGGCGCGATCGTGGCCCTGTTCGCGGCGTTGTCGCTGTGGTTCTTCCGGCGCGAGCGCACGTTCGAGAGCAAGTGGTGGGGCCGGTTGGCGCTGCTGATGGTCGTCACGCCGTTGTTCGCGAACTCGTTCGGCTGGATCTTCACCGAGATGGGTCGTCAGCCGTGGATCGTCTACGGCCTGCTCCTGGTGGCGAACTCCGCGTCCATCGCGGTGAGTGCCACCGAGGTGTGGATCTCGATGATCGTGTTCACGCTGCTCTACGGAGCGCTCGCCGTCGTCGAGGTGTGGCTGCTCGCCAAGTACGCCAAGGCCGGACCGTCGGAGGTCACCTCAGACGATGCCGATGCCGGCTACGACAGCCGCAACACCGACCAACCGTTGACGTTCGCGTACTAGGAGATCGTGATGACGCTCGCTGACTTCTGGTTCATCCTCATCGCGGTCCTGTGGATCGGCTACTTCTTCCTCGAGGGATTCGACTTCGGCGTGGGGAACCTCCTGCCGGCCCTCGGACGTACCGAGGACGACCGCCGCCTGATGATCAACACGATCGGTCCGGTGTGGGACGGCAACGAGGTGTGGTTGCTCGTGGCCGGTGGCGCCACGTTCGCCGCCTTCCCGAACTGGTACGCCACGTTGTTCAGCGGCTTCTACCTGGCGCTCCTCGTGATCCTCCTGGCGTTGATCCTGCGCGGCGTCGCGTTCGAGTACCGCGGCAAGGTCGACTCGGACGTGTGGCGGGCGCGTTGGGACTGGGCGATCTTCTTCGGATCGGTGCTGCCGTCGGTGCTGTGGGGCGTCGCGTTCGGCAACATCGTCCACGGGGTCCCGATCAATGCCAGCGGCACGTACACGGGCAGCTTCTTCACGCTGCTGAACCCCTACGCGTTGCTGGCCGGCCTGGTGACGGCCGGTCTGTTCACCACGCACGGGGCCACCTACCTCGCGCTGAAGACCAGCGGCGACCTGCGCAACCGGGCACACGCCCTGATGCCGCTCCTCGGCCTCGTCACGGCGGTGCTTGCCGTGGTCTTCCTCGGTTGGACGCTGCTCACCGCCGGCGAGCCGGTCACGTGGGTCACGTCGGTCGTCGCCGCGGCAGCGCTGCTCGGTGCGATCGCCATGAACCGCGCCGGGCGTGACGGCTGGTCGTTCATCCTCACCGGCGTGACGATCGCGTTCGCGGTGACCACGTTGTTCGTGACGTTGTTCCCCGACGTCATGCCGAGCTCCACTGACCCCGCCTACAGCTTGACGGTCGTCAACGCGTCGTCCACGCACTACACGCTGAAGGTCATGACGGTGGTCGCGTTGATCTTCACGCCGATCGTCCTGGCCTACCAGGCATGGACGTTCTGGGTGTTCCGTCGGCGCCTGTCGACCTCGGACCTCCCGCCCGACGCCGGTCGTCAGGTCGAGACCGCCGCCAGCAGCTGAGCGCCCTCCCGGGGTCCGTACGCGGACCCCGGTCGGGTCCTGGGTGGCCGAGCAGCCGCATCATGGTCGCTGTGCGCCCCGTCGACCCCCGCCTGCTGCGCCAGGCCCGATCCGCGCGGGTGTTCCTGGCCCTCACGGTGGTCATGGGATTCGCCACGGCCATCCTGGTGGTGGCCCAGGCGCTGCTGCTGTCGCGCTGCGTCGTCGGTGTCTTCCAGCGCGGCACGTCGCTGTCGGACCTGAAGCCGCAGATCGCCCTCCTCGTCCTGGTGTTCGTGTCGCGTGCCTGCGTGGCGTGGCTGCAGGAGGTCGTCGCCCAACGGGCGAGCGCCGGCGTCAAGGCCGGACTCCGGCGGGATCTGCTCGAGCGCGCCACCCAGCTCGGTCCGATCTGGCTGTCCGGGCAACGGCGTGGGGAGCTCGCCGTGCTCCTGACCCGCGGGCTCGATGCCCTCGACGGCTACTTCGGGAAGTACCTGCCACAGCTCGTGCTGGCGGTCATCGTGCCGTTGACGGTCCTCGTGGTGGTCGCGAGTGAAGACGTCGGGTCGGCCGTCATCATCTTGCTGACCCTTCCGCTGATCCCGGTGTTCATGGTGCTGATCGGCTGGACCACCCAACGTCAGCAGGACCGGCAGTGGCGAACGCTGGAGCTGCTGTCCGGGTACTTCCTCGACCTGGTCGCGGGTCTCCCGACGCTGAAGGTGTTCGGGCGGGCCAAGGCTCAGGCCGACAACCTGCGCGACGTCACGACGCAGTACCGGAAGCGGACGATGTCGGTCCTGCGGGTGTCGTTCCTCTCGTCGTTGGTGCTCGAGCTGCTGGCCACGATCTCGGTGGCTCTGGTCGCCGTGTTCATCGGCGTCCGCCTGGTCGCCGGCGACCTGTCCCTCTCGGTGGGCTTGTTCGTCTTGATCATCGCTCCGGAGGCGTATCTGCCGCTGCGTCAGGTGGGACTGCACTTCCACGCCAGCCAGGAAGGACTGTCGGCGGCACAGCGGGCTTTCGAGATCCTGCAGACCGAGCCTGCGGCTGACGGTTCCGGGTCAGCGGTGCCAGACCTGCGCACCACGACGGTCCGGTTCGATGCGGTCGACGCTGCCTACCCGGCGCGCGACGCCGACGCCCTTCGGGGGTTCTCCCTCGAGATCGCGCCCGGCGAGGTGGTCGCGCTGGTCGGACCGAGCGGTGCCGGCAAGTCGACCGTCCTGCAGCTGCTGGTGGGTCTGCTGGCCCCGACGGCCGGCCAGGTCGAGCTGGTCACTGGACAGCAGGTGCTCCCCCTGCAGTCGATCGCGCGGGACGCCTGGCGCGCGCAGCTTGCATACGTGCCGCAGGCGCCGGCGTTCATCTCGGCGTCGGTTGCCGACAACGTCCGGTTGGTTGCCCCGCTCGCCTCCGACGCGCAGGTGCAGCGCGCACTGGAGCTGGCCGGTGCATGGGACTTCGTCGCGGCGCTGCCGGAGGGCATGACCACACAGCTCGGAGACCGTGGGGCTGGTCTGTCCGCGGGTCAGCGGCAGCGGTTGGCCCTGGCCCGGGCCTTCGTGCGCGACGCGTCGTTCATCCTGCTCGACGAACCGACGGCCGGCCTCGACGGACGGACCGAGGAGCAGATCATCGACGCCGTCCGGGCCCTCGCAGTGGGTCGGACCGTGCTGCTCGTGGCGCACCGACCGGCTCTGGTCGCGCTAGCCGACCGCGTCGTCCGGGTGGACCCGCTGCCGGCCGACCTCCAAGCGGCGGCGGCGCGATGAGTGAGTTCGTGCGGCTGCTGCGGGTCGCCCGCCCGGTGTGGGGCCGGCTGATGCTCGCCGTGGTGCTCGGCACGTGCACCGCGCTCGCGGCGATCGGCCTGATGGCGGCGTCGGGATACCTGATCTCGCGAGCCTCTCAGCAGCCGCCGATCCTGACGTTGACCACCGTGATCGTGTCGGTGCGCTTCTTCGGCATCAGCCGGGGGGTCTTCCGGTACCTGGAGCGACTCGTCGGCCATGACGCCGCGTTCCGCGTGCTGGCCGACCTGCGGGTCGACGTCTTCCGGCGGCTCGAGGTGCTGGCCCCGAGCGGGCTGGCGGCCTACCGCAGCGGTGACCTGCTGGCTCGGCTCGTCGGCGACGTGGACACCTTCCAGGAGTTCTACCTGCGGGTGGTCCCCCCGTTCGGAGTCGCCACGGTCGTCGGCGTTCTGGTCGTGGTCGGTGAGGCGTTGCTGGTGCCCGCGGCCGGGGTCGCCGTGGCCGTCGGCTTCGTCGTCGCGGCGGTCGGCGTTCCGTGGGTGAGCGTGCGCGTCGGCCAGCGTGCCGAGCGTCAACTCACTGGTGTCCGCGGTGAGCTGAGCGCCGAGGTCGTCGAGCTGCTTCAGGCGACGCCGGAACTCGTCGCCTCGAGTGCCGCCGACGCCCGTCGGGCGCACGTCGACGCGGTGGACCGACGCGTGCAGGACACCGAACGACGGGTGGCAGCGGGTTCGGGGGTGGGTGCGGGCCTGACCGTGCTCGTCGGCGGCCTGACGGTGACGGCCTGCTTGGTCCTGGGCACGATGGCCGTCCGCACCGGTCAGCTGGACGGGGTATGGCTCGCGGTCGTGGTCCTCACGCCGTTGACCGCCTTCGAGCTCGCCAGTCCGCTGCCGTCGGCGGCCGCCCAGGCGGTGCGGGTGCGCGCGGCGGCGCAGCGGGTGTTCGCCGTGGTCGACGCCCCGGCGCCGGTCCACGAGCCGTCGGTGCCGGCGGCACTGCCGGAAGGACCGTTCACGATCCGGCTGGAGCAGCTCGGTGCGCGGTGGCCGGGGCAGAGCCGCGACGCGATCGCCGACGTGAGGCTCGAGGTGACCCCCGGACGTCGGGTCGCCATCGTCGGCCCGAGCGGGTCGGGGAAGTCCACGCTGGCCAACGTGTTGCTGCGCTTCCTCGACCCGCGCACCGGTTCGGTGGAGCTCAACGGCGTCGACACCAGGAACCTCGACGGCGACGCCGTGCGCAGCGTGATCGGACTGCTCGGTCAGGACGCCCACGTCTTCGACACGACACTGCGCGAGAACGTGCTGCTGGCCCGCCGTGACGCGTCCGCCGAGCAGGTTCGTGCTGCGCTGGCGGATGCGCAGCTGCTGTCGTGGGCCGAGACGTTGCCCGACGGGTTGGACACGTTCGTGGGGGAGCACGGGGCGCAGCTGTCCGGTGGCCAACGACAGCGGCTCGCACTGGCCCGAGTGCTGCTCAAGGACTTCCCGGTCGTCATCCTCGACGAGCCGGGCGAGCATCTCGACACCGAGACTGCGGACGCCCTGGTCGCCGACCTGCTCGACGCCACGCACGGCCACACGACGCTGGTGATCAGTCACCGGTTGCACGGCCTGACCGGCCTCGACGAGATCGTGGTCCTGAGCGAGGGTCGGGTCATCGAGCGAGGAAGTCACGCGGAGCTCCTGGCTCGCGGGGGTTGGTACCAGCGGACGTGGCAGCGCGAGACCGACGTCGCGGACTTGCTCCTGGCCACGGCGGTGCAGGCATAGTGATCTCGTGACGGACGAGCCGACCGCCCCTGACACGTCCGACGTCGCCTCGCTCGACCTTGCCGCCCTGCTCGGCGAGGTGGTCGAGCGGCTCGAGGACATGCGGGACGCGAGCACGCACCTGCAACGACTGCTCGAGGCGGTCGTCGCCGTGGCGGCCGGCCTGGAGCTGGGGCAGACCTTGCGCCGGATCGTGCAGGTGGCCGCCGACCTGGTGCAGGCCCGCTACGGCGCGCTCGGCGTGATCTCTCCGGCGGGGGGTCTGTCGGAGTTCGTGGTGGTCGGTCTCGACCGCGAGCAGCTGGCGGTTCTCGATCACCCGCCGGTCGGACGCGGAGTGCTCGGCTTGATCATCGACGACCCGCGGCCGTTGCGGCTCGACGACGTGATGGTGCACCCGTTGGCGGCGGGGTACCCGCCCGGACATCCACCGATGCACACCTTCCTGGGCGTTCCCGTCCGCGTGCGCGGTGAGGTCTACGGCAACCTGTACCTGACCGAGAAGCAGGACGGCGGCCACTTCACCGCGGTCGACGAACAGGTGGTCGTGGCGCTGGCCGCAGCGGCCGGGGTCGCGATCGAGAACGCCCGGCTCTACGCCGAGGCCCAGATGCGCGCCTCCTGGTTGCGGGCCTCGTCGGAGATCGCCACGTCGGTGCTGCGTGGCGTCGGCACCGACGACGTGCTGGCGCTGATCGCCACGCGCTCACGCGAGGCAGCCCGGGCCAACCTGGCCGCCATCGCGCTCCCGAGCGGGCCCGACCAGAAGATGCGGTTCGTCCACGCCTCGGGCCTGAAGGCGCAGGACATCATCGGTCGGACCACCGACGAGGTGCCCGACGACGAGACGCCGGCCATGGTCGTTCCGATGGTCACCGGCTCGCGCACGCTGGGCATGCTGCTGCTGGCCATCCGGCCCGACGGGCGGACCCTCACCAGCGAGGAACGGGTCATGGCGCAGGCGTTCGCCGACCAGGCAGCGCTCGCGCTGACGCTGGCGGAGGCCCAGCACGAGCACGAGCGGTTGGCGATCCTCGAGGACCGCGACCGGATCGGCCGGGACCTGCACGACTTGGTGATCCAGCGGCTGTTCGCCACCGGAATGATGCTCGAGGGCGCGCGTCGGCTCGTCGACGACCCCAGCGTCGAGGGCCGGATCGACCGTGCCGTCCAGGAGCTCGACGCCACGATCCTGGAAGTGCGCTCGACGATCTTCGCGCTGCACGAGAGCGGGCTCGACGAGCCCACCGGACTGCGCGGCCGCCTGCTTCGCGAGGTCGGGGCGGCAGCGCACGGCCTCGGCTTCGAGCCGACCTGTCGGTTCGACGGGCTGGTCGACTCGGTGGTGCCGGCCGAGACCGGCGAACAGCTCGGTGCCGCCCTGCGAGAGGCCCTGTCCAACGTCTCGCGCCACGCGAAGGCGCGTTGGGCTCGGGTCTCGGTCTCGGTCGACGACCGGGACGTGGTGCTCATCGTGACCGACGACGGCGTCGGGATCTCGGCGGCCGGCGAGCGGCGCAGCGGGCTGGCGAACCTCCAGCGCCGGGCCGAGGACCTGGGCGGCTCGTTCCGGATCGAAGCGGTGGGCGACGACGGGTCGGGAACCCGACTGGTCTGGCGGGTCCCGGTCCGCTGAGCGTGGGCGTCGGGCGGTTCAGGTCTCGGGGTGCTCGCCCAGCCGGGCGATGTAGGCGGCCGCCTGGGTGCGCCGCTCCATGCCGAGCTTGGCCAACAACGACGACACGTAGTTCTTGACCGTCTTCTCCGCCAGGTGCATCTGCGCGCCGATCTGGCGATTCGTCAGGCCTTCGCCGATCAGTTCCAGGATCCGCCGTTCCTGATCGGTCAGCGCATCGAGCTCGGTGTTCTTGTGCTGCCCGTTGCGCAGTCGGTCGAGCACCCGGGCCGTGGCCTGGGGGTCGAGCAGCGACTTCCCGGAGGCGACCTCGCGGATCGCCGTCACCAGGTCCGAGCCACGGATGTCCTTGAGCACGTAGCCCGCGGCCCCAGCCATGATCGCGTCGAACAGCGCCTCGTCGTCGGAGTACGACGTCAGCATCAAGCAGTTCACCTCGGGGAGGCGAGCCCGGATGTCCCGGCAGACCTCGACGCCGCTGCCGTCGGGGAGCCGGACGTCGAGGACCGCCACGTCGGGCCGGACGGCGGGGATCCGGGCGAGCGCCTCGGCCGCGGTGCTGGCCTCGCCCACCACGTCGAGGTCGTCCTCGAGGGTGAGCAGCTCGTGGAGCCCGCGGCGGACCACCTCGTGGTCGTCGAGCAGGAACACCCGGATCAACGTCGGGGTGCTGGGGTCGGCGGTGTCGGTCACCCCCCCAGTCTGCCGGGTTCCGTCCCGCCGGCCCGGGTCGGGCGGAAAAACACCGGAGGGGCTCAAGGTGCACCCGGCCCCCAGTCGATTACTATGTGTAGTGATTCGCTTACGCAGCGGAGCAGGCGCCCAGGGGTGGGGACGCTCGAGGTGAGAGGAGGCCCCGGCCATGGTTGGCTGGCCCGCCTCGCTGGCCGCGGCCAAGACGGCTGCGGTGGTCAGCCTTGCCGCAGCTACGGTCACGAGTGGCGTGGTCACGCTCGGCTTCGTGGCTGAGCACGCCCTGCGCGGCCCGGCGACCCCGAGCCGGGTGAGCCAGGGCCTCCCCGGACCCTGGAGCGACGGACCGGTCGTGGTCTCGTCCGGCGGCGGCAGCTCGCCCACGTCCGCCTCGCCCTCCGGCTCGTCCCCGACGCGCGGTTCCACACCCGCGGCGTTCAGCTCGCCCTCGAGCCCGGAGGGCACGACCGGGCCGACGGCGCTGCCCACCGGTCGAACCGACGGGGGACCGTCCTCCGGGCCGACCTCGGCGCCGAGCCACACCCCGACGCCGGAGCCGAGCCAGTCGCACCCGCCCAGCCATGTCCCGACGCCGGACCCGAGCCACACCCCGACGCCAGAACCCAGCCACACCCCGTCACCCCCACCCACGCCGAACGGGCACGGCGGTGGCCGGGGCGGCTGGGGCGGTCATGACCACGGTGGCGGCTGGGGTGGCGGCAGCGGTGGTGGTCACGACCACGGCGGTGGCTGGGGTGGCGGCAGCGGCGGTGGCCATGACCACGGCGGTGGCTGGGGTGGCGGCAGCGGCGGTGGCCATGACCACGGCGGTGGCTGGGGTGGTGGCAGCGGCGGTGGCCATGACCACGGCGGTGGCTGGGGTGGTGGCAGCGGCGGTGGCCATGACCACGGCGGTGGCTGGGGCGGCTGGGGTGGTGGCGGCGGCGGTGCTGGCCATGACCACGGCGGTGGCTGGGGTGGTGGCGGCGGCGGTGCTGGCCATGACCACGGCGGTGGCTGGGGCGGCGGCAGCAGCGGCGGCGGCTACGGGCCGGGCCACTGAGGCGACTCGTCCGGCTGCGGTACTTCCCCGGCGGCCACCGGCAGACCACCATGGGGTGTGTCGTCGCGACCACCGCACCCGGTGACGGCGGCGTTCATCGCATCGTGAGCGGCCCGGCGATCCCGCGGCCGGAGGGAGGCGCAGGTGTCCGGACGCCCCGAGGAGGGCCACGACCCCGGGTTCGTGCAGCTGCTCACCCCCGAAGGTGAGCGGGTCGAGCACCCCGACTACGCCCTCGCTCTGGAGCCCGGCGACCACCGTGCCCTGTACCGCGACCTGGTGCTGGTCCGCCGCGTCGATGCCGAAGCCACGGCGCTGCAACGACAAGGCGAGCTCGGACTCTGGGCGTCGCTGCTCGGGCAGGAAGCGGCGCAGATCGGTGCCGGTCGGGCGTTGGCGGCCTCCGACTTCGTCTTCCCCACCTACCGAGAGCATGGTGTCGCGTGGTGTCGCGGTGTCGATCCGCTGACCCTGCTCGGCCTGTTCCGTGGGACGACGAACGGTGGTTGGGACCCGCAGGAACACCGGTTCGGCCCCTACACCATCGTGATCGGCGACCAGTGCCCGCAGGCGGTCGGCTACGCCATGGGTCAGCTGCTCGACGGGACCGACGAGGCCACGTTGGTGTTCTTCGGCGACGGTGCCAGCAGCCAGGGCGACGTCAACGAAGCCTTCATCTGGGCCAGCGTCTTCAACGCGCCGGTGGTCTTCTTCTGCCAGAACAACCAGTGGGCCATCTCCGAGCCGCTCGAACGCCAGACCCGGATCCCTCTGTACCAGCGGGCGCGAGGCTTCGGATTCCCCGGCGTCCGGGTCGACGGCAACGACGTGCTCGCCACCCTCGCCGTCACGCGCGCCGCGCTGCAGCGGGCCCGTGAAGGCGGAGGGCCGAGTCTGATCGAGGCCTATACGTACCGAATGGGTGCGCACACCACGTCGGACGACCCGACCCGGTACCGCGCCGACGCCGAGGTGCAGGCGTGGAAGCTGCGCGACCCGATCGAACGGGTGCGGTCGTACCTGCACAAGCAGCAGCTCGTGGACGCCAACTTCCTGACCGCCGTCGACGCCGAGGCGGAGACGCTGGCCGTGCGGTTGCGGGCCGGTGTGCGGGCCCTGCCCGACCCGGATCCGACCTCGATGTTCCGGCATGCCTACGCCGAACCGCATCCCCTGGTCGACGAGGAGCGACGCCACTACGAGTCGTATCTGGCCGGCTTCGCGACGGAGGGCTGAGCGCATGGCCGACACGATCACCTTGGCCAAGGCGATCAACCAGGGACTTCGCGCCGCGATGGAGGCCGACTCCAAGGTGCTCCTGATGGGCGAGGACATCGGCAAGCTCGGCGGGGTGTTCCGGGTCACCGACGGTCTGCAGAAGGACTTCGGTGAGCACCGCGTGATCGACACACCGCTGGCCGAGTCCAGCATCGTGGGCACGGCGATCGGCCTGGCGATTCGCGGCTACCGCCCGGTCATGGAGGTGCAGTTCGACGGGTTCGTCTACGTGGCCTTCGACCAGATCGTCAGCCAGATGGCCAAGATGCACGCCCGCACCGACGGAACCGTCCCGATGCCGCTCACGCTACGACTGCCGTACGGCGGCGGCATCGGTGCCGTCGAGCACCACAGCGAGTCGCCCGAGGCGTACTTCGCGCACACGGCGGGACTTCGGGTCGTCTCGCCGTCGAACCCCGTGGACGGCTACTGGATGATCCAGCAGGCCGTGCGCTGCCAGGACCCGGTGATCTTCCTGGAGCCCAAGCGCCGCTACTGGGACAAGGGTCTCCTCGACGTCGACGCGGCACCGTTCCCGTTGTTCCAGGCACGCGTCGTCCGACCCGGTTCGGACGTGACGGTCGTCGCCTACGGGCCGATGGTGCGCACGTGCCTGGAGGCGGCGGCCGCCGCGGAGGCCGAGGGTCGGCACCTGGAGGTGGTCGACCTGCGCTCGCTGTCGCCGCTGGACGTGGACACGGTGGCCGCCTCGGTGGAGCGCACGGGCCACTGCGTCGTGGTGCACGAGGCACCGGTGTTCCTCGGCCTGGGGTCGGAGATCGCGGCGCGGATCACCGAACGCTGCTTCTACGCGATGGAGGCGCCCATACTGCGGGTGGGGGGATTCCACACCCCGTACCCGCCGTCGCGCGTGGAGAAGCACTTCCTTCCCGACCTCGACCGGGTGCTGCACGCGGTCGACGCGGTTCTGGCCTACTGAGGGGCGATCGTGAGCGACACCAAGCAGTTCCTCCTCCCCGACGTCGGCGAGGGGCTGACCGAAGGCGAAGTCCTGCGCTGGCTGGTCGCCGTCGGCGACTCGGTGAGCGTCAACCAGCCGTTGGTCGAGGTGGAGACGGCGAAAGCGGCGGTGGAGCTCCCCTCGCCCTACGCGGGCGTCGTGACGGCCCTGCACGCCGACGAAGGTGACGTGGTTCCGGTCGGTGCCCCGCTGATCAGCCTGCGGACCCAGATGACGGCGCAGCCGGGGGCTCCAGCGACCGCGGAGTCACCTCCCCGACCGGCCGAGGAATTGCCGGCGGAATCGCCGGTGGAACCGGCGGAGGGGGGCAGTGGACCGGTGCTGGTCGGCTACGGCGTCATGCCGGGCAGCACGCGTCGGCGTCCGCGACTCGTCGCGGCCTCGCCGCACGGGACCGTCCGCCCCGAGGCCGGACCCCCGGGGGAGGCGGTCAAGCCGGTGCGCCACGGCGGGCTCGAGATCGGTCGGGCGGCCGAGGCCAGGTTCGCCCAGCCAGCCGTCGGCAACGGACACGTGCGGGCGAAGCCGCCGGTACGCAAGCTGGCCCGCGACCTCGGCGTAGATCTGTCCTCGTTGCGTCCAACCGGCCCTGACGACTCGATCACCCGCAGCGACGTCGAAGCCGCGGCGGCGTTGTCGTCGCCCGGGTCCATGCCCGGCATCGAGCTCACCACCGAGGCGGCGGTCCGCGGCTATCAGCAGGCGGGCGAGCGCGGCGAGCGTCGAGAACCGGTGCGCAGCGTCACCCGACGCATGGCCGAGGCGATGACCCGAAGCGCGTTCGGTATTCCGCACGTGACGGTCTGGGTCGACGTCGACGTCACCCGCAGCGTCGAGCTGCTCGACCGGCTTCGTGCGTCCACGGCGTTCGCCCACACTCGGGTCACGCCGATGTTGCTGGTGGCCCGCGCCGCGCTGTTCGCGCTGCAGCGCACGCCGCAGTGCAACGCCGTCTTCGACGCACCGGCTGGCGAGATCGTGCACCGGGGGGTGGTGAACCTCGGGTTCGCCGCGGCCACCGACCGCGGTCTGGTGGTCCCGAACATCAAGGACGCCGACCGGCTGACCTTGGCCGAGCTCGCCGCGGCCCTGAGCGCGCTGACGTCGGCGAGCAAGGAGGGGCGGGTGGCGCCGTCAGACCTGACGTCGGGCACGTTCACCATCACCAACGTCGGAGTCTTCGGAATGGACGGCGGCACGCCTCTGATCAACCCCGGCGAGTCGGCGATCCTCGCCGTGGGCGCGTGGCGTCCCCGGCCCTGGGTGCATCGCGGCGAGATCGCTGTGCGGACCGTCGCCACGATCGCGTTGTCGTTCGACCACCGCTTCATCGACGGCGCCACCGGCTCGACGTTCCTGGCCGACGTCGCCGCGCTGCTCGAGGAGCCGGCGGCCGACCTGACCTGGTAGGTCCACGGTCGGGGTTCCCCCCGCCGTTCGGCGGCGGTCGGTTCAGGGCGTGATGGCGGCTTCGGCCAGCACCCGCTGCGCCAGGTCGAGGTCGCCGTCGACCACGATCGACAGGTCCGCGGGCACGGCGCGACCGCAGGCCAGCCGGACGAGAGTCGGGAAGTCCAGGTGGATGACGGCCGTCGGGTGCGCCACCTCGTCGACGACCGCAGCCCGGCCGTCGTCGCCGACCGACACAGTGATCGTCACGTCGAGCGGGTCGCCGACGACGAGCTGCACGGACTCGCCCGGCGCGGCCTTGGCGAACTTCGCCACCACGATGGGCAGGGCCACGGCGATCCGGTCCAGTGCCATCAGCGCGGCCGGGCTCGTCAGGCGTCCGGGCTGTGCGGTGGCCCGTCGTACGTCCTGCTCGTGGGCCCACACGTCGAAGGCGCGCACCGGGCCGAACCGGCCGGCCACCGACGACATGCCCGCGACTCCGCGCACGGGCACCTCGCCGTCCCTTGGGAGCTCCGCGATCATCGGTTCGCGGGTCGCGATCACTTCGGCCAGCTCGGCGCGGATCGCGTCGGCTCGGCGCCCGCGCCGGAAGTCCACGCCGATCTCCAGGAACTGGCCGATCTCGTCGTCGACGTGCGGCAGCGCCGCCCAGTCCGGCTGGTGGTCGGGCAGCGGGCGCAGGGCCAGGTCTTCCTCGACCGCGATCACGTGGGTGAACTGGTCGCGCACCGTCCAACCCGGGCACTCCGTCGCCAGGTCCCACTGGTCGTCTGGAGTGTCGGCGGCCAACGAGCGGATGCCGTGCAGCGCGTCGAGGTAGGCGGAGGCGACCGAGTCGTGGTCGTAGGGCATGAGGCGGTACGGCGTGGGCATGACCGGACGCTACCGGGTGCCTTTCCCCGGTGGACTGCTTCCCCAGCGTGAGAGCCTGAGGCCATGCGCGTTCGTGCTCTGCAACTCGACGTGGACATGAGTCAGTCGTTCGACGCCCGCGTCAAGGCCACGGCCGACCTGGTCCGGACCAGTGCCGTCCGGGGCGGTGTCAGGGCCGACCTGGTCGTCCTGCCAGAGCTGTGGCCCAACGGTGGCTTCACCTACGACGTGTGGGAGCCGACGGCTCAGCCGCTCGACGGCCCGCTCGTCACCGAGTTCGCCGATCTGGCTCGGGAGATCGGGGCATACCTGCACCTGGGCTCGATGGTCGAACGCCGCCCCGACGGCGGACTCAGCAACACCTCCGTGCTCTTGGGCCCCGACGGCACGACGCTCGCGACCTACCGGAAGATCCACCTGTTCGGGTTCTCCGAGGGCGAGCCGCGACTCATGACGGCCGGGGACGAGATCGTGGTGGCCGACACGGCCTTCGGCCGGGTCGGGCTCGCAACCTGCTACGACCTCCGCTTCCCGGAGATGTTCCGGCGGCTGACCGACGCGGGCGCGTCGATCGTGGTCGTGCCGGCCGCGTGGCCGGCTCCGCGCGTGGGTCACTGGACCGTGCTGGCCCAGGCCAGGGCGATCGAGAACCAGGTGGTCGTGATCGCGGTGAACACGGCGGGAACACAGGGCGGGAAGACGATGGGCGGCCACAGCCTGGTGGTGGACGCGCGCGGAGCCGTTCTCGCCGAGGCGGGGGCCGGGCCGGACCTGCTCGACGTCGAGGTCGACGTCAGCGACGTGGGTGCCTGGCGCGAGCAGTTCCCGGTGTTGCCCGATCGGCGGCTGCCATGACCGAGCACCAGCCCGAGACTGGTGACTTCGCCACCCATCTCGGGGCACTGGGTCGTCGGCTCGACGAGCAGCTGAGCACTGGCTGGACCGATGCCTACGACCGGGTCGACGCCTGGACATCGGCGCTGTCGGGGCCACTCCCTGAGGTCGGCGCCGGCACGGCCGCGACGATGGACGACCTGCTGGAGCACCTCGTGCCCAACGGCATGCGGATGGCGACGCCGTACTTCTGGGGATGGATCACGTCGGGACCGACCACCGCCCCCATGGTGACGGCGACCGCCGCCATGGTCGCTTCGCCGCAGCGGGGCTCGTTGACCGCCTGGAACCTGCTCGAGGAGCAGTCGCTGGCCTGGCTCGCCGACCTGTGCGGCCTCCCGGAGCACTTCCGGGGCGTGTACTCCAGTGGCGGGTCCACGGCGAACCTGGTGGCTCTCGGCGCGGCTCGGCAGTGGGCCTACGAACAGATCGGGATCGACCCGGCCGTCGACGGCGTCGGCGGCGGCGAGCAGCGGATGCGGCCCACGATCTACGCGTCGGAGCAGGTCCACCACACCATCAACCGGTCGGCCGCCGTCTTGGGCCTGGGTCGGTCGGCCATGCGGATCATCCCGGTGACCCGCGACCTGCGGCTCGACGTCGCGGCCCTGCAGGCCCAGATCGCGGCCGACGTGGCGGACGGTTGTCTGCCCATTGCCGTCGTCGGGATCGCCGGCAGCACGGACACCGGTGTCGTCGACCCCTTGCGCGAGATCGCCGAGGTGGCCGACGAGTTCCGGGTGTGGTTCCACGTGGACGGCGCCTACGGCCTGCCCGGCATCCTCGACCCGCGGGTCACGCCGTTGTACGACGGCCTCGAGCGGGCGGACTCGGCGATCGTCGACCCGCACAAGTGGCTGAACGCCCCGGTGGGGGTGGCCGCGACCTTCGTCCGCGACCGCGCCCTGCTGCACCGGGCCTTCACCCAGGAGCCGGCGGCCTACCTCGAAGGCGCCATGTCCACCGACGGGGTCCGGGTGAGTCTCGACGCGATGGGCGTGCCGTACGGCGACCTCGGGGTCGAGCTGTCGGCGGCGCCGCGGGGGGCCCAGGTGTGGGCGATCCTGCACGAGCTGGGTCGGGCCGGCGTGCGGGCGCGGATCGTCGCGGACGACGACTTGGCCCGGTTGGTGCAGCGCCGGGCCGAGTCCGAGCCCCGCCTGCAGGTGCTGAGCCCGGCGGTGCTCTCGATCTGCTGCTTCCGGTACTTCGCCGAGGGCCTGACCGACCCCGACCAGGTGAACCAGCAGATCCTGCGTCGTCTGGCGCGGGAGACGCCGTTCATCGTCAGCAGCACCGTGGTGGACGGCGCGTACGCGCTGCGCCCGTGCTTCATCAATGCCCGCACCGGGGTGGAGCACGTCGAGGAGTTCATGAGCACGGTGGTCCGGCTCGGCGACGAGCTCACCACCTGACCGCCGCGCCCGCGCTGTTGCCTGAGAGTTGCAATTGCGACATATTTGCAGTTCCGTCCCGACCCCCGCGGAGGCGTCATGCACATTCCCGATGGCTACCTCAGCCCAGCGACCTGCGCCGTGGGCTACGCCGTGGCGGTCCCGATGTGGGCGGTGGCTGCCACCCGCGTGAAGAAGACGGTCAAGTCCCGAACGGTGCCCACCCTGGCTGTGCTCTCCGCCGTCTCGTTCCTGGTGATGATGTTCAACATCCCGGTGCCGGACGGCACGACCGCGCATGCCGTGGGCGGGGTCCTGATCGCGGTCTTACTCGGGCCGTGGGCAGCGGTCATAGCGGTCAGTGTCGCGTTGTTGTTCCAGGCGTTGCTGTTCGGGGACGGTGGGGTCCTCTCCTACGGCATCAACGTGATGAACATGGCGATCATCCTGCCTTTCGTCGGATACGCCATCTACCGCTTGGTGGCGGGCCAGGCACCGCTGACGTCGCGGCGCCGAGTCGTTGCGGCCGGGATCGGTGGTTACGTCGGCATCAACGCGGCCGCTCTGGCGACGGCGATCGAGCTGGGAGTCCAGCCCACGTTGTTCCACACTGCTGACGGCACGCCGCTCTACGCCCCCTACCACCTGGCGCAGACCGTGCCGGCGATGATGCTGGCCCACCTGACCGTCGCCGGCTTCGCCGAGGCGGCACTCACGGCTGGCGTCGTGGCCTACCTGCAGCGCGCCAACATCCCGTTGCTGCGGATCAACAACCCCGACGTTCCACTGACCGCTGACGAGCAGGACCTCGAGGCTCACGGTCGCCGTTGGCGTCCGGGGTTGATCGCCGCACTGGCCGTCGGCGCCATGGTTCTGCTGACGCCGATCGGTCTTCTGGCGCCCGGTGGTGCATTCGGTGAAGACGCACCCCAGAACCTGGACGTCTCAGGGCTTGGGCTGCAGACCGTGCCGTCCGGGTTGGCGAAGTGGAACGGGTTCTGGCACCACGCCGTGTTCGGTGGCTATGACTACTCCGGAGACTCACACCCGACGCTGGGGTACATCGTCTCGGCAGTGGTCGGTGTGGCCGTCGTCGGGGCATTCACCTTCCTGATCGCGTGGACCGTGTCCCGACTGAACGCGCGGCGGATCCGTAGTGCGGCAACGACGGACCAGGAGCTGACCAGCGCGTGAGCACGACCTCGACACCCACCTGGCTGCTCGACGGCGACCTCGCGATGTGTCCGTGCGGATGCATCGGCCGCCGGAAGAAGACCGGCTACGTCGAGAAGACCATCAAGGGCAGCTCACAGCTGCTGCGGCAGGTCATCTTCAGCGATGAGTCCGCGGACCGTGCCGGCTTCCTCCAGCGGATCGACCCTCGCGTGAAACTGGTCAGTCTGTTCGTCCTCCTGATCACCGCCGCCCTGGTTCGCAACATCCCCGTGCTCCTGGCCATGTACGTGGCAACTCTCGCGCTGGCAGCAGCGTCCGCCATTCCACTCGGCTTCTTCATCAAACGGGTCTGGCTGTTCATCCCGATCTTCACCGGGATCGTCGTCCTACCAGCCACGCTGTCGATCGTCACGCCAGGGACCATCGTCTTCCCCTTGTGGACGTGGCACGGCGTGCAGCAGGGCATCACCGAGCAGGGACTGAAGGCGGCCGGCCTCATCATCACCCGAGTCGCCCTGTCCATCTCGTTGGTCGTCCTCGTCACGCTGACCACGCCCTGGGTGCGACTTCTCGCTGCGTTGCGCAGTCTTGGTGTTCCCCGGATCTTCATCCTCGTCATCGGCATGGCGTATCGCTACATCTTCTTGTTGCTCACCTCGGTGACGGACATGTACGACGCACGTCGTGCCCGCAGCGTCGGGGCCGAGCGCCACGACAAGACGGCCAGGGCCTTCGTGTCGGCCACCGCGGGAGCGCTCGTCGGGAAGTCTCACACGCTCTCCGAAGAGGTCCATCAAGCGATGACCGCCAGGGGCTACCGCGGTGACGCAAAGACCCTGCACACCTTCCACCTCGTGGCCCTGGACTACGCCTACTCCGTGGGGGTGCTCATGGTGTGCGCCTTCGTGCTGATGGGAGACCGGTTTGTCGGCCGATGAGTCTGTGATGAGCGCCGAGGTCGTCATGCGAGGTGTTGGCCTGGGCTACTCGTACCTGGAGAAGTTCACCGCACTCGACGACGTCACGCTGTACGTGCAACGCGGTGAGAAGCTCGCGCTCCTCGGAGCGAACGGCTGCGGTAAGTCGACCCTGCTCAAGGTGCTCGACGGCCTGGTCTTCCCTCAGTCCGGCACGTTTCATGCATTCGGCGCCGAGATCACCGAAGACGGGCTCGAGGACGAGCAGATGTCCATGGGCTTCCGCTCTCGGGTCGGGTTCGTGTTCCAGAACAGTGATGCGCAAGTCTTCAGCCCCAGCGTCCGGGAGGAGATCGCCTTCGGTCCCCTCCAGATGGGTCTGACGC
>Ga0302299_10000662_pt1 | contig 19461 bp, 16 predicted proteins | sample III_Fen_N3_4_FD_198795 | JGI IMG/M metagenome (GOLD analysis project Ga0302299, IMG submission 198795) | Peat permafrost microbial communities from Stordalen Mire near Abisko, Sweden - III_Fen_N3_4 | ecosystem: Environmental > Terrestrial > Soil > Wetlands > Permafrost | place: Sweden: Abisko... | reverse complement strand
CCAGGGCGGCTTGCGCGACCTCGAACTCGGCCTGCTGCGCTGCGTGGGCGAGGCGCGCGCGCGCTTCGCGGAGGACGGCTTGCGACTCGTGCGCCTGGCGCGCTTCGCCGGCGCGCTCGAGCTCGAGCCCGCGCCCGAGGTGCTCGCGGCGGCGCTGGACTCGCGTGGGGCGCTCGAGGGAGTCGCGCCCGAGCGCGTACTGCGCGAGCTCGAGCGCGTCTTCGACCGCCGCGGCCACGCGCGCGCGATCGAACTCCTGAAGCGCACGGGCGTGCTGGCCGAGCTGTTCCCCGGACACGAACTGTCCGAGGAGGGCCTGTGGGCCTTCCAGCGCCTGCCGGACGAGCCCGGCCTGGCTTGCGGCTTGGCGCTGCTCTTCGAGGCCGAAACGGAGCGGCGCGCGCAACGTCTGGAAGCGCTGCGCGTCTCGCGCGAGACGCGCACGCGCGTGCTCGACGCCTGGAGCGTGCTCGAGGAGCTGCGCCGCATCGACCGCGCGCGCCGCTCGCAGCGCGTGCGCCTCGAGCGCCGGCCGGGCTTCGAGATCGGCTGGAACATCGCGGCGACGCGCGGCGTCGAGCGCGCGCTGCTCGACGAGCTCGCGTCGGAGAAGCAGGCGCTCGGCGCGCAGGGTCTCATGCCCAAGGCCTGGCTCGGTTCGCAGGACCTCGCGGCCGCGGGCATCCCCAAGGGCCCGCGCTGGAGCGAGCTCCTCAAGGCGGCTGAGACGGCGCAGCTCGACCTCGAGATCCAGAGTCACGCGCAGGCGCAAGCCTGGCTGCGCGCGCAACTCGCTCAGGACGGCGGGAAGACCTGACGCAGGAACCAGGCGAGCGGATAGCCGAGGACGAGGATCGCGAGCGCACACAGCGGGCCCGCGCCGACCCAGGCGACCGAGGCGCTGTAGAAGAGCAAGAGGCGCAGCGCACTGCCCATCGAGCCCATGATCACGGGCCGCGTCCAGGTGCGCGTCCGCAGGGCAATCCAGCCGATGCGCAGCGCCGCGGCCGGCGCCGTGGCCGCGAGTCCGAATGCGAACGGTACGAGCTGGCAAGCGCCCGCGCCGAGCAGCAGCGCGCGCGGGCGCTGGCCGATGCGCTGCTCGTCGCCGTCCTCCATGCGGCCCAGGCGCGAGACGAGGAACACGTAGCCGCCGTACCCAGCCGCGAGCCAGACGCCCTCCTTCGCGCACGCTCCGCACCAGAGCATCCCGGCCGTCAAATTGCCCGCCCGGCACAGGCCGAGCAGCGCGGGACCGAGCCAGGCTCCGCGTCCGACGAGGTCGTAGAGCGCGGCGAGCAGTGCGACAGCGCCGAGCATCAGGCCCGCGTGCGTCGCAGCGCGCGCGGCGAGCAGCGGGCCGGCCACGAGCAGCAGCAGGGCGACCTGCAGCGCCTGTGCGGCCTTCACGCGGCCGCTCGGGATCGGCCGCTCCGGGCGCGTGGCGCCGTCGTGCGCGCGATCGGCCCAGTCGTTGAGCGCCATGCCTCCGTGGTAGACGCAGAGTGAGCCCGCAACGAGCAGCCAGGGGCGCAGCCCGCCGGGCCAGGCGTGCTCGGCGAAGAGGATGCCCGCGACGACATCCGCCGCCGCCGTCGTCGAGAGCGAGAGGCGCAAGAGGCGCCCCCAGGCGGCGAAGGCGCTACTTGAAGTACCAGCGCTGGATGTCGTTGAAGGTGACATACACCACCAGCGAGACGATCAGCACGAGGCCGACGATCTGGCTGTAGGAGAGCACGCGCTCGGAGACGGGCGAGCCCTTGAGCTTCTCGATCGCGAGGAAGAAGAGGTGTCCGCCGTCGAGCACGGGGATCGGGAGCACGTTGAGGAAGGCGAGACTCACGCTCAGCATGCACAGGAAATAGAACAGCTTCGAGAGGCCCTGTCCGGCCCAGCTGTACGAGACGCGGCCGATGGTGATGATCCCGCCCACGTTGTCGCCGCTGACCTGGCCGGTCAGGATGCGCTTGAGCGTCAGCCAGGAGTCCGTGATGAGGCGCAGCGAGGACTGCACGCCGGTGACGATCGCGACGCCCGGGCTGGGCGCCTGGTAGACGTAGATCGCCGGCCGGCTGTCGATGCCGTATTCGATCTCCGGGCGTGCGTGCGGCAGGACCGCGAAGGAGAGCTCCTGCGCTTCCGCGCCGACTTGCCGGCGCACGATCAGCTTGAGCTCGTGCGCGCTTCCGGACTGCTTGACGATCGGCGCGAGGTCGTCGAAGTGCGCGATCGGGTGGCCGTCGATGGCGACGATCGCGTCGCCGTCCTTCAGGCCGGCCTCGCTCGCGGCGGCGTAGGGCATGACCTTGATGCGCGGGCTCGTGCTGTCCTGGCCGAGCGCGATGTCGCGAAAGAGCGCATAGGCCTGCGCGGGATCGAGCGCCGACCCGACGAGCTCGCGGCGTTCGCCGCCGCGCTCGATCACGAGCCGGTTCGCGTCCGTGCCTGCGCGCAGGCCGACGAGCAGGTCGTACTCGGCCAGGAGCTCGACCCCGTTGGCCGAGAGGATGCGGTCCTCGCGCTGCAGTCCGAGCGCCTCGACGAGCGCGCTCGAGCGCAGGTCCGCGACGCGATCGAGCACCGCGAAGACGCCCAGGATCCCGGTACCCTTGCCGGAGGAGTGCAGCGGCGCGATGTGCGCCTGGGCGGGTGCCTGGCCCGAGCGCGCGTAGCTGAGGTCGATCGGCGTGTCGTCGCGCGTCGCGAAGAACAGCTGTTCCTCGACCGGCAACTCCGCCGGCGCGCCGGCGATCGAGAGGATGCGGTCGCCCGGGCGCATGCCGGCGTTCCAGGCGGGCGAGTTGGCCGTGATCTCGACCGCGCCCTCGCGATCGGCCGAGGCGCGGATGCCGAGCACGAACATGCCCATCGTCTTCGAATAGACCGGCGGCACCTGCAGCGTCTGCGGCTCGCTCGCCCCGGGCGGCAAGAGACGCAACTCGGTCGAGTCGGAAGAGCCGAGCGCCACTTCCGGCCCGATGTGATCGAAGCCGATCACCGAGCGGCCGTTGACCGAAAGCACGCGCGAGCCGGGCTGCACCCCCGCGCGCCAGGCCGGGCCGCCCGGCTCGGTCGAGCCGATGATCGGCTCGTTCATCGGCACGCCGACCGCGAGCACGATCGGGAACACAACCATGGCGAAGACCACGTTCATCAGCACGCCGCCGGCGTAGATGAAGAAGCGCTGCCCGACGCTCTTTCCCTGCAGTTCGTCGGGAGCCGGCGCGCGTCCGGGCTCCTGGTCCTCGCCCGCCATGCGCACGTAGCCGCCGAGCGGCAGCAGCGCCAGCTGGTAGAGCGTGGCGCCGCGGCGCCAGGAGAAGAGGCGCGGCCCGAAGCCCAGGCTGAAGACGTCCACGCGCACCTTGCACAGGCGCGCGGCGAGGAAGTGCCCGAACTCGTGCACGAAGATCACCAGGCCGATGCCGAAGAACATCGCCAGCAGGCGGCTGAGATCGCTCACGAGGCCTCCTTCGCGCTCGTGCGCGCGCCGATTTCGGCTCGCGCGGCGCGGCGCGCGGAAGCGTCGGCCTGCAGCAGCGCCGCCACGCTGCCCGCGCGGCCGCTGCGGCGCGCGAGCACCGCGGTGTTGATGCGCGCGATCTCGGTGAAGGCGATCTCGCGCTTCAAGAAGGCCTCCACGGCGACTTCGTCGGCCGCATTGAGCGCGGCGCCGGCGTCCTCCCCGAGCTCGACACAGCGGTAGCCGAGCTCGAGCGCCGGGAAGCGCGCGTGGTCGGGCGCCTCGAAGTCGAGCTGCTTGAACAGTCCGAGATCGAAGCCCTTGAGCGAGCTCGGCGCGCGGTCGGGGTGGTGCAGGGCGTAATGGATCGGCAGGCGCATGTCGGGCGGGCCCATCTGGGCGATCACGGAACCGTCGACGAACTCGACCAGCGAGTGCACGATCGACTGCGGATGGATCACGACCTCGATGCGTTCGCGCTCGAGGCCGAAGAGGTGGTGCAGCTCGATCACCTCCAGCGCCTTGTTCATCAAGGTCGCCGAGCCGATCGTGATGCGCGGCCCCATGCTCCAGTTGGGGTGCTTGAGCGCCGCTTCGGGGCTCGCGCGCTCGAGTTCCTCGCGTGTGGCCTTGCGGAACGGCCCGCCGCTGGCGGTCAGGATCACGCGCCGCACGCGTTCGAGGCGCTCGCCGCGCAGGCACTGGAAGATGGCCGAGTGCTCGCTGTCGACCGGCACGATCGTCGCGCCGTGCGCGCGCGCGAGCGGCATCAAGAGCGCGCCGGCGAGCACCAGCGATTCCTTGTTGGCCAGAGCCAGCGTCTTGCCGCGCTCGAGCACCGCGACCGAGGCCGGCAGGCCCGCCGCGCCGACGACACCGTGCACGGCCACGTCGTACTCGCACTCGCGCGCGATCTCCTCGAGCGCGTTCGCACCGCGGAAAAGGCGCGTGCCGGCCTGGAGCAGCGGGGCGAGGCGCTCGGCCGCGGCCTCGTCGCGCAGCGCGACGCAGCGCGGCCGGAAGCGCGCGCACTGGCCGGCGAGCTTCTCCCAGGAGTTCAGCGCGGCGAGGCCAGCGACCACGAGGCCCCCGGCGCTCTCCTGCACGAGATCCAGCGTCTGGGTCCCGATGGAGCCGGTGCTCCCGAGCACGAGCAGGGATTGCATGAGGGTGTCTGGCCGGGTGCGGGAGGCGCGGCGTTGCTCGCGCGCGGGTGGACGCCTAGTGTAGGCGCTAAGGGGTGCCGCATGGAAACCCCCTTCATCCGGCGATGTGGCAACGACGAGCCAAGCACTGTCCCCTGTGCGCCGCGGCCCTGGTCCAGGGCGCGCTCGAGGGCCGTTCGCGTGTGCACTGCAGCACGTGCAGCTTCGTGCTCTACGAGAACCCCGCCGCCGCCTCGGCTGGGCTCGTGCTCGATGCGCACGGGCGCGTGCTGCTCGTGCGGCGCGCGCTCGATCCCTACCGCGGCGACTGGGCCCTGCCCGCCGGCTACCAGGAGATCGACGAGGAACCGGCGCAGACCGCGGTGCGCGAGGTGCGCGAGGAATCCGGGATCGAGGTCGAGGTGCTCTCGCTCTTCGACCTGATCTTCGTGCCCGAGGACTTGCGCCGGCCGGCCAACGTGGCCATCTACCTTTGCCGGCCGCTCGGAGGCGAACTCGCGGCGGGCGAGGACACGCTCGAGGCGGCCTGGTTCGCGCTCGAGAAACTGCCCCCGAACCTGGCCTTCCAGAACGGCCCGCGCATCCTCGCGCGCCTCTTGCGCGAGCGGAAATGAGCCTCGCTTGGGGCCGCGCTTCTGTCGCACGGAGCCCCGTGCTAGTCTGCCCGGCCGGTACCCCATGAGCCATCCTTCGCGCTACGCCGAAGCCGGCGTCGATATCAACCGCAAGTACGAGGCCGTCGAGCGCGCCACCGCGGCGATCCGCAAGACCTTCACGCCCGGAGTGGTGGGGGACGTGGGCCAGTTCGGCGGCCTGTTCGACCCCGCGCGCGTGGGCTGCGGCGGCGAGGTGCTGGTCGCGAGCGCCGACGGCGTCGGGACCAAGCTCGAAGTCGCCAAGCGCGCCAAGGTCTACGACACGGTTGGACGCTGCCTCGTCAACCACTGCATCAACGACATCCTGGTCCAGGGTGCGCGCCCGCTGTTCTTCATGGACTACGTGGCGGTCGGCACGATGGATCCCGCGATGGCGAGCGCGCTCATCGCCGGCTGCGCGCAGGCCTGCCAGGAGAACGGCGTGGCCCTGCTCGGCGGCGAGACGGCCGAGATGCCGGGCCTGTACGCTCCGGGCGATTTCGACCTCGCGGGCTTCATCGTGGGTTCGGTCAAGCGCGAGAAGATTCTCGACGGCAGCCGCGTCAAGCCGGGCCAGAAGATCCTCGCGCTGCGCTCCTCGGGGCTGCACACGAACGGCTACTCGCTGGCGCGCAAGGTGCTCTTCGACAAGCTCGAGCTCGGCATCGGCGACAAGCCCAAGGAGCTCGGCGGCCTGAGCCTGGGTGAGGCGCTGCTGGCCGTGCACCGCTCGTACTATTCGCTGCTCTGGCCGCTGCTCGAGAAAGACCGGTTGTGCGCGCTGGCCCACATCACCGGCGGGGGACTCGTGGACAACGTGCCGCGCGTGCTCGGCCGCTGCGATGCCTGGATCGACCGCACACGCTGGGTTCCGCCGGCGCTCTTCCGCTACCTGTGCGAGCAGGGCGACGTCGCGCCGGACGAAAGCTACCAGGTCTTCAACATGGGCGTCGGCATGGTGCTCTTCGTCGAGCCGCAGCACGAACGCGAGGTGCGCGCAGCGCTCGAAGCGCGCGGCGAGGAAGTGCTCGAGATCGGCCGTACGCAAGCAGCCGGGGGCGCCGAAGGAGTCGTGCGCTGGGAGCACTGATCGCAGCCCTCGCGCTGGCGCTGTGCGCGGTGCCGGGTAGCGATTGGCGCGGCGCGTGGGACGACCTCGAGCGCCTGCAGACGCTCGCCCCGGCGAGTGAACCCGCGCGCCGACTCGACGCGGAGCTCTCGGCGCTCGCGAGCGCTCGCGAGCGCGAAGCGCGCAAGCTGCACGATGGAGCCGAAGCATTGCGCGCGCGCGTGCTCGCGGCGCAGCTCGCCCGCCTGCGCGGTGCAGCGCCGCGGCCGCTCGCGGCGCCCGCGCTGACGTTGGTCTTCGCTCCGCGCGAGGCGCGCCTCGTGGCCGAGGTGCTGGCGCCGAGCGCGCTGCGCGCGACGGCGGCGCTGGCGGCGCTCGGCGACCCGGCCGACCCGCGCGCAACGGCGCGCCGCGAGTTGGCCCTCGCCGTCGCGCGCGAGGAGTTCGAGGCACGGCGCCTCGAGGGCGCGAGCGCTCTCGCCGCGGCGCTCGCTGCGGACCCCGCGGACCTGGACGCGGCCCTGCTCTGGATGCGCTGCGAGAGCCTCGCCGGGCGTCGCGAGAACGCGAGTGCACGGGCAGCCGAGCGCGAGGCAGGAGCCGCTCCTGCGGCCGCGGCCGAATTCGCCCTGATCGGGGCCGAGCTGGCGCTGGCGCGCGAGGAGCCGGGGGCCGCCCGGCGCGCGCTCGGCCGAGCGCTGGCTCTGGGCTCGGCCAGGGCGCTGCTCGGGTTGGCCTGGCGCGACCTCGAGGAGGGCCAGGTCGGGCGGGCCGCGTCGCTCTGCGCGGCGAGCCTGACCGGAGTGCCTGCGCTGGCCGCGGCGGAGCGCTCGCGGGCCTGGCTTTGCTTCGGGCTGGCGCACTTGCCCCCTCACAAGGCAGACTCGATCCCCACTTCGCCCCGGCCCGCGCGGCCTGCAAGCGGCGAAACCCCACCCTAGTCCGGAACTATCCAAGCCATGCGGACCCGAATCCTTCTCGCTCTCGCCTTGGCCGGCGCAACGGCCCTTCCTGCACTCGCGGCCACGGTCGATGACGTGCTCAAGCCGGCGGAACACGAGTCGCTCGGCGGGAAGATCGCCAAGTACTTCGACGCCAAGCAGAACAACAAGGGCATCGACAAGGCCAAGGCGGATCTCTCGAAGGAGATCGAGGCGATCAAGACGAAGGCCAAGGGGCGCGATCCGCTGGCGCTCTGCAGCGACCTCGGCAAGGCGCTCTGGCAGTCCTTCGACTACAAGAACGCCAAGGGCATCGCCGCGGGCAAGATCAAGTCGATCCCGTTCAAGGAGCCCTACTACGGCGAGAAGGCGCAGCTCACCTACGCCGTCTGGGTGCCGACCAAGTACGACCCGCGCAAGCCCTACCCGCTGATCCTGTGCATCGCCGAGAAGGGCGCGAAGCCCGAGGCGCACATCCAGGACAAGTGGACCGACAAGGACACGAAAGAGAACGCGCTGATCGTCGCGGTCCCGATGCCCGAGGACGTCAAGCAGTGGAGCGAGGCTGGCACGCCCGAGCAGCCGGGCGGCTTCTCGAACCTGATGCTGACGATGCGCCAGATCCGCTCGACCTACGCGATCGACTACGACCGCGTGTTCCTCGCCGGCCGCGGAGAAGGCGTCGCGGCCGCGCTGGCGATCGCCGCGCGCGCGCCGGACCGTTTCGCGGGCGTGATCGGCCGTTCGGGGGACCTCGAGACCACGAGCCCGGGTACCGACAACTTCAAGAACCTGCCGACGCTCTTCGGGGGTGCCGGTGCCAACGCGACCGCCTTCAGCGAGAAGTGCACCAAGGACGGCTACAACAACTCGAAGGTCGCTGCCGAGACCTCGGATGCCGAGGTTTGGGCCTGGATGCAGGCGCACCCGCGCATCGGGACGCCGGCCGAGATCGTGCTCTACCCGGGCAAGCCGCTGCCCAACAAGGCCTACTGGATCAGCGTTCCGCCCAGCGATCACAAGGAAGCCGAGTTCGTCAAGGCCAAGGCCGACAAGGCCACCAACACGATCACCATCGATGCGACCGACGGCATCACGAAGGTCACGCTCTTCCTGAACGACGAGCTGGTCGACCTCGACAAGGAGGTCAAGGTGATCTGCAACGGCGCGGAGCACGTCGACAAGCTGCCGCGCAACCTGTGGGCCACGATGGACTGGATGTACGCCGCGACCAACGAGCCGGGGCGCATCTTCACCACCAGCCGCGACTACGACGTGCCGCCCAAGCCCAAGCCCAAGGAAGAGAAGAAGTAGGCCGGTCGGCCCGCGCGGGAAGCACAACTTCCCGCGTCGCCAGCAGATGAGCGCTCCCCGACCCACGCGCGCCGGCTGGATCCTCGCGCTGGTCTTCGCGAGCGGGGCGGTGGCGCTCGTGCTCGAGCTCTCGGCCGTGCGCCTCCTCGCGCCCTGGTTCGGCGCGACGAGCGCTGTCTGGACGCACGTGATCGGCGTGATCTTGCTGGCGCTTGCCTGCGGCTACCTGCTCGGTGCGCGCCTCGCGCGCGGATCGACGCCGCTGCGCTCGCTCGCCATCGTGCTCTGGCTGGCCGCAGCCTCGACGGCCTGGCTCCCGGCCTGCGCGGCGCCGGTCGCGCGCTGGTTCGTGCCGCAGGGACTGGCGCTCGACGAAGCCGCGGACGTGCTGCGCTGGGGCAGCCTCGCCGCGGCGTTGCTGCTCTTCGCGCCGCCCACGTTCGTGATCGGCTGCGTCGCGCCGCTCGCGAGCGAATGGCTCGAGCGGGTAGGCGGCTCGAGCGCCGGCGAGGCGGGCGGTCGCGTGCTCGGCCTCTCGACGCTCGGGAGCCTGTGCGGCAGCTTCGCCACGACCTACTGGCTGATCCCCGAACTCGGGTTGACGCGCACGTACCTCGCTTGCGCGCTGCTCTTGGGCGCGTTGGCGCTGCTCGCGAGCCTGCAGGCGCGCCGCGCCGGTGCCGAGCTGGCGCTTTCGCTGGTGCTCGCCGCGGCGCTCTTCGGCTCGCGCTGGCAGCGCCCGGCGCCGGTCGCGGGCGAGCACGTGCTCGAAGAGCTCGAGACGGCCTACCAGTCGGCGCGCGTGGTCGAACGCGAGGACGGGATGCGTTTCCTGCAGGTCAACGAGGGCTTCGACTCGTTCCAGTCCGCCTGGCAGCGCGAACCCGGCCTCTTGCCGGACGGCTACTACTACAACACCTTCGCGCTGCCCGCGGCCTGGGAGCCTGGACGCACAGGCGTCTGGCGCACGCTCGTGCTCGGACTCGGCGGCGGCAGCGCCTGGCGCGTGATCGAGGGCACGCTTGCCGATGGTCGCACGCTCGAGGGCGACGGGGTCGAGATCGACGCGCGCGTGGTCGAACTCGCAGAGCGGCACATGGACCTGCGCGAAAGCCCGGGTCGGCGCGTCTTCGCCGGGCTCGACGGCCGCACCGCGCTCGCGGCGCCCGGCGCGGGCTACGACCAATTGATCGTCGATGCTTACGCCAACCAGGTCGAGATCCCGCCGCAACTCGCGACGCTCGAGTTCTTCGAGGCGGCCGCGCGCAAGCTGCGCCCGGGCGGCTGGATCAGCGCCAACGTGGGCGGCTTCGGCCTAGCGGACCCGGTCGCGCTGGCGCTCGCGCGCACGGCGGCGAGAGCGCTCGGAGCGCGCGTGCTGCTCTTGTGCGTGCCTTTCTCGCGCAACCTGGCGCTCGTCGCCCGGGTGGGGGAGCCGCTCCCCGAACCCGGCAGCGCGGCGTTCCTCGGGATCGCGCACGCCGGCCTCGCGCGGCTAGCGAGCCAGGTCTCGCTGCCGGGCACCTGGCGCTTTGTAGAGCCGGATGCCGAACCGGTCCTGACCGACGACCACGTGCCGATCGAGCGACTGCAGGAGCGCTCGCTCGAACTCGCGGCACAGGCGCGCCGATGATTGGCTCGCAGCAGAGCGTGCTCGAGCAGGCCGCCGCGGAGTGCCGCGCCGGACACTATGTCGAGGCCTGGGCGATCGCGGGCAGCGACGCGCGCGCGCGCACCTATGTGCGCTACCACGCCGGCGATCTCGAGGGAGCGCTCTCCGAGGCCCGCGCAGCCGCAGCCGACCCCTGGCTCTCGTCGCAGGCGACCGAGATCGCGCTCGCCTTGCACCGTGGAGCCGTGGCCGAAGCCTCGCTCGCTGCCTGGGCCGCAGCCGGCGACGCCCAAACCGCGCTCGCGATCGAAGCGGCGCAGCGCGATCTTGGAGAGTTGCGCGCGACCGAGCGCGCAGCGCAGTCGGGGATCCGCCGCGCGCACTGGATCAATGCCTTGGCCTGCGCGCTGGCCTTGCTGTTCCTGCTGCGCTGCGCGCGCCCACGCGCCTAGCCCGGAAACGAAGCCGCCCGCTCCTTGCGGAACGGGCGGCGCAGGTTGGAACCGCGTTCCTGGATCAGAGGATGTCGAGCAGGCCCGTGCCCTCAGGTGTCGTGAGGGTCGAGGTGTTCGCGCGGTAGTTGATGTTGGTCGAGATCTTGGAGTTCCAGGGGAACTGCTCCTTGTCGGTCACGATGCCGAGCGCGACCGCAGCGAAGCCGCGGGCGGTGGCGGTGATCTCCTTGTTCTTGAGCAGCTCCACCAGCGGCTCGATCGAGCGCGAGTCACCGATGAATCCCAGAGCCGAGGCGATGGCCGCCTGGCTGGCGAGACTCTTGGCATCGCTGAGCATCACGATCAGGTCCGGGACCAGCGTCTTGTCGCCCAGCAGGCCGAGCGCGATGGCTGCCTGACGCAGCAGCTCGGGCTTGTACTTGGCATCCTTGACGATCGTCTGGATCTCGCCCTTGGCGTCGTTCGCGCCGATCAGGCCCAGGCCCAGAGCCATGTACCCGCGCGCCGTGTTGTCGGCGAACTTGTCCATCTTCTCGCGCAGCAGCGGGATCGCTTCGGTGTCCTTGGCGATGCCGATGGCGACGCCGTAGGCACCCATGATGTCCACCGAGGAGCATTCCTTGAGCGAGTTGCGCAGCGCGGCCTTGGCATCGCCGTTGACCGGGAGCGAGCTCGAGCCGAGGTCGAGCAGTTCGCGCTCCATCACGCCCACCGCGAGCGCCGCCCAGGGACGCGTGCCGGTGGCGCCCTTGTCGAGCTTCCCGACGAGGTAGCCGCGCACGTCGTTGACGTTCTTCTCGGCGCCCTCGCCCTTGCCGGGGTGGCCGCCGATCTGGCCCAGCGAGATCAGGGCGAAGTAGCGCTCCTGCTGCTGACCCTTCTTCTCGATGGCCATCAGCGCTTCGCGAGCGGCCTTGTCGGCCGGATCGTTGTCGAGGTCCACGAGCTGGCCCAGCGCCAGCGCGCAGCTCTGGCGCACTTCTTCCTTCTCCTTGGAGTGCTCTCCGATGCCCGCGGTGAGCATCTTGACGGCCGCTTCCTGCAACGCCTTGGCGTCGGCCGGGATTTCCTTCTCCTTGGTCAGCAGGCGGGCGATCGAGGTCGGGGCGTGCGCCCGGATCATGTAGTGGTTGGTCTCGGTCTCGAAGAACTTGCGCAGGTACTCGATCTGTGCCTGGCGCGAGTTCGAGGCGCCTTCGCGCTTCTCGAGGCCTTCGCTGGCGGACCAGTCGACCGGCGTGAGGCCGAGCGAGATCAGCGCCGCGACCTTGACGTCGCGCGTCGAGGTCTCGGGCTTGTTGAGCAGCTCGACGAGGAAGTCGACGATCTCCTTGCGCACCTGGTTGGAGCTCGTGCGCGCACCGATCAGGCCCAGGCCGTAGGTGGCGAAGGCGCGCGTGCGGAACTTGACTTCGCTGCCCGTGACGAGCTTGCGGCCCGCCTCGCTGTCACCCGCGAGGTCCTTCAGCACGGCGACCGAGCTGTCGTTGGCCAGGATCCCGAGCGAAACGGCTGCGGTCTCGGCGATCTCCTGCGAGGCGTCGGGCAGCCACTTCTTGAGGATCTCCTCGAACTCGGACTTGCCGTCCTCGCTCTTCACGTCGCCAATCTTCGCCAGGCCGACCAGGGCGCCCGTGACGATGTCGTTCTGGCGCTCGTGCTCGAGAGCGAACTTGAGGCCCGGCACGACCTTGTCGCGGATGTCGCCCTGCGAGGGCTTGAGCGCGTTCTTCGCGCCGGTGTTGTCACCCTGGCCGAGGAAGAACGTGTCGCTGCCCGACACGACGCCGCTGTAGATCGCGGCCTTCAGGTTGAGGTACTGGTCCTTGTTGAAGTTCCACCAGAACTCCCAACCGGTCAGGTCGGGGCCGGTGCTGCCGCCGCCGGTCGAAGGACCCGCGGGGCGTCCGCCGGGCTGGCCGCTCGAGGGGCCAGCGCCCGCGGGCGTAGGCGTCGTCGGGCCCGAGGGGCTGCCCGTGCTCGGGCCGGACGGGGACGGAGTCGAAGGCCCGGAGCCGCCGCCACCACCACCGCCACCGCCGGCCGGCACCGTGTCACCGGGGCCGCGGTAGGTTCCGCCGTGGGCGAAGCTGATGTCCTGGATGCCGAGGCAGCCCGCGAAGAGCAGGGCGCCGAATTGGACTGACTTGTTCATGGGAATCGCGCTGTTGGAAGTTCGAGGGACCCTTGGAGCGGAGCGTCGGAATCGCTGCAGTTGCAGGCAATAGACGTGCCGCCCGGATCCGGTCCCGATCTTATGCACCTCGAACTTGAGCGGACACGCTCTGACATGGTTTTTTCGGCCTGGGCCGTCCGGAAGAGCCCCCGGATGGGCACACCGGTGCCCGGTCCCGTTCCGTGCGCGTAACGCGAGATTCCCCTGCCCCGGCTTGAGCTCAGGGCAGTTGCCCCGGCAGACTGCCGCGCCATGCCTGCCATCGTTCACGAGCGCACGCGGATCGCGTGGAGTCCCACGGCGGACGGCCACAGGCTGCAGCGCGAGCGCGAGGAGCACGCCTACCGTTGGGCGCGGTCCGGACGCGAGGGCGTCTGGGTGGGGGAGCCGCGTGTCCGACCGCCGAGCGCGGGCGCCAGCGCGGGCGCGCTTCCGGAACTCGTGCACGACCTGCGCCACCAGTTGACGCGTGCCGAACTCGAACTCGAGGCCGGCGAGCCCGCGCGTGCGAAGCAGGCGCTGGCGCTCGCGCGTGCTGCCTGCGAGGAGGCGCTCGGGTTGCGGCGCACGCGTGCTGTCGATCTCGTCGCGCTGTGCTCCGAGGAGGCGCGAGCGGCCGCGCGCGCGCAGCAGGGCCGCGAGATCCAGACCTCGCTGCCGCGCGAGTGCGCGCTCGAGTGCCGCGAGCCGGCCTTGCGGCGCCTCGTCGCGAATCTACTCGGCAACGCGCTGCGCGCGAGTGCCGCGGGCGAAGCCGTGCGCTTCACGCTCGAACGCGAGGCCGACGGCGGCGCACGACTGACGATCCGCGACCGCGGTCCGGGCTTCGAGTTCGCGGCGATCGACCGGCTGCTCGGATCGCGCTCGAGCGGCAGCGGCAGCACCGGGATCGGATCGCTCTCGGTTCTCGAGTGCGCGCGCTCGCTGCGCGCCACGATCGTGGTCGAAACCGAGCCCGGATCCGGCAGCGCGTTCGTCGTGCGGATCCCGGGCTGATCAGGCGTCGGAGTTCGCCGCTCGCGGCGGGGTGCTCGTGAGCGAGGCGCGCAGGAACTCGCGGTTCATGCGCGCGATGCTCGCGACCGGAATGCCCTTGGGACAGGCGGCGCCGCACTCGTAGTGGTTGGTGCAGTTGCCGAAGCCCTCGCGGTCCATCGCGTCGACCATGGCGAGCACGCGCGACTCGCGCTCGGGCGCGCCCTGCGGCAAGAGCTTCAAGTGGCTGACCTTCGCCGCAACGAAGAGCATCGCCGAGGCGTTGGGGCAGGCCGCGACGCAGGCGCCGCAGCCGATGCAGGCGGCGTTGTCCATGGCCTCGTCGGCAGCCGGCTTGGGCACGGGCAGTCCGTTGGCCTCGGGCGCCGAGCCCGTGTTGACCGATACGAATCCGCCGGCCGCGATGATCCTGTCGAAGGCGCTGCGGTCGACCACGAGGTCGCGCACGACCGGGAAAGCATTGGCGCGGAAGGGCTCGACCGTGATCGTGGCGCCCTCGCGGTAGCGGCGCATATGCAACTGGCAGGTGGTCGTCTCGGCGTCCGGGCCGTGGGCCTGTCCGTCGATGACGAGGCTGCAGGCGCCGCAGATGCCCTCGCGGCAGTCGTGATCGAAGCTGATGGGGGACTTGCCCGTCCCGACCAGGCTCTCGTTGAGCACGTCGAGCATCTCGAGGAAGGACATGTCGGGCGAGACCGATTCGAGCACGTGCGTCTCGAAGGCGCCGGCTGCCTGCGGGCCGCTCTGGCGCCAGACGCGCAGCGTGATGCGCATGCCTTTCTGGTGCGTGGGTGCGTTCATTTGTAGCTCCGCGTGCTCGGGTGCACGATCTCGAAGGTCAGCGGCTCCTGGTGCAGCTTGGGTGCCTGCGCCTGGCCCTGGTACTCGAAGGCCGAGACGTGCGCGAACTTCTCGTCGTCGCGTTGCGCCTCGCCGTCGGGCGTCTGGTGCTCGGTACGGAAGTGGCCGCCGCAGGACTCCTCGCGCTGCTGTGCGTCGAGTGCCAGGAGCTCGGCGAACTCGAGGAAGTCGGCCACGCGGCCGGCGTGCTCGAGCGTCTGGTTGAAGTCCTTCGAGTCGCCGGGAACGCGCACGTTCTCCCAGAACTCGCTGCGCAGCGCGCGGATCTTCTCCAGCGCCTGGCCCAGGCCGGCGCGGTCGCGCGCCATGCCGCACTGGTTCCACATCACCAGGCCGAGTTCGCGGTGGATGCTGTCGGCCGAGCGCTTGCCCTGCACGCCCAGGATCTTGGTGATGCGCTCCTTGGCCGAGGACTCGGCCTCGGCGAAAGCGGCGTGGTCGGTCGTGACCGGCCCGAGCTTGCGGCCCGCGAGGTGTGCCGCGATCGTGGCCGGCACCACGAAGTAGCCGTCGGCGAGTCCCTGCATCAGGGCGCTCGCGCCGAGACGGTTCGCGCCGTGGTCGGAGAAGTTCGCTTCGCCCAGCACGAACAGGCCCGGGATGGTGCTCTCGAGGTTGTAGTCGACCCACAACCCGCCCATCGTGTAGTGCACGGCGGGGTAGATGCGCATCGGCACCTTGTAGGGATTCTCGCCCGTGATGCGCTCGTACATCTGGAACAGGTTGCCGTAGCGCGCGCGCACCGCGTCCTCGCTGTCGCGCGCGATCGCGTCGCGGAAGTCGAGGTAGACCGCCATGCCGCTCTCGCCGACGCCCTTCTTCGCGTCGCACTGCTCCTTGGCGCTGCGCGAGGCCACGTCGCGCGGCACGAGGTTGCCGAAGCTCGGGTACTTGCGCTCGAGGTAGTAGTCGCGCTCGCTGTCGGGGATCTCGCCCGGCGCGCGCTTGTCGCCCGATTTCAGCGGCACCCAGACGCGGCCGTCGTTGCGCAACGACTCGCTCATCAGCGTCAGCTTCGACTGGTGCTCGCCCGAGACCGGGATGCAGGTCGGGTGGATCTGCGTGAAGCACGGGTTGGCGAAGAAGGCGCCGCGCTTGTGCGCGCGCCAGCTGGCGGTCACGTTGCAGGCCTTGGCGTTGGTCGAGAGGTAGAAGACGTTGCCGTAGCCGCCGGTGCACAGCAGCACCGCGTCGCCGGCGTGGCGTTCGTACTCGCCCGTGACCAGGTTGCGCGCCACGATTCCGCGCGCGACGCCGTCGACCACGACGAGATCGAGCATCTCGCGCCGCGCGAGCAGCTTGACGCGCCCCGCGCCGACCTGGCGCTCGAGCGCGCTGTAGGCGCCGAGCAGGAGCTGCTGGCCGGTCTGCCCGCGCGCATAGAACGTGCGCGAGACCTGCGCGCCGCCGAACGAGCGGTTCGCCAGCAGGCCGCCGTACTCGCGCGCGAAGGGCACGCCCTGCGCGACGCAGTGGTCGATGATGCGTGTCGAGACCTCGGCCAGGCGGTGCACGTTCGATTCGCGCGCGCGGAAGTCCCCGCCCTTGACCGTGTCGTAGAACAGGCGGTGCACGCTGTCGCCGTCGTTGGGATAGTTCTTGGCGGCGTTGATGCCGCCCTGCGCCGCGATCGAGTGCGCGCGCCGCGGCGAGTCCTGGATGCACAGCGCCGTGACACGGTAGCCCATCTCGGCCAGCGAGGCCGCGGCCGAGGAACCCGCGAGCCCCGTGCCGACCACGATCAGGTGGAACTTGCGCCGGTTGGCCGGGTTGATCAGCTTCAGATCGAACTTGTGGCGCGTCCAGCGCTCGGCCATCGGGCCCGAGGGAGCCTTGGAGTCCAGGCGACTCATCGTGAACCTCCGCTGGCGAAGAAGTAGACCGGGAACGTGGCGAAGCCGAGCGCAATCAGCACGGCCAGGATCACCGAGAGCCTGTGCACGAGCGGCGTGTAGCGCGGATGCGCGAGGCCCAGCGACTGCAGCGCGCTCTGCAGGCCGTGCGAGAGGTGGATCGCGAGCGCGATCAGGCCCAGCAGGTAGACGGCCAGCGTGAGCGGCTTCTCGAACTCGCCGCGCACGAGTCGCGTCATGCTGGCATGGCGCGTCTCCTCGGGCGCGAAGCGGAACTGCAGCAGGTGCAGGACCAGGAAGAGCAGCACGACCGAGCCCGTGACGATCATCGAGGTCGAAGCCAGCGTGCGACCGCCGTGGCCCGGGCTCTGCGCGTAAGGCGTGCGCCGCGCCGCGCGGTTCGCAAGGTGCACGCGCACGGCCTGGACGATGTGCACCAGGAACAGCGCCGCGAGCGCCAACTCGGCCAGCGGAACCCAGGCCATCGAGGTCAGCCCGTGCACGTAGCCGTCGAAGGTCGCGCCGTCGCGGTCGGCGTAGATCAGCAGGTTCTCCGCGAGGTGCACGATCAGGAACCCGAACAGCAAGAGACCCGTGAGGGCCATCAAGAGCTTCTTCCCGATGGAAGAGCCGAAGAGCTTCTGCAGCCAGGCGATCATGCACGGGTCTCCGACATTGGGGTGCAGCAGGCTAGCTGGAACCGGGAGCCGGATCCATCCGGCGGCGCAAGACGACCACGTGCCACTCGCCGCGCAGGACGATCTGGCCGGTTGCGTCCTCGACCTCGGTCGAGAACGCGACCCAGCCGCGCTTGCGGCCGGGTTCGACTTCGCGTTCGAGCACGCGCAGCACGAGGCGCAGCGCCTGCGGCGGTTTCACGGGCGCAGCGAACTCGATCTCGATGCGCGCGAGCGCCACGATCGTGTCGCGGAAGATACCGAGCTCCCAGGCGAGGCCGCTGGCGAGCGACTCGACCAAGAGGCCGTGCGCGATGCGCCCGCGAAAGGGGGTTCGGGCGGCGAAGGCCTCGTCGACGTGGACCGGATTGTGGTCGCCGGTCAGCGCCGCAAAGGCCTCGACGTCGGCCTGGGTGCACAGGCGCTCGGCCGAGCGGTAGGCCTGGCCGGGCTCGAAGTCCTCGAACCAGAGTCCGCGCGTGGAAGGAGCAGGCTGCGCGTCCATCGGGGGCAAGCAGCGTAGCGGCGTCGGGGCCCGGTTCAACCCCAATGAAGTGCAACATAACGTACATTATCAGACGTAGCAAACGCTGGCCCGGGCGCTGCGGCGGCTGCATTCTCTGCGCATGCGCGTTCCCCGGACCCCGAGCCTGCTGCTCCTCGCCCTCGTCCTCTCGGCCTGCCACAGCACGCGCGGCACTCTCCCGCCTGACCTGCCGAGCACGCCCGACGTGGCACTCAGCATCCCGCCCTTCAGCGACGTGCACTGCAGCTACAAGGAGCGCCTCGACCAGGCCTACGTCTACCTCGAGCTCACGGGCAGCTACACGCTCGCCGGGCGCAGCCTGGCCGACCTCGCGCACAAGATGCAGGAGCAGGGTCTGGTGGCTTCGGGCCCGCCCTTCGCGCTCTTCTTCGACGATCCGGGCGTCGTGCCGCTCGAGAAGCTGCGCGCGCAGGTTTGCTTCCCGGTCGAGAACGCAGCGGCGGTGCAGGCGCCGCTGCGCTCGGACGTGCTGCCCGGAGCCACGGTCGCGTACGCCTTGGCGAGCGGCCGCTATCCCGACGTTCCGCGTTGCTACCCGGGTCTGCTCGCCTACGTGAAGAAGATGCACTGGGTCCTCTCGGGACCGATCCGCGAGATCTACCTCGTGGAGCCCGGTGCGGTGAAGAGCTGGAGCGAGCTGCGCTGCGAAGTGCAGGTGCCGGTCGGGATGGCGCCCTGAGCGCGGCTCACTGCGCTTCGCGTTCGAGCACCAGGCAGGGATAACAGGCGTAGAGCGCGAGCCGGCCTTCGCTGGCGCGGCCCCGCAGGAGATCGCCCGCGCGCAGCAACTTGGCGAGCTGCGGCTCCGCGCTCAGCTCGAGCTCCTTGCCTTCGTGGCGCAGGCGCAGCATCTCGTTGCTGTTGGCGACGAGTTCGAAGACGTCGCCCTCGCCAGTCTGTGCGCGTCGCGTCCGGTGCTGGTTGGCTTCGATCACGCGCGGCAGCTCGCGGCCGAGGCGCTCGAAAAGCTCGCTCGCGCCGATCTCGAGCGTCAGCGCGCCCGTCTCCTCGGCCCAGCGCGCGAAGCGTTGCAGTGCGCGCACGAGCGTGTGCGCTTCCTCGGCGCTGCGCAGCAGGTCCTCGTCGATCAGCCAGCGCGCCGCATAGTCGGCCAGCGCGCGCAGTCCGAGGTTGTCGGGCACGCCGATCGGTTCGGCGTAGCGTCCGAGCGTGCGCAGGATCTCGCAGGCGTTGGCCGCACTCTCACCTTCGACGCGCGCGAGATCCCAGAGGAACTCCTCGACCAGCGCCGCGACAGCGCCGGGAAAGTCCGGAGCGGGCGCGAGCTCGTCGGGGTCGGGCTCGCGTTCGAGTTCCAGCGCGCGTTCGAGCTCGTCGAAGGACTGGTCGATCGAGCGGCCCGCGGCGCGGTCGGAATCGAACTTCGCCAGCGCCTCGGCCACGCGATCGCGGCCGGGCTCCACGGGCTCGATCGGCGCCGGCCTGCTTGCGCTCGGTGGCGCCTTGGGCGCGAGGCTCGGGCCCGTGCCCGGGCCCTTGGTCGCGAGCGTGATCCAGGCTGCGATCAACGCGGCACGCGCCGTGTCGAGCTCGAGGTCGGTCTCGAAGGCCAGGCGATCGAGCACCTCACCCAGCAGATCGCCCGCGCCGGGCGTCGGGTTGAGCGCGTCGTAGGGCTCCTCGCCGAGTTCGAGAAGCAGATCGTCGATCTCCTCGGCGCTCACGCCGCCGCGCA
>Ga0302299_10000660_pt1 | contig 19486 bp, 13 predicted proteins | sample III_Fen_N3_4_FD_198795 | JGI IMG/M metagenome (GOLD analysis project Ga0302299, IMG submission 198795) | Peat permafrost microbial communities from Stordalen Mire near Abisko, Sweden - III_Fen_N3_4 | ecosystem: Environmental > Terrestrial > Soil > Wetlands > Permafrost | place: Sweden: Abisko... | reverse complement strand
CGAGGGACACCATGCGGCGGGGGCGAAGCCCGAGCCGTCGTCCAACGTCCGCAGCACCGTCGCCGGCCGTCCCGGGACCGATGCTCTTGCTGACACCGACACCGACACCGACACCGGTTCCGGCGAGGGCACCGGCGCCGACACCGCGCCGGTGCGCGCGTCGGGGTCGTCGGTGCGCGTCGAGCCTGCCAAGCCGCGCCCGTCGTCGGGATCGTCCACGAGCTCGTCGGACGAGACGGCCGGTTCCGGTCGCGGTCCGCGTTCCTGACCCCGCGCCCGCCCCCATGCCCGAGGAGCCGCTCGTCAGCGTCGTGATGCCCATGCACGACGCGGCATCCTTCGTGCCCGACGCCCGTCGACAGGTGCAGGCGCTCGTCGGCCCCACCATCGAGGTGGTCGTCGTCGACGACGGCTTCAGCGAGGCGACGTCCCGTCTCGTCGACGAGTGGGCGGCCGACGACCCTCGGGTGCGGATCGTGCGGGGCTTCGAGAGCAAGGGCGTGTCGCAGGCGCGCAACGCCGGGCTCGCCGCCGCCAGCGGCCGCTACGTCTGGTTCGCGGACTGCGACGACCGGTGGTCTCCGCGCATCCTCGACGTGATGGTGGCCGCGGCCCGCGACCACGACGCCGACGTCGTCGTGTGCGGAGCCGACAGCCTGCGTGCCGACGGCGGCCCCGGGGCGGTGCTCCCGCGCTACGAGAGCGCCGAGGTGCTCACCGCCGACGACGCCATGCGCGCCCTGCTGAGCTGGCGCATCCGCGGCAACCTCTGGAACAAGCTCGTCGACCGACGGCTCTACGAGGGTGTGTCGTTCCCCGACGTCGCCACGCGCGAGGACCTCGCCGTGCTCTGCGACGTGATGGTGTCGGCGCGCAAGGTCGTCCTCGTCGAGGACGTGCTCTACACCTACATCCTTCATCCTCGGTCGCTCATGGGGCGTACCGCGGTCGACCCCGCCGACCTCATGACCGTCCTCGACCGGGTCGAGTCGGCCGCCGCGAGGATGAGCGACCGCGACGGCATCGACGCCGACCTGCAGGCGTTCGCCTTCCGCGAGGTCTACCTCCCGGTGCTGCGCACGGCCGCGGGGCGCAGCGAGCCGTCGCCGGAGGAGCGGGAGATCTACGCCGAGGTCAAGGGCCGCGTCGGCGTCGGGTCCGCGGTCGGCGTCGCGCGCCACGGCGAGGGCGTGAGCGCGTTCGCCACGCTGCTCGCGGCCCGCGCGCCCAAGGCGTTCACGCTGCTGGCGCCGCCCCGCCCCGCGGGTCCGTCCGAGCCGCAGCCCGGCCTCGAGACGATGGAGTCCGGGCTGGAGTCCGAATGGCCCACCGGTGCCGTCGAGGACCTCGCCGAGCCCCCGCGGGACGGGCCCGCGCCCGGGTCGGAGTGGAGGCGCCGCTCGGTCACGCTCGGCGACCAGGTGCTCTCCAGCATCTCGAACGTGCTGGCCGTGGTGCTCGTCGCGCGCGTGCTGTCGGCCGGCGACTTCGGCGTCTTCTCGCTGAGCTACTCGATCCTCACCCTCGTGCTCGCGATGTCACGGTCGTACTTCGGCACGCGCGTCTCGTTGTCCGAGCGCGACGACCATGCGCACCAGCTCACGCGCGACCTGCTCGGTGCGCTCACCCTGCTGACGCCGTTCATCGTGGTCGCGGTGCTGGTCGTGTCGTGGGGCGTGTCCGGCTTCACGCGGAACCCCGTCCTGCTCGTGGTGGCCCTCGCGACGCCGGTGGTTCTGCTGCAGGACATCACCCGCTTCGGGGCCGTCGCGTCGGGTCGCCCGTGGGCGTCGTTCGCCTCCGACGGCGTGTGGGTCGCGTTCATGCTCGTGCCGTTCGCCCTCGGCGACCGGCTCCCGGCCGTCGTGATCATGCTGCTGTGGCTGCTCGCCGCCGTGGCCGCGCTCGTCGTCGCGCTGGTGCTGCTCCGGGCGACTCCCGACCTGCGGGGCGGAGTCGTCCAGCTGCGCACGCGGCACGCCGTTGGCGAGGCGAACACGTGGGTGGCGACCGTCGGTGTCCTCGGGGGTCTGTGGGTCCTGTTCATCGCGTCGGTGGCCATCTCGACGGCGGCGAGCGGCAGCCTGCGCGGCGCGTCCACGATCATGGGCCCGCTCAACGTGCTGCTCGCGTTCACGTCCATCGGGCTCACGCCGATGCTGGTGCGCCGACCTCGTGCGTTCGACATCCGGTTCAGCCTCGCCGTGCTCGTGGTGCTCCCCGTGATCGCGGTGGTGTGGGGCGGGATCCTGCTGGTGCTCCCGGAGTCGTTCGGCACGTGGCTGTTCGGCGCCTCGTGGACCGGGATCCACCACGTGCTCCCGGTCACCATCGTCGAGTACGTGTTCGTCTGCGGCACGGCGGCGGCGTTCATCTCGCTCCGTGTCCGCGGGCAGGCTCAGGACCTCAAGAGGATGCGCGTCATCACGGGCACCTTCATGTTCGTGGTCGTGCCGCTCGTGGGGTTCGCCACCCACAACGTCCTCGGCATCGCGGCCGTCGCGGCCGTCTCGGCGCTGCTGTCGATGTCGGTGTCGTGGTACTGGCTGCTGCGCGCGCGGCACCAGTTCGAGTCGCAGACCGGGTCGGTGGCGACGGCATGACCGGCCGCAACGTTCCCGTGATCGGCTACACGGCCGGCGTGTTCGACATGTTCCACCTCGGGCACCTCAACCTGCTGCGAGCGGCTCGGGCCCGGTGCGACCACCTCATCGTGGGGGTCACGACCGACGAGCTCGCCGAGGAGGTCAAGGGCCGGCGCCCGGTCATCCCGCTGCGCGAGCGGATGGAGATCGTGCAGAGCATGCGCTACGTCGACTCCGTGGTCCCTCAAGATTCGATGGACAAGCTCGAGGCCCAGCACTGGCTGGGCTTCGACAGGCTGTTCGTCGGTGAGAACATGCAGGGTCCGGAGTGGCACCGTTGGGAGCAGCTGCTCGGCGAGGTCGGGGTCGAGGTGGTCTTCCTGCCGGCGACCCTCGACAGCGACGGTAGCCTGCTGGACCGGTCAGCGGACGACGTGAGGGAGGAGACGCCATGACGGCCTCCCAGCCCGCCGTGCCGCGGCGGTCGTTCCGCGAGTCGCTGGCCGAGCTCAAGAGCCACCAGAAGGCCAAGCGCGGCGTCTCGGTCTACTCCATCTACGTGAACCGGCCGATCGGCTCGCGGCTCGCGGTCGTGGCCGACACGCTCGGTCTGACCCCCAACGCCGTGACCCTGCTCTCGGGCATCGTCTCGCTCGTCGCGGTCGCGCTGGTCGCGTTCGTGCCGCCCACCATCGAGAGCGGCGTGGTCATCGCCTTCCTCCTGGCTCTCGGCTTCGCCCTCGACTCCGCCGACGGCCAGCTCGCGCGGCTCCAGGGCCACAGCAGCACCGCGGGCGAGTTCCTCGACCACATGACCGACCTCGTCGTGAAGATGCTCCTGCACGGCGCCGTGCTCGTGGCGTGGTTCCGCCTCGGTGTGACCGGCTCCGAGCTGCTCATCCCGCTCGGCTTCCAGCTGGTGGCGGTCATGCTCTTCTTCGGCGCCACGCTGGCGGGCAAGCTCGTCGTGCGCGGCGAGGGCCAGAGCGAGCCGACGAAGTACCGTCCGTGGATCCTGCTCCCGGCCGACCACGGCGCGATCTGCCTGTCGTTCCTCGTGTGGGGCTGGCAGTCGGCGTTCCTCGTGGTCTACCTGGTGCTGTTCGCCGCGACCACGCTGGTGCTGGGTGCGCTCTCACGGCAGTGGATGCGGGTGCTGTCGTGACCGATGACGGCGACGGCGAGCGCCGCATCGTCGGCTACGCGCCGGGTGTCTACGACCTCTTCCACGTCGGGCATCTCAACCTGCTGCGCCGTGCCCGGCGGTCGTGCGACGTCCTCGTCGCCGGCGTCGTGAGCGACGAGATGGCGATGCGCGCGAAGAGCCGGCGCCCGGTCGTCCCGCTCGACGAGCGCGTCGAGATCGTCCGCGCCTGCCGCTACGTCGACGACGTGTTCGTCGAGACCCAGCCCGACAAGCTGGTGACGTGGGAGTCGGTGTGCTTCGACGTGATCTTCAAGGGTGACGACTGGCTCGGTTCGCCGTTGTGGACCCGCCTCGGCGCCGAGTTCGCCGAGCGCGGAGTCGAGGTCGTGTACCTGCCGTACACCGAGCATCTCTCGAGCCGGACCCTGCGTCCGTTCGAGGGCATCGAGGAAGGCCGACCGCTCCGCGTGCACGACGTGTGAGCGGGTGTCGACCATCTGGTTGCGCCAGAAGAGCGTGACGAGCTGACGGTCGGCGCCCTCCGACGGAGGGCGCGCTCGACCGCATCGCCACATCCACGTCTTCGGTCGTGAGGGGTGCCTCCCCTCAGGGCGCTCACCCGATCGGAGTATCCCCGCACCCTCCCTGGGGTCGATTCAACGTCATCGGTGGAATCCCTACCGACACAGGCGTTTCGGGGTGAGGTGGTCACGGTGAGTCCGTCGTCCCGCTCGTTCGGATCAGTAGTGACCATCCGAACAGTCGATCGCGGGCCCGCGGCGTAAAGACCGCCAGTGCGCAGCGACGAAGGGTTCATCGCGACCCCTTCCAGTGCGCCGGAGCTCTCCATGACGAATCACACGAGCCACGCAGCCGCTCCGGCGGTCTCCCGCGCGCGACGCGTCCTGCGCACCGCCGCGGTCGCAGTGGCCGGCTCGCTCCTGGCGACCGGTGTGGCCGTCACGGTCGGTGCGACGACCTCCGCGTCCGCCGCGACCCCGACCCTCCCGTTCGACATGTCGATCAATGCGTCGTCGTCGAAGATGGTGTTCGCGCACTACTTCACCCCGTACGCCGTCTCGTTCGACAACGCCACCCCGAAGGCGCTCGGCGGCTCGGGCGACTACTACGACAACGGCTACCTCAGCCCCACCGGCGAGAGCAGCGCGCACGCGGCCTACGGCGGCTTCCTGCGCGACCGTCCGATCCCGCGCAAGCCGCTCACCGGTCTCACCGGCAACGACTTCTGGACCCCCGACCTCGCGACCGAGATCCAGCAGGCCAAGTCGGTGGGTCTCGACGGATTCACCGTCGACCTGCTGTCGCTCTACTCGACCACCGACCGCAACTCGCTGCAGGTGCAGCGGCTGATGGGCCAGGCCGACGCGATCGGCAACTTCAAGATCCTGCTCATGCCCGACATCAGCGCGCTGAAGTCGCAGACGGCCGCGAGCCTCGCGAACACCGTCGCGCAGCTCGCGATGGCGCACCCGAAGTCGGCGTACCACCTGGCCGACGGCCGCCTCGTCGTCTCGCCGTTCTACGCCGAGCTCTGGTCGACGTCGACGTGGGCCAGCTTCTTCACCGCGCTCGCCGGCTTCACCGACCCGGTCACGGGCAAGCCGTTCAGCGTGGCCTTCGTGCCGTGCTTCCTCAACTTCTCGGCTTACGCCGCGGCGTTCAACGCCCTCCCGCAGACCTACGGCTTCTCCAACTGGGGCAACCGCTCCCCGTCGGGCAACACCCTCTCGTCGCTCAGCAGCCTCGCGTCGACCGCCCACGGCTACGGCAAGATCTGGATGCAGCCGGTCAGCGTGCAGGACGAGCGGCCCAACCAGGCGTACTACACCGAGGCCGCGAACACGGCCAACCTGCGCGCGTCCTGGAACGGCGCGATCAACGGCGGCGCCGACTGGGTGCAGATCCCGACGTGGAACGACTACTCCGAGGGTGCGCAGCTCGCGCCGTCGGCCATGCACGGCTGGTCGTACGCCGACATGGACGCCTACTACCTCCAGTGGTTCAAGAACGGCACCCCGCCGGCGATCGCGCGCGACGCCGTCTACCTGACCCACCGCACGCAGCCGTACGCCGCGCTGCCGACGTACCCCGAGACCTCGCTCATGAAGCTCATGCCGGGCAGCCAGACCCCGCAGGACACCGTCGAGGCGCTGAGCTTCCTCACCGCACCCGCGTCGGTGACCATCACGGTCGGCGGCGTGACGACGACGTGCCAGGCGCCTGCAGGCGTGTCGGCGTGCACCGTGCCGCTGCGCACCGGTCGTGCCGCCGTCGCCGTCGTGCGCGGCGGCGCGCTCGTGACCAGCGTCGCGACGAAGAGCACCATCACCGCCACCCCGTACGTGCAGGACGAGCAGTACATCGCCGCCGACAGCCTGCGCGACGGACCGGCCGACCCCTCGCTCGTCGTGCTGCCGACCCCGACGCCGACCCCGACGCCGACCGCGACCGTGACGCCCACCCCGACCCCGACGGTCACCCCGACCCCGACGGTCACCCCGACCCCGACGGTCACCCCGACCCCGACGGTCACGCCGACCCCGACGGTCACGCCGACCCCGACCCTCACCCCCACGCCGACGCCGACCGACACCACCGCGCCGTCGGCCCCGGCCGTGACCGCGAGCGTCTCGGGCTACACCGCGTCGCTCACCTGGTCGGCCGCGGCCGACGACACCGCGGTCACCGGCTACCGCGTCTACCGCTCCGCGACGTCGCCCGTCGCGCTCGTCGGCGGCAACCTCGTGAGCACCCAGACGGCGCTCTCCTTCACCGACGCGAACCGCCCCGTGGGCACGTCGAACTACGCCGTCGTGGCGTACGACGCGGCGGGCAACGTCTCCGCCGCCGGCACGACGAGCGCGGCGTTCGTCGACGTCACCGCTCCCAGTGCCCCCGGGTCGGTGTTCGCCGGGGTGTCGGCCTACACCGCGACCGTGTCGTGGGCGGTGTCGACCGACAACGTCGCCGTCGCCGGCTACCGCGTCTACCGCTCCGCGACGTCACCGGTGGCCGTCGTCGACGGCAACCTCGTGAGCACCCAGACCGCGCTCTCGTTCACCGACGCGAACCGGCCCGTTGGCACGTCCTACTACGCCGTGGTGGCGTTCGACAAAGCCGGCAACGTCTCGGGCGCGGGCACCTCCTCCGCGGTCGTCAAGGACGTCACCGTCCCCAGCGGCCCGGCCGTCACCGCGATCGTGAACGCGTACGACGTGTCGCTGAGCTGGGCCGCCGCCACCGACAACGTCGGCGTCACCGGCTACAAGGTGTACCGCTCGTCGACCAGCCCCGTGACGCTCGCGGCCGGCAACCTCGTGGCCACGACCACCGGGCTCGCGCAGTCCGACGTCGGCCGTCCGGTCGGCACCTGGCACTACGCCGTCGTCGCCGTCGACGCCGCGGGCAACGTCTCCGGCGCAGGCACCGCGACCGCAGTCGTCGCGGACGTCACCGCACCGACGCAACCGACACCGACGTTCACGTCCAACGGGGCGACCGTCTCGCTGCGCTGGGCCGCCGCCCGAGACAACGTCGGCGTCGTGTCCTACGAGATCCACCGCAGCACGGAGGCGTTCACGCCGAGCGCGGCCACCCTCGTCGGGTCGACCACCGGAACCTCGTTCGACGACGCCGACCGCGGCGCGGGCACGTGGTTCTACGCCGTCGTCGCCGTCGACGCCGCAGGCAACCGTTCCGTCGCCGGCACGGTCTCGACCTCGGTCACCGACGTCACCCCGCCGACGCCGCCGCTCATGGGCGTGACCCCGCACCTGGCCGGCCAGGTCTCGCTGTCGTGGGACGCCTCGAGCGACGACGTGGGTGTCGTGGGCTACGAGGTCTACCGGAGCAGCTCGCCGCTCGTGCCGCTCACGACCCCGATCGCGACGACCACCGCCCTCACCTTCGACGACACCGACCTCGCGATCGGCACGTACTACTACGCCGTCGTCGCGCGCGACGCCGCCGGTAACGCCTCAGCGCCGTCCGAGGTCGCCACGGGCGTCGTCCCCGACGTCACGTCGCCCACCGCGACCGTGGTGAGCGCCAAGGTCAAGAAGTCCACGGTCACCCTGACGTGGCGCCCGTCGACCGACGACGTCGCCGTCACCGCGTACGTCGTCGACCGCACCTTCGGCGACGTCACCCTGACCGTGGTGACCACGACGAGCACGAGCTGGGCGGACACGGTGCCGAACGGCACCTGGACCTACACCGTCCGTGCCCGCGACGCCGCCGGCAACCTGAGCGACCCGGCCACCGCGAACGCCGTCGTCACGGCGACGACGTCCCGATCCTTCATGGCCTCGGCCGACACGTGGGTGAACTCCGCGGCACGTGGCGTCAACTACGGCGGCTCGGCGACCCTGCAGACCGGTGGTCGTGGCCGCATCGCCACGACCTACCTCAAGTTCTCCGTCCCGGCCACGCCTGCCGGCCGCACGCTCGTCGGAGTGTCGCTGCTCGTCCGGGTCAGCACGGCGTCCGGATCGAGCACACTCTCGCGCCAGCTGATCCGGCTCGCGGGCACCGGGTGGAGCGAGCGCTCGCTCACGTGGCGCGCGCGGGTCGCCGCCTCGACGACGGTGGTCGGACAGCTCAACTCCGCGCGCAAGAACGGCGGCGTCTACTCCGTGGAGCTCGACCCCGACCAGGTCGGCGCCATCGTGGCCTCGGGCGGTGAGCTCGCCCTCGCGATGACCACCGCCGGTCGTGACGCGCTCACGCTGTACTCGGCTCAGTCCGGTCGCTGGATCAGCAGCCCGCGCCTGGTGCTCGTCTACCAGTGAGCACCCGTTTCGCCCGGGTTTGGCCCCGGGGCCGGTCGGGGTGACGATGGAGGCGTGACCCTGCTCCCCGTGCCCGTGTCCCGCCGCGCGCTCCTCGTCCTGGTGACCGCCCTCGCGCTGCTCGTGGCGCTGTTCCCCCTCGTCGGCCCTGCCCCCGCCGCTTCGGCCGCGGGTCCGACGAGGTCGACCACGTACGTCGCGACCCCCAACGGGAAGCGGCCCGTGTACCTGTCCGTCCCGGTCGGGTACCCCGCCAAGAACGGCAAGGTGATCCTGCTGCTGCACGGCGCGGGCTCGAGCCCGGCGAACATGGAGGCCGTCTCCGGCATGAACGGGGTCGCGGCCGCCAAGGGCCTCCTGGTCGCGACGCTGCTCACCCTCCCGGTGCGCGGGCAGTCGACCGGGTGGAACGCCGGAGGATGCTGCGACGCCGGCCTGGTGTCCAAGGCGGACGACGTGGGCTACGTCGCCGCGGCCGTCGCGCTCATCAAGTCCCGGTTCCGCGTGCCCGCCGCGAACATCACGATCGTCGGCTACTCCAACGGCGGCATGCTCGGCTACCGCGTCATCTGCGAGCGTCCCGGCCTGGTCGGCCGGCTCGCCGCCTTCCACGCGACCCGGTTCCAGGCCTGCAAGGGGGGCGTGTCCAGGCCGCCGACGCGCCTCCTCGACGTCCAGGGGACGGCCGACACCACCGTGCCCCTGGCCGGCATCCGGCACCGGTTCCCGGCCGTGCTGACGGCGTTCAAGGGCGCCGGCGTCCGGGCCGGGTGCGTCCGCTACGTGAAGCTCCCGTTCCGCACGACGCGGCACCACATCGACCCGACCCGCTTCGTGTGGGTCGGGCGCGGCTGCAAGGCCCCCGCGACGCTGCTGGTCGTGCGAGGTCTCGGGCACCAGTGGACCCGCAGCGCGCTGATCGACGAGACGGCGACCGCGGTGAGGTTCGCCGCCGCCCACTGACCGGAGACGGGACGGGATCCCGCGTCATGAGCTGGGGAGGCATGACGCGGGATCCCGTCGTCGACGACGGTGCCGTGGGATACCCACTGTCGCCTGCGGTTGTAACGCGCACGGGGGCGTGCCCGTTACGGAGCGCCGCGCCGGCGAGCTGTCGCTCGTGAGAGCGAGGCGGTGGATCAGCGACCGGTGAGCTCGTCGGGGAAGCGCGAGGCGGGCGCGTGGCGCCCGACGGCGAGGGCGACCAGCGAGAGCACCGTGAAGCCGGCCATCGCCTGGAGCAGCGACCCCCGCAGCATGATGATGAAGTAGAACGGCAGGGTCCCGGCCAGGAGGCCGGGAGCCGCGAACACCTTCATGCGGTCGATCGCCTGCGAGTCCAGACGGCGGAACGCGAAGCCCAGCAGACCCATCCCGGTGGCCAGCCAGATCCATCCGCCGTCGATGAACAGCTCGGTCCAGATCGGTGCCGACAGGTTGCGCACGGTGTAGCCGCGGTAGTCGGCGATCGTCGACCCGGTGTCGTCGGCCTTGCTGGCCCAGACGGTACGGGGAACGAAGAAGAAGAGGACCCCGGTGATCTGCTTGCCGTTGGTCGTGCCGTTGTCGCGCACGTACGCCAGCGTGTTGTTGATCTGGTCGATCGCGTCGAAGTCGGGCGTCTGGAACGTCTCGGCGAACGACGTCGGAGTCGTGTCGCCAGGCGCCTGGCTGTTGTAGCGGAACATGTCGGCGATCGGGAAGACGAACACCAGCCCGGCGACGAGACCCACCGACAGCAGGCGGAACCCGCGCGGGTGCAAGGTCACGCCGAGCGCCACGATCACCGAGAGCACCGCGGTGCCCGAGACGTAGCGCGCCGTCGAGACGGGGTTGTCGAGCATGACCGCGAGCAGCGCCATGATCACGGCCCACCACACGGGTGCGGGGAGGCCGGCGGCCTTGCGCTGGCGCCGCAGCCGCATGACGGCGGCGAAGCCGATCACCGGGGCGAGGTCGGCGAGGGCGACGACGATGGCCGTGAGCGTGGGGTTGCCCCAGGCCGCCGCCTCGGCGATGCCGCGGGTCTCGCGGGTGGCCGCCAGCGTGGACGGGCCGATCTTGGCGACGTAGTAGCCGCACCACAGCGTGATGAGCGTGAGCCCGATGTAGAGCTTGTGCGGCACCACGAGAGGGACGCGGAACCGCTCGTCGCGCCGACCCGGGACCATCGTGGCGATCGCGACGCCGATGACGAAGGCGACGAGGCCGACCCACACCACGCGCATCGCCATGCCGTTGAGGCTCGGGTCCATGCCGGGTGTGGTCGCGGCGTAGGAGCCCGACCGGAACTGCGACATCGGCGCGAGCCCGACGAACATGTAGCTGAAGACCCAGAACACCATCTCGAACAGGCGGGTCGCGCCCTGGGCGATGAGCCAGGCGAACCTCGTGCCGGCCAGCACGACGACCCAGAAGCCCCAGATCCAGGCGTCGGACGACGCCATCGACAGCGGAGTCGACGCGATGAGGTAGGCCGGGACGAGCCCGGCGAGCGCGACGGTGATGAGCGAGAACCAGATCGCCGGGCCGCGCGGGACCGCGCGCTCCGGGTCGGTGCCGGGCGTCGCGGGGGCGACGTCGGTCACGGTGGTCATCGCGGATCGCCGCCGCAGCGGGTCATGAGGTGCTGCCGCCGGGGAGCTCGGCGAGGGTCATCAGCTTCGCGAGCTCGGGCGTGAGCGTCGCCGCGCGCCAGCCCAGCGCGCGCTCCGCCTTGGACGCGTCGCCGATGAGCGCGTCGACCTCGGTGGGACGCAGGTAGCGATCGTCGAAGCGCACGTACTTCTCCCAGTCGAGCCCGACGGCCTCGAAGCTGAACTGCACGAAGTCGCGCACCGTGTAGCCCGCTCCGGTGGCGAGCACGTAGTCGTCGGCCACGTCGTGCTGCAGCATCCGCCACATGCCTTCGACGTACTCCTTGGCGTAGCCCCAGTCGCGCACGGCGTCGAGGTTGCCCAGGTAGAGCTCGCCCTGCTTGCCCTCGGCGATGCGCGCCGCGGCGATGGCGATCTTGCGCGTCACGAAGGTCTCGCCGCGGCGGGGCGACTCGTGGTTGAACAGGATGCCGTTGGTGGCGAACAGCCCGTAGGCCTCGCGGTAGTTGCGGGTCATCCAGTAGGCGTAGACCTTCGCCGCGCCGTAGGGCGAGCGCGGGTAGAAGGGCGTCTCCTCGTTCTGCGGAGGCGGCGTCGCGCCGAACATCTCCGAGCTCGAGGCCTGGTAGAAGCGGCACTGCAGACCCACCACGCGCACTGCCTCGAGCAGGCGGGTGCTGCCCAGCCCGGTGGTGATGCCGGTGAACTCCGGCTCGTCGAACGACACGCGCACGTGCGACTGGGCCGCGAGGTTGTAGACCTCGTCGGGGTTGATCTTCTCCAGCAGCGTCACGAGCCGCGAGCCGTCGGTGAGGTCGCCGTAGTGGAGGAACAGGCGCGCCTCGGGGTCGTGCGGGTCCTTGTACAGGTGGTCGATGCGCGAGGTGTTGAACGTCGAGGCACGGCGGATGAGCCCGTGGACGACGTATCCCTTCTCCAGCAGCAGCTCCGCGAGGTAGCTGCCGTCCTGACCGGTGATCCCCGTGATCAGGGCGGTGCGGTTCACGTCGTCGGTGTCCCTCGTTCTCGGGGCGACGTCACGCGTCGCTGGCTGCTGGGGGAGCGACCCCCGCGGACAGGCGGATCTCGGCGCTGGCGCCGTCAGCCATGCTACTCACCGTCACCGCTCGACCCCTCACGCTGCGCGTCCGACCGGGTGACGGCCGTTCGGCCGACGGGTCGGCGTGGTCGCTCCGTGTAACCTCGAGAGGTGCTCGTCGACGACCAGACCCTGCCCGTCCGCGCGCTCGATCGCGATTCCGTCGTCTACGTCGCGGGCCACCGCGGCCTCGTCGGCTCGGCGATCTGGCGCCACCTCGAGGCCGAGGGGTTCACGAACCTCGTCGGGCGCACCTCCGCCGAGCTCGACCTCCGCGACCGCGAGGCGGTGCGCGCGTTCTTCGCCGCCGAGCGGCCGCAGGTGGTGCTCGACGCCGCGGCCAAGGTCGGCGGCATCATGGCGAACTCCACCTACCCGGCCGACTTCCTGAGCGACAACCTGCTGATCCAGGTCAACGTCCTCGACGCCGCCGCCGAGTTCGGCACCGAGCGGCTGCTGTTCCTCGGCTCGAGCTGCATCTACCCGAAGTTCGCGCCGCAGCCCATCCACGAGGACTCGCTGCTCACCGGCGCGCTCGAGCCGACCAACGACGCCTACGCCATCGCCAAGATCGCGGGGATCATGCAGGTGCAGGCGCTGCGCCGACAGCACCACGTGCACTACATCTCGGCGATGCCCACCAACCTCTACGGCCCCGGCGACAACTTCGACCCGCAGGGCTCGCACGTCCTGCCCGCTCTCATCCGTCGCTTCCACGAGGCGAAGGAGAACGGCGTCGAGTCGGTCACGTGCTGGGGGAGCGGCACCCCGCTGCGCGAGTTCCTGCACGTCGACGACCTCGCTGCGGCCTCGCTGTTCCTGCTCGAGCACTACGACTCGGGCACCACGATCAACGTCGGCACCGGGTCCGACGTCACGATCAAGGAGCTCGCCGAGCTCGTCGCGTCGGTGGTCGGCTACACCGGCGAGATCCTCTGGGACACCAGCAAGCCCGACGGCACGCCCCGCAAGCTGCTCGACGTCAGCCGCCTCACCGAGCTCGGCTGGTCGGCGTCGATCCCGCTCGAGGAGGGCCTGCGCTCGACGTACGCCTGGTTCCTCGAGCACCGCGCCGAGATCCGGGGCTGACGCCGTGGGCGAGCGGTCGCTCGCCGGGTTCACCGGCGCGGGCTACGACAAGGGGCGCTCGGCCCCCGTCCAGGTGCTGTGGCTGCTCGTGTCGGGGCTGGTCACCGTGCGCTGGTGGTGCCCGATGGGCCTGCGCCTCGCGATCCTGCGCGCCTTCGGCGCCCGCATCGGCCAGGGCGTCGTGCTGCGCCACCAGGTGCGCATCCACTGGCCGTGGAAGCTCGTCGTCGGCGACAACTCGTGGATCGGCGAGGGCGCCTGGATCCTCAACCTCGAGCCGGTCACGATCGGCCACGACGTCTGCGTGTCGCAGGACGTGCTGCTCTGCACCGGGAGCCACGACCGCCGTTCCCCGACCTTCGAGTACGACAACGCGCCGATCACCCTGGAGGACGGCGCCTGGGTCGCTGCCCGGGCCACCGTGCTGCGCGGCGTCACCGTGGGAGCAGGCGCGACGGTCGGCGCGTGCGCGCTCGTCACGCGCGACGTGCCTGCGGGTGCGACGGTCCTCGCACCGCCGTCGACCACGCGGGAGGCGTGACGTGCGCATCCTGCACGTCGTCACCCTGGTCACCCCCGACGGCGCGTTCGGCGGCCCGGTGCGCGTGGCCGAGAACCTCGCGCGCGAGCAGCGCCGTCGCGGTCACGACGTCCACGTGGCGGCGGCCACGAGCGGTTTCGCCCCCGACGACGTGCCCACCGACCTCGGCGGCACCCCGCTGCTGCTGTTCCCCTCGCGGCGCGTGGCGCCCGGCGGTTTCAGCGGCCTCACGGCGCCGGGGCTGCAGTCCTGGATCCGCGAGCACGCCGCCACCCTCGACGTCGCGCACGTGCACCTCGCACGCGACCTCGTGACGCTGCCGGCGGCCTCCCTCCTCCTCAAGCGCAGGGTGCCCGTCATCGCGCAGACGCACGGGATGGTGGTCGAGTCCGGGCACCCGCTCGCGAAGCCCATGGACGCGCTGCTCACGCGTCGCGTGCTGCGTGGCGCGGGCGCGATCCTGCACCTCACTCCGGAGGAGCGCGCCGGGCTGCTCGCGGTCGGAGCCCCGGAGGCCTCCCTCGTCCAGCTCGGCAACGGTGTGCCCGACGTCGAGGGCGAGACGCCGCTGCCCGAGCGCACCGAGGTGCTGTTCCTCGCGCGGCTGCAGGCGCGCAAGCGCCCGCTCGCCTTCGTCCGTACGGCGCGGCGGCTGCTCGACGAGGGTGTCGACGCGTCGTTCGTGCTCGTCGGCCCCGACGAGGGCGAGGGCGACGCGGTGCGCGCCGAGGTCGCCGCCGTGGGCGACGGGTCACGGCTGCGCTGGGAGGGTCCGCTGCCCCCCGACCGCACCTTGGAGCGCCTGCGTCGGGCCAGCCTCTACGTGCTGCCCAGCGTCGACGAGCCGTACCCGATGTCGGTCCTCGAGGCGATGTCGGTCGGGCGCGGCGTGATCATCACCGACACGTGCGGGCTGGCGCCCGCGGTGCGCGAGACCGGGGCCGGCGTCGTGGTCGACGCCAGCCAGGAGCAGCTCGACGTCACGGTGCGCGGGCTGCTCGCCGACCGGGACGCCCTCGCGCTCCTCGGTGCCGCGGCCCGGGGCGCCTCGCGCGAGCACTTCGGGATGGGTGCCGTCGTCGACCGCCTCGACCGCGTGTATCTCGGGTCGCTCCGCGCACCCTCAGCGTGAGCGGGCTTCACACGCTGGTCGCCTACACTCCGTGGACGGCCGAGCGGCCGTGAACGGGGAGGTGCGGCCGTGAACGGCGTACGGGCCAGTGCCGCGCGCACTGCGGTGCTCGTGGCCGCCGCGTTCGCGCTCGCGGCCTGCAGCTCGCACGCGGCCACCCCCGTCGCCACCCGGACGCCCACTCCCTCGCCCAGCGTGGCGCCCACCGTGAGCCGCCCCGCCGACCCCTTCCCCAGCCAGGCCGTGCGCCTTCCGGCGGTCGACAAGGGCCTGCCGTTCACGCCGGCATCCGGCGCCGCCGTGCGCGGCCGGCTGGTGTTCGCGCACTACCTCCCGTTCTTCACCGTCTCGATCGACAACCAGCCGTGGCGCACCGACTACTACTCGCGCAGCTTCCTGGCGGTCGACGGCGAGAACGGCAAGCACGCGGCGTACGGCGGGTTCCTGCGCGACCGACCGCTGCCGCGGTCGCCGCGGGCCGCGACGAGCTGGCAGCTGCTCGACCTCGAGGACGAGGTGCGACGCGCGAGCGCAGCGGGGATCGACGGGTTCTCGCTCGACCTGCTCGAGGTGCCAGGCGACGGCGACCTGCGCGTGCTCTCGGTGCAGAGCCAGCTGCTCACCGCCGCGCACGCCGTCGACCGCTCGTTCCGCGTCATGCTCATGCCCGACATGGCCGGCGGCATGCAGAACAAGCCGATGGACGCCGTCGCGGCCTACGTGGCGCAGCTGGGGCGCCAGCCCGCCGCGTTCCACCTCACCGACGGCCGGCTGGTCGTGTCGCCGTTCAACGCGGAGAGCCACTCCGCGGCGTGGTGGAAGCAGTTCATCGATCTCATGCGTACGACGTACGGGACGTCCGTCGCGCTCGTGCCGCTGTTCCAGGACGAGACGAAGTGGGCGAAGTCGTTCGCTCCCATCAGCTACGGCATGTCGAACTGGGGCGGTCGCAGCCCTGCCGTGAACCCGGTCGACCGCTCCGTGGGAACGCCGATCTTCCGCGCCGAGCAGGTGCGCGCCCGCGGCAAGCTGTGGATGCAGACCGTGTCGGTGCAGGACGAGCGCCCCTATCAGGCGATGTACAGCGAGGCCGACAACACCCAGAACCTGCGCAACACCTGGCAGATCGCTCGCGACTCGGGATCGGAGTGGGTGCAGGTCGCCACGTGGAACGACTACGCGGAGGGCACGGCGATCTCGCCCTCGATGCACCACGGCCGGGCCTACCTCGACCTCGTGTCGTACTACGCCACGTGGTTCAAGACCGGTGTCGAGCCGCCGGTCGCGCGCGACATGGTCTACCTGACGCACCGCACGCAGCCGTACTCTGCGCGGCCGACCTACCCCGAGACCTCGCTCATGCAGATCACGGCGGGGAGCCCCGCCAGCGACCTCGTCGAGGCGCTCACGTTCCTCACCGCGCCCGCGACCGTCACGGTCACGGTCGGCGGGGAGACCACCACGTGCGACCTCCCGGCGGGCGTGAACGCCTGTGATGCTCCGTTGCGTGCGGGGCGGGTGAGCGTCCACGTGACACGTGGGGCGACGAATGTGGCGAGCGTCACGTCGCCCTTCGTCGTCACGCTCCGTCCACGGGTGCAAGACCTTCAGTACATAGCCGTCTCCAGCGGTCGGTCCCGCGCCTAGGCCGCTGACCTGCGCGGACGCCCTCCCTTGTGCGACAACGGGTTACGGCTGTCGTGAGCCTCGTCACGTGCGACACGCCGATCTCGCAGTTCGGACACCTGGCAGCGCCGTTCCGCCGAACGGGTGACACTAGGGCGTCGTCCGGTAGCCCCCTTCCCCAGGTGCTGCTGGCGCACCGGCGGGTCGCCTCAAGGTGGTCTCCGGTCCGGACGACCTTCAGTAATGACGCAGAGCGACGCAGATTGCGCCGCGCGCAGTTCCACCGCGCACCTGCACGATCCGCTGGGAGGACCAGACGTGACGAGCGCGAGCACCACCGGCCGGCACAGCGCCGACCGCAGGGCGCCCCGAGCCCGCCGAAGCCTCACCCGTTGGACCGCCCTCCTGGCCGTCCCTGCCCTCGCCCTCGCGACCGTCGCGGTCGTCGGCGTGCAGCACGCCCCCGTCGCCTCCGCGGCGTCGGCGACGCCCTGGCTCCCCTTCGACAAGGGGTCGCTGCCGACGAACACCAAGCTGGTGTTCGCGCACTACCTCCCGTCGCTCACCATCTCGATGGACAACAAGCCGCCGGCCAGCGACTACTGGCAGGTCAACTACATGAACCCCAGCGGCGAGGGCGGTGCCCACGTCGCCTACGGCGGCTTCACGCGCGACCGTCCGCTGGGACGCGCGCCCCTGGGCAGCAACTGGCGTCTGCTCGACATGCAGACCGAGGTGCAGCAGGCGATGTCGGCCGGCATCGACGGCTTCGCGGTCGACCTGCTCACGACCAACACGTCCGCGCAGATCTACCAGAGCGTCGTGACGCTGCTGCAGGCCGCGCACAACGTGAGCCCCACGTTCAAGATCATGCTGCAGATCGACACCTCGGCCCTGTCGGGGTCGAGCGCGGCCTCGCTCGCCGCGATGACCAAGGCCCTCGGCGCCTATCCCGCGGCCTTCCGCGACTCGCAGGGCCACCTCGTGGTCTCGCCGTTCTACGCCGAGGTGCACTCCGCCTCGTGGTGGTCGAGCTACCTGTCGATCATGTCGTCGACGTACGGCGAGTCGGTGGCGTTCTTCCCGGTGCTGCTCGACGACCTCAACTACCGCGCCTCGTTCGCGCCGATCTCGGTCGGGCTCGGCAGCTGGGGCTCGCGCACCGCGTCGTGGAACCCGCCCACGGTCACCTACCCGACGGGCCCGCTCGGTCGCATCTCCACCGTGCACTCGATGGGCAAGCTGTGGATGCAGGCCGTCGCGGTGCAGGACTCGCGACCCAACCAGCGCACCTACTTCGAGCCCGAGAACACCCTCACGATGCGTGAGACGTGGCAGATCGCCCGCAACGGCGGCGCCGACTGGGTGCTCCTGCCGACGTGGAACGACTACACGGAGAACTCCGAGATCGCGCCGTCGCTCCACCACGGCTACACGTACCTCGACCTGATGTCGTACTACATCTCGTGGTTCAAGACCGGCGTGCAGCCCTCGATCGTGCGCGATGCCGTCTACGTGACGCACCGCAACGAGCCGACGAGCGCCAAGCCGTCGTTCCCGCAGTCGATGCTCATGACCCCGAGCGCCGGCACCACGCCGACCAACAACGTCGAGTCGCTCAACTTCCTCACCGCGCCGGCGACGGTGTCGGTGTCGGTGGGCGGCGTCATCACCACGTGCAACGCGCCCGCTGGCGTGTCCACGTGCATCGCCCCGCTGCGCGCGGGCGCGGTGAAGGTCGCCGTCGTGCGCAGCGGCGGTCTCGTCGCCGCGGTCGACTCGCCCTGGACGGTCACGAACACGCCGTACGTGCAGGACTTCCAGTACGTCGGCGTCTCCAGCCTGCGCGGTGCGGGCGGCACGACGGTGACGTCGTCGGGCGGCCCGGTGTCGACCACGAGCGCCCTGTCGAGGGTCTCGTCGGCCGTCACGAACCAGACCCCGACGGTGTTCCGCGTCTCCCTCGCGCCGTGGTACGCGACCGGCACGGTGGCGCTGAAGCTCGACAGCGGAACGGTCGCGACCGCGCCGGTCATCAACTCCGTGGCCACGCTGACCCTTCCGAAGGGCCAGACGCCCGGAAGCCACACGGTGACGGCGTCGTACTCGCCGAACGATGCGTCGGCGTTCGTCGCCTCGTCGTCGGGTTCGCTGCCCATCACCGTGATCAACGCGGCGAACGTCGCGCCGATCTTCGCCGACGCCGCGCACCTCGCGGGCGGCGTCCGGGTCGGCTCGATCGCGCGCTGCGCCGCGACCATCACCACCACCACGTCCGCGGGCTACCAGTGGTACGTCGACGGCAAGCGGATCAAGCACGCGTCGAAGTACACCTACGCGCCTGGTGTCGGCCTGCTCGGCCACCGGTTGTCGTGCAAGGTGACGGCCACCAACACGCACGGCACGACCGCCTCGACGGCGCTCGCGCGCAAGGTCACCGTGGGCTCGGCGCCGCGCGCCCTCACGCGCCCGGCGTACACCACCTCGGTGCGAGCCGGTCGCGTCGTCACGGTCACCGGCGGACGGTGGACACCCAAGAAGGTCGCCGTCTCCTACGTGTGGCGGGTCAACGGCCACATCGTCGCCAAGACGGCGAAGGGCTCGCTGAAGCTGCGCTCGTCGTACCGCTACGGCACGTTGACGGTGGAGGCGCGCGCGGCGAAGGCCGGCTACCGCACCGGTTCGTCGCGCACGGTCGCCGCTACCATCCGCTGACCCTCGCAGCCCCGGCGCGGGCGGCTCAGGTCACGACGACCCGTGCCGCTCGCGCCGCTCGCTGTCGCGCACGCGCTCGAACCACTCCTGGACGGGCTCCTCGTTCTGGTCGCAGAGCCGAGCAGCGGCAGAGAGCATGCGGCC
>Ga0302299_10000659_pt1 | contig 19497 bp, 16 predicted proteins | sample III_Fen_N3_4_FD_198795 | JGI IMG/M metagenome (GOLD analysis project Ga0302299, IMG submission 198795) | Peat permafrost microbial communities from Stordalen Mire near Abisko, Sweden - III_Fen_N3_4 | ecosystem: Environmental > Terrestrial > Soil > Wetlands > Permafrost | place: Sweden: Abisko... | reverse complement strand
CCTCGACCTTGGTCACGCCGGAGTCCAGGATGCCGACGGTGCGCTTCTTCTCGTCGACCTCGTAGTCGACCTCGGCCCGCATGCGCTGCACCAGCTTGGCGAACTCGACGTACCACTTCTGTGGCTGATCGGCCGGGCCGCTGATGATCAGCGGGGTGCGCGCCTCGTCGATGAGGATCGAGTCGACCTCGTCGACGACCGCGAAGTTGTGCCCGCGCTGGACCAGGCCGTCGCGCTCCCACGCCATGTTGTCGCGCAGGTAGTCGAAGCCGAACTCGTTGTTGGTGCCGTACGTGATGTCGGCGTTGTACGCCTCACGCCGCTCGTCGGGGCGCATGTTGGCCAGGATCACGCCGACGTCGAGGCCGAGGAACCGGTGCACCCGGCCCATCCACTCGGCGTCGCGCTCGGCGAGGTAGTCGTTGACCGTGACCACGTGCACGCCCTTGCCGGCCAGCGCGTTGAGGTACGACGGCAAGGTGGCGACCAGTGTCTTGCCCTCGCCGGTCTTCATCTCCGCGATGTTGCCCAGGTGCAGCGCCGCCCCACCCATGATCTGCACGTCGTAGTGGCGCTGGCCGAGGGTGCGCTTGGCCGCCTCACGGACCACGGCGAACGCCTCAGGGAGCAGGTCGTCGAGGGTGGCGCCGTCGGCCAGCCGCTGCTTGAACGTGTCGGTCTCGGCCCGCAGCTCCGCGTCGCTCAGCCCGACGAAATCTTCCTCGATCGAGTTGACCTGACCGGCGATGCGATGCAGCTGCTTGAGGATCTTCCCCTCGCCAGCGCGCAGGATCTTGTCGAAGAAGGCGGGCACGAATTCTCCAGAGGCAGGGGTCGCACCGCCCGAACGGGCGGTCGTACGGACGGCTACTCAAACGTCGTACCCCAGCATCGTAATCGGATGGTGACCAAACCGGGTGCCTGGCAAGGTAGGCGGGTGCCGTCTGCCAATCACGTGCCCTCGTCCCCAGCCCCGGTCGTCCTGCGCGACGGACGGTTGGTGCTCCGCGCGCCCGCCGAAACCGACGTGCCCGCGATCACCGCCGCCTGTCAGGACCGAGAGCTGCACCGCTGGCTGTCGGCGCTGCCCGACCCCTACTCCGAGGACGACGCCCGGACGTTCGTGGCGATGCAGCAGGAGGCCTGGAGCGCCGAGGTCGCCGACGGGCAGGGTCGAGTCTTCGCGATCACCGCGGCGGAGGACGGGCGGTTCCTCGGCCTGACGGGGCTGCACGACCTGGCCGAGCTCGACCATCCGCGCGGCGGCCGAGGCGAGATCGGCTACTGGATCGCTGCGGGCGAGCGAGGTGGCGGAGTGATGACCGACGCAGCCCGGCTGGTCTGCGCTTACGGCTTCGACGTGCTCGGGCTGGCTCGCATCGAGTGGCAGGCCGAGACCGGCAACTGGCCGTCCCGCCGAGTCGTCGACAAGCTCGGCTTCACCTTCGAGGGCACTTGCCGGGGTCGGCTGGTCCACCGCTCCCGCGTCGAGCGCGTGGACGGCTGGCTGGGGGGCATCACCCGCACCGAGTTCGAGACCGGGGTCCGGCCCGAGGCCTCCAGCCCCGTCATCGAGCACGAGGGCCTGCGGTTGCGCCCCTGGAGCTTGGGCGACGTGGCGGACGTACTCGTGCTGGCCCAGGATGCCGGCAGCCGACGCTGGTCGCCCTCGATGCGCGAGATCCACACCCTCGACGACGCTGCGGCGTGGATCGTCGAGCGAACCCGCCCGGCCAGCTGGGCGGTCAGCGACGCCGCCAGCGGTGCGCTCGTGGGGAGGGTCAGCCTGCACCACTTCGCACCCGACGACCGGTCCGCCGAGATCGGCTACGCCGTGCTCCCGTCGTGGCGGCAGCAGGGGGTCGCCACCCGAGCCGTCTCCGCCGTCACCGCCTACGGTTTCGCCACGGCACCGGACGGCCTGGGCCTGAACCGGATCGCGCTCAACCACGGGGTGGGCAACGACGCGTCCTGCGCCGTGGCAGCCAGCACCGGATACGCGTTCGAAGGCGTCCAGCGGCAGGGCATCAACGCACCGGGCGGCACCTTCGACGACGCCCACGTGCACGCCCGTCTGGCCACCGACCCCGAGCCCGGACGGCGGACCCGATGACTTCAGGCGAACCCGTGGCCAAGCGCAACCCCGTCGCCCTGCCTGACATCGCTCCGGCACTCGTCGCGGACGGACTGGTCCTGCGGCCGTGGGAGCTCTTCGACGCCGACTTCGTCCTGCTCCTCGCCGCCGACCCCGAGACGCGCCGCTGGGCCCAGTCGTTCTGGGGGATCTCCGACCTCGACAGCGCTCGGCGGTGGATCACCGACCGGCGCGAGTACCGGACCATGTGGGTGGTCTGTGACGCAGCCACCGGCGATCGTGCCGGTTGGGTCGGGCTCTCGTACCTCGAGCCCGAAGAGTGGTCGATGATGGTCTCGTACGGATCGGCGCCGCAATGGCGCAGGCAGGGCGTGACCCGGCGGGCGCTCGACGCGGTCACGGCGTACGCGTTCGACCCGGCGGGGCTGGGCCTGCTGCGCATCTCGCTCGAGCACGCGACCGGAAACCTCGGCTCCTGTGCGGTGGCGGCCGCCTGCGGCTACTGCGTCGAGGGCACGCTGCGCCAGCGCATCCGGCTCGAGGAGGGTGGTCTCGCCGACTCCCACGCGCACGCCCGACTGGCAACCGACCCAGGCGGACCGCTGACTGCACCTGGCGCGCAGATCGAACCGGTGGAGATCGTCGCCGGTGCCTACCAGCTGTGCATCCCGAACGCCGACCTCGATGCGGCTGCCATCGTCGCGGCCTGCGCCGATCCGGCGATCATGCTCTACAACACCGGGCCGACCGACCTGGCGGCTGCACGCGCGTGGTGCACGCACCGGTCCGACTGGACGTCCGGGGAGCACGCGTCGTGGCTGGTCAAGGACACGGTGGGCACCCTGCTCGGGCAGGTGTCGATGTTCCGGATCGACCCTGACCAACGCATCGCGCAGATCGGCTACTGGGTCGCTGCGCCCGCCCGCGGTCGAGGGGTTGCGGCTGCAGCCGTGGACGCTGCGGCCCGCTTCGGCTTCGGTGCGCTCGACCTGCACCGGATCGAGCTCTTCCATGCGATCGACAACATCGCCTCCTGCCGCACCGCGGGGCGGGCCGGGTTCGCCCACGAAGGGGAGCTCCGGCAGTCGTACCGGTACGGCGACGGCGTCTTTCGGGACGAGCACCTGCACGCGCGGCTCTCGAGCGACAATCCCGAGAACCTGAGGTCGCTCTAGCGCTCGGATCCTCCACGGCAACTAGGCGTCGCGGCGGATCGCCTCGGCCAGTGGCCCACCCAAGTCGCCCCGACCGGTGACCTCTACGCCCGAGAGGCCGAGCCAGCCGGCCATCCGCACGAGCTCGACCGCAAGCTCGTCCGCGGTGTCTGCTGGCGCGCCCACCTCGGCGAAGGCCGCCTGCACGCGCAGCACCCCGGCCTGGCGATCCGACTTGAGGTCGACCCGGGCGACCAGGCGGTCACCGAGCAGGAACGGGAGCACGTAGTACCCGTGCACCCGTTGCGGGGCCGGCACGTAGATCTCGATCCGGTAGCGGAAGCCGAAGATCCGCTCGGTGCGTTGGCGTTCCCAGACCAGCGGGTCGAACGGTGCCACCAGCGCCCGGGCGTTCACCCGTCGCGGGACGACCGCCTGCGGGTCCAGGTACGCGACGCCGCGCCAACCGGCGACCGACACCGGCAGCAGCGAGCCCTCGTCCACCAGCCCGGCCACTGCCGCCTTCGCGTCGACGACTGAGAGCCGGTAGTAGTCGCGCAGGTCACGCTCAGTCGCCACGCCGCAGGAGCGGGCCGCCCGCAGGACGAGGGCGCGCTGCGCGTCGGACCGATCAGGCGTCGGCGCTGCGAGCACGGCGGCCGGGATCACCCGCTCGGGCAGGTCGTAGACCCGCTCGAAGCCGCGCCTCGACGCTGTGGTGATCTCTCCCGCCCAGAACAGGTATTCCAGAGCCCGCTTCACGTGCGACCAGTCCCACCACGGGCCGGCTTTGCGTACCCGCCCTCCGTGCAGCTCCTCGATCTCGCCAGCGGTGATGGGACCGGAGCGGTCGACCTCGGCAAGCACGTCCGCGACGAACCCCGGCCGCTCCGTCATGATCCGTCGCATGCCACCCCAGGCGTCAGCATGGGCCTCGGCCATCCGCCAGCGCAGCAACGGCTGGGCGTCCACGGGCAGCAGGCTGGCCTCGTGCCCCCAGTACTCGAAGAGCTCGCGCGGGGCCCGCGCCGAGCTGGTGTAGGCCGCCTGGTCGAGCAGGCTCGTCGGGTACGGCCCGAGCCGGCTGAACAACGGAAGGTAGTGCGCTCGGGCCAGCACGTTCACCGAGTCGATCTGGAACAGGCCGGTGCGCCGAAGCACCCGGCGCAGGGCCCGCCGGTCGGGGACGACGCTGCCGACGGGGTCGGTGAAACCCTGCGCGGCCACAGCCAGCCGACGCGCCTGGTCGGCAGTCAGGTGCTCCACCGGCGCCCGCGCCGGGCGGTCCGCTCGGACCACGGTCATCCCCACCAGAACGACGTCGCGATGACCACGTACAGGCCGACGAGCGCGACGCCCTCGAGCCAAGTCGACTCCCCGTCCAGCACGATCACGGTCACGACGAGCATGGCGATGAACACCGCGGCGATGAGCAGCGGCGCGAAGGCCAGGGTGAACACCGCGCCGCCGACCAGCGGGCTGAGGAGCACCAGCAACGGTGCGAGCACGAGCGCGATCTGCACCGGCGAGTTAACGATCACCGACACGGAGTAGTCGGGCTTGTTCTGCCGGGCCAGCTTGATCCCCACGACGTTCTCGACGGCGTTCCCGGCGATCGCCACGACCACCAGCCCCGCGAACGCCTGGCTCATGTGCAGCGAAATGATGGCCGGGCCGAGAGCGCTCACGAACCAGTCGGACACGAGCGCAGCGAGCAGTCCGGTCAGAGCAAGGACGACGACCGACAGCCGGAGCGACCAGCGCGGGGGCTCGGCCGCGTCGTGCCCGACCCCCTGCGTGGCCGCCGCTCGCAGCGACGCCGGCACGGAGCAGACGAAGATGGCCAGCAGGACCACGGCGGCGATCCGCGAGAGCGCGACCTCGTGGTGCTGGGCCGGCGTGTGCAGGGCCGCGGTGAGGCTGGGCAGCAGCATCACGCCGACCGACACCAGCATCAACGTCACCATCAACCGCACCGAGGGCGCGGAGAACCGTTGGGTGCCGTGCTTGAGCCCACCGACCGTGAACGCCAGCCCGAGCACCAGCAAGATGTTGGCCAGGATCGATCCGATCACCGCGGAGGTCGCGACATCGGCCAGCCCGGCTCGCAGCGCGAACAACGCGATGAACAGCTCCGGCAGGTTGCCCAGCGCGCTCTGCACGACGCCGGTCGCACCCGGGCTCATCCGCTCGGACAGCTGGTCGACCGCCCGGCCGACGAGCGCTGCGAGGGCACCCACCGCCGCACCGCTCACCACGAAGGCGAGCACCGCGTTGACCTCGACGTAGTGGCAGAAGCCCGCAGCCGCGGTCAAAGCGAGTGAGACGGCGGTGAGGACCCGGTCGAGGCGGTCGAACGTCGCTGACCGGTCCGTGGGCATGGCCGGGATCCTGCCAGACCGAGCCAGGACTAGGTGATCTCGAGCAGCTTCTCGCGGACGGCGTACACGACCGCTTCCATCCGCGAGTGCAGCTGGAGCTTCTCGAGGATGTTGCGGATGTGGTTCTTCACCGTGTTCTCGCTGATGTACAGCTGTTTGGCGATGTCGCGGTTGTTGAGGCCGCGTGCCACCAGCCGGAGCACCTCGAGCTCGCGGTCGGTCAGGCGCGGGGCCGGGACCTGCTGCCGGTCGCCGTCGCGCTTGATCAGGGTCGCGAACTCGGACAGCAGCTTGGACGCCATCGACGGGCTGATCAGCGACTGACCGCCCGCAACCGCCCGGATCGCGGTAGCGACCTCGTCGATCGAGATCTCCTTGAGGAGGTAGCCGGTCGCGCCGGCCTTGATCGCCTCGTAGAGGTCGCCCTCCTCGTCGCTGATCGTCAGCATGATGATCCGCGCTGACGGCACGACGTCCTTGATCGCCGTGCACGCCTCGATGCCCGACCGCCGGGGCATCCGCACGTCCATGAGCACGACGTCGGGCAGCAAGTCTGCGGCTCGCTCGACCGCCTCGGCTCCATCACCGGCCTCGCCGACGACCTCGATGTCCGGCTCTTGCGCCAGCACCATCTCGAGGCCGCGGCGAAACAGAGCGTGGTCGTCGACCACCAGCACGCGAATCGGGTCGGCGTCGGGCGCAGCCACTTCGGACGAGGCACGGTCGCTCTGGACGAACGAGTCGCTCACCGGGCCCCCTGACGGAGTGGCTGAAGCCGCGAATCAACGCGCGTACGCAAGCGTCGACCGATCGGCGTCATCCTCTCACGCCACCGGGGGTCAGCCGGCGGCCTCCAGCTCGAGGCAGATGACCCCGTAGTCGTAGGCGTGCCTGCGGTAGACGACCGACGGGCGACCGGTGGCCGAGTCCACGAACAGGAAGAAGTCGTGCCCCACGAGCTCCATCTCGTACAACGCCTGGTCGAGGGTCATCGGGTGCGCAGCGTGCGACTTCTCGCGCACGATCATCGGTCCGGTCTCGGGTACCGACCACTGGTCGTCGGGCGTCCCGTCGACGTGGGGTACGGAGGCCAACTGGGTACCGTCGCCGGCCGCCGACTTCTCGTGCCGGTGCTTGTCGGAGCGACGATCGGCGTTGCGCCGCAGCCGCGCCTCCAGCTTGGCGTAGGCGACGTCGAGCGCTCCGTACTTGTCGTCAGTGGCAGCCTCGGCCCGGATGACCGGTCCGCGACTGCGGCAGGTGAGCTCGACCCGGAAGGCCCGGTCGGCAAGACGCGGGTTGGTCTCCTTGGACACCTCGACGTCGATGCGCTGCAAGCCAGCGTCCAGGCGGTCGACCTTGGCCAGCTTGTCGACGACGTGCTCCCGGAACCGCTCGCTGAGATCCAGATGCCGGCCCTTGACCACGATGTCCACGTGTCCTCCAGATGCATTAGGTAAGGCAGTTGCATGAGGTAGTTCAGTTGAGCGGGCACCCACCCGTCCGACCTGGTCTTCGACCCCACATTCGCCTGCTGAACCGTTCGCAGCGCCAGGCGCCACTACTGGGCTTCTCTCGGGTCGGTGGATATCTGATCCGCCGTCGAGGCAGGACTTACTCCTAAGCCGCACCGTGCTCGGCGACGACAAGTCGCCTTACGTGGACCGTTTCGCCTGCGACTGGCATCGGCTTGCCGGATCGTCCCGCGGCACGACGTGGTCGTGCTGCGAATCGGACGGCCGGCGCAACCACGGGCCCGGATGGGTGCCACAACTCGACGCTAGTCCAGGGGCGAGGCAGCGTCGAGGTCTGCCCCCTCGGCTCGCCGATTGGTTGCGCAGATCACGGCTGCGCCGACCACGCGCACCCGACCCGAACGCAGCGCTCGGGCCGCTTCGGCGAGGGTCGACCCCGTCGTGACGATGTCGTCGACGAGGATGACGGGGCCGCCAAGGCGTGCCGCCGCGCCCGGACGCACGCCCAGCGCCCCGGCCACGTTGGCCCGTCGCTCGGTGGCTCCCAGACCGGCCTGGTCGACGACCCGCCGCCGCACCCGCAGGACCGGGTCGACGCGGGCCACCACGCCCACGGAGCGCAGGGACCCCGCCGCCACCGTCGCCATCCGCAGCACCGGGTCGTGCCCGCGGCGACGGGTGGAGCGTCGCTGCGAGGGGACGGGTACGAGGGTCACGTCCGGCCGCGCGGCCCCGACGGTCGCCACCTGGTAGGCCGCGGCCCGAGCCAGGGCCAGCCCCAGTGGGCGGGCCAGAGCCAGGCGCCCGTGCTCCTTGTGAGCCAGGATCAGCTCACGCAGGACCCCGTCGTACGCCCCCACCGCCGCGACCGGCGGGAGGCCGGACGGGATCGGCCGGGGACAGACCGCACGGGCCGGGCCGCCGAGCGCATCGGCGCACCGCTCGCAGACCGCACGACCGATGGACGGGCGTGCGCAGCCGGCGCAGCCGGGCGGAACGACGAGGTCGAGCAGAGCTGAACCCAGATGCTGCAGCATGGATCGATCCTGGCGGCCAAGCATCCGCACCGCGACCGCCGAAGCCCGGACTGTGGACCGCGCAGGTTGTGGACGAGGAAGGGCTGTGGACCGGCTAGCCCGGGTAGACCGGATCGCGCCCGTCACCGATCGGGTCCCAGCCCGAGCCGGACGATGTCCACACCTTGCCGTCCGACGTCCCGATCAAGGTCGGGTGCGAAGGTCCGGCCCCGATGGCGACGATGGTGCTGCCTGCGGACGACCCGGTGACCGGCCCGAGCACCTGGGTGCCCGGCCGGGTGAGGTCGACCAGAGCGGGCTGGATGAGGCCGGACGAGGAACGCCCCACCACGAGCAGCCGGTCGGCATCCGCCCAGACCGCGTCGGACACCGACGTGAGCGGCGTGGGTACGAGACGGAATCCCTGCAGCCGCGGACGTCCGTCCTGCCGGACGATGATCGCGGCGAAGACGTTCGTGGCTTGGGGTCCCCGGACCACGACAGCCGCGCGAACGCCGTCGCGGGCGATCCGCAGCGAGAGCACGCGGCCTTGGGGCAGGGAGCCGTCGGTCGCGACCAGGGCCCGCGGCGACCCGGGTACGACCGCCCAGATCTTGGGGGTGGCGTCCTCGCCGCTGCTGTCGACCGTCCAGACGGCGCCGCTACGGTCCCACGACGGTGTCGTCAGCGAGCCACCCTTGAGCAGCTCGCTGACCTTCTCGGTCGCTCCGACCGGGCCGGCGAGCAGCGTGTGGCCGGTGGCGTCCAGCCCCGCCACCTGAGCGCCGTCGAGCGACACCGCGGGTCGGACCAGCGGGACGCGCCCATCGCCCGCCGGCCCGGCGATCGGGGTGGCCCCCTTCGTCAGGATCGCCTGGATCCGTCCGGTCCGGCTGAAGTATCCGGAGGCGAGGCTGCTCAGCCCGTCCGGGTCGAACTGCGGCCACGCATCGACCGACTGGGTCGCCCCGGCGCCCCCGCCGCGCACGGGCACGCCCTCGACGGTGATCCGGACGTAGTTGACCTCCGGCAGCTGACGCAACGTCCAGGTCAGCTGCGCCGCGAGGGCCGACGCTTCCTCGTTGCTGAGCGCTGCGGCCGGGCTGCTCAGATCGACCTGGACGACGCCGTCGGTCACCGGCGCGGAGTCGACGACCAGCGTGGTGCCCGCCGGGAAGGCGGACCGGACGGCCGGAGCGAGCCAGGTGGGTGGCCCGGCCAGCAGCGCTCGGACCAGGGCGGTCGACGTCCCCGGCCCCGCCGGCAGAAGCACCGGGCTGGGTACGAGCGTGAGCCGGTCGGGGTCGGGGAAGTAGACGTTGAAGTAGCGAAGCCCTCGGTCTACGTCGAGGTCGGTGAGCAGCAACCCCTTCTGCGGCACCGAGATCCGCCACTCCGAACCGACGCGGTTCAGCCGGAACGAGACGAGGTACGGGTTCGCGATCGGCATCGAGGTGAACTCGCCGTGCGGACCGATCGTCGCGGTGGGCGTGGTCGTGAACTCGACGGTGCCCGGGCTCGCGGAGGTCTGGTACGCCGTACTCGGGTAGACGACCGCCCCCGCCCCGGGATTCCACGCCCGACCCGCGTCGGCCGTGAGGTACGAACGCGCCACCGCGAAGTCGTTGTCCGACGAGGCGTTCGCGGTGAGGAAGCCGTTGACGATCTCGAGTGGCGACGCGCCCTTCGCCGGTGACGCGGGCAGCACTCGGGTGAAGGGCTCGGTGCGGTCGGCCCGGACCTGTTCGCCGACTCGCACCGGCCCGGACGACGGGATCCCCGCGCACCCCGCGAGGAGAAAGGCGCCTACCGCGGCCGCGACGGCGAGCAGCCGGGACCGGCGGCTAGCCATCCTGGCTCCTGGGACGGGCGCCGACCGACAGTGGCATCCGCCGCACCGAGCGGGCGTCCGCCGGTTCGAGCGGGAGCGGGGACTCCGTGAAGTCCTCCAGCGCCCGGCGAGGGAGGGTGAGCCGGAAGTGTGCGCCGTCACCGGGCTGCCCCCAGGCCTGGAGCCACCCCCCGTGCAGGCGCGCGTCCTCCAGTGCGATGGCCAGCCCTAGGCCGGTGCCTCCGGTGGTCCGGGCCCGCGCGGGGTCGGCCCGCCAGAACCGGTTGAACACCAGCGAGGCCTCTCCGGGACGCAGGCCGACGCCGTGGTCTCGCACGCCGACCGCGACTGCGTGCTCGTCGCAAGCGATCTCGATGTCGACCGGGCGCGCCTCGGCGTGCTCGATCGCGTTGACCACCAGGTTGCGCAGGATCCGCTCGAGGCGACGTGGGTCCGCGTACACCAGGCATCGGTCGGGCGGCATCTTGGTCCGGACCTCTACGTCCTTGCGGTCCGCGAGTGGCTCGGTCCCCTCGCACACCCGGCGCACGACGTCGCGCAGGTCGACTGGTTCGACGTCCAGGACCGCCGCGCCCGCATCGAACCGGCTGATCTCGAGCAGCTCGGTGAGCAGCTCCTCGAACCGGTCGAGCTGGGTCTGCAGCAGCTCGGCCGACCGGGCCGTCGCCGGGTCGAACCCGTCACGGGCCTCGTGCAGGACGTCGGCGGCCATGCGGACGGTCGTGAGCGGGGTGCGCAGCTCGTGCGAGACGTCGGCGACGAAACGGCGCTGCACCCGCGAGAGGTCCTCGAGCTGCCGGATCTGCTTCTGCAGCGACCCGGCCATCTGGTTGAACGAGGTGGCGAGGGCGGCGAGGTCGTCTTCGCCGTCGACCGCCATGCGCTCCTCGAGCCGGCCGGCCGAGAACTGCTCGGCGGTGCGCGCCGCGAGCCGGACGGGCGTGACGACCTGACGGGTGACCAGCCAGGCGATCGCGCCGAGGAGGAGCACCAGTGCGGCGCCGGCCACCGCCAGCAGCCGACGCACCAGGTCGAGCGTCTCCTGCTCCTGGGTCAGCGGGAACAGGTAGTACAGCTCGTACCGGCCGCCGCCCTTGGCCGTCAGCGGTGCACCCACGGCGAGACCGGTGACCGACGCCCGACCCCCGGTGTAGCGGATCACGGTGTAGGTATCAGCTTGCCGCGAGTCGCTGCTGACCACCTTGGCCAAGGACTCGGGCACGCTCGCCGGGTCGACGTCGGTGGAGCCGAAGCCGGGCGACGAGCCCGCACCCAGCACCAGCACCTCGTACCGCGCCGGGCTGCCGGCCCGGTTCGCGAGCTGGCTGATGATGCCGTCGAGCAGGTTGCTGGTCGACGACAGGTCGGTGCGGTCGGTGGCGTCCAGCTTGGCCTGGGCCTCGCTCAACCCGGAGCGGGCTTCGTCGAGCGCTGACCGCTGTCGGGCATCAAGCAGGCCAGCGGTCACCCGCCCGAGCAGCACCCACCCCAGGACCGCCACGACGAGTACCGACAGCATCAGGGTCGTCGCGACGATGCGCGCCTGCAGCGACCGGCGCCACCCCGAGGTGAGGCGGTGCACCAGCCCGCCGAGCTGGAACCAGGCCTGCGACACGCGGGCAGCAAACGATGGCGTGGGGCCGCCGCTGCTGATGGTCACCTGTCAATGATGACTGACGTCGGCGCCGGCGCCGACCGCCCGCCGTCGACCGATTGCCTCGGCTAGGGCGTACCTGCCGGCGGGCCTGCTTTGTAGCCGACCCCACGGACCGTCACGACGATCTCGGGCTTCTCCGGATCCTGCTCGATCTTGGAGCGGAGGCGCTGCACGTGGACGTTCACGAGCCGGGTGTCCGCAGCGTGCCGGTAGCCCCAGACCTGTTCCAGCAGCACCTCGCGGGTGAAGACCTGCCAGGGTTTGCGGGCGAGGGCGACGAGCAGGTCGAACTCGAGCGGAGTCAGACTGATCGCGTGACCCGCGCGCGTCACCGAGTGCCCGGCGACGTCGATGGACAGATCGCCGATCGAGAGCTGCTCGGCGGTGGGAGAGGTCTCGCGCCGCAGCCGCGTGCGGATCCGAGCGACGAGCTCCTTGGGCTTGAACGGCTTGACGATGTAGTCGTCGGCGCCGGACTCGAGGCCGAGCACCACGTCGACCGTGTCGGTCTTGGCCGTGAGCATCACGATCGGAACGCCTGACTCGGCTCTGATCTGCTTGCAGACATCGATGCCGTCGCGGCCCGGCAGCATCAGGTCGAGCAGCACCAGGTCGGGCTTGGAGTCGCGGAAGACGCCGATGGCACGCAACCCGTCGCCGCAGAAGACCGGGTCGAAACCCTCCCCCCGCAGCACGATTCCCAGCATCTCGGCCAAGGCCGGATCGTCATCAACTACGAGTACGCGTCCCCTCATGGCCCCATCGTGGCACCTGGCGGCGGCAAAAGGCGCCCCGAGCCGACAAGTCGTCCGACTGCCGGGCCGCCTGCGTGGCACGATGGGCGCGGTTTTGCAGTCAGCGGCAGGACGAGGGAGCCCACGGATGTCGGAAACGCCGGACTGGAGCGCGCCGGACGGGACGCCCCCTCCGCCGGACATGGGCACGCCTCCGCCGGGGTACGGGCCGCCGCCTGGATACGGGCCACCTCCGCCGGGGTACGGACCGCCGCCGCCCGCGTACGGGTCGCCGCCGCCGGGATACGGGCCGCCGCCGCCCGCGTACGGGTCGCCGCCGTTCGGGAGCTACGGCTACCCGCAGCTGGCGGAGGCGCCCAAGCCCGGAGTGGTGCCGCTGCGTCCACTCGGTGTGGGTGAGCTGCTCGACGGAGCGCTCACCGCGGTGCGCAGCAACTGGCGGGTCATGCTCGGTGTCGCCGCCATCGTGTCGTCCGTCAGCGGCCTGCTCCAGCTGGCCGTCAACCTGTCGCTCAACGACGTCACCTCCGGGGCGTTCACGAACGACCCGACCGCCGACCCGACGTCCACCATGTACTCCCTCAGCCTTGCAGCTGACGGGGCCTCGATCATTGGCGCGATCATCGAGTGGGCGGGCATCGTCTTCGTCGGCGGGATCGCCGCGGTCGTGGTCAGCCGAGCGGTCCTGGGGCAGCGCACGAGCTACGGCCAGGCCTGGGCCCAGGTCCGGCCGCAGCTGCTCAAGCTGTTCGGGCTCACCGTCCTGGTCGGGCTCGCTGTCGCGGCGGGCGCGATCTTCTGCCTGATCCCCGGCCTCTACCTCGCGATCGCGTTCGCCCTGGCCACCCCGGTACTGGTCCTCGAACGCTCGGGCATCACCGCGGCCATGGGCCGTTCCTTTGCGCTCACCAAGGGCGCGTGGTGGCGCACGTTCGGCATCGGTCTGCTCGGCTACCTGATCGTCGTGCTGATCTCGGCGGCCATCGCCATCCCGCTGCTGCTGGTGGGGGTCGGCACCTCAGGGATCCTCTCGGTGGCCACCAGCTCCGACAACGTCGTCACGATCGAGGTGCTGAGCGCGCTCGCATCGATCATCTCGGGCACGATCACCTACCCCTTCGTATCAGCGCTCATCACCCTCGTGTACGTGGATCGACGGATGCGGACCGAGGGGCTCGACATCGACCTGATGCGGGCGTCCGGGTACGGCCAGCCCGCAGCGTGAGCGTCCTGCTGACCGGGGTCCTCGTCGGACCCCCTCTCCGACCGGGACGCGACCAGGCTGCCCGCGCGGCCCAGCAAGAGCTGTCGAAGCAGATCTACCAGCAGGCCCAGCCGTCCCTCCTCGAACGCGTCCTCCAGTGGCTGCAGGACCGGTTCGCCGAGCTCACGAGCCGGGTGGCCTCGGCGGTGCCCGGCGGGTGGTGGGGGCTCGTCGTGATCGTGGTGCTCTTCGTCCTGGTCGTGGTGCTGGTGCGGTGGCGGGTCGGCGGCCTCGCCAGAACGTCTGCCGTTCGACCGGTGGTCTTCGGTGGTGCGACCAAGTCTGCGGAACAGCACCGCGCCGCGGCTGACCGGGCAGCGGCTGAGGGCCGTTGGGACGAGGCGGTGCTCGAGCGCTTCCGCGCCGTCGTCCGCCAGCTCGAGGAACGTGCGGTCATCGACGAGCGCGCGGGTCGAACTGCCGACGAGGCGGCCCTGGATGGCGGCCGGCTGCTGCCTGCCTGCGCTGCGGCGCTGCGTTCTGGCGCGTCGCTGTTCGACGACGTCGCCTACGGCTCCGTCCCGGCGGGGCCAGAGTCCGACCGGGCACTGCGCGACCTGGACGTCTCGGTGCGGGCGGCGCGACCTCCCCTGGTCTCGCGATGAGCCTGAGACCGCTGTGACCCTGACGTCGCTGGACCGCACGAACCGGCAACGGGTGCGCGCCCTTCGCCGACCGCTGCTCATCGGCGGGCTGATCCTCCTGGCTGCTCTTCTCATCAGCTGGACCCTCGCCACCCCGCACGGCTACCTCGACCCGGACGCCGCTGACCCACAGGGCGGGCGGGCGCTGCGGGTGCTGCTCGAGGACGGCGGGGTCACCGTCCACCGGGTGACCACGGTCGAGCAGGCGGCGGCGTCGCTCGGCGGCTCCGGCGTGGGTCGCACCCTGGTGGTGAATGACGCGGAAACCCTTCTGCCGCAACAGCTTTCGGCGTTGTTCGACACGGGCGCCGACCTGGTGCTGATCGGACCCGATGCGGAGCAGCTCGCCCAGCTCGTCCCCGAGCTCACCGCACCGCGGACGTACCCGGGCGAGCTGCGCGATGCTGCCTGCGCGCTCCCCACTGCCGTCAGGGCGGGTCGGGCCTTCGCCGGCGGAGTGGCGTTCTCAGCTTCCGAGGGCGCCGACGTCGAGCTCTGCTACGCCGCGGACGGCAAAGGGACCCTGGCCGTCGTCCATCGCGCGAGCGGCCGCACCATCACCGTTGTGGGGCTGGGCGACGCGTTCACCAACGCCCGGCTGGGCGACGAGGGCAACGCTGCGCTCGGCGTCGGACTGCTCGGAGCCAGCGCCGATCTGACCTGGGTGGTGGCGCAGCCCGCCCTGGTCGGAGGTCAGCCCGGGGCCACCCGCTTGCGCGACCTGCTCCCTCGGTGGATCGGGCTCGCGCTGCTGCAGCTCGGTGTCGTTGTGGTGCTGCTCGCGCTGTGGAAGGGGCGGCGGTTCGGGCCGGTGGTGGTCGAACGGCTCCCTGTCGTCGTGCGGGCGGCGGAGGCTACCGAGGGCCGGGCCCGGCTCTACCGTCGGGCCCGCGCGCGCGACCGGGCAGCCGAGACGTTGCGCGCCCGCACCCGGGTCCGACTCACGTCGTCGCTCGGCGTACCCGCTGCAGCCAGCAGCAATCCGTCGAGTCCGGACGCGCTGGTCGCGGTGGTGGCCGCCCGCAGCGGCATGGACCACACCGACGTAGCCGCGCTGCTGTTCGGCGCCGCTCCCCCTGACGACCCGGCGCTCGTCCGGCTGGTGAATGATCTGGACACCCTCGAGAGGACGGTTCGCCGCACATGACCAACTACCCCGACAGCCCGTACGGGCAGTCGCCCACGGAGCCGGTGCCCGAGCTGCCGGGCGAGGCGGCTCGCCGAGCGCTCCTGGCCCTGCGTACCGAGGTGGCCAAGGCGGTCGTCGGGCAGGAGGCCGCCGTGACGGGGCTGGTGATCGCCCTGCTCGCGCGGGGGCACGTGCTGCTCGAAGGCGTCCCCGGCACGGCGAAGACGTTGCTGGTGCGGGCGTTGGCCGCGTCGCTGGACCTCGACACCAAGCGGCTGCAGTTCACGCCCGACCTCATGCCCGGGGACGTGACCGGCTCGTTGGTCTACGACGCGCGCACCGCGGAGTTCTCGTTCCGGGCCGGCCCGGTCTTCACGAACCTGCTGCTCGCCGACGAGATCAACCGGACCCCACCGAAGACCCAGGCGGCGCTGCTCGAGGCGATGGAGGAGCACCAGGTCTCGGTCGACGGGACGCCGCGACCGCTGCCCGACCCCTTCATCGTGTGCGCGACCCAGAACCCGATCGAGTACGAGGGCACGTACCCGCTCCCGGAGGCCCAGCTCGACCGCTTCCTGCTCAAGCTCTCCATCCCGATACCGGCGCGTGCCGACGAGGTGTCGGTGCTGCAGCGGCACACCGACGGCTTCGACCCTCGCAACCTCGCGGCGGCCGGTGTCACCGCGGTCGCCGGGGCTGCCGACCTCGCGGCCGGGCGAGAAGCGGTGCGGACGGTCGCCGTCGCACCCGAGGTCCTCGGCTACGTCGTCGACCTGTGCCGCGCGACCCGGGAATCTCCGTCGCTACGCCTGGGCGTGTCCCCGCGTGGCGCGACCGGCCTGCTCGCCTCGGCGCGGGCCTGGGCCTGGCTCTCGGGGCGCGCCTACGTCACGCCGGACGACGTGAAAGCGTTGGCCCGTCCCGCGCTGCGCCATCGGGTGCAGCTGCGCGCCGAGGCCGAGCTCGAGGGCGTGACCTCTGACGGCGTCATCGACGGCGTGCTCGCCAGCGTGCCGGTCCCCCGGTAGAGGTCCATGTTCCTCACCGGTCGCCTGGCCGTCCTCGCCCTGCTGGGCGTGGGCGCGGTGATCGCGGTCGAGGTGGCCACGGGCTCCGGCTGGGGCTTCCTGGTCGACGTCGCGCTGCTGGCTGCGGTCGTGCTGGACGTCCTGCTCGCCGGATCGGTACGTGCACTGACGTTCAGCCGAGTCGGGGACACGAACGTGCGGCTCGGCGAGGCGGCGTCAGTGACTTTGACCCTGACCAACCCGTCCGGGCGCGTGGTTCGTGGACGGCTCCGCGATGCGTGGCCCCCGTCGGCCGGGGCGGTGTCGTCCAGGCACTCGATCGAGGTCGGACCGCGCGAGCGCCGTCGGATCACCACCACCCTGCGGCCGACCCGACGAGGGGATCGCCGGGCAGAACGTGTCACTGTGCGGTCGACCGGGCCTCTCGGCCTCGCCGGACGTCAGGGGTCGCACGCCGTGCCGTGGACCGTACGGGTGCTGCCGCCCTTCACGTCGCGCAAGCACCTGCCGAGCAAGCTCGCCCGGTTGCGCGACCTCGACGGCCGGACCCAGGTGATGGTCCGCGGCCAGGGGACCGAGTTCGACTCGCTGCGCGAGTACGTCCCGGGCGACGACGTCCGTTCGATCGACTGGCGAGCTAGCGCCCGCGTGCGCGACGTCGTCGTACGGACGTGGCGGCCCGAACGCGACCGGCGGGTCCTGCTCGTCGTCGACACGGGTCGGTCGGCCGCCGGTCGGGTCGGCGACGCGCCGCGACTGGATGCAGCGCTCGATGCGGCCCTGCTGCTCGCTGCCCTCGCAACCCGCGCAGGCGACCGGGTCGACCTCATCGCGCACGACCGGGTGCTGCGTGCCTCGGTGCAGGGGCGCTCGATGTCCGAGCTGCTCCCGTCCATGGTGCAGGCGATGGCACCGCTGCAAGCCCAGCTGGTCGAGCCGGACTGGGACCGGCTGGCGGCGGAGATCATGCGCCGGGCCCCGCGCCGGTCGCTGGTCGTCCTGCTCTCGGCGTTGGACCCGTCGGCCGTCCAGTACGGCCTGCTGCCCGTCGTCGCTCGCCTCACCGCGAAGCACGTCGTCCTGCTCGCTTCGGTGGCCGACCCTCGGCTCGCCGAGATGGCCGCGGCCCGTGGTGACGTGACGGCCGCGTACGAAGCAGCGGCGGCGGCGCGGGTGGGCCTCGACCGGTCTTCGGTGGCCGCTCGGCTGACCCGGGCCGGGGTGCTCGTCGTCGAAGGAGTGCCCGAGGACCTGCCGCCGCGGCTGGCTGACGCCTACCTCGCGCTCAAGGCCGCGGGCCGGCTATGAGCCTGCAGACGGCCGGCCGGCGCTAGCTCTGCCGGAGCGGACGCGAGGGGTACCCGGTGTCGAAGTGCTGGTAGTCGGCCGTGCTGTTGTCCTGCCAGGTCCAGCCCGCGCTCGTGAACGCCCGCCACGCAGTACCGCCCTTGACGATGACTGCGCGGCCGGCCGGCGTGCTCAGGGCTACGACGCGGTGGCTGCCGTAGAACGCGTCCGGCTGGAAGCAGGCGCACCGCGGGTCGACCCAAGGGTTCTCGTACGGGTTCACGTCCACGGCTCGACCGTTCGCATGCGGGGACGCCGCCGACGGCGCGTTGGCCTGCCCACTGCGGCGGCAGTTGAACGCCGAGGTGTTGTCGGCCGCCATGCTCGCGTTGTCGTCTCCGCCGAACTGCTCCACCGGGACGATGCTGTGCACCGGGTAGTGGTCGCGGTAGAGCCGGGCGAAGACAGCCGCGACGCTCGCCGAGACGTCGGCGTTGACCACCAAGGTTCCTCGATGCGTTGCGCCGTCGAAGCCGACGTACGGCACGTCGACATCCCGCAGCCCGGCTCGGTCGACCGGGCAACCGCTTCGCCAGGTGCCGGTAGCCAGGATCCGTTGCCACTGCACGTCGGGGAGGCGGCGGATCACGGTTGCCGTCGACGGCGTTGCGGTCGACGGGCTCGGCTTCGGGCTGGTCGTCGTGGTCGGGCTCGGTGTCGGAGGTGTCGGCGACGGGCTCGGAGGTGTCGGGCTCGGCGATGGCGTGAGCGAGGAGGCCGCCGGCGCCGTCGCGGTCGGCGGTGCGGCGGTGACCTGCTGCGTGGCGGAGCAGGCGGTGAGTGCGTACCCCAGGAGAGCGCAGGCCAGTACCCGGGTCCCCCAGCGCGGTCGCGTCACGGCTTCATCATCCCCGAGCGAAGCGGCAATCAGCCCGAGCGAAGCGGCAATCAGCCCGAGCGAAGCGGCAATCAGCCCGAGCGAAGCGGCACAGGAGACACCTACGCTTCCGTAGGCTACGCTTGCGTAGGTTACGTTGCCGTAGGTTCTCGTCCCGGAGGTTCTCCCTTGTCGATCACGGATGCAGCACGTCGAATCGACGTGGTGCCCCCAGTCATCCAGGGCGGCATGGGCGTCGGGGTGTCCGGCTGGCGGCTCGCGTCGGCGGTCGCCCGGGCCGGCGGCCTCGGCGTCGTCTCCGGGGTGGCCCCTGACCTGTTACTCGCCCGGATGCTCCAGGACGGTGACCCCGAGGGCCACGTGCGGCGTGCCATCGCTACGTACCCCGACCAGGTGTTCGTCGACCAGACACTGCGCCGGTTCTTCCGGGCCGCGGGCCGTCCGGAGAGCGGCGAGTACCGCCCCATCCCCAAGCTCGACCTGAACCAGCGCATCGACGCCGTGCGGCTGACCGCGCTCGGTGCGTACATGCAGGTGTGGCTGGCGCGCGAGGGCCACGACGGCACGGTCGGCATCAACCTGCTCGAGAAGGTCCAGCTCTGGACACCGGCCACGGTGCTCGGCGCGATGGTCGCCGGCGTCGACGCGGTGCTCGTCGGAGCCGGAGTGCCGCGTCGGATTCCCCGCCTGCTCGACGAGCTCGCCGCCGGCCAATCCGTCACCTTGCCGATCGACGTCGACGGTGCAACCGCCGACGACAAGTACGAGATCACCCTCGACCCGCGCGTGGTGCTTCGCCAGGCCGAGGTCTCGCTCAAGCGACCCGCGTTCCTCGCGATCATCTCCAGCCACGTCCTGGCCG
>Ga0302299_10000658_pt1 | contig 19500 bp, 15 predicted proteins | sample III_Fen_N3_4_FD_198795 | JGI IMG/M metagenome (GOLD analysis project Ga0302299, IMG submission 198795) | Peat permafrost microbial communities from Stordalen Mire near Abisko, Sweden - III_Fen_N3_4 | ecosystem: Environmental > Terrestrial > Soil > Wetlands > Permafrost | place: Sweden: Abisko... | reverse complement strand
CAGGATCATCGGCAGTCGGCGCTCGGCGGGCAGCGGGTTCGGGATGTGGTGGGCGGACTCCGGGAGCTTCTTGCGCCCGAAGCTGTAGACCGTCAGCCCGATGGCCATGCCGACCGCGGCAAGCGCAAAGCCGGCATGGAATCCGAAATCGGACTGGACCAGGCCGGTGAGGATGGGGCCGAAGAACGCTCCCAGGTTGATGCCCAGGTAGTAGATCGAGAAGCCGGCGTCGCGCCGGATGTCGTCCCGGGAGTAAAGGGTGCCGACCATTGAGGTGGCATTGGCCTTGACCCCGCCACTGCCGACCGCGATCAGCACCAGGCCGACGCCGACCCCCAGCAGGCCGGGAAGTGCGGACAGCGAGATGTGGCCCGCCATCACCAGGACGGCCGCGTAGAACAATGTCCGTTCGGGGCCGATCAGGCGATCCGCGAGCCAGGCGCCGAGGATGGTGGACAGGTACACGAGCCCGCCGTAGGCGCCGACGATGCTGGTGGCGGCAACCCGGTCGATGCCGAGTCCGCCCTCGGCGGCCGAGTAATACAGGTAGATCAGCAGGATGCCCTGCATGCCGTAGAAGGAGAACCGCTCCCACATCTCGACCGAGAACAGCGTGGCGAGCTGACGGGGTTGCCCGAGGAAGGTCTTCGTCGAGCCCGATGTGGTGGAGGAAGCCGGGGGCGGGGCCGCATTCGTCACGACGCATAGCCTGCCACCGGCGCCGACGCTGCGCCCATCACGCGGTGTGAGGATCTTGTGACGGAGGTGACCCTGCGGGTGGCCGGGGGCCCGTAGGGTGCTCGCCGTGGGCCGGTTGATCGTGATGGAGGGTCTGGACGGGTCGGGCAAGCGGACGCTCACTGACGTGACCGCCCGGCGGTGGCGCCGGTTCGGGTACCGGGTGGCGACCCTGGCGTTCCCCCGGTACGGCGCCGACGTGCACGCCGACCTGGTGCGGGACGCGCTGTACGGCCGGCTCGGCGACCTGTCCGAGTCCGTACACGGCCCGGCCGTGCTGTTCGCCCTCGATCGGCGCGGTGCGGCCGGGATGATCCGCGACCAGCTCGTCGCCCAGGATGTCCTGCTGCTGGATCGGTACGTCGCCTCGAACGCGGCGTACGGCTCGGCACGGCTCGGCGGACCCGACAAGGAGACCGGGTTCGCGGAATGGGTGCGCGCTCTGGAGATCGACCGCTTCGGCCTGCCGGTGCCCGATCACCAGATCCTGCTGGCCACCCCTACCGCGCTGGCCGGACAACGCGCGCGGAACCGGGCCGATGCCAGCGCCGATCGGGAGCTGGACACCTTCGAGGCCGACCAACAGTTGCAGCTCCGTACCGCCGCGATGTACCGGGTGCTGGCCGAGCAGGCCTATCTATCGCCGTGGACCGTGCTCGAGCCGGGCGCGGACGGTGCCGTCACGGTCCCGGATGCTCTGGTGGGCTGATTCCGGGATTCGCCGCCGGGCGACCGCCGGGGCTGCCGCCGGGGTTCGTCCCGCGCCGTAGCCGGTCGGCCGCCGCGGCCGTCCACAGCGCCTGGGCCAGACCCTCGGAACGGATCCGGACATCGATGTACAGCAGGGCCACGACGGCCCCGAGCCACGAGCTGGTCAGCCCGGCCATCAGGACCCCGACGGCCTGGGTGACGATCAGCGAGGTGACGGCGTCGGCCGAGCCGATCGTCGCGCCGGCCACCGACGACACCACGGCATCGAGGACCACGCCGATCAGCGACGCGACGGCAACAGCGCCCAGGATGCGTCCGCGATGGCCACGGGTGAGCTGGGCGGACCGGCGCAGCGACGCCTGCACTCCCGACCGCTCCATCACCGCCGCCGGTGCAGCCAGCACCAGCACGAGGTAGATCAACACGCCGGGGATCAGGAACGCGGCCAGACCCAGCGCGACGAGCACGCCGACCGAGACGGCGACCCCCAGCAGCACCGCCCACCGCCCCGTGAGGCGTTCGGTCGGTGCTCCGGCGCCGGTGCGGCCCAGCGCCTGGGCCCCGGCGTAGGCGGTCGCCAGCCCAGCCACCACCGGGGCGCCGATCGTCGACACCACGGTGCCGAGGATGACGGCCAGCAGGATCGCGCCGGGCACGGCCGTCGACTTGCCGGTCAACACGTCGTCGAGCCAGGTGTTGCCGGCGTAGGCGTCCAGCGAACCGCTGGCAGCCAGCACGCCGAGCGTGGCCGCGGTGGACAGCGCCGCGACCAGCATGGCGGCACCGCCGAGCGGCATCAGGTGCCGGCGGACCACCTGAACGGCCGATGCGAGGATCTCGCCGACCCCCAGCGGGCGGAGCGGGATCAGCCCGGGTTGGTCGCCGAACCCCGCACGGCCGGACGCGCCGGACGGTTCGGGTGTCGGGTATCGCGGCACGCTCACTGCGTCATCGTCCCACGCCGGATCCGGCCGTGACGCGGCCTAGGGTGCGCCGGGGCCGGTTTGGCCAGGCCTCCTACCCCCTTCCCAGCGCGGCCAAACCCCGCTCACCTGCGGGGGGTGTCACCATGGACCTCATGAGAGCGCGCGTGTTGGTGGTCGACGACGACCCCGCCCTGGCCGAGATGTTGACCATCGTGTTGCGCGGTGAGGGTTTCGAGCCCTCTGTCGTCCGGGACGGATCGAAGGCGATCGAGGTGTTCCGGGAGGTGCATCCGGACCTGGTGTTGCTCGATCTCATGTTGCCCGGCCTCTCCGGGTTGGACGTGTGCAAGGAGATCCGGGGCGAATCGGGCATCCCGATCATCATGCTGACCGCCAAGACGGACACCGTGGACGTGGTGCTCGGGCTGGAGTCCGGCGCGGACGACTACGTCATGAAGCCGTTCAAACCCAAGGAGCTGACCGCGCGCATCCGGGCCAGGCTGCGGCGCGCCGATGTGGGGACGGCGGAACGGCTCCGAGTCGCCGACGTCGAGATCGACGTCCCCGGCCACCAGGTGACCCGCGGCAGTGAGCCGATCTCGCTCACCCCGCTGGAGTTCGACCTGCTGGTGGCGCTGGCCCGCAAGCCGCGGCAGGTCTTCACCCGCGAGGTCCTGCTGGAGCAGGTCTGGGGGTACCGGCACGCCGCCGACACCCGGCTGGTCAACGTGCACGTGCAGCGTCTGCGCTCGAAGATCGAGCGCGATCCGGAGCACCCCGAGGTCGTCGTCACCGTCCGAGGGGTCGGGTACCGGGCCGGCGCGTCGTGACCCCGCGGCCGCCGCCGGCGGCCGGATCGGTGACACCCTCGACGACCGGCCCAGAGCCCGCCGCCTCCCCGATGCGTGCTCGGATGCGCGAGCTGTTCGGGTGGGTCCGCGCGCGGTGGTCGTTCCTGAGCCGCTCGCTGGTGGTCCGGGTGGTCGCGCTGACACTGACCCTGTCCACCGTGGTCATGCTGGTTCTCGGGTTGATCCTGCAGCAGCAGATCACCACCGGGTTGCTGCGGTCCAAGATCGACGCGGCGACGGCCGAGATCGACAATGCCCGGGTGACCGTCGAGAACAGCCTGTCCGGTGCGGATTCCGACCCGTCGTCGCTGCGCGAACAACTCCGTCTCGCATTGTCGGAGATCGGCCGGTCGGACGGGCCCTCTGGTGCCCAGGGCTCCGCGGCTGGCGTGTTCGAACCGGTCATCGTGCCCAGCCGGATCGGCTCCGACACCGATCTCTCGGTGGAGCAACCGGTCGACGACGTGCCCGCCGAGCTCCGCGCGCGCATCGGCCAGGGCGAGATGTCCTACCAGTACACGACGATCCAACGGGACGGGGAGAACCTGCCGGCGCTGGTGGTCGGCAGCCCCGCCCGCACCAGCACCGACTCGTTCGAGGTCTATCTGATCTTCCCGCTGGCCGGCGAGCTCGGCACCGTGCAGGTGGTTCAGCGGACCCTGCTGCTCGGCGGCATCGCGCTCGCCCTGGCGCTGACCCTGATCTCCGCGCTGGTCGCCTCGCAGGTCGCCCGGCCCGTCCGCCGCGCGGCCGCCAGCGCCCGCAAGCTCGCGGCCGGTGACCTGGCCGAACGGATGCCCGTCACCGGCCCCGTCGAACTGGCCACCTTGGCCAACTCGTTCAATGCCATGGCCGAGGCGATCCGGGTGCAGATCCGTCAGCTCGAGGAATTCGGGAAGCTGCAACGACGGTTCACCTCCGACGTCTCACACGAGCTCCGCACCCCGCTGACCACCGTCCGGATGGCCGCGGACGTGCTGCACGCCGGCCGGGAAGACTTTCCTCCGCATCTGTCGCGGGCCACCGAACTACTGGTCGACGAGCTGGATCGGTTCGAGACGTTGCTCGCCGACCTGCTCGAGATCAGCCGGCACGACGCCGGCATGGCCGAACTCAGCCCGGAACTCATCGACATCCGCTCGAGCATCACGGCGTGCGTCGCGGCCGCCGCCCCCCTCGCCGAGCAATCCGGCGTGCGCATCGTGACGTCGATGCCGGACGAGCCGGTGGTGGCCGAGATCGACGCCCGGCGGGTCGACCGGATCCTGCGGAACCTCATCAACAACGCCATCGACCACGCCGAGGCCCGCCCGGTGCAGATCGAGCTGGCCGCCGACCAGGAGGTACTGGCCATCACCGTCACCGACAGCGGCGTGGGCCTCCGGCCCGGTGAGGCCGGCCTGGTGTTCAACCGGTTCTGGCGCGCCGACCCGTCACGCCAGCGGCAGACCGGCGGAACCGGGCTGGGCCTGGCGATCTCGCTCGAGGACGCCCGGCTGCACGGCGGGTGGCTGCAGGCGTCCGGATCGCCGGGCCTGGGTGCGCGGTTCCGGCTGACCCTGCCGCGCCGCCGCGGGGGGCTGATCACCGGATCACCGCTGCCGCTGCGCACCGGGGCGGACGGCGCCGAGACCGGTCTGCTGCCCCGGCCCGACGCGGCCGGTTCGGTCGCTGTGATCGAGGCGGGGTGGATCGAGGACGGCGACAGCGGCCTGGACCCGACGACCGTTCCCTCGGTGGGCGTCGGCGGCCATCTGGGCGCCGACCTGTTGGGCGAATCGGCCGACGTCCCCGGCCCGGAATCCTCGACCGCGGCCGGATCCGGATCGGCAACCTCAGCGGTGTCCACCGTCGGCGGCACACCATGAGGCGCCCCGGATCGGCCGCCTCGGCGGTGCCCGGTGTCCACCGTCGGCGGCACGCCAAGCGCCACACCCCGAAGCCGCGCGGTCGAACGGCCGGGTTGGTCGCGGTGATCATGGTGACGGCCGCGTCTACCCTGTTGGCCGGATGCAGCGGGATCCCCAGCACCAGTGCCGCCGTCGACGTCACACAGATCGGGGACAGGATCGACCAGGTCGCGCCGGAGGCACCCCGGCCGGGTCAGCAACCGGATCAGATTGTCCGCGGCTTCATCGCGGCGACGGCACGCACCGATCTTGACACGGCCGCCGGATCCGGCTTCGCGGCGGCGCGGCAGTACTTGACTCCCGACGCGGCGGATGCCTGGCAGGGCCCTGCTCTGCCGGTGGTCGTACTCGGCGAGGGGTATCGAACGGAGGTCGATCCAAGCGAGAAGAAGGCGGTGAAGGTGAGTGGCACGACCTACGGAACCTTGGATGCCGACCGGGCGTTTCACGCCGTCGCCGCCGCGCCGTACACCCGGGTCCTGCACCTGGCGCAGGTGGACGGGCAGTGGCGGATCAGCGATCCGCCTCCTGAGCTGTTGCTGACCTCGGGGGACTTCTCGACGGCCTTCCGGCAACGGGTGCTGTACTTCCTGGACGAATCGGGCACGGTGGTCGTCCCGGACGTGCGTCATCTGGTGATCGGACAGACGCCGGCCAACCGCGCCAACCGGTTGCTGTCCATGCTCATCGACGGGCCGAGCAGCGCGCTGCGAGGCGCCGTGCGGTCACAGTTCACCGCGACGTCGGCGCTGCGGTCGAATCCGACGGTGGATCCGGACGGTGTGCTGCGGATCGACCTCACCGGCGTGGACGTCGCGACCGCGGAGGCGCGCAGGGCGCTGGCCGCACAGATCGTCTGGACCCTGTCCCCGACCTCGCCGCGGATCGGGGTGAGCGTCGACGGGCAACCGCTCGACCCCGAACAGGACGTCTACACCATCAACACCGTGTCATCGTTCGATCCGGACCGGGTGGCCGGCACCGGCCAGGTCGCCTCGGACCCCCACTACGTCGACGCCAAGGGGGCGATCGTCGGCCTGACCGATCTGCGACCGGTGCCGGGTGAGCTTGGCACCGGCAAACCCGCGGTGAGCAGCGCCGCGATGTCGTCGGCGACCGGCTGGCTGGCCGCGGTCGCCGCCGAGAGCGGCGGTGGCCAGGTGCTGTTGCTGTCCCGCCCGACGGCGTCCGGGGCCGTGGCGCCGGTGCTGAAAGCCGGCACCCTGACCACACCGAGCTTCACCCGGGCGGGCGAGGAGGCGTGGGTGGTGCAGAACGGAAGCTCGATCAAACCCGAGGTGTACCGCGTGTCGACGGCCGGCGAGGCCAGTCGGGACCACGTCGGGTCATCGTCGTTGGTCGGCCGAGGCCCGGTGACGGCGTTGGCGCTCTCCCCGGACGGCGTTCACGTCGCCATCGTGGCGGACCAGAAGCTGTATATGGGCGTCGTCGCCCCGGCACCGGTCGACGATGCGGACGCCGCCGTGCCGGCGACCGCGGCGCCGTCGGCCACCGCACGGCCGACCGATTCCGGGGCCGAGCCGGCGTCCGGCCGGAGTCCGCTGATCATCACCAAGCTCAGCCTGCTGCGGCCGGATCTGATCCGGGTGGGCGCGGTGACGTTCGCCAGTTCCCGGGAGCTGATGGTGGCCGCGGCGACTTCGGCGACGAGCTACCGGACGGTGACCGCGGTGTCCATCGACGGATTCGACTCCAGAAACCTCACCGATCGTGGCATCTTCGGCGACGTCGAGGCGATCGCGGTGGCACCTGGTGAACCGATGTTGATCACCTTCGGCGGCCGGGTGTGGCAGCTGGAGGGCACCCAGGCCGACGGGCAGTGGCAGTCACCGCTGGTAGACGAGCCCTTCCTGAACGGCTCGTCACCGTTCTATCCCCGATGAACTGCCGCCGGGAACCACCCCGATGAACTGCGCCCGATGAACCACCCCGATGTCCGGTGGCGGCTGGTCGGCGGCCCGTCACTCCTGCGAAGGCGAGGTGAGCGAGTCGATGATCTCGGCTGAACTGGCCCGTGCGCTCGAGGTCGCCGGGCTGGCCTGGCACCCGGCCCGGGGTGACCGGTTCATCCTGACCACCGCGGCCTTCGACAGCAGCGAGGTGTTCACGGTCAGCGACATGGTCGTCGAGGCGCACGAGTTCCCGACCGGGACCGTCCTGGGCTTCAACGGCACGACCGAATGGGCGCTGGACTCGGCGCAGGCCAGCGACGCGCTGTGGCTGCCGCGGGAGGATCAGTTGCGCGAACTGCTCGGCGCGGCATTCCGCCGGCTCGAGCGGGCCGGCGGCGCCTACCTGGTTATCGCCGCGCTGCCCGGTGACGCCGGCGATGGCGCCTCCATGTTCGAAGGGCCCGAACCGGCGGAGGCCTACGGCACGGCGCTGCTGGCAATGATCAGGCGCGCCACCGACTGACCGGAATCCCCAACGGCCGGCCGGCCGCGGGCCGGCGACGACCGGCCGCCCGGTTGTCCACAATCCCCGGGCGGGCTTGACCCGGGCCGCGGCGTCTGATCACCGTGCTGGGGTGAGATCCGACCGGCGGCCGCTGCGCCGGGCCCTCGTGGGTGGCGTGCACGCAGCCATGGATCTGGTGCTCCCGCTGCCCTGTCCTGGCTGCGGTGGGCCCGGTCCCTGGTGCGACGGATGCGACGGCACCCTCCGCGGGCGGCCGCGCCGGGTCCGGCTGCCGGAGGCGGTGCGGGCCCGGGCGAGCGCCGCCGCTCTTCCCCCGATGTGGGCGTTGAGCCGGTACGCCGACCCCGTTCGGTCGGCCATCCTGGCCGGCAAGGAGCGCGGACGCCGTGACCTGCCGTCCTTGCTCGGTGCCGCCCTGGGTCGGGGATTGCTGCGGCTGCAGCGCCTCGACGTGCTGCCGGAACCGTTCTGGCTGGTCCCCGCACCGAGCCGGCGGGCGGCCGCGCGAATCCGGGGTGGTGATCCGGTGACCGGGATGGCCTCCTCGGCCGCCCGCCTCGTTGCCGCGGCCGGCTCGCCCGCCGGGGTGGCGCCGTGCCTGGTGACGGCGGGCTCGGCCCGGGATTCGGTCGGGTTGGACGCGGCGCAGCGGACGGCCAACCTCACCGATCGGGTGCGATGGCGGCCGGCCGGAGCGCCGCCGGATGGTGTCCGGGTGATCCTGATCGACGATGTGCTCACCACCGGCGCGACCACGGTGGCCGCCTGCCTGGCGTTGCGCCGGGCGGGAGTGCGGGTCGGCGGGGTCCTGGTGCTCGCCGCCGTCCCGCCGTGGGTAGCGGCTCGCTGACCGGCACACACCCGCGAGTCCGGGTTACTCCCGGCCGGCTCGCTCCTGGATGCGCAGCGCCTTCGGGAAGAGCCGGCGCTGGGTCAGCCAGCCGCCCGCCGACAGGGCCACCCACAGCAGCGTGCTGGTGACCTGTTCCACACCGGCCTGCGGATCCCGCAGGAACCCCAGGTCCTGCGGCCAGATCAGTCCCAGCGAGCTGAGCACCAGGCCGGCCCCGCCGATGGCGGTCGCCCACAGCAGAACGCGTTTGCGGTACCGGTCGGCCAGGAACCCGAACACGATCGCCACCGCGACCACGACCACCGCCGCGAGCACGATGCTCGCCTCACCCGGCGTCAGGATCGAGTACAGCCGGGCGCCGATGAGCGCGCCGGTGATCATCCCGACGAAGAACGACGCGAACTTGAAGACCAGGGTGACCAGCACCCAGCCGATCACCGCGGAGCCGAGCGCGACCAGCAGCGACGTCCATGCATCGGCGTGGAACAGGTCGGCCAGCAGCCATCCCAACCCGAATCCGGAGGCCAGCACCGCCAGATGGATCGACCCGACACCCAGGAAGCACAGCACGAGGCCGACCAGCAGAATCACCCAGCCGGACATCGGTTTCCCTTCGGTGCATGTCGTATCGAACTCAACGTACGGCAGAGGGCAGGTCCGGCGGGGTGACACTCCGGGCGTTCAGGGCGGCCGGGTCGCTCCCGCCTTCAGAGCGCCACTAACGGGTGACGCCCGATCGCCACTCCGGGGCCCGTCCTTGCACCGACGGGGGTGCGAGGTAGGTTCGTGGTATCCCGGGGGCGCCCGGACGACGAGCCTGCGAATGAGGAGCACCCGGGACCAGCAGCATCGCGCGTGCCGGTTCGGGGCCGTTGGGGCCCGCCGGCCAGATGAGGAGGACCACGTGGACATCGTCGTCAAGGGCCGGAATGTGGAAGTGCCCGAGCACTTCCGGGTCCACGTCGCCGAGAAGCTGACCAGGAGCGAGCGCTACGACCCGAAGATCATCAGGGTGGATGTCGAGCTCTCGCACGAGACCAACCGTCGGCAGTCCAAGACCTGCCAGCGCGTCCAGATCACCCTGGCCAGCCGCGGTCCCGCGGTGCGCGCCGAGGCGAGCGCGGAGAGCTTTTACGCCGCGCTGGATTCCGCTGTGACGAAGTTGGAGGCCCGGCTCCGCCGGGCGGCGGATCGCCGGCACCACCGCCAGCACGACCGGACCCCGATCGCCGCCGTGGCCAGCACCCCCGACGAACTGCTGGACGGCGCGCAGAACGGGAGCGCCCCAACGGCGGGAACAGCCGTTGTCGCCGGCGACGGCTCGGATCAGGCTCCCCCTGATGGCAGCGACGGTATGGACGGCGCGGCGCCGGACGGCGGGCCCGGACGCATCGTGCGGGTGAAGGACCACCCGGCCGATCCCATCACCGTGGACCAGGCCCTGTTCCAGATGGAGTTGGTCGGGCACGACTTCTACCTGTTCAACGACGCCGACACCCATCTGGCATCGGTCGTCTACCGCCGCAGGGGATTCGACTACGGGCTGCTGCGTCTGGGATAGTCGCTCGGCCGTCCGGCCGGCCGGTCGGTACACCGGCCGGCCGGTCGCCAGGCCGCCGCCCGGCAGGATGGGCCAACCCCCATCGGCCAACTTGCCGCGTGCGCCTACCATGGGTCACGGCTGGGTTCGGCACACGGAACCTGCGTCATGGCGGACATGCAGGGGGAGCATGCTCGGGTGTGTCCGTCACCGGCTTCGCCGCCTTCGCGGTGGGGCATGTCCTCGCCGCGGCCGGTGGCGAGGCCCGATCGACCGAGGGTGAGTTCGTGGTTCTTGGCAGACTGCTCCGGATCGGCGAGGCGAAGACGCTCAAGCGTCTGCGCGTCATCGCCGATCACATCAATGCGATCGAGAGCGACTACGTCGACCTGTCCGACGACGAACTCCGCGGGCAGACGGAGACGTTCAAGCAGCGGCTGGTCAGCGGCGAGACGACCGATGACATCCTGGTCGAGGCGTTCGCGGTGGTCCGTGAGGCCGCCAAGCGCACGCTCGGACAGCGGCACTTCGACGTGCAGCTGATGGGCGGCGCCGCCCTGCACCTCGGCGACATCGCCGAGATGAAAACCGGTGAGGGCAAGACGCTGGTCTCGACCCTGCCCGCCTACCTCAACGCCCTGGTCGGTGACGGCGTGCACATCGTCACCGTCAACGACTATCTGGCCCAGCGGGACAGCGAGTGGATGGGCCGGGTGCACCGATTCCTGGGTCTGGATGTCGGCGTGATCCTCTCGCAGCAGACCCCGGAGGTCCGGCGCGCCGCCTACCAGGCGGACATCACCTACGGCACCAACAACGAGTTCGGCTTCGACTACCTGCGCGACAACATGGCCTGGTCCAACGGCGACCTGGTGCAACGCGGACATCATTTCGCGATCGTCGACGAGGTCGACTCCATCCTGATCGACGAGGCGCGCACCCCGCTGATCATCTCCGGTCCCGCCGACCAGTCGTCGAAGTGGTACTCGGAATTCGCCCGGCTGGTGCCGCGGCTGCACAAGGACGCCGACTACGAGGTTGACGAGTCCAAGCGCACCGTCGGGGTCTCCGAGGAGGGCGTCACCAAGGTCGAGCAGGCGCTGGGCATCGAGAACCTGTACGAGTCCGTCAACACCCCGCTGGTCGGATTCCTGAACAACGCGCTGAAGGCCAAGGAGCTCTACAAGAAGGACCGCGACTACATCGTGGTCTCCGGCGAGGTGCTGATCGTCGACGAGTTCACCGGCCGGGTGCTGCACGGCCGGCGCTACAACGAGGGCATGCACCAGGCCATCGAGGCCAAGGAGGGGGTGGAGATCAAGGCGGAGAACCAGACCTTGGCCACCATCACCCTGCAGAACTACTTCCGGTTGTACGAGAAGCTGTCCGGGATGACGGGGACCGCCCAGACCGAGGCGGCCGAGCTGCATCAGACCTACGGCCTCGGCGTGGTGCCGATCCCGTCGAACAAGCCGGTGGTGCGGCTGGACGAGGCCGACCTCATCTACAAGACCGAGGATGCCAAGTTCGGCGCCGTCGTCGAGGATCTGGCCGAGCGGCACGAGAAGGGCCAGCCGGTGCTGGTCGGCACCGCGTCGGTGGAAAAGTCGGAACTGCTGTCCAAATTGCTGCTGCGGGCCGGCGTGCCGCACGAGGTCCTCAACGCGAAGAACCACGCCAGGGAGGCCGCCATCATCGCGCAGGCCGGCCGGGCCGGGGCGGTCACGGTGGCCACCAACATGGCCGGCCGCGGCACCGACATCATCCTGGGTGGCAACGTCGACTACAGCGCCGACTTCGAGCTGCGCGCAAAGGGTCTGAGCCCGACCGAGACGCCGGAGGACTACGAGGCGGCGTGGCCGAAGGCGGTGCAGGAGTCCAAGAAGCGGAGCGAGTCCGAGGCCGAGAGGGTCCGCACCGCCGGCGGCCTGTACGTGCTGGGCACCGAACGTCACGAGTCCCGCCGGATCGACAACCAGCTGCGTGGACGCTCCGGGCGGCAGGGCGACCCTGGGGAGTCCCGGTTCTACCTCTCGCTGGGCGACGACCTGATGCGCCGGGTCGGCGGTGGCACCGTCGAAATGCTGATGACCCGGCTGCGAATGCCCGACGACGTGCCGATCGAGCACAACTTCGTCTCCAAGGCGATCAAGAGCGCGCAGACCCAGGTCGAGCAGCAGAACTTCGAGATCCGCAAGAACGTGCTCAAGTACGACGAGGTGATGAACAAGCAGCGGACCGTCATCTACGACGAGCGGCGGCGGGTGCTGGACGGCGAGGACCTGCACGTCCAGGTGCAGAACATGATCACCGATGTGATCACCGCCTACGTGGACGGGGCGACCGCCCAGGGCTACGCCGAGGACTGGGACAAAGACACCCTGTGGACGGCGTTGCGCACCCTGTACCCGATCTCGACGACGCCGGAGTCGATCGCCGCCGAGCACGGCGAGCTCACCCGCGCTGCGCTCAAGGAGGGGGTGCTCGCCGATGCGCGTGCGGCGTGGGCCGCCCGGGAGGAGGCGCTGACCCCGGCGATCACCCGTGAGCTGGAGCGGCGCGTCGTGCTGTCGGTGCTTGACCGGAAATGGCGTGAGCACCTCTACGAGATGGACTACCTGAAGGAGGGCATCGGGCTGCGGGCGATGGCACAGCGCGATCCGCTGGTCGAGTACCAGCGTGAGGGCTTCGACATGTTCGCGGCGATGCTCGACTCACTCAAGGAGGAGTCGGTCGGGTTCCTGTACAACCTGCAGGTGCAGGTGGTTCCGGCCGATCAACCCGGTGAGCCAGGCGCCCAGCCGGGCGCGGCCCCGCCGGCCGCGGCGGCAGCCCCTGTCGGATCGGGCAACGGCGGCTCGTCCATCGGATCGCCGCCCGCTGCCGAGCCTGCCCAACCTGCCCCGGTCCGCCGGCGGGTCCGTCAGGTCGAGGCGCTGCCGACCCAGGAGGCAACACCGGCCGCGGCGGTGACCGGGGCGGAGGCGGCGCCGGCCGCGTTGCGGGCGAAGGGTCTGGCCGCAAAGGGCGGCTCGTCCGCGCTGACCTACAGCGGCCCCCGTGAGGACGGCGGGACCGAGACCCGCCGTAGCCGGGGCGACGGCGCGGCGGCATCGCGGTCCGGCGGCAACCAGGGCGCGACGACAGTCACCGGTTCGAAGGAACCGGCCCGCAACGCTCCCTGTCCCTGCGGGTCCGGGAAGAAGTACAAGCTCTGCCACGGGCGGCCGGGCGCGGTCTGATCCGGGCGCAGTCACAACGGTGGTGACCGTTGCCGGTCTGGACCGTCCCCCCTGAACCGTCGCCGATGCCAGCGGTCTGAACGCTGCCGACCGTCGTTGGTCAGGACCGTCCCGTCTGCACCGTCGCCGACGTCCGGCGCCGGGCGCGGTCCGAACGTCACCGTGCCGACGTCCGGAGCGTTGGCCCAGTCGACCCGGTCGCCTGAGTCTCGTCCGGACTGTCGCGGTCGAACGGTTGCCGAATCACGCGTGCAGGGTGTGGTCGGCATACCGCCGACTTCCGTCCGGCCGGGCGCGCTGGTCCGGCACCCAGTGACTTTCGTCCGGCCGGGCGCGGGTCCAGCACCCGGCCGACTGCCGCGCGTTCCGGGCGCCCGATCGTCGTTGGTGCGCGATGATCAGCTCGCTGGCCTCCGCGGGGCCACCAGTCCTGTCGAGGAGGTCGCGATGAGCCGGCCGGTTGAGCGGGCCAGGGACGTCGTCGAACTGCGTGTGCACGGCGTGTCCGGCACCCCGCCGGAGGATCTGCTGGACCGGCAGCTGGTTCGTCAGGTCGCAGGGGACAAGATCGCGGGCTTCTACCGGCCACGGCTACGGGAGGAATGGCGGGATCGGCCATCGAACGACCCCGCGAGCGACGATGAGCCGTACTCGACGGTTGCCGAGGTGAATGCCCCACCAACCCTGGAGGGGTACTCATGGGGCGGACTCACCTCCGGCTCGCCGTCCCGGGCGTTGTGGTTGGTCCTGCTGCCGTTCTCGCTGGCCAACCTCGCACCGCGGCTGCGCCCGGTGCCCGGCACGGGACCGGAGTCCTGGCGGGCTGCGGCGTTGGCAGTGTGGTTCCTGAGCCGGGTCATGGCGGTCGGCCTGACGGTGACCCTGACCCTGGGCGCGGCGGGCGTGGGTGAGGCCATCCTCGCGTGGCAGTGTGACACCGGGTGTTCGAATCTGAGCTGGCCGTTGTCGGTGATGTTCCACGGACAACCCATCCTGACGCGAATGGCCTGGGGCGCGGCACTGCCGTTGCTGGTCCTGGCGGCGCTCGGCCTGCTGAGCTGGCGCAAGTCGGTGCAATACGACCTGGTGCGGCCGGCCGGGATGGACGCCGCCGACGCGGACCGGGTGCCGGAACGCGGAACGACCGCCGAGCCGCGGCTTGGTCATCCCGCCTTCTGGTACGGCAGGTATCCGATCAGCCGTCTTCGACACCTGCACCTGCAGGCCGGCGTAACGGCCGTCGGGTTCACCGTGGTGCTGGCCGCGCCGCCGTCGGGAGTGCGCACCGCCGGCATGGCCGTGGCCGCCCTGGTGCTGCTGCTGGTGTTTGCGGCTTTCGGGTGGCCCCGGCTGCTGGAGCGGGACGATCCGCCCGGCGTGCCGGACGATCCGCCCCTGTCAGTTCGGTTGCGTCAGACCGGATGGATCCTGGGGGTGTGGATCCCGGCCCCGGCCGTGCTCGTCCTCGGCTTCGTTGGCGTCGCGGGCCGGCCCGACGGCACCTCCGGCGACATGCCCGGGTATGACGGCCTGATCACCGCGTGGTTCACCGGTCAGTCGGGACTGACCGCGGTGATGCTGGTGCTCGTCGCGGTGATGGCCATCGCGGAGCGCGACCGTATCCCCCGCCGGTCGATGTGGTCGATGGGTACTGGGGTGCTGACCGTTCTCGCACTGTATCTGGGCGCCGCGTTGACCTCGGGATTTGTTCTGCTGTCGGCGGCCTGGATCGATTCGTCGGGGTTCTGGGTCGGTCTGGGTGACATCGAGGACCTGCTCGGACCGGATTCCGGGCTGGAGGTCCCGCAGTCGCTGCGGATGGCCGGTCTGGCCACCTTCCTGGTGGCGGTGATCGTGACCGTGGTGCTCGTGCTGACGGCGATCTGGGCGATCATCATGTGGATTCGCGGCGGCGCCGGTGTCGACCAGGACCACGCCCGGCAGGATGCCGAGCGGGCCGAACGGGAGGCACCGTCCGGGTTCCGCGAGCTGGCGCCGGCCCGGGTGGCCACCCGCCGCAAGGAAATCGCCCGGTCGATCTGGCTGGCCCGCCGGGTCGACTTCCTCCCGGGCTACCTGGCGGTGTTGGTGCTCGGCATCGGTGTGCCGGGAACCGCGCTGACCCTGGCGTATGGGATCGGGGGCGGGCTGCGCACCGTCGAGCTGTGGCGGCCCGGGTGGTTCCCCGATGTCGAATACGCGGCTCTGGGAGTCTGGCTGATCGGGGTGCTGACGGTGTCGCTGATCGTCGTCGGCGCCTTCGCCTTTCGGGTGTCAAGAACGCGCAAGGCGGTCGGCATCATCTGGGACCTGGCCGCGTTCTGGCCCCGGGACGTACACCCGCTGGCACCGCCCTGCTATGCCGAGCGGGCCGTTCCGGAATTGGGCCTCCGGCTGCGGGCCCACGCGGAGGCCGCCGGAACGGACCCGGCGGCGGTCGGCGCAGGGGACTCCGCTACCGCCCCGAATGGAACCTCCGCGTCGGCTCGGCCCGGCAGGCAGTCCCGCAGCCCGAGCCTGTGCGGTCTGGTCGTGCTGGCCGGTCACAGCCAGGGCACGGTGATCTCGATGGCCGTGTTGTTGGGGCCAGGTCGTCCGGCGGCTGACCGCACCGCATTCCTGACCTTCGGGACGGTGCTGCGGCGGCTCTATGGGCGCTTCTTCCCGCTGTACTTCTCCCGGGACGCCTTTGCCTGCCTGAGCAGCTCGCTCGGTGGAGGTCCCGCGTCGGGATCGGCTGCCCAGGCGTGGCCGGTTCCCGGTGACCCGGCCGGCGCTGACCGCGCGGGTCTGGTTCCGGCGTCAACGCGGTGGCGAAACCTGTGGCGCCGCACCGATTATCTCGGGGGACGGCTCGGCGATCCGTTGGCCGAGTGGCCGCGGCCCGGCGCGGGCGGCCCGGAGCGTGCGGGTTCCGCGGACAATGCGGGTGCAGCCGGGACGCGGCCCGGCGCTGAAAGTCGGGCTGGTGCGGGTAGGGCTGTCAGCTGGGCCGGTGCGGGCCCGGAGAGCCCAGGTGACACCGTGCCGATCGACCATCTGCTGGTCGATCCGCAATTCTTGGCCGTGCCGGGCGACAGGTCCCTGCCCGCTCCCGGCCGGCACTCCAACTTCCCGCGGGATCCGGAGTTTCAGGTCCAACTGCGACTCTTGGTAGAGGCGTCGTTGGCCGACACCCACCGCTGCGACGACGGCCGGAGGTTCCCCTTCCCGTGGGCGCCGGCCCTGTCCGAGGACCACGTTGCCGATCTGGTCAATCCGCGCCACACCATGTAACGCCAGACGATATAACGCCACACCATGTCAATGAAGCCTGGAGCCGCCCGCAAACACGTCGCCCTGATCGGCTGCCGCGGCAGCAGGTAACAATTCGGCCAGTCGTTGGGCGGTGTCAGCACATGATCGCCCACTGCGCCGCGCCGGCTTTCGGCGTGCCGCGCCGACGAACTCGGTCGGCGCGTCCGAGCCCGCTGCCCTGTTGGCGGATCCATCGGACCTGCGGGCACAAACCATCGCCTGCGCCGATCCGTGCGACCACCGTTCTCGCAGATGCCGTGCCTGCGCCGACCGGTTCGTCCACCCAAGCTGGTACGGGCTGGGTCTACCCGCCGGCCCAGCCGTCCACCCAAGCTGGTAGAGGCGGCATCTACCCGCCGGGCCGTGCCTGCATGCCACCGGCAATCTGGCGCAATGAGTACATGCACCTTCGGCGCCGGCGCGAACAGCCGCCGAGACGCACCGGGTTGGGGCCAGATCGGTGGAGCTGGTCCTGCACTCGCTCGCCGGTCGATGGGACCTGACTGACCCGCGGGCGACTCACCGGCGCGCATGCCGAGACGCCTCCTCGTTGAGGCCGGCCCGTACAGTGGTCGAACCGGGGCAGGGGGCAACGCGGCGGTCGGTGGCGAGTGAGCTTCGCCCAGGCCGCGTGGCGCCCCAGCATCGGACAGGATGATTGTGACGCCTCGCCCGGCCGGGCCGGCGTATCAGCATTGATCCAGGAGGTCGTGCATGGCCGTCGGACCCGTCGAACTCATCGTCGTGTCGTTCCCGAGCGAGCGTGCCGATGTCGGGGTGGTCGCCGCCGTCGAGGAGGTGGTCGCCAGCGGCCATGTCACCGTCCTCGATCTGGTGTTCCTGTCCAAGTCGCTCGACGGCGATCTGCGGGTGGTCGATGTCTCCGAGGGCCTGGACGAGCACGGCCTGGCGGTTCTCCAAGTGCAGGGTCAGGCCCTGATCAGCGACGACGATCTCGACTTGGCCAAGGACGGGCTCGACCCTGGCACCTCGGCCGTCGTGATCGTCTACGAGAACAGCTGGGCGCGGCGGGTGTCGGGAGCGGTTGCGAACGCCGGCGGCGAGCTCACCCTGCACGTGCGGATCCCACGGGACGTCGTCGAGGCCGCCCTCGAGAACGCCTCGGCCGACTGACTCCGATCCTGACGTTCGCGGCCTGCCGCGAGAGAGTCCGCGCCAGCCGGCTGACTCAATCCCGATCATCGTCTCCGCGTTGCGGGGGCGCGCCCCGCTCACCGTGGCGGGAACCGTCAGCACTACGGAAGGAAAGCAATGCTTCGACGAAGAGGCCGTCCCGGTCTGCTGGGAACGGTTGCCCGCACGGCGGTCATTGCCGGTACGGCCACGGCCACGGCTAATGCGGTCGGCCGCCACGGCGATCAGAAGGCCGCCGAAAAGCAGGCGAACGCCGACCAGCAGGCCGCCCAACAGCAAGCCGCCGCGGCCCCGCCCCCGCCCCCGGCTCCAGCGCCGCCCGCCGCCGACGACGACCTGGTCGGTCAGATAGGTCAGCTGGGCAAGCTCCGCGACGCCGGAGTGCTATCCGACTCCGAGTTCGCCGCGGCGAAGGCCAAGCTCCTCGGGATCTGATCCCGAGCGATGACAGCTGACCGGGCCCGAACCGGATCACCCGACCTCCAGGGCAGTGATCCGCCACCGTCCGTCCACTCCCTGAATGCGAAACGCCAAGGCGCGCACCCGTTCCGCCCGCCGGAAGGCTGCGCTGACCTCAGCAACGCCGTCGGCGGGTTCGCAGACCTTGACACTGATCAGGTGCGGTAGCGCGGACGACCGGGCGGACGGCCGCTCGGCGAGTCCGGCAAATACCTCGGGTGCGCAGTGCACCCGCAACTGGCCGAGCGGTCGGCGCCCGGCCAGTACCTCGACGAGCGCTCGGGCCAACACCGATGCACTGCGCCGAGCCGGCGGCAGGTCGGCGGTGGTGGTCCGTCGTACGCCGACGTCCGCCTCCTGCGACCACGGCGGCACGTTGGAGGCCTGAACCAGGGTCGCGGAACCCGGAACCGGGTTGCCGCCTATCACGGCGTTCGCGGTGATAGCCGCGGCCGGACTCCATCCGGGAGGCTGTTGATGACCACCGGCCGGGCGGGGATCCGGCTGCTGACGGTCGACCGTAGGTCGGAAGCGGTCCTGCCCACGAGCCGACCGAATCGGGGCCGGAACCGGATCGGGCGCCGCCCGGATCCGGCTGACCGCGACGAGCTCGTCGTCGAACGGCGGCTCGCAATCCGGTACCGGCGTCAGGTACGGCTGGCCGGCTCGCGGACCGTCGTCCGGCGGTGCGTCCGGTGTCGACACCAGCGCCACAGCGGCGGGCATGGTCATCGCCTCATCTCAGGGTTGGGAAAGCGCAACTGCTGCCCCGGCATGATCAGGTCGGGGTCGGCGCCAATCACTTCGGCATTGGTCGAATACCAAGTGCGCCAGGCGGTATCGATGTCGGGAGCGCTGGGTGGCGAAGGCAGGTGGGCGGCGGCGATCGACCACAAGCTGTCACCGGGCTGCACGATGACCGCATCGACAGCCTCCGCGGGAAGCCCGGGAGTCGGTGCAGTGTGGGTCGCAGCCGCAGGCGCCGGCGCTCGAGTCGGGGTCGAGGTTGGGGTCTGCGATGTGGACGGGGACCGCGCCGGCGCCGTTGTCACGGTCGGTGCCGTTGTCACGGTCGGCGCCGTTGCCGCGCCCGGTGCCGTTGCCAAGCCCGGCGCCGTGCCGGTCGGCGGCGGTGCGAACACCTTTGTGGAAGGTATCGACGTCGCGGTGGTCGCGGTGGTCGTTGGGGTTTCGGTCGGTGTCACGGACGCCGAGGGTGGCGGGGCCTTCCCAACGGTCGTCTTTCCGCGGGAATGACTCGGGGCCATCGCGCTGCTCGGCTGGGGAGCCCGGGTGTCTCCGCGGACGCCCGTCGTCGCGGTGCTGAGCGGCGGAGTCTGGGTGTCTGCAGTGGTGCCCGCCGGTCCGCTCCCGTCCAG
>Ga0302299_10000657_pt1 | contig 19501 bp, 23 predicted proteins | sample III_Fen_N3_4_FD_198795 | JGI IMG/M metagenome (GOLD analysis project Ga0302299, IMG submission 198795) | Peat permafrost microbial communities from Stordalen Mire near Abisko, Sweden - III_Fen_N3_4 | ecosystem: Environmental > Terrestrial > Soil > Wetlands > Permafrost | place: Sweden: Abisko... | reverse complement strand
GGCCGTGCTCGAGCTCCCACCCGACCGGCTGAGGAACGCGATCGCCCCTCCGACGATCACGAGGGTGACGACACCGGTGATGATCCAGGCCTTGGCCGAGGACTTCTTCGGAGCGGCCGGTTGCTCGGCCTGGTCCGGGCCGGACGGGCCGGGAGGGCCGGGAGGCATCGGCGGGGCCGCGCCCGGCTGCACCGGGTAGGGAGGGGGTGTTGCGGGGATCTGCTCGTCGGTCATGCTGATGGCTCCTGTGGTGCGCTGGTCGTGGGATGCGTCATCCGCCGGGGCGGATGCCGCCGAAGCCGCCACCGCCTGCGCCGGCCCCTGGGAAGGAGGCGGCACCGGTGCGGCTGGTCGTGGTCGTCTGGCCGTTGGTCGACGCGGTGGCCGATCCCGGCAGGGGTTGGGAGAGGTCGGCGATCACGACGACCTGGCCCGCGGTGAGGCCGTCGGTGACCTGGGTCCACTGCGACCCGACCACGCCGGTCTTGACCGTCACCGTCGAGGTCGTCCCGCCGTCGAGGACGGTGACGGTGCGGGCCGCGCCGTTCACCTGCACCGCGGAGGTGGGCACCGCCAGCACCGACGTGGCGCCGGCGGTCGTGATGGCGACCGTCGCGGTCGACCCGTTGAACAGGTTCGTGCCGGCGTCGTCGAGGCCGATGGTGACGGTGTAGGTCGTGCTGCGGGTCGAGGACGTGGGCACGAGCCCGATGGCGACGACCTGCCCCGGCAGCGGGTTGGTGCCGCCGTCGGGCAGCACGGTGGCCCGTTGGCCCACCTTGACGTCGGAGATCTGGTCGACGCTCACAGGGGTCGTGACCTCCATCCCGCCCTGCCCGACGATGATCACGTTGGCGGTGGTCGAGCCGGCGGAGACGGAAGCACCGACGGTGAGGTTGACCGCGGCGACGACCCCGGAGATGGGGCTCACGATGGTCGCGGCGGCCAGGTTCTGCTGGGCCACCGCGACCGCGGCGGCCGCGGAGTCGACGGCGGCCTGGTCGGCGATCAGGTCGGCGGCCGAGGTGCCGGATCCGCCGGTCGTGGTCCGGGCCGCGGCGGAGGAGGTGGCGCCCGAGCTCCCGGTCGTGCCCCGTGAGGCGCTGCCGCCACCCGACGACGCCTGCGTGGAGATGGCGGTCGTGAGGTCGGCCACGGCCTTGCTCAGGGCCTTCTGGTCGGCCGCCACCTGGGCCTGGGCCGTGGCCACCGCCTCCTGGGCGGTGAGGCAGGGGTCGGCTCCGCCGCTGCCCCCGCCGCCACCCGGGGTGGTGGTCGAGGTGGTCGACGTCGACGTGGTCGAGGTGGTCGTCGGCGTCGGGCCGGCACCCGCGCACACCTGCTGGGCCGAGGCGAGGGCCTGGTCGGCGGCTGTCAGGGAGTGGTCGACGGCGCGCTGGGCCGCCACCACCGCCTTCTGGGCGTCGGCGACGGCCGTGCCGGAGGTCGTGCCGCCGGCACCACCCGTGCCGCCCGCGCCCCCGGAGGCGCTCGTGCCCGCGGAGCCGCTCGAGGAGCCCGATGCGGAGCCGGCGAGGGCCTTCGACAATGTGAGCTCGGCAGAGGCGAGGGCGGCCTGCTTCTGGTTCAGCGCCGCGGTCAGGCTCTGGGGATCGAGGGTGGCGAGCTGCTGGCCGGTCCCGACCGACTGGCCGACGGCGACGTCGACGGTGGCGACGGTCCCGCCCACCGGGAAGGTCACGGTGGCCTGGGAGATCGGCTCGATCGAGCCGACGCCGGTCAGCACCGACTGGACGTCCTGGGTGGAGACCGTCGCCGTTCGGTAGCCGGTCGTGGTGGACCCGGACGCCCGGGCCACCCCGACCCCGGCGACCAGGGCGACGACGATGGCGACGCCGGCAGCGGTGAAGGTCCTCCGCCGCCAGTTCGGGCCGGTGCCGTCGGTGATGCTGTCGGGGAACTCCACCGGGGCGGAGGGCGGGATGGAGGGCGGGACGGACGGCGTGGTCGGGGGGGTGGTCACGGTCATTCGCTCCTGAGGGCGTCGATGGGCGCGAGCCGTGCGGCGCGGGACGCGGGGTAGACGCCGAAGCCGACGCCGATGACGACAGCCATGGCGACCGCGGCGAGGGCGGCGGGCACCGAGATGAGGACCTGGGCGTTGGTGACGTGGGGGATGACGACGGCGCCGAGGATGCCGAGGCCGACCCCGAGGACTCCGCCGGCGAGCCCGAGGACGGAGGCCTCGACCAGGAACTGGCGGCGGATGAAGCGGGGACGGGCGCCGAGGGCCTTGCGCAGGCCGATCTCGCCGATGCGCTCGGCGACCGACACCAGCATGATGTTCATGACGCCGATGCCGCCGACGAGCAGGGAGATCACGGCGATGCCGCCGAGCATGAGGGCGAGGGTGTTGTCCACCTTGTTCGCCGCGCTGAGCAGCGACTGCTGGGTGGCGATCGAGAAGTCGGCGGAGCTCGGCGTGGTGATGCCGTGGAGGTTCAGCAGGAGGGCGTCACTCTCCTGGTAGGCCGCCGCGAGCGTGGCCGACGACGTGGCCTTCACGTAGATGGAGCTGACGGTGTTGCGGTTGGTGCCGCCGATGAGGCGCTGCGCGTAGGTCGAGGCCGGCACGATGGCGAGGTCGTTGTTCGTCGTCGCCTCGGAGGAGCTGAGCGGGGCCAGCACGCCGACGACCTGGAGCTGGATGCCGTTGTAGGTCACGGTCTGGCCGACGGGGTTGCCGACCGGGACGAGCTGGGTGGCCGTGTCCGGACCGAGCACCACGACCTGGGCGGCATTGGCCTGATCGGCGTCGGTCAGGAACCGCCCTGTCTGCATGTCCCGCGACCGCACGTCCTTCCAGCCGGGTGTGGTGCCGGTGAGGGTCGTGGTCCAGTTGGTGGAGCCGTTGACCAGCGACACGCTCGTCGTCGAGACGGGTGCCACCGCCTGCACGTCGGGCGCCGCCGGGTTCGAGGTGAGCGCCGCCGCGTCCTGCTTGGTCAGGGTGGAGGCCGTGCCGAGGCCACCCCGTGCGCCGGTGGAGTCGGTGGAGCTGCCGGGGGAGATGACGAGGATGTTGGTGCCGAGCTGGTCGATGTCGTGCTGCACCTGGGCCTGGGCGCCCTGGCCGATCCCCACGGAGAGGATCACGGCCACGATCCCGATGAGGATCCCGAGCATGGTCAGCGCCGACCGGAGCCGGTGGGTCCGCACGGCCTCGGTCGCCGTGCGGAACGTGTCGCGCCAGGTCATGCGCCCACCCCGGTCGGGCTGGCGGCCGCCTCGGGCTCCCACACCTGGCCGTCGCGGATGTGGATCGTCCGAGACGCCCGCTCGGCCACCTCGGCCTCGTGGGTGATCAGCACGATCGTCCGTCCTTCGGCGTTGAGGGCCTCGAACAGCCCGAGCACGTCACGGGTCGAGGTGGAGTCGAGGTTGCCGGTCGGCTCGTCGGCGAGGATCAGCGCGGGACTGGTCACCAGGGCCCGGGCGACGGCGACCCGCTGCTGCTGACCGCCCGACAGCTCGCCCGGTCGGTGGTCGGCCCGGTCGGCCAGTCCGACGGTGTCGAGGGCCCAGAGGGCCCGTTCCCTGCGTTCGGCCGGGTCGATCCCGGCGTAGACGAGGGGGAGCTCGACGTTGCGCCACGCGGACATGTAGGCGAGAAGGTTGAACTGCTGGAAGACGAAGCCGATCATCCGGTTGCGCACGTCGGAGAGCTGGTCCTCGTCGAAGCCGGACACGTCGCGGCCGGCGAGGAGGAAGGCCCCGGTCGTGGGGACGTCGAGGCAGCCGAGGATGTGCATCAGCGTCGACTTCCCCGAGCCCGAGGGGCCCATGATGGCGACGAACTCGCCCTGTTCGATCTGCAGCGACACCTTGCGGAGCGCGGCGACCTCGAGGCTGCCGGTGGCGTAGATCTTCTCGACGTCGACCATCTCGATGACAGGCGTCGGCGGGCCGGGAGTGCTCACCGACCCGCCCCGCCAGCCTGTGTCGTGCTGCTGGGGGTGCCTCTCGTGCCACCGCCGGCACCGGTGCCCCCGCCGCCCGTGCCACCGCCGCCGCCGAAGCCACGGCGGACGACGACCTGGTCGCCTTCGGCGAGGCCGGAGGTGATCTGGATCTGGCCGCCGGAGTTGATGCCCGTGACCACGGTGACCTGCTTGGTGTTGGTCGTGGAGCCGTCCGTGCTCACGAGCACCGTCGTGGTGCCGTCGGAGGCCGTGGTGATGGCCCGGGCCGGCACCTGGAGGACGTCACCGGTCTGCTGGGTCACGATCTGCGCGGTCACGGTCCCTCCGACGAAGAACTTCGACGGATCCGCGGTGAACGACACGGTGACGGCGACGGTCGGCACGCCCGAGGTGGCGGAGGCGACGCTGCCGATGGAGGTGACGGTCCCGGTCGCCGTCGCGCCTGCTGCTCCTGTGGTGCTCTGGCGGGTGCCGGCCGCTGCGGATCCGGTCGCCCCGCCTCCCGTGGCGCCCCCACCCCCGGCGCCTCCGCCACCGCCGAAGCCCCCTCGGGCGGACGACGAGGAGGAGGTAGAGACGGTGAGGTTCACCGACTGGCCGGTCGCGATCTGGCTGATGTCGGCGCTGTTCACGCCCAGGTTCACCTGGAACGAGCCACTGCTGGTGACGCTGATCTGGGCGGTCGCGGTGGAGCTCCCCGCGGCGGTCGTGGCGGAGCCGGTGGTCGCCGCGGCGCCGGTCCGTCCGGAGGTGCCGGCCGTGCCGCCGCCGGTGCCGAGGCTGGAGGACGAGGCGCCGGACCCGCTGGCCGTCCCGGTGGCGGTGACCCCGCCCGTGCCGGTCGATCCGAGCTGCTGGCCGACGGTGAGGTTCACCGTGGCCACGGTGCCGTCGATCGTGGCGGTGAGGGTGGCGCCGGCGAGGGCCTGTTGGGCGGCGGTGACGGAGTCCTGGGCGGTGGTGACGCTGGTCTGGTCCGCGGCGATCTGGGCCGCCGACGCGCCCGCCGCCTGGTCGTCGGAGAGCTTGGCCTCGGCCTGGGCGAGGTTGGCCTGGGCCTGGGTCACGTTGGCCTGCAGCTGGGTCGAGTCGAGCGTGGCCAGGACCTGACCGGCGGTCACCGTGTCGCCGGCCTTCACGTTCACGGCGGTGACCGTCCCCCCGGAGGTGAACGACAGCGAGTCGGTGGCGGCGGCGGCGATCGTGCCCTGGGCCGACACCGTCTGGTTCAGGGGGCCCACCGTCGCGGCGACGAGCTGTTCGGTCCCGGCGGGCGCGCTCTGGGCGTTGGCGGTCGACGAGGGGCTGCTGCGGAAGCCGAACCACCAGATCCCCAGTGCGGCCACGGCCACCACCGGCATCACGATGTAGGGGCGGAGCAGCGACCGGACGTTCATGCTGTGGTCCGGGCGTCGGACTGGTTGGTGCGCATGGGTGGCAGTGGACCAACCGATCCTTCAGGTCTCCTTCACGGAGCTTTCAGATCGGTTGTGGATCCGTCTGCGGCTCGGCCCCGCCGTCGGCGCGGGCGAGGGGCAGGCACAGGGTGAGGGTGGTGCCCGCGCCCGGCGTGCTGGCCACCTCGACGTGGCCGCCGTGGGCGGACACCACCCCCTGCACGATCGCCAGGCCCAGCCCACTGCCGCCCGCGGCACCGGGTCGGTGCCCTCGCGCCGGGTCGGCCCGCCAGAAGCGGTCGAACATGTGCTGCGCGGTCTCCTGGTCGACGCCGGGCCCCTCGTCGGTGACCCCGATCGTCGCCCAGCCGTCGCGGGTGCCGACGGCCACCGTGCACGGCGTGCCGGCCGGGGTGTGGTCGCGCACGTTGGCGAGGAGGTTGCCGAGCGCCTGGAGGAGCCGGTCGTGGTCGCCGGGGGTGAGGACGGGCTCCCGGGCGTCGAGCGTCACGGGTCGCTCGGGATCGACGGCCCGGGCGTCGGCGACGGCGTCACCGGCGAGTGCCCTGAGGTCCACCAGCTCCCTGCTCAGAGGCCGTCCCTCGTCCAGCCTCGAGAGGAGGAGGAGGTCGTCGACGAGCGCACCCATGCGCGTCGCCTCCTCCTCGATCCGCCGGGCCGCGGTCTCCCTCGCGGCCGGGTCGTCGAGGGCACCGGACCGTTGCAGCTCGGCGTAGCCGCGGATCGTCGACAGCGGGGTGCGCAGCTCGTGCGAGGCGTCGGCCACGAACCGTCGCAGCCGTTCCTCCGAGGCCAGCCGTGCGTCGAACGCCCCGTTCAGGGCGGTGGCGAGGTGCTCGACCTCGCGGCCGCCACCTCGCGGCACGCGTCGTCCGACCTCGCCGCCGGCGATGGCGTCGGCGGTGTCGGCCATCTCGACGAGCGGCCGCAGCCCGAGGCGCACCAGCCAGGTCGCGGCCAGGGAGGCCACGACGAGCAGCCCGGCGGCGGCGAGGAGCTCGAGCTGGCGCACATGGGCGACGGTCGCGGCGACGTCGCCGTCGGCGGCCATCACCACGATGACGTCGGAGGAGCCCTCGACCGGTTGGGCGAGCACCCGGTAGTCGACGCCGACGATGTGGGCGTCGCTGCGGTCGACCCGTCCCGCCCGGGCGTCGCTCAGCACCTCGGCGGGGATGGCGTCGAGCGTCTCTGCCGCCGAGTCGAGCGGATGCACGCGCGAGTCGACCACCGTGCCGTCGGCCGCGATGCGGGCGGCGATCAGGTTCCCGAAGAACGGCCGCTGCGACTGCGCGGTGCCGCCGGTGTCGGTGAGCTGCGACTCGGCGACCCGCACGGCGACGTCGAGCTGCCGGTCGACCCGCTTCATCAGGTACGAGTGCAGGGCGGTCGTCGTGACGATGCCGGAGACGAGCAGCCCGACCGCGGTCACCGCCACGACCACCACGACGAGGCGGGCGCGCAGGGTCACGGCCGGTCCGACGGGCTCATGATGTAGCCGGCGCCGCGCACGGTGCGGATCACCGTCCCCGACCGGGCGTCGAGCTTCTTGCGGATGTAGGAGACGTAGGTCTCCACCACCGTCGAGCCCTCGGGCAGCTCGAATCCCCAGACGTGCTCGAAGATCTGCTCCCTGGACACCACCCGCCCGGCGTTGAGCAGCAGGAAGCGCAGCACGTTGAACTCGGTGGCGGTCAGCTCCACCGTGACGCCGGCCCGGCGGACCTCGTGGGTGTCCTGGTCGAGGGTGACGTCACCGCTGCTGAGCACCGACCTCGTCCGATCGGAGCCCCGGCTGCGGCGGGCGAGGGCCTCGACCCGGGCGACGACCTCCTCGAGGCTGAAGGGCTTGGTGAGGTAGTCGTCGCCGCCGAGCCCCAGGCCGCCGACCTTGTCGGCGACCGCGTCCTTCGCGGTGAGGAACATGATCGGCGTGTCGATGCCGTCGGCCCGCAGCCTCCGGCAGACCTCGAACCCGTCGTAGCCCGGCATCATCACGTCGAGCAGGATCACGTCGGGCCGGTGGTCGGTCGCCTTCACGATCGCGTCGTGGCCGTCGGTCGCGATCTCGACCTCGTGGCCGACGAACCGCAGGCCGGTGGCCAGGAGGTCGGCGAGGTACGGGTCGTCGTCGGCGACGAGCACGTTGACCCGGATCTGCTCTGGGGGGCGTTCGGGCACGGTGACAGTCCACTCCACCCAGGCCACCGGCGGGGGTCAGGCCCCCGGCAGGCCGGCGGCCTCGTCGTCGGAGGATGAGGCCGTCTCCAGCACGAAGATGCGGATCTCGCGGTCCTGCACCCGGGTGCGGTACTTGGCGTAGCCGCCGTAGACGCCCTCCGACCCGGCCCACACCACGGCCCGCTCCTCCTCGGTCGCGGGCCGGGCGACCGCCTCGATGGCGCGGCCCTCGTAGGCGACCGTCGCTCGGGGGTCGGCCTCCAGGTTGAACACCCAGGCCGGCGTGCTCGGGCCGCCGAAGTTGGTGCCGAGCAGGGCCAGGTCGTCGCCGACCGGCACCGAGATGAGGGGCGTGGTGCGGCGCTGGCCGCTCCGGCGGCCGGTGGTGGTCACCATGATCACCGGAAGGCCGGCCAGCAGGCCCGGCGCCGACCAGCGGCCGTGGGTGGTGCGCTCGAGCACCCGGTCGACCGGTGGCAGCAGCCGGGCGAAGGTCCAGGCCCCGGGCCTCGACGAGCCGAGGGCCTGCATCGACCGCTGCACGGCGTTCGCCCGGTGGTGGCGGTACCCGAGTTCGGTCGCGGTGCCCATGCCCCGACCGTAGGCCTCCCATCGGTCCGCGGCCATGATGTCCGGGTGACCTACTGCATCGCGATGCGCCTCGACGAGGGCCTGGTGTTCCTCTCCGACACCCGCACCAACGCCGGGATCGACAACATCAGCACCTACCGGAAGCTGCACGTCTTCCGGCCCACCCCCGACCGGATCTTCGTGCTCCAGTCGGCCGGCAACCTGGCCACCACCCAGGAGGTCCTCGACCGCATCGAGCACGATCTGGCGGCGCCTGAGCCGGGAGGCCTCGCCACGGTCGACCGTCTGTACGAGGCGGCGCTCTACATCGGCGGCCTGAGCACCCAGGTCGCCGCCGCCCACCGCGACGCGCTGAGCCGGGTGGGGGCCGACGGCACCTCCAGCTTCATCCTGGGAGGCCAGGTCGGCGACGAGGCGCCCGACATCTTCCTCGTCTACCCGCAGGGCAACTACATCCGTGCGTCCGACGACCTCCCGTACCTCCAGATCGGCGAGACCAAGTACGGGAAGCTCATGCTCGACCTGGCCGTCTACGCCGCCGCCGACATCGACCAGGCGGTGAAGATGGCGGTGTCGTCGATGATCAGCACGGCCCGCGCCAACCTCTCGGTCGGGCCTCCCTACGACCTCGGGATCTACCGCAACGGCACGTTCGCCCTCGAGCAGGGCCGGATGAGCGCCGACTCCCCGTCCCTCGCCGCGCTGGGGCACGCGTGGCTCTCACACCTGGTCGACGGGGTGCACTCCCTGCCGCCGGTGGTGTTCGACGACGTCGACCCCGAAGGTCCGGGCGCGACGAAGCACTGATAGAACGGTCCGATGGCAGACCAGGCCGACTTCGCCGATCAGGCGATGGAGTACATGCCCCAGCTGTACTCCGCCGCGTTGCGCATGACGCGCAACGCGTCCGACGCGGAGGACCTGGTGCAGGAGACCTACCTCAAGGCCTACCGCGGGTTCGGTGGTTACAAGGAGGGCACCAACCTCAAGGCCTGGATGTACCGCATCCTGACCAACACCTTCATCAACTCCTACCGGGCCAAGAAGCGCCGGCCCGACGAGACCGAGCTCGACGAGGTCGAGGACCTCTACCTGTACCGCCGCCTCGGCGGGCTGGAGGCCGCCCAGGCCGGTCGCAGCGCCGAGGACGAGCTCATGGACTGGTTCACCGACGACGAGGTGAAGGACGCCATCGAGCACCTGCCGGAGAACTTCCGCCTCGCCGTTCTGCTGGCCGACGTGGAGGGTTTCGCCTACAAGGAGATCGCCGAGATCCTCGACATCCCGATCGGCACGGTGATGAGCCGGCTGCATCGGGGAAGAAAGGCGCTCCAGAAGGAGTTGTACGAGTACGCCCTCCAACGAGGGCTCACCGACCGGCTCCCAGAGCCGGAAGGTGCAGGGGCCACCGAGCCCGTCGACCGCCAGCCGGCCCACACCGGCACGACCGCACACGACGACTGAGCCATGGCCGAACATCCACAGCACGATCATCAGCACGAGCCCGTCGACTGCGAGGCGGCGCTGGCCGAGATCTACACCTATCTCGACGGTGAGCTGACCGACGAGAAGCGCCTGCTCATCGCCGGCCACCTCGAGGGATGCAACCCGTGCATCGAGGCCTTCGACTTCGAGGCCGAGCTCCGGATGGTCATCTCGACCCGCTGTCGCAACGACGAGCTGCCCGAGACGCTGCGGATCCGCATCGCCCAGAAGTTGACGCTGATCGCCCGGGGCGACGACGTCGACGGCGGCGATGAGGGAGCCCGCTCCGTCGAGGCCTAGGATCGGCGGCCATGAGCATCGTCTTGGGCCAGGTCTGGACCTTCTGGATCGCAGTGTTCCTCGTCGTCCCGTCCATCCTGCTCGTACTGGGTGTGATCATCGGGTACGTGTACAAGGTGGTCATGCCCCGCTACCCCAAGCGCTGACCGGTGGCGGGCGCTGTCGACTGGGGGTTCGCCGAGTGGGTGGCGATCCGCGCCGCCGGCCGTGAGCCCTTCGCCGAGAGCTACCACTACGACTCGCTCCAGCCCGACTTCGACCGGCTGACGGCGCAGGCCGAGCAGCTCGTCGAGGCCGAGACCGGCCTCCGGTCGCTCGCCGGCCCCGCCCGGGCGCGGGTCACCGACCGAGCGGGCTGGGTCCGGGCCAACCTCTCCTCGTTCCAGCGCCTGCTGCGGCCGCTGCTCGAGAAGTTCGACGACCGCGTGGGCTCCGGCTTCGCGGCACCCCTCACGACCCGTCTCGCCGGCGCCGAGCTGGGCATGGTCCTCGGCTGGATGTCGGGCCGGGTGCTCGGCCAGTACGACCTGCTCGTCATCGAGGAGGAGGACCCGGGCGACCAGGACCTCGTCTACTACGTGGGCCCGAACGTGCTGGCCCTCGAGAAGCAGTTCGCCTTCCCGCCCGAGCAGTTCCGCCTGTGGTTGGCGCTGCACGAGGTCACCCACCGGGCGCAGTTCACCGGGGTGCCGTGGCTGCGGGAGCACTTCATCGGCCTGGTCCACGACACCCTCGGTGCCGTCGACCCCGACCCCAAGCGCCTCCTCGACGGCGTGAACCGCATGGCCGACGCCGTGCGGTCGGGCCAGAACCCCCTCGCCGACGGCGGCCTGGTCAACCTGGTCGCCGGCCCTGAGCAGCGGGCGATCCTCGACCAGGTCAGCGGCATGATGAGCCTGCTCGAGGGCCACGGCGACGTCACCATGGACCGCGCCGGCCAGGGCCTGGTTCCCAGCGCCGACCGCTTCGGCCGGGTGCTGCGCGAGCGCCGCGACGCCGCCAAGGGCCTGTCCCGGCTCGTCCAACAGCTCATCGGCCTCGAGGCCAAGCTCAACCAGTACGCCCAGGGCGAGGCGTTCATCGCCGACGTCGAGCGCGCCGGCGGCACCACGCTGCTGTCGCGGGCCTGGGAGGAGCCGGGCAACCTGCCCAGCCTCATCGAGATCCGCGAGCCCCATCGCTGGATCGAGCGGATGGGCGCCGCGCTCCCCGCCGCCGGCTGAGGTCCCGGCCGTCGTGGCGGTCGTGACGCCGGGCGAGCTGCTGGAGCGGTGCACCTTCCCGGTCGCCGGCACCCCTCTGGTCTGCGGTGTCTCGGGCGGGGCCGACTCGCTCGCCCTGCTGGTGCTGGCGGTGGCGGCCGGGTGCGAGGTCACCGCGGTGCACGTCGACCACGGCCTCCGGCCCGGGTCGGCCGACGAGGCCGACGTGGTGCGGGGCGCCGCCGAGCGCTACGGCACCGGGTTCCGGGCGGTGGCGGTGGCCGTGACGCCCGGGCCCAACCTCGAGGCCCGGGCCCGGGCCGCCCGCCACGAGGCCCTCGGGCCCGCGGCCGCCCTGGGGCACACCGCCGACGACCGGGCCGAGACCGTGCTGGTCAACCTGCTGCGGGGCGCGGGCCTCGACGGCCTCGCCGGCATCCGTCCCGGGCCCCGGCACCCGATCCTGGCCCTTCGGCGCGCCGACACCGAGGCCCTCTGCGCGGCGGAGGGCCTCCGGCCCGTCGCCGACCCTTCGAACCACGACCCGGCGTTCCTCCGCAACCGGGTGCGCCACGACGTGCTGCCCCTGCTCGACGAGGTCGCCGGGCGGGACCTCGTGCCCGTGCTCGGCCGACAGGCCGACCTCGCCGCCGCCGTCGCCGACCACCTCCGCTCGGAGGCGGCGCAGCTCGACGCCACCGATGCCAAGGCGCTCCGCGCCGCCCCCGAGGTGGTGGCCCGGGTGGCGGTGCGGGAGTGGCTGCGGGCCGACCACGTCGAGCGCCACCCCCCCGACGCCGCCACCGTCGAGCGGGTGCTGGCCGTGGCGCGGGGCGAGGCCACCGCCACCGACGTGGGCCGGGGCCGCCGGGTCGAGCGCTCCCACGGGCGCCTGCGCCTGGTGCCGGCGGACGGGCCCCACGCGGTGCGGTAACTTCGCCCACCGTGCCCGCTTCGAGCGACCGTCCCCGCCTCAGTCCCGACACCGACCCGGACCTCGGTGAGATCGTCGTCACCGAGGACGTGCTCAACCGGCGCCTCGCCGAGCTCGGTGAGGAGATCACCCGGGACTACGAGGGCCGTGCCCCGCTGCTGATCGGCGTGCTCAAGGGTGCCGTCATGTTCATGGCCGACCTGGCCCGCCACATCGACCTCCCGGTCGAGCTCGACTTCATGGCCGTGTCGTCCTACGGCAGCGCCACCAAGACGAGCGGTGTGGTGCGCATCGTGAAGGACCTCGACATCGACCTCGGCGGTCGCGACGTGATCGTCGTCGAGGACATCGTCGACAGCGGGCTCACCCTCAACTACCTGCTGAAGAACCTGGCCTCGCGCCATCCGGCCAGCCTCGAGGTGTGTGCCCTGCTGCTCAAGGAGGGCCAGCAGAAGGCCGAGCCGCCGCTGCGGTACGTCGGCTTCCGGCTGCCCAACACCTTCCTCGTGGGCTACGGCCTCGACGTCGCCGAGCGGTACCGCAACCTTCGCGACATCCGCACCTTCATCGGCGAGGGCTCGGGGCACTGACCCGCCGGAGGGGGGCGGCGGGGGTCACCACCGCTAGCCTCCCCGCCGTGAACGAGACCGGGCCTTCGACGCCCGCCCGACCGGTTCCCCCACGCGAGGAGCACCCCCCGATGCCACCCGTCGACCTCCCCCGCATCGCCGCCGCCGTGAAGGAGATCCTCATCGCCATCGGCGAGGATCCCGACCGCGACGGGCTCCTCGACACCCCGATGCGCGTGGCGCGGATGTACGAGGAGGTCTTCGCCGGCCTTCGTGAGATCCCCGACTCCCACCTCCAGGTGATGTTCGAGGCCAACCACGACGAGATGGTCATGGTGCGCGACATCCCCCTCACGTCGATGTGCGAGCACCACCTCGTGCCGTTCATGGGCAAGGCCCACGTGGCCTACATCCCGGGCGAGGACGGGCGGGTCACCGGCCTCTCGAAGCTGGCCCGCCTGGTCGACGCCTACGCCAAGCGCCCCCAGGTGCAGGAGCGCCTCACCGCCCAGATCGCCAACGAGATCGAGCGCACCCTCCAGCCCCGCGGCGTGCTGGTGGTGATCGAGGCCGAGCACCTCTGCATGTCGATGCGGGGCGTGCGCAAGCCGGGCTCGTCCACCGTCACCTCCGCGGTGCGGGGGCAGTTCCGTGACAGCACGGCCACCCGCTTCGAGGCCATGCGCTTCATCGAACGGTCGTGACCGCCGCCCCGACCCCGTCCGGGCTTCCCCAGGTGATGGGGATCGTCAACGTCACCCCCGACTCCTTCAGCGACGGCGGGCGCTTCCTCGACCCCGACCGGGCCGTCGCCCACGGCCTCGAGCTCCTGGCCGAGGGTGCGGCTGTGCTCGACGTGGGTGGCGAGTCCACCCGCCCGGGCGCCGAGCGGGTGCCGGTCGACGAGGAGCTGCGTCGGGTGCTTCCGGTGGTCGAGGCGCTCTCGGCCCACGGGCGGGTGAGCATCGACACCCGCAAGCCCGAGGTGGCCCGCGCTGCGGTGGCCGCCGGGGCCACCCTGATCAACGACGTCTCGGCCGACCTGTGGCCGGTGGCGGCCGATCTGGGGATCGGCTGGGTGGCCATGCACATGCTCGGTGAGCCGGCCACGATGCAGGCCGCGCCCCACTACGACGACGTCGTGAGCGAGGTCTGCGCCTTCCTCGAGGAGCGCGCGACCCTCGCCCGGGAGGCCGGTGTGCCCGAGATCTGGGTCGATCCCGGCATCGGGTTCGGGAAGGGCGTCGACCACAACCTGGCGCTGCTCGCCCACCTCGACCGGGTGGTTGCGCTGGGGTGGCCGGTGCTGGTCGGAACCAGTCGAAAGGCCACCCTGGGGCGGATCCTGGGCGAGTCCGACGGCGTCGAGGGCCTGGTCCCGCCCGACGACCGCCTCGCCGGTTCCATCGCCACCGAGGTCTGGGCGATGCTCCGCGGAGCGGCCATGGTGAGGGCCCACGACGTGCGTGCCGCCGTTCAGGCCTCCAAAGTCGTGGCAGCATGAGCGCCGTGGCCAGCAAGGGCAAATGGGCCCAGGGCATCCGCCCCCGAAACTTCCATTGGGTGATCGCCGACCGTCTCGCCGTGTGCGAGCGGCCTGGCGGCTATGGCGCGAACCACCGCAAGGTGCGACGTCAGGAAGAGATCATCTGGGTCCGCGAGCAGGGCTTCACCTGTGTCGTGTCGGTGATCTCGGCCCCCCACAACCTGCACAACTACGACGAGCTCGGCGTGGTCTGGCGCCATCGCCCCGTGCCCGACGACGAGCTGTCGGTCTACGAGCTGGGCTTCTTCAGCGAGCTCCGCGACATGCTCCAGCGCGGCGAGCGGGTGCTGATCCACGGTGAGGAGCTCGGCGACCGGGTCTGTGGCCTCATCGCCGGCTACCTCCTCTGGAACGGCCTCGTCGAGACCGCGCCCCGCACCGTCACCGTGATCGAGCGCCTCACCCAGCGCCAGCTCGGCCCCGCCGGACGGGAGATGGTCGCGGTCGCGGCGACGCTCCCGCAGCCGCCCGACTGACCCGCGGCAGCGAGAGGACCACCCCCCGATGGCACCGACCGACCGCATCGAGCTGCGCGGCCTCGTGCTGAGCGCCATCTGCGGCGCTCTCCCCGAGGAGCGCGAGCGGGCCCAGCCCCTCGAGATCGACCTCGACGTCGTCGCCGACCTCTCGGTCGCCGGCGTCTCCGACGAGCTCCCCGACACCCTCGACTACGGCGCCATCACCGCCGACGTCGAGCGGGTCGTCACCACCCTCGAGCCCGTCCTGCTCGAGCGCCTGGCCCAGGCCGTGGCCGAGGTCGTGCTGGCCGACCAGCGGGTCGTCTCGGTCACCGTCACCGTGCGCAAGCTGCGCCCCCCGGTCCCGCAGGTCCTCGCGACTTCCGGGGTCCGCATCACCCGGGAGCGCTGAGTGACCCGTGCGCTGCTGGGGCTGGGCTCCAACATGGGCGACTCCTGGGCCATCCTGCGTGAGGCAGTGGGCTCGTTGAGCGGCGTCGTCGCCGTCTCACCCGTCTACCGCACCGATGCCGTCGGCGGCCCGGCCGGCCAGGACCCGTTCCTCAACATCGTGGTCGAGATCGACACCGACCTCACCGCCCGCCAGCTGCTCGGTGTCTGCCACCGGCTCGAGTCCGCCGCCGACCGGGTGCGCACGGTGCGCTGGGGGCCCCGCACCCTCGACGTCGACATCGTCTGGATCGACGGCGTCACCGTCGCCGAGCCCGACCTCGAGGTGCCGCACCCACGTATGCGCCAGCGCCGCTTCGTCATGGCGCCGCTCGCCGACGTCGCCCCCGACGTGGCGGGCCCCGAGTGGCGCGACAAGGCCGAGGGCCGCGTCGACCTCGTCGGCCCGCTCGACTCCCGACCGGGATGAACGACGCCGGCCCGCGCACGCTGCGGGTCGTCGGGCCGGGCCGGGCGGGCTCGGCCCTCTCGGCCGCGCTGGCCGCGGCGGGCTGGTCGGTCGCCGAACCGGTCCGGCGAGGGGATGACGTGTCGGCCGCGGCTGCGGGCGTCGACCTGCTCGTGCTGGCCACCCCGGACGCGGTGATCGCCGAGGTCGCCCGCGCGGTGACGCCGGTGGAGCGCACCGTCGTGGCCCACCTGGCGGGCTCGCTCGGGCTCGACGTGCTGGCTCCCCACCCCCGACGGGCGGCCGTGCACCCGCTGGTGTCGCTGCCCGACGCCGAGGTGGGCGCCCGGCGCCTCCGCTCGGGTGCGTGGTTCGCCGTGGCCGGTGACCCGCCCGACGCGCTGGGCATGGTCGAGGCGCTGGTGGCCGACCTCGGGGGCCGGTCGTTCACCGTCGCCGACGCCGACCGGGCCGCCTACCACGCCGCCGCGGCCATCGCCTCGAACCACCTGGTCGCCCTGCTCGGCCAGGTCGAGCGGGTGGGCGCCGGTGCGGGCGTCCCGCTCGAGGCCTACCTCGACCTCGTGCGGGTCACCCTCGACAACGTGGCCGAGATGGGCCCGGCGGCGGCGCTCACCGGCCCGGTCGCCCGTGGTGACTGGGCCACCGTCGAGCGCCACCGCGAGGCGCTGCCCGGCGACGAGCTGGTCGCCTACGACGCCATGGTGGCGGCCGCCCGTCGGTTGGTCGACGATGTCGGCGACGCCGCCGGCACCGCCGGCACCGCTGACGCCGGGCCCGGGAACGACGAGGAGGGGTGATGGAGGTCGTGACCACGAAGGCCGCTCTGCGGGACCGGCTCGACGGCGAGCGCGCCGCGGGGCGGACCGTGGGCCTCGTCCCCACGATGGGGGCGCTCCACGAGGGCCACCTCTCGCTGGTCCGGGCCGCCCGGGCCGAGTGCGACCTCGTGGTCGTCACCATCTTCGTGAACCCGCTGCAGTTCGCCGTGGGTGAGGACCTCGACGCCTACCCCCGCCCGCTGTCGCGCGACCTCGAGCTGGCCGGGTCGGCGGGTGCCGCGGTGGCGTTCACGCCGAGCACCGACGAGATGTACCCCCGGCCCACCGCCACCACCGTGCACGTGGAGGGGCTCACCGGCGCCATGGAGGGGGGCTCGCGCCCCACCCACTTCGACGGGGTCACCACCGTCGTCACCAAGCTGTTCAACATCGCCGGGCGGTGCCGGGCGTACTTCGGCGAGAAGGACTTCCAACAGCTGGCGGTGGTGCGGCGGATGGCCGCCGACCTCGACCAGCCGGTCACCGTCGTGGGGTGCCCGATCGTGCGCGAGGCCGACGGCCTGGCCATGTCGAGCCGCAACGTCTACCTGTCGCCCGAGCAGCGCACCGCGGCGGCCGTGCTGAACCGGGCTCTGCGGGCGGGGGCGGCGCTGGTGGAGCAGGGCGAGCGCGATCCCTCGGCGGTGACGGCGCGCATGGTCGGGGTCGTGGCCGCAGAGCCGCTGGCCGTCCTCGACTACGCCGAGGTCGCCGATCCCGCCACCCTCGAGCCCCCCGCGGCCCTCGAACCGGGCCGCCCGGTGCAGTTGTTGGTCGCGGCAGGTTTGGGTCAGACGCGCCTTCTGGATAACCTCGCGGTTCTCGTCCCCTGAGGCCGAGGCTCGTTCCCGTACGGCGACCCGCGAGGCGCCAAGCACTTCGAGGAGCACGACGTGCACCGTCGCATGATGAAGTCGAAGATCCACCGTGCGCGGATCACCGACGCCAACCTCCACTACGTGGGCTCGATCACGCTCGACACCCGCCTGATGGAGCTCGCCGACATCCGCGAGTGGGAGCAGGTCCAGGTCGTCGACATCGACAACGGGGCACGCTTCGAGACCTACGCCATCCCCGGCGGCCCCGGCGACGTCTGCCTCAACGGCGCCGCCGCCCGTCTGGTGCAGCCCGGCGACCGCATCATCATCATCACCTACGGCGACTACGACGAGGCCGAGCTCGAGGCCTACGAGCCCCGGGTCGTGCACGTCGACGCCTCGAACCGACCGGTCGACGAGGCTGCCGCCGCGGAGCTGGCCGCCCTCGAGGTCGGCCTCCGGGCCTGACCCCTCGGCTGCGCCCCCCGATCCGGGCCCGAGTGGGTCGGTCGGTCGGGGCCGGGCCAGACTGCCCGACGTGACCGCCCCCATCCCGCCGAGCGGCGTCGACCTGTTGGTCGTCGGCTCGGGCGTGGCCGGCCTCACCGCCGCGGTGCGGGCGGCGAGGCGTCACGGGCTCAGCGTCGCGGTCGTCACCAAGGCCGGCATCGACTCGGCCACCACCCGTTGGGCCCAGGGCGGCATCGCCGCCGTGCTCGACCCGGGGGCCGACAGCACCGAGCTCCATGTGACCGACACCCTGGCCGCGGGCGGCGGCCTCTGCGACGTCGACGCGGTGCGAGCCCTGGTCGAGCAGGGCCCCGACGCGGTCCGCGACCTCATCGGCCTCGGGGCCGTCTTCGACCGCGACGACCAGGGCCGGCTCGACCTGGCCCGGGAGGGCGGCCACCGCTTCGCCCGCGTCGTGCACGCCGGTGGGGTCGCCACGGGCGTCGAGGTCGAGCGCACCCTGGTCGACGCCGTCCACGCCACGGCGGCCCGCGTCGACGAGGGTGCCTTCGTGCTCGGCCTCCTCGTCGAGGGCGGGCGCTGCGTCGGGGTGCGGGTCGCCGGCCCCGGCGGAGCCACCCTCGAGGTCAGGGCCCGGCACACCCTGCTGGCCAGCGGCGGTGCCGGCCAGCTCTTCGCCGTCACGACCAACCCGATGGAGGCCACGGCCGACGGCGTGGCCATGGCGCTCCGGGCGGGCGTGCCCGTCGCGGACGTCGAGTTCGTCCAGTTCCACCCGACGGCGCTGGCCATCGACCGCCACCCCCGGCCGCTGCTCAGCGAGGCCCTCCGGGGCGACGGTGCCCTCATCCGCGACATCCACGGCGACCGCTTCGTCGACGAGATGCTCCCTCGCGACCAGGTCAGCCGGGCGATCACCGGACGCATGCTCGAGCAGGGCGTCGACCACTGCCTCCTCGACGTCACCGGCATCGAGCGCTTCGCCGAGCGGTTCCCGTCGATCGCCGGCCGGCTCGTGGAGGTGGGCCTCGACCCCACCCGTGACCTCCTCCCCATCGCCCCCGCCGCCCACTACCTCTGCGGCGGGGTGGTCACCGACCTCGACGGCGCCACGGCCCTTCCGGGCCTGTGGGCGGCCGGCGAGGTCGCCTGCTCCGGTGTCCACGGCGCCAACCGGCTGGCCTCCAACTCCCTGCTCGAGGGCCTCGTGTTCGGGGCGAGGGCGGTCGATGCCGTCGCCGCCGGCCACGACGGGCCGCGGGCCAGCGGCGCCATGCGCAGCGTGCTGGGCGCCGAGGGTGAGGCCCACCCGCCGGAGATCGGTGGTCGGGTGCTCCCGGTCCGTCTCCCCGAGCCGCTCCGCGGCCCCGCCGGTGTCCCTGTCGGCCCGGGGCTGCCGGACGAGAAGGAGGTCGCGGCAGCCCGCGACCGCCTCCAGCGGGCGATGACCGCCGGTGCCGGCGTGGTCCGCGATGCCGCTTCGCTCAACCGCACGTCGGAGGTCGTGGAGGAGGTCGCCGTGGTCGCGGGCGCCGCGCTCGGCACCCGTCACGGCGAGGAGCTGGCCAACCTCTCAACCATGGCCACCGCACTGCTCGCCGCCGCCTCCGCCCGCCGGGAGAGCCGGGGGGCCCACACCCGCCTCGACGCGCCGGACACCGACCCCGCGCTGGCCCTCCGCCTGGTGGTGCAGAGCGGGTCCTGACCGCTCGACGCCGGCGTCCGATCGGCGGTGGTTGGCCGCCGGCGCCGACGCGGGGCAGGCTTGGCCCGTGCCGCGTGCTGTCCACCCTCCCCGAGTCGTCGTCGTCGATGCCGTCACCCGCGCCCTGGCCGAGGACCTGATCCCGCTCGGTGACCTGACCTCGGCCCTGCTGCCCGAC
>Ga0302299_10000655_pt1 | contig 19517 bp, 16 predicted proteins | sample III_Fen_N3_4_FD_198795 | JGI IMG/M metagenome (GOLD analysis project Ga0302299, IMG submission 198795) | Peat permafrost microbial communities from Stordalen Mire near Abisko, Sweden - III_Fen_N3_4 | ecosystem: Environmental > Terrestrial > Soil > Wetlands > Permafrost | place: Sweden: Abisko... | reverse complement strand
GCTGGCGGCGGGGCTGTGGGACATGGGATCCTCCTCAAACGACGGTGCGGATGGTGACGAAGGCCTCGGCGGCGCCCAGGCCGACGGTGGCGCCGCGCAGGGCGGCGAGCGCGCGCAGCGCCGCCAGGGAGCGCTCGTGGGGCGCCGGGCGCAGCTGGGACCGGTAGAGCGCCATGGCCTCGGCCTTGGCGTCGAGGGTGGCGGTGATGTCGACGAAGTGGTTCGGGACGAAGGGCGGGGTGAGGAACGGGGCGTTCCAGTTGGTTTCCGAAAGCGTCTCGTAGGCGTAGATGCGCCCGGGGCAGCCGGCCTGGCCCGGGCGCGCCGCCACGATGGCCGAGCGGAAGACCAGCTGGTGGTCCAGGTGCACGTCACCCAGGAAGGGCAGGTACAGCTCGTCCGGAGCCACTTCGCGCAGGAGCTCGGCCACCCTGGCGTTCAGCTCCCGGTGCGGCACGCGGTCCAGTTCCGCCGCCGGCAGGTCCAGGTGCCAGGTGCGGGCCACGCCCAGCCGGCCGTGCGCCGCCAGGGCCTCGGCGCGGCACCGGGCCTCCTCGGCTTCGGCATAGAGCGGGGGCCGGCCGCGGGTGACCAGCGCCACCTGGACCGAATGCCCTGCCCCGGCCCAGCGGGCCATCGCGCCGCCGCAGCCGAGCACCTCGTCGTCGGGATGGGGGGCGAGCACGAGCCGGGTCAGGGGCCTCATGGGGTCTCCCCGGGGCCCTGGCCGGCGCGGTAGGCGTCGGGCAGGCCGCTCTTCTGGGAGCCGTCCGGGGCGTAGACGGTGTCGGCCCGGAGCAGCACGCCCAGCGTGAGCCAGAGGATGCGCAGATCCAGCCGGAGGCTGCGGTGCTCCACGTACCAGACGTCCAGCTGGATCCGCTCGCGCCAGCTGTGCCGGGCGGCGCCCGAGACCTGCTGCCAGCCGGTCATGCCCGGCGGCGCCTCCATCCGGCGCCGGTCGAACGCCGAGTACCAGGGCAGGTACTCGGGCAGCAGGGGCCTGGGGCCGACCAGGCTCATCTCGCCGCGCAGCACGTTGATCAGCTGTGGCAGCTCGTCCAGGCGCAGGTTGCGCAGGACCCGGCCGGCCCGGGTGATGCGGAAGTCGTCGCGGCTGGTCTCCAGGCCGCTGCCCAGCCCGGTGCTGCCGTGGCGCATGGTCCTGAACTTGAGGATGTCGAAGGGACGGCCGCCCAGGCCCAGCCGGCGCTGCCGGAACCAGGCGGGGCCCGGGGAATCCAGCCGCACGGCCAGCGCCAGCGCGCCCAGCAGCGGGCCGGCCAGGAGCAGCAGCGCGCCGCCCGCCAGCAGGTCGAAGGCCCGCTTGCCGTTCAAGGCGCGCTCCGCGCCGGGGCCCCGGCCAGCAGGCCGGCCAGCTCCCCCAGGGCGCCGAGGCGCAGGTGCGGCGCCGGGCCCGGCGCTCCCGCCGCGGCGAAGGGCCCGGTGGCGACGCCGACGGTCAGCATGCCCAGGCTCCTCGGCCCCGGGACATCGCAGGCGGGGTTGTCGCCCACGTAGGCGCAGCGGCCCGGGTCCACGCCCATCCGGGCGCAGGCCAGCCGGAACGGGAACGGGCTCGGCTTGCGCCGTTCCTCGGCGAAGTCCCCGGTGAACACCATCTGGTCGAACCAGGGCACCAGGCCCAGGGCCTCGGCCTTGTAGCGCTGGACCGGGGCGTGGCCGTCGGTGACCAGGAACAGCCGCATCCCGGCCTCCCTGAGCCGGCGCAGGGCCGGCAGCGCGTCCGGGTACGGCTGCACCGGCGGCCGGTGGCGCCGGTAGCGCTGCACCAGCTCGGCCACCAGCCGGGGATCCCAGGCCCCCAGCTGCTGCAGCACCTGGTCGAACAGCCGCGGGTGCGCCGGGCCGATCCGCAGCAGGGTGTCCCGGCAGATCCGGGCCAGGTGCGGGCCGCCCCAGCCCAGGCGCCGGCCGAACTCCACGGCGATGGCGTCGAAGAAGGTGCGGATGAAGGCTTCCTGGTCCCACAGGGTGTAGTCCAGGTCGAAGCCGACGGCGTCCAGGCTGTCCAGTGGCCATTCCACGATCAGGCCTCCTTTCCCGGGGTGCGGAAGAGTTCGTCCCAGTAGCGGTACATGAGCAGCGGCGGGCACGGCTTCAGCCAGGGCTGGGGCTCCCGGCCCAGGGCCAGGTCGAGGATCCCCTCGAACAGCGGCACCCCGGCGGCCTGGCTGAGGATGGCGGTGCCGGCCATGCGGGCGTTGATCTCGGTGAAGGCGACCCGGCCGTCGGGACCGGCGAAGCACTGGAAGTTCAGCGGTCCCACCATCCCGAGCCGGCGCACCAGGGTGCGCACCGGCTCCAGCAGCCCCTCGCGCCAGTGGGTGAGGCCCCTGGAGGAGACCCCCGATTCGGTGGCGAGCCGCTGCCGGGGCGAGAGGACGCGCAGGCCGCTGTCGAGGCCGGCCAGCACGTCGATGGTGTATTCCACGCCCTCCAGGCATTCCTGCACCACCGCGCGCTCCACGTAGCGGGCGAAGAAGGCGGCCTCGCGGTGGTTCCGGGCCAGGTGTACGCCGGCGCCGCCGCGGCCGGAGCGGGGCTTGACCACCAGCGGGTAGCGCGCGAAGGTGCCCTCCCGGTAGTCCTCCGCCGCCACCGTGCGCGGGGCCGGAATGCCCAGGGCCTCGAAGCACTGCGCCATGCGCAGCTTGTCGGCGCAGACGGCCAGGGCCTCGGGGCCGGAGAGCAGCAGCCGGGTGCCCTGGGCCGCGAAGCGCTCGCGGTGCTCCCCGCAGAGCGCCAGCTCCTCGTCCAGGGCCGGCAGGAACAGGTCCACCGCCTCGCGCCGGCAGAGCTCCAGCATCCGCTCCAGGTAGAGCGGATCCCCGACCCTGGGCACCACGCAGGCGGCGTCGGCGAAGTGGAAGCCCACCGAGCCCGGGTCGCAGTCCGCCGCCACGATGCGGCAGCCCAGGGCGCGGAAGGCCTTGTACTGGGTCACGGTCGGCGCTGAGCCCGCCGCGGTGCGCAGCAGGGTCAGCGGATAGGGGGGCCGGGGATGCTTCATTCGAGCTCCTTGCGCGGGCGGCGGTAGGCGGGGAAGAAGTCCCCCGCGGCCTGGGCCCCCTGCGGGAGCCCCTGGACGAGGCTGTGGTAGGCGCCGGGCTCCAGCACCATGCGGAAGGTCCGGAAGCGGCCGCGCAGCTTGGAGAAGCCCTGCTTGAAGAAGGCCAGGGAATCCTCCCGGCAGCCCACCCCGCCGCCCAGGTGCAGGTAGCGGGCGCCGCGCTCCCTGGCCCAGTCGCGCATGTGCACGAGCATCATCTTGGCGGGGCCGGCGCGCCGGTAGTCCTCGCTGGTGCCGCTGAGGTGGAACTGCACCAGGCCGCCGATCCGGGTGAACAGGCCGGCCGCGGCGGCGTCGCCGTCCGGGCTCTGGACGATGCAGAGGTGCAGGTTCCCGTCCAGGCTGCGGCGCAGCTCGTCGTAGTAGCCGCGCTCGAAGAAGTAGTAGGCGCCGGCGGCCCGGTAGCGCATGGTCTGCTCGTAGATGCGGACGAAGTCCGCCATCCGCTCCCAGGCGTCGACCCGCACCGTGAAGCCTTCGCGCTCGAGCTTGCGCACATCGGCCAGGTGGTTGGCCCGGGTCTGGCGGTCCAGCTCCTCCCGGGGCAGGGCAAGATCCAGGTAGACGGTCTCGCCGTGCTCGATCAGCTCGCCGAAGGCGCGGAACGGCGCCTCGGGCAGGGGCAGCAGGGGATGCATGCGGAGGAAGGCGCAGACGATCCCGGCGCCCGCCCCCGCCTCCCGGAAGGCCCAGAGCATCGAGGCGAGCGCTTCCGCCCCGGGCTCGCCGCGCACCAGCGGGCAGGGGTAGCCGTAGGGCGCGACCGCGTCGAGCCAGCCGCGGCCGGAATCCAGCTCCGCCGGCAGCGGGCGCAGCACCATCGGGATGAGCATGGCCGCCCCGCCCTCCGCCGCCCAGAAGGCGGCCGCCTCCCCGCCCTCGTGGCGGGCGCAGAGCTCCACGTAGGCCGGCAGGTGATAGAAGTCGTGGCGGCAGGCGCCGAGGAAATCCAGCCAGCGCGCATCCGCCGGCCGCAGCAGCTCAGCTTGCATGGGACCTCCCGGAGCGCGCCAGCACGGCCTCGCGCAGCGCCCCCTCGAAGCGCGCGGCCAGGGCGCAGGCATCGAAATGGGCCTCGACGTAGGCCCTGCCCCGCCGGCCCATGGCCCGCCGCGCCCCGGGTTCCAGGTCCAGCAGCTGGCGCATGCCCGCGGCCATGGCCCCGGGATCGCCCGGCCGGACCGTGATGCCGCACCCGGCCTCGGCGATGGGATTGTTCGGGCAGTCCAGGCCGATCACGGTGGGACGGCCCATGGCCATGTAGTCGAACAGCTTGTTGAAGCTGATCCCGTGCTGCCAGAGGCTGGTGTCGTGCGAGCTGACCCAGAAGGCGTCGGCCCCGGCCAGGGTCCGGTAGACCTCCGCCTTGGGCACCGGCGGCAGGAAGGTGAGGCCGTCCAGGCCCATGGCCCGGGCCTGCGCCTCCAGGCGCGGCTTCTCCGGCCCGGTGCCCAGCAGCACCAGCTCCAGGGCCCGGGGCGGGCGCGCGCGCAGCAGCGCCGCGGCGTCGAGCAGCACGTCCAGGGCGTTGGTGCGGCCGTGGGAGCCGGCGTACATGAAGGTGAACGCAGCGCGCTCCGCGGGCTCGGCCACCGGCGGCACCAGCTCCAGGTCGATGCCGTTGGACACCCAGGTGATGGCCGCGGGATCCCCGCCCCGCTCCGCCACCCGCGGGCCGATGCCGGGCAGCAGGGTGACGATGTGGTCCGCCTCCCGGTACAGCTCGCGCTCGATCCGCTCCATGGCCCAGACCAGCGGGTGCCAGCGCGGCACCCCCATCACGTCGACCAGCGACTGCGGCCAGACGTCGCGCAGCTCCAGCAGGAACGGCAGGCGCAGCCGGCGCGCCAGGCGCAGCGCGGCCTGGGCCGCGAACAGGTGCGGGCTGCTGCCCACGATCACGTCGGGCCGCCCGTCCAGGAGCGGCAGCAGGCGGTGCTCCACCGCCCGGGCGAAGGCCAGCATGTTCCACAGGCGCGCGCCGCCGCCGCTGCCCCGGTAGGCCGGGGTGCGCAGCCAGACGAAGGGCACGCCGCCGTGGAGTTCCCTGCGGCCGGCCTCGCCGGGGTCGAGCCGGTCGGTGCGGGTTATGTGGTCGAACCCCGAGGCGGCGATGGTCGGCTGGTGGCCCATGGCCATGAGCGCCCGGGCCAGGGAATAGTGCCGGGTCCCGCCGGGCTGGCTCGGGGGGAAGGCGTAGTGGTTGATCATGAGGATCTTCATCGCGGTCACCGGAAGGAGGGATGGGCCTGGCGCAGGTGCCAGCGGAGGTTGGGCGCTTCCGCCTCCCAGCGGTAGCGCTCGCGGTAGGCGCTGCGGCCCGCCTGGGCGTAGCGGCGCAGCTGCCCGGGGTCCGAGCACAGCTCGACCAGGGCCCGGGCCACCGGGCCCGGCTCGGGGACGGCCAGCCGGCCCGAGCCGGAAGCCTGCACCAGCCCGCGCCAGAGGGGAAAGTCCGAGGCCAGCACGGGGATGCCCATGGCCATGTACTCGAACAGCTTGGTCGGCAGCGCTTCCAGGTAGTTGGGCCGGGGCAGCAGCGTCACCAGGCCCACCCCGGCGCCCGCGGCCAGCGCCAGCAGCGCGTCCGGCCCGACCCGGGGCACGTGCGTGCACCAGCCTTCGGCCACCGCCTCCTGGATGGCCCGGCCGGTCTCGGCTTCCATGACCCAGCCGATCAGCTCCAGGCGCAGTTCCGGCAGGCTGCGCCGGGCCTCCCGCAGCGCCGCCAGCGCCAGGAGGGTGCCGCGCGCCTCGCAGAGCCCGCCCACGTAGAGGATCCGGTGCGGATCCAGCGGCCGCCCGAGCTGCTCGGCCAGCCCGAAGAGGGACTTGGGATAGTTGTGCAGCACCCGCGTCCGGGCCGCCGGCCAGTCCCGGCCGATGGCCTCGGTGGCCGGGGCGAAGCCGCTGAACAGGGCGCCGGCGGCGCGCAGCATGCACGCCGCCAGGCGCGCCGTGGGGCCCCGCAGCGCCCGCGGCAGGTAGCCCTTGGACGCCACCTGCAGCGGCAGGTCCTCATGGATGTCATAGAGGGTGTAGGTCTCCGGGCGCAGGAGCGCCAGCAGCGCCATGGCCGGCACCAGTTCGGGATCGTGGAAATGCACCAGGGCGAAGGGCCCGTGGCGCAGCACCGCGCGCCACACGCCCAGGGCCAGGCGCAGCCGCCCCGCCCGCCCCGCGGGCACCCTCAGCGGGTGCAGCACCAGCAGGGGATCGGCGCTCCAGCCGGAGCGCGCCGGCGGCTCGGCCAGCGGCATGAAGACGTGGGTCTCCACCCCCCACTCCAGGCAGGCGGCCAGCTCCCGCTCGAACACCCGGGGGTCGCCCCAGGGGTGGGCGGTGGTGACGACGGCCATGCGCGGCGCCGTCATGCTCCGCCTCCGGGCGGCGGCGGATCCCAGAGCATGAGCGCCGAGGTGACGAACATGAAGAGCGGCCGGTTGTCGTTCACGTCGCCGCTGACCATGGCGTTGATCAGGTAGAACAGGGTGCCGGCGAACACCGCCCGGCCCCCGGGCAGGCGGGTCCCCGACCAGGCCGCCGCCGCCGCCGTCAGCAGCGCCAGGAGGGTGGCGGCGCCGCAGATCCAGCCCGATTCGAGGGTGACCTCGGCCAGCAGGTTGTGCGGGTACTGGCGTCCCGTGCCGCGCTCCGGGTCCACCCGGGTGGCGAAACCGGCCCAGCCGATGCCCCACGGGGCCTCGCCGATGAGGCCCCAGGAGGCGCGCAGGGCGTCCGCCCGGTAGCTCTCCGAGGCGCCGTAGCGGCCCTGGAAGAACGCCTGCACCCGGGTCACCGAGCCCTTCGGCGCCAGCGACAGGGAGGCCCCGAGGGCGAGCAGGAACAGCCCGCCGGCGCCGGCCAGCCGCGCGGCCTTCGGGCCCAGGCGCATCCGCCCGGCCCCGAACAGCAGGACCAGCACCGCCAGGGCGGCCAGGATCGGCCCGCGGGACCCGGAGAACAGCGCGGTGATGCCGGCCAGCGCCATGATGCCGAAGGTCAGCCCCGGCAGCGGGCCGTCGCCCGCCAGGGTGATGGCCGCATAGGCGAAGAGCAGGCCGGCGGCCCGCCCCAGGGAGATCGTCCCGGCCCCGAAGGCCTGCAGCCGCTGCGCGTCCTGGCCGCCCCCGAGCAGCCCGGCGAGGGTGATGGCGAGGCAGAAGCAGGCGAGCGCGTTCATCAGCCGGGTCCGGTCGCCGTCGTCCTCCACCAGGAGCAGCGGGGCCAGGGCCGAAAGCAGGGTGAAGGTGAAGATGGTGGCGATCTTCTGCAGCCCGTACGGGGAAGGCACCGCCTGGAACAGCCCCGGGCAGAAGGTGAGGAACCAGAAAGCCACCAGGGCCGGTCCGCCCAGGGAGCGCAGCCGGGCCCCGCGCAGGAAGCGCACGGCGAGCACGGCGCAGAGCACCCCGCCGGTGAGCAGGGTGAGGTCCACCGGCAGCCAGGCCAGCCTGGGATCGGCCTTCAGGTCGCCGGCGAACAGGAACGCCGCCAGCGCCAGGAAGCGCGGCCGGGTGGCGCAGGCCCGGGACCAGGCCCGAAGCCGGTTCATGCCGGGACCCGCGGGCGGTGCTGGCGGATGGCGTACCAGGTGACCAGGCCGTAGCAGATGTAGGCGAGGGTGCCGGTGGCGCCGAAGAGGAACATGGCGGAACGGGGCGGCCAGCGCAGCAGGTAGGCCGCGAGGATGCCGCCGAGCAGGAGGCCCGTGCGCAGCGCCTCCCGGTACAGGGCCAGGTCCTGGCGCTCCAGCACCAGCAGGGTGCTGTCGGCGCAGGCCGCGGTGAACTGGGCCAGCGCCATGGGCGCCAGGGCCACCACGAAGATGCCCGCCTCGCCCCAGTTCTTTCCGAAAATGAGCGGGAACAGGAACCACCCGGCGCCCATGGCCGCCAGCATGAGCGGCAGGCCCAGCAGGAACATGCGCCGGAGGGTGCCGCGGAACAGCGCCATCAGGCCGCCGGCGTCGCGCTTGGCGAGCAGCGCCACCTCGCCGAAATAGACCTGGGCCACCGATTCGCCGATCACCGAACTGGGCAGGGCGAACACCCGCTGGGCCAGGGCGAAGCACCCGGCCACCGCCGGCCCGAAGTAGATGGCCAGCAGCAGGGCCGGGACGCGCAGGTTGAAGGTGTTCATCAGGGCGGTGCCGCTGGCGATCACCGGGAAGCGCCGGAAGCGCACGACGGCGCGCCACATCCCGTCCCAGCGCACCTGCCGGAGCCGGGCCCAGTCGCTGCGCCAGTCCAGCATGGCCAGGGTGCGGGTGCCGTTGCTGCGCCCCACCGCGTCCCCCACCAGCAGCCCCAGGGGGCCCTTGACCAGCGCCCCCACGCCCATCTGCAGGCCCAGCTGGGTGAGGCTCTGGGTCACCTTGGTGCGGGCGATCCGGGCGTAGGCGCCCTTGCGGATGGCCCAGCAGTTGAAGACCTGGTAGAGCCCGCAGCCGAGGACGCTGACCGGCACCAGCCACAGGTAGGGCGCCAGCGCGGGCGCGCCCATCCAGCGCAGGATGCGCTCCTGCAGGAGGCAGAGCAGCAGCGAGGCCAGGCAGGTGCTGGCCGCCACCAGGAGCACGCAGAGCGCCAGCAGGTTCACCGCCTCGGCCTCGTCCGCGGGGATCGGCAGCGCGTACTCGAAGCGCAGCGAGGCGAGGATGGCCAGGATGGCCATGATCGACACGTACACCACCAGCACGCCGAAGTCGGCGGGCGTGTAGAGCCGGGTCAGTACCGGCGAGGCCAGGATCAGCAGGCCCTGGGCCACCGCCGTGCCGCCGGCCACCTGCAGCACCTTCAGGCGGAACCCGCTGAATCCGAAGGCCCGGCTCATCCCTGGGCGACCTGCGCCAGCAGGGCCCGGGCCACGGCCGCCTGGTCCGCCTCGTCCATCTCCGGCCAGATGGGCAGGCTGATCACCTCCGCGCACAGCCGTTCCGCCACCGGGCAGGCCACATGGGCATGGCTCTCCCGGTAGGGCTTCAGGCGGTGGCAGGGGATCGGGTAGTAGACCATGGTCTCCACCCCCTCCCCGGACAGGCGCGCCTGCAGCTTGTCCCGGTCGCAGCCCCGGACCCGCACGGTGTACTGGTGGAAGACGTGGCCCTCGGCAACCGCCGGAACGGTGATGTCGGGGTGCCCGCCCAGCATCCGCAGGTAGGTTTCCGCCACCCGCCTGCGCCCCGCGTTCCAGCCGTCCACGCGGGGCAGCTTGACCCGCAGCATGGCGGCCTGCAGCTCGTCCAGGCGCGAATTGTAGCCGATCATGTCGTTGTGGTACTTCTTCCGGCCGCCGTGCACCCGCAGGGCCCGGGCCAGGTCCGCCAGTTCGTCGTCGCTGGTGGCCAGCAGGCCGCCGTCGCCGTAGGCGCCCAGGTTCTTGGAGGGGAAGAAGCTGAAGCAGCCGGCCCGGCCCAGGGTCCCGGTGGCCTTGCCGCGGTGGCGCGCGCCGAAGCTCTGGGCGCAATCCTCCACCACCTGCAGGCCGCGGCGCCGGGCCAGGTCCAGGATGTCGGCCATGGCGCAGGGGCGCCCGAACAGGTGCACCGGCAGGATGGCCCGGGTGCGCGGGGTGACGGCCCGCTCGATCAGGGCCGGGTCCAGGTTCATGCTCTCCTCCTCCACGTCCGTGAACACCGGGGTGGCGCCCACCTGGCTGATGGCCTCGGCGGTGGCGAAGAAGGTGAAGGGGGTGGTGATCACCTCGTCCCCGGGGCCGATGCCCAGGGCCCGGAGGGCGAGCACCAGGGCGTCGGTGCCGGAATTGCAGCCGACGGCGTGCCGGACCCCGAGGTAGCGCGCGGCCTCCTGCTCGAAGGCCAGCACCTCCGGGCCGAGGATGTAGCGGGAGGAGCGCAGGGTGCGCTGGAAGGCCCGGTTGAGCTCCTCCCACAGGGAGTCCAGCTGGGGGCCGAGGTCGAGCACGGGGATGCGGGTCTGGGTGCCCATGGGTCAGCCCTCCTTTCCGACCTGGCCGTCCGGGCCGCGGCGGTAGGCCTGCCCGTAGCTGGTCACCGCCCGGCCGCCGGAGTCGAACTTCAGGCGCTCGCCGCGCTCGCACATGTAGCCGATGATCCGGGCCGGCACCCCGGCCACCATGGCGTAGGCCGGGACGTCCCGGATCACCACCGATCCGGCCGCCACGAAGGCGCATTCGTGCAGGGTGATGCCGCAGACGATGGTGGCGTTGGCGCCGATGCTGGCGCCGCGCTTGACCCGGGTCTCGAAGTAGTCGGCGGAGTTGTTGCGCGGATGCAGGCAGCGCGGCGTCTGCACGTTGGTGAACACCATGCTCGGGCCGCAGAACACGTAGTCCTCCAGCACCACGCCTTCGTACAGGGACACGTTGTTCTGGATCTTGCAGAAGTCGCCGATGCTGACGCCGTCGGCCACCATCACGTTCTGGCCCAGGATGCAGTCCCGGCCGATCACGGCCTTGGGGTAGATGTGGCAGAAGTGCCAGATGCGGGTGTTCTCCCCGATCCTGGCGCCTTCGTCGACCACCGCGCTGGGGTGGGCGAAATGCGGTTGGCTGGCTGCGAGTGTGCTCATGCGCTCTCCTTCTGGGTTGGAATCAATGACTGCCTGAGCTGGGCGTCCGCCTCCTCAAGCACCCGGACCACCTCGACCCCGCTGCGGCCGTCGGCCAGGGGCGCGGCGCCCGCGAGGCAGTCCAGGAAATGCTGGTCCTCCAGGCGCAGCGCTTCGCCGTGCCCTTCGAAGACCCGTTCCGAGCCGTCGTCCACCGGCGCCAGGCCTGCGGGCGGGTCGCCCCCCTTCAGGCGCTTGCGGTGCAGGGTGAGGCTCTGGTCCGATTCGTTGTAGGCGATCATCCCCTCGTCGCCCAGGACCCGCAGGCCCCGGCGCTTGCCCGGCCAGTACCAGGCCGAGTGGATGTGCGCCGAGCGGCCGCCGCTGAAACCCAGCTCCAGGTGGATGTCGTCGTGGATTCCCGGCTGCAGGAACGCGGCCCCGGTGGCGCGCACCTCCCGGGGGCCGCCGCCCATGAGGTGGCAGAGCACCGCCACGTCGTGCGGCGCGAGGCTCCAGAGCACGTTCTCGGTGTTCCGGACGCGCCCGTGGTTGAGCCGCTCCTGGTGGATCCGCAGCACCCGCCCGACGGTGCCGAACTCCAGCATCCGCTTCAGCTCCCGGATCGCCGGCTGGTACAGCAGCAGGTGGCCCACCAGCAGCGGCCGGCCCGCGCCCTGGGCCAGGGCCACGAGCGCCTGGGCGTCCCGCACGCCCAGGGTCATGGGCTTCTCCACCAGGACCCCCTTCCCCGCCCGCAGCGCCCGCGCGGCGAGCGCCGCGTGGGACGGCGCCGGGGTGGCGATGACGATCCCGTCGGCGTGGGCGAAGGCCTGCTCCAGGGAGCCCCAGACCGGCACCCCGGGATAGTCCGCCTGGATCCGCTCGCGCAGCGCGGGCAGCACTTCCACCACCCCGGCCAGGGCCCCCAGCTCGTGGAAGGTGCGCACGTGGTTGCGCCCCCAGGCGCCGCACCCGGCCACCGCCACCGCGGGGCTCACAGGAGCACCACCCGGGCGCGGTCGCACGGCACCCCGCGGGTGGCGTAGCGGGTGTCCAGCAGGAGCCGGGCGTGCCGGACCACGAAGCCGTAGTCCACCGCCGAATGGTCGGTGAGGATCAGCACCAGGTCCGCTTCGTCCAGGGCCGCGGCGGTCAGCGGCACGCTCTCCAGGTCCAGGCCATGCTCCGCGCAGCGCGGGACCAGCGGGTCGTGGTAGGCCACCGTGGCGCCGCGCCGGGCCAGCAGGTGCAGGATCTCGGCGCTGGGGCTTTCGCGCGCGTCGTCCACGTCCTTCTTGTAGGCCACTCCCAGCGCCAGCACCTTGGCGCTGCGCAGCCCCAGCCCGCGGTCGCTGAGCAGGCGCATGGCCTTCTCCAGGACGAACTCGGGCATGCGCCGGTTGATCTCGCCGGCCAGGGCGATGAACCGGGTGTTGAAGTTGAACTCCCGGGCCTTCCACTCCAGGTAGTGCGGATCCAGCGGAATGCAGTGCCCGCCGACCCCCGGGCCGGGATAGAACGACATGATCCCGAACGGCTTGGTCCCGGCGGCGTCGAGCACCTCCCAGACGTCCAGGCCCATGCGGTCGCAGAGCATGGCCAGCTCGTTGACCAGGGCGATGTTCACGGCGCGGAAGGTGTTCTCGAACACCTTCACCATCTCCGCCGCCTGGGTGGAACTCACCGGCACCACGTGCTGGATGGTCTGGCGGTAGAAGGCCAGGGCCACCTCCCGGCTGGACCCTTCGGCGGCGCCCACCACCTTGTTGGTGTTGCGGGTGCTGTAGCGCTGGTTGCCCGGATCCACCCGCTCAGGGCTGAAGGCCAGCCAGAAGTCCCGGCCCTCGGCCAGGCCCGAGGCCTCCAGCATGGGCTTCATCACCTCCTCGGTGGTGCCCGGATAGGTCGTGCTCTCCAGGCTGACCAGCTGGCCGGGGCGCAGGCGCCGGGCCAGTTCCGCGGTCACCGCCTCGATGTACTGCAGGTCCGGGGTCAGGTTGCGGGTGAGCGGGGTCGGCACGCAGATGACGATCACGTCCATCTCCGGGAGCCGGTCCCAGTCCCCGGTCGCCTCCAGCCGGCCGCCGCGCACGGCCTCGCGGAGCTCCTGGTCGCGCACGTCGCCGATGTAGTTGGCGCCGGCGTTCACCTGCCCGACCCGGGCCTGGCTGCGGTCGAAGCCCAGCACCCGGAAGCCCGCCTTGGCCTTCTCCACGGCGAACGGCAGGCCCACGTAGCCCAGCCCCACCACCCCCACCCGGGCGGTGCGGTCCTTGATCTTCTCCATCAGTTCGGCGGCCGGTGCGGCCAGGGTTCCGGTTCGGGTTCGACTGCTCATGCGCAATGCTCCTTGGCGAGAATTCGGTTGCTGATGGCGGTGCGGTGCTGCCAGGCCCAGCTGCCCGCCCCCACCGCCGCGGCGACGGTGAAGACGATGAGGCCCCGGGCCGGCCGGCTCTTTTCCAGCGGGAGGCTGCCCGCGTCCAGCAGGAGCGGGGTCTGGGTGTCGTTCTGGGCCTCCAGCAGCGCCTGCTCGTGGTTGAGGGTCAGGTTCATCACGACCTGCCGCCACAGCCCGAGGCCCTCCTTGAGCTGGGCGCCGCGGAAGCGGAGGTTGGGATCCGGGCTCGTCTCCCAGTTGCGGTTGCCGTCCTGGAAGCGCTCGAACTGGCGCCCCAGCTCCGCGTAGCGGCCCTGCACCTGCTCCAGCCGGCCTTCCGTGAAGCGCGCCCGGTTCTGCCCGGCCTCCTGGCTCAGCTCCACCAGGATGGCGCGCAGCTGCTCCGCCGCCTGGCGCACGACCGCCAGCGACAGCTCGGGCGAGGCGGTCTCGGCGCTGATGGTCAGCAGGCCCGATTTGGCATCCCGCTGGATGGTCAGCGCCGAGCGCAGCGGCCCCAGCGCCCGGTCCACGCTGGCCGCCCCCAGGTAGTCCAGCAGGGTGCCGCGGACCCGCCTGGACCGGGCGAAGCGCCAGGGGCGCCGGCCATACTCGTATTCGCGCAGCAGCAGCTGCTCGGCCAGGCGCCGGCTGCGCAGGATGTCGACGTAGACGACGGTCGGGCCGTCCTCCCTGCTGGTGAAGGACTCCGCCGGGGCGGTGGGCGCCCAGACCCCGGTGCGCGGGCTGGCGGCGTGCCCGGTGTCGGACAGGATCCTGGCCTCGGACCGGTAGGCGTTGGGCAGCAGGACCGCCACCGCGGCCGCCGCCAGGCCGGCGAGGCCGGCGTGGCGCAGGCTTTTCAGGAGCGGCCGGGGGTAACTGGACATGGCTAGCCCACCTCCTGGGCGGCCGGCGCGGGCTGCGTCCGGGTGCCGGACGCTGCCTGGAGGTAGCGCCCCAGCCCGGAGGGCGCGGGGCGGTAGACCGGCACCAGCCGCATGAACCAGCGCAGCATCTCGCGCTGGCGCGCGCCTTCGGGCAGGGCCGGAGTCAGCCGCAGGGCCGCCAGGCCCTGCTCCAGCAGGGCGGGATCCAGGGGATCCTGGGTCGCCTCGAACACCTTGGGATGGACGTGGGCCTTGCCGTGCTCCACGGCGGTGAAGAGCTCCTCGAAGAACTTCTCGCCCGGGCGGGCGCCGGTGAACTGGATGTCGATGTCCACCCCCGGATCGAGCCCGGAGAGGCGGGCCATGTCCTTGGCCAGGTCGACGATGTGCACCGGCTCGCCCATGTCGAGCGCGAACACCCGCCCGCTGCCGCCCAGGATGCCGGCCTGGAGCACCAGCTGGCCCGCCTCGGGGATGGTCATGAAGTAGCGCACCATGTCCGGGTGGGTGACGGTGATCGGCCCGCCCCGGCGGATCTGGTCGCGGAACAGCGGGATCACGCTGCCCCGGCTGCCCAGCACGTTGCCGAAGCGCACGCTGACGTAGCGGGAGCCCGCCGGGGCGTCGTAGGCGGCCTTGAGCACCAGGTGCTCGCCGATGCGCTTGGTGACGCCCAGCACGTTGACCGGATTGACCGCCTTGTCGGTGGAGACGTTCACGACGATCCGGGCGGCCGCGGCCAGGGCGGCCTTCAGCACGTTCTGGGTGCCGAAGATGTTGTTCTCGATGCCCTCCCCGGGATTCTGCTCCAGGTAGGGCACGTGCTTGTGCGCCGCGGCGTGGAACACCACCTGCGGCCGCCAGGCATCGAACACCTGGTGCAGCCGGGCGCGGTTGCGGATGTCGCAGAGCGCCACCACGATGCGCTGGCCCGGGAACAGCCGGCGCAGATCGCGCTCGATCTCCCACAGGCTGTTCTCGCCCCGGCCCAGCAGGACCAGGCAGCCGGGCCGGAAGCTGGCCACCCGGCGGCACAGCTCGCTGCCGATGGAGCCGCCGGCGCCGGTGATGAGCGTCACCGAGCCCTCCAGGGCGTGCCGGATGGCGCCGGTGTCCAGCTGGATCGCCTCGCGCCGCAGCAGGTCCTCGATGGCGATGTCGCGCACCTCCGGCTTCCAGGGATGGTCCCCCACCAGGTCGAGGATCCCCGGCACGGTCTTGACCTGGATCCCCTCGGCCTGGAGTTCCCGGCTCAGCTCGCGGATCCTGGCGCCGGGCGCCCCGGCCATGCCCAGGATCACCAGGGACGCCCTCTGCTCCCGGACGTAGGTCAGGAGCATCCGGGTGGGGCCCAGCACCGGCACCCCTTCGATCCGTACGCCCTGCTTCTCCAGGGCGTCATCCACGAACCCCAGCACCCGGCAGTTCAGCCGGGGGTGCTCGCGCAGCGACTGGCAGAGCCGCATGCCGGCCCGCCCCGCGCCGACGATGAGGGTGCGCTCGGGCCCGGGCGCCGCCGCTTCCGGCGCCGGAGTCCGAAACCGCTGCCGGTGCACCCGGCTGGCCAGCATCCGGAGCCCGAACCAGCTGGCCCCGGTGAGCAACCCGGCCGGCAGGAAGATTTCGGCGCCCTCCACGCCGAACCAGAGGTCGCCGTGCATCGCGCAGAACGCCAGGCCCAGGGCGGTGATGGCCAGGGAGCCGCGCAGCAGGCCCCAGGCCTCGGTGAGGCCCACCAGCCGGTAGTGCTGGCTGGTGAAGCCGAAGGCGGCGTTCACGGCCATCGCCATGGCAGCGAACAGGGCCGTGCCGCGCAGGGTCGGCGGCAGCTGGCGGAGCAGGCCGCAGGCCAGGCTCCAGGCGGTGGCGGCCAGCGCCCCGTCCAGCACCAGCTTGCCGCCCCGGCGCACCATGGGCCGGCTGTCGAGCTGCCAGCGCCCGTGCCCGGCGCCTTCGGCCCAGGTGGCGTACGAGGGGTCTTTCTCAAGTGGTTGCATTTTTTTCTAAGCCTCGAATGGGACAAACGCTCCCCCGCCCTGAAGGCCAGGGCGCCGGGTTACAAATGGTTCAGATTCCTCCGGGCTCCCGGAGGGTCAGGCAACGCCCGCGCCTCAGCGGCGGATGGCGTTGTAGATCAGGGCCAGGGGGGTCATGGCCAGCAGGCTGTCCTGCCAGGGCACGTCCTTGCGGATGCGCTGGGGCACGAGGAGCGCGTCCCCCGGTTCCATGGCGGAGCCCTCCACCCGGGCATCGAGCACCCGGCCGTCGGCCTTCAGCAGGCGCACCTGGCGCCGGTCGGCGTTGCGGGTGTAGCCCCCGGCGAGCCTGAGCACATCCCGCACCCGGTCGCCGGGCCGCACATGGAAGGTGGAGAAGGAGCTGGCGACCTCCCCCACCACGCAGACCGAATCGGTCCGCCTGGGGATGAAGATCTGATCGCCATCCAGCAGCCCCACATCCTGGCGCTGATCGCCCCGGAGGACCGCCGGGAGATCGACGATCATCCGGTTCAGCTCGCCCTGGAGCAGGCCGTGGAGCAGGGGGCTCGGCTCCAGCGCGCCGGTGTCGCGGGCCCGCCGGGTCTCGTTCAGGCGCTGCAGGATGGCGTCCACCGCGGCCAGGTTGCCCGCCGCCGGGGCGCCCGGGCCGGCGGCGGGATCCTTGGCGCTGAGGTCCCCGGCTTCGAGGGCCGAGCGCAGGAAGATCGTCCCGGCCGGCATCGCCTCCCCGGTGAGCCCCCCGGCCCGGGCGACCAGCTGGCCCAGGGTGAACCGGTCCTCCTGGATCACGTAGGGGCCGGGCCGGCGCACCTGGCCCAGGACGGAGACCGTGCGGTGCATGCGGAAATCCGGATTCTCGTAGATGGTGATCTGGTCGTAGGGGCGCAGCGGGGGATTGACGAGGTCGTCCTCCAGGGCCAGCGGCGCCCGGTCCTCCGTGCTGACCAGCCGGGCCAGGTCCAGCCGGACCACGGTGCTGGTCCTGCCGTCCGCCATGCGCGCCAGCTCGGCGTAATGGCGCCCGGCGGAGAGCTTGGGCACTCCGGCCCGGTAGATCAGGTCCGAAGCGCGCATGCCCTCGTGCCAGTCGAAGACCCCGGGGCGGGTGAAGGGGCCGAGGATGGTGACCCGCTCGGCCAGGCGCAGGTCCGCCACGTTTCCCAGCTCGACCCGGTCCCGGGGCCGCAGTTCCAGGTTGTGCGCCCCGTCGCCCTTGAGGGCCCGGTCCAGGTCGAAGCTGAGCAGCTGGGTGCGGCCGTCCGGGCGCGTCCTGAGGATCTCGCCCCGCAGCCGGTAGGTCCCGGGCAGCAGCTGGCCGCCCGCGCCGCCCAGGGCCAGCAGATCGGCGACCCGCATGCCCTCCCGGTAGGAGAAGCGGCCCGGCACCGCCACGAACCCGGCGGCCTCCACGTACTCCTCCAGCCGCTCGGCCCGCGCCAGGGCCCGCAGCACGTCGCCTTCGCAGAGCCGGGCGGCGCGCAGTCCGCGCGCCGTGTTGGGAATGTCCTGGACCGTGGTGATCCCGTCGGGGCTGGTGCGCTGGAGCGTCACCAGCACCTGGCTCGCGCCGGGCACCAGGCCGCCGGCGAAGCGGACCGCCTCCAGCGCGCCCTCCCCCGGCGCCAGTTCCACCAGGAGGGCGGGGCGCCCCGCCGCCTCGGCCACCCGGCGGAAACCGCCCCGGACGAGGATCCGGGTGCCGGCCAGGGGCACGAAGAGGGTGTCGCCATCCAGGAAGCCGCGGCTCTCCAGTCCGGCCCCGTCGAAGCGCAGCCGGTACAGGTCGATCACCTGGATCACCTTGCCGCCGCGCAGGTGCCGGACGGCGCGGTACGACCCGCCCTCGGCGGGCCCTCCGGCCAGGCCCAGCAGCGCCATGGGCGAACTGGAACTGGGCACCAGGTGCGATCCCGGGTGGGCCACCTCGCCGCCGACCATCACCTCCACGTCGTGCAGCCCCACCACCTCCAGATTGAACTGTTCCAGGCCCGCATATTTCCGCAGCAGGGCGGCGCGGATCCGGGCGCGCGCCGCCTCGAGGCTGAGCCCGCCCACGTCCAGCAGGCCGACGTCGGGAATGGCCACCTTGCCGCTCCGGTCCACCTTGAGCGTGCGCGCCAGCACCACGCTGCCGAAGGCGTTGAGCGCCAGCTGGTCGCCGCTGCCGATGACGTAGTCGCTGCCCATGCGCACCTCGGGCGGCCGGGGGCTGGCCGGCGCCGCGGCGAAGAGATCCGAAGCGAGGACGAAGGGCCTGGGTTCGGGGCCGGGCGCCTGTACCGGCGGCCGCCCCTGGGCCCCGCCGGGCCGCGCCAGGCCGAGGCCAAGCAGGCAGACCAGGGCGCAGTGACCGGAGGCCTGGAACGGGTTTAAAAGGATCTGAAATGGGAACTGCATTTTCATTTGGGGCATTCAAGCAGGAAAAGGGGAGGTTTTCAAATGAAGCAGGAGTTAGATATTACGAGGAGGATTTCAGCACATTGAAAAATAATAGTCAATAGAATCTTAAGATCAATTTTTTACTAACTATTTCTAGCATTATGAACAATAATTTTGAATGGTTTCGCAATTGTATGTTTAATATCGGAATTGATTTCAGGTTAATGTTTTCCGAAAGGCCTTCCCGGTTGGGGGCAGCTCTTCCCCGCGGTTTTCGATGAACCGATAGAGAGGCCAGCCTTCGGGCAGCATGGGCGGTCGTTGCAGGTAGAATGGGTCTTGCCGGGTCTTCCAAGGCCTCGGCAAAACCGGCGCTGGCCGGAAAGCCGGAACCATCCCCACAGTGCCCATAGCTCAGTTGGATAGAGCAACGGCCTTCTAAGCCGTAGGTCACAGGTTCGAGTCCTGTTGGGCGCACCACTGAGAGACCCCCGGGACCGCACCCCCCGGGGGCGTGTTCAGAGCGGCAGTTCGAGGACGAAGCGGCTGCCCTGGGGTTCCAGGTCTTCGACCCGGATGCTGCCACCGTGCAGTTCCGCGGCCAGCTTGCAGAAGGCCAGCCCCAGCCCCTTGCCGCCCCGGGACTGGACCGCCGGGCTGTCCGTCACCAGGCGGGAGAAGATCGCTTCCTTCATCGAATCCGCGACCCCGGGGCCCTGGTCCGCCACTGACAGCAGGCAGTGCTCCCCGTCCGGGGCGGCCTCCGCCGCGACGATGATGGCGGAACCGTCGGGGGCGAACCGGCTGGCGTTGTCCAGCAGGTTGAAGAGGACCCGGCGCAGGAGGAAGGGGTCGGCCCTGAATCCGGCAATCCCCTCCGGGCTGACCTGGATGGTGTGGCGCCTGCGCGGGGCGAAATTCTCGAACTCGTCCACCGTCTTGAGGAGCCACTCCTGGGCGCCGAGCTCGACCGGGTCCGGCTGCAGGCCGGCGTGGTTGCCCAGGGACACGTCCAGGTAGTTGGACACCAGCTCCTGGAGGTTCCGGGTGCAGGCGCCGATCCGCTTGCGGTGGCTGCGCCATTCGATCCGGCTGACGTCGTCCTCGGAGAGCTCGACACTCATCATGAGGGCGCCCAGCATGTTCTTGAGATCGTGCATGACGAACTGGACGGTGCGTTCCTCCCGGATCTGCAGGTCCAGGATGGCTTCCTTGTACTCGCGCAGCTGCATCCGCAGG
>Ga0302299_10000654_pt1 | contig 19554 bp, 11 predicted proteins | sample III_Fen_N3_4_FD_198795 | JGI IMG/M metagenome (GOLD analysis project Ga0302299, IMG submission 198795) | Peat permafrost microbial communities from Stordalen Mire near Abisko, Sweden - III_Fen_N3_4 | ecosystem: Environmental > Terrestrial > Soil > Wetlands > Permafrost | place: Sweden: Abisko... | reverse complement strand
TCGACCGGAGCCCATTCGCTCGGGCGCCCGTCGTCGCGCGCACCGACGACTGGCACGCCCCAGACCTGTGCGCGGACCACGGCGCGACGGCTCGGCCGACGCCGTGGCAGGGCCGGGCGCGGTGCCGGCGCGAGGTCCGGCACGGCCCGCAGCAGGGGCCGCTTCCGGTCCCGCTCCGACGCCGGACATACGTCCTGGTGTGTGCTCTCGTTCCGCACGTATGCCAACTCCACGATGAACTCCCCCATCGAGACCCGGAGGGTCTCGCCCCGTGGCCGGAACTGGTTCGACTCCCCCGAGTCGGTCCGGACAGTCTCCATCCTGCGCCTGCTCACCCCCGAAAGCCCAGAGGCGGAGGCACTTCTTTACGCAAAATCCTGCTGGTGGCGCGAGCCGCCGAAGAGCCCTTGTGCTATCCGCCGGACCGACCCGTGCTCCCCCGCGGCCGCCGGTAGCCTGCTGCCCATGTCCCGAGCCGCCGTCCGAGCCTCCACGCGGGAGGTCGTGAAGCGGGCGACCCGCGCCGTGGGGATGGCCACCGCCGACCTCCGTCCCCCGCCCGACTTCCTGATCATCGGGACCAAGCGGGGCGGGACCACCAGCTTCTACTTCGACCTCATCGAGCACCCGTCGTACGTCCGTCTCTACCCGCCACCGGTGCCAGGGCTGAAGCGCGATGCCACCAAGGGTGTCCACTACTTCGACAGCAACGTGACCCGCGGCGAGCGTTGGTACCGCTCCTTCATGCCTACGTCGGCGACGCGACGCCTCCACGCCCGGCGTACCGGCGGGCCGGTGGTGGCCGGGGAGGCGTCGCCGTACTACCTGTTCCACCCGGTCGCGGCCGAGCGCGCGCACGCCAGCGTCCCGGACGCGCGCATCATCGCGCTGCTGCGCGACCCGGTCAGCCGGACGCACTCGCACTGGAAGGAGCGACGCCGGGGCGAGGCCGAGCCGTTGGAGTTCGAGGAGGCCCTGGCCGCGGAGCCCGGACGTCTGGCCGGCGAGCGCGAGCGGCTGGTCGCCGACCCGTCGTACTACAGCTACGCCTGGGAGCAGCAGTCCTACGCCACGCAGAGCGAGTACGCACCCGCGTTGCGACGGTGGGTCGACCTGTTCGGGGCCGACCGCGTCCACGTGGCGGTGAGCGAGGAGTACTACGCCGACCCCGTGCGCGTGCTCGGCGACGTGGACGACTTCCTGGGCTTGCCCCGGCGGCAGAGCTCGACCGGCACGATCCGCAACGCAGCGGAGGGATCGCCGCTCTCACCGGAGCTCGAGGCCACCCTCCGGGCACGCTTCGCCGGCCCCAACCGCGACCTTGCCGAGCTGGCCGGCCGGACCCTGCCCTGGGCCTGATCAGGCGCGTCCCACGGCCGCCCGACACCCTTCCTGCAACCTCCGGAGAACAGCCCGTCCCGCTGGACCGAGGGCCTACACTCGGGCTGATCTCACGAACGGCAGGACGACCCACAAAGGAAGTTACGTGCCTCTTCATCACTACCTCCAGATCCTGCGCAAGCGCTGGGTCACCGTGGTCGTGGTCACGTTTCTGTGTGTCCTCGCCGCCGGGATCGTCAGCGCCCTGACGCCGGCCACGTACGCCGCGCACGCCACGTCGTTCGTCAGCCTCACCGACGCCGGTGGTGCGTCGACGTCGATCGCGCAGAGCTCACAGTTCGCCCAGTCCCGGGTGGAGTCCTACCCCGAGGTGGTGCACTCGCCGAAGGTGCTGCAGCCGGTGATCGACGACCTCGGGCTCGACATGACCGTGCAGGAGCTCAACCGCAAGGTGACCGCGGTCAACCCGACCAACACCGTCAACCTGCAGGTCACCGCCACCGATCACGACCCCAAGCTGGCCGCCGAGATCGCCAACGGTGTGGCGGACAACATGGCCCTGGTCATCCCGGAGCTCGAGAAGCCGGCCAACGGTCAGGACACCCCGGTCAAGGTGACCGTGACCGTCCCGGCCAATACTCCCCACTACCCGGTGTCACCGAGGAAGACGCTCAACCTCGTGCTCGGCTTCGTGGTCGGACTGGCCCTGGGTGTCGTGGGCGCGCTCATCCGCGAGGCCACGGACACCACCGTCCGCTCCGGCGCCGAGCTCTACGACCTCACGGGTCTGAGCACCCTCGGGTCCGTGCGCTACGACTCCTCGTTCCGGACGCAGCCGCTCGTCGCCATGCAGCCGCATGGTTTCGGCGTCGAGGACTTCCGGACGATCCGGACCACCCTGCAGTTCGTCAACGTCGACGCACCACCCCGGCAGATCGTGGTGAGCAGCGCGATCGCGTCCGAAGGCAAGTCGTTCACAGCTGTGAACCTCGCCATCACGATGGCTCAGGCGGACCTCACCGTGTGTCTCGTCGAAGCAGACCTACGGCGGCCCCGTGCGGTCGGCTACCTGGGTCTGGACGGATCGCTCGGTCTCAGCGACGTCGTCGCCGGCCACTACGCGCTCGATGACGCACTGGTCGAGTGGAACCGCGGCCAGCTCACGGTGCTCCCGGCCGGCACGACACCCCCCGACCCCGGACAGCTTCTGGGATCCAACGCGATGGAGGAGGTGTTCGCCGAGCTCCGTAGCCGCTTCGACCGGGTGATCATCGACGCGCCCCCGCTGCTGCCCGTCAGCGACGCGGTGGTCCTGGGCGGCATCTCCGACGGAGTCATCGTGGTGGCGCGCTATCGGCACGTACGCCGCGAGCAGTTCGTGATGGCGGTCGAGAACCTGCGCGCCGCGAACGCGACCGTGCTGGGGACGATCCTCACCCAGGTGCCGAGCAAGCTCCACCAGGCCAGGTACGGCGACGACTACGACTACGCCCACCCCACGGGGCAAGGCCAGGCCACGACCGACGACGTACGCAACCCACCGGCGACGCCCCGGACGCCGGCAGCTCCGGCCGCGCCTTCCGGCCAGGCCGAAGCGGTGGTCGAGGGGTCCGCTCAGGCCGGGGCTGCGTCCGCTGCAGCTGTTCAGACCAGCAGCTCGGCGATGGTCCATCCGCCCTTGAAGCGTTCCCCGGGAAGCAACCGTCTGAGGCAGTCGGGCGGCAGCTCACGCACGAAGCGTCAGGGCCAGTAGGCGACGGGAAGGGTCAGGGCGCCGGACGGCCGAGGACGTAGCTCACGCTCGTCATCAGCTGGCCGACCGCGCTCGTCAGCTCGGGGATGTTGCGGCGGTGGCTTCCGCGACCCGACTCGGCGTGCGCGTCGACGATGTCGACGTCGAGCACAGTCACGCGCTCGGTGCGGAACAGACGACGCGTCCGTCGCTCGGAGAGGAACGAGACCTGGCCACGCCCGGCGTCCATCTCACTCGCGAGCCACTGCAGCCTCGCGGCTGGGTCGGCGTGCGAAGTGAGCGGGCGCACCGCTGACGCGACGTCCGACAGATGTCTCCCGGCCGGTACGAGACCCGCGTCGACGACCATCTGTGCCAGGGCGCCCGCCTCGCGCATGGTGAAGAGCCGGTTGCGGACGGACGGGTCGAGGCGGACGACCTCTGCGCTGGTCTGACGGTCGGCAGTGACCACGAGCGTGGCCTTGGAGATCCCCGACCGCGAGAGCTGGTGAGCCTCATGATCGTCCATCGTGGCGAGGGTCTCGGGATCGGTCGACACGTGCTTGCGGGCCTCGGAGCACCAGCCGCGGCCCTCGGCCGCGCGAGTGCCCGCGCTCACCACCGTGACCTGACCGGCCAGGCCGTCGGCTCGGAGCCGATGGAGCGCCACCGCCTGGGCGCTCGGTGAGCGGCAGATGTTCGCCGTACAGACGAACAGGATCCGTTCCACCATCGCTCGCCCCTCCTCCGGACGCGCCGGGACCGTCGAAAGTCTAGACAGAAGTCCTCAGGGCCGGGCTCACGACGCGTGCTGCCGTACGACGAACGGAGGCGACACGCGCCGCGCCACGGTCGGCGTACGGCTCTTGTGCACCGTCGCGTGTGTGGCCAGGACCGCCATCTTGGCAACGGCGGCGGCGTTGGCCGTCGTCGTCGAGTCGTAGACACGGAAGCCGTCGACGTTGCCCACCACCGGCGTGTTCGTGGCGTTGGAGGACACGTAGTACATGAGCCCCACCGACCCCGCCGCCTGCATGGGCGCCGACGCGTCGGAGCCACTGGCCTGCCACGTGGCGGGTTCGGTCGTCCCGTCCTTCCAGACCTTGGCCATCACCGTCGTCGGCGACGTGCCGCTGACCACGAGCCGGACATCGAGCTTGGCGCCCGCCGTCACGGTGAGGCCCGCGACGGTGACCGGCCCGGCGATGGTCGCCTGGCCCGCACCGTCCACGCGCAGCAGGCTGAGCGCGGCCGACCCGTTGGGCTTGACGTTGACCGAGGCACGGTAGTTGCCCACCGAGCCCACCTGGCGGCCGAGCACCGAGAAGAAGCTCCCGGACCCGTTGGCCAGCGTCTGCGGGCTGAAGACCACGCGCACGTCGGCGTTGGTGGTCGAGACCGACCCGAGCGAGACCGTCGGACCGGAGCCCGCACCGGGCAACGTGATCGTCCCGACCCCGGACCCGACCTTGAAGTTGGCCTTGTTACCGGTCACCGTCCAGGCGCCGCCCTGGTCGGCGTTGCCCCAGCCGTTGGTCGTGGTCCGTCCGAAGTCGTCCGAGGCGACCAGCGTGGGTGCCGGGTTGGTCACCGTGACCGTGTGCTGCACGGAGCCGGTGCCGCCCGCGTTGTCGGTGACGGTCAGCGTGATCGTCTGCGGACCGGCTGCACCGTAGGTGTGGTTGGGCGAGACGCCCGACCCGTGGGCCGTGCCGTCGCCCCAGTTCCAGTCGTACGACGCGACCGTGCCGTCGGGGTCGGACGAGCCCGAGCCGTCGACCGAGACGGTGAGGCCGTTCGTCGACGTCGTGAACGCCGCGTTCGGCGCCGTGTTGGTGACGTGGACCGTCCGCGACGACGTGTTCGTGCCGCCCTGGTTGTCGGTCACCGTCAGCGCCACGGTGTAGTCGCCCCCGTGGGCGTAGGTGTGGTTCGGCGAGACACCGGTGCCGGTGGTGCCGTCCCCGAAGTCCCAGGCGTACGACGAGATCGAGCCGTCCGGGTCGTGGGAGCCGGAGCCGTCGAACGACGCCTTGAGGCCCGCCTCCGAGTCCGTGAAGCTCGCCACGGGCGCCTGGTTGGTCGCCGGGTGCACGTCGTGCGACACGGTCGCGGTGCCGCCGTCGTTGTCGGTCACCGTCAAGGTGATCGTGTCCGTGCCGGTGCCGCCGTAGGTGTGGTTGGGCGAGACGCCCGACCCGTGGGCCGTGCCGTCGCCCCAGTTCCAGTCGTACGACGCGACCGTGCCGTCGGGGTCGGACGAGCCCGAGCCGTCGACCGAGACGGTGAGGCCGTTCGTCGACGTCGTGAACGCCGCGTTCGGCGCCGTGTTGGTGACGTGGACCGTCCGCGACGACGTGTTCGTGCCGCCCTGGTTGTCGGTCACCGTCAGCGCCACGGTGTAGTCGCCCCCGTGGGCGTAGGTGTGGTTCGGCGAGACACCGGTGCCGGTGGTGCCGTCCCCGAAGTCCCAGGCGTACGACGAGATCGAGCCGTCCGGGTCGTGGGAGCCGGAGCCGTCGAACGACGCCTTGAGGCCCGCCTCCGAGTCCGTGAAGCTCGCCACGGGCGCCTGGTTGGCCACCGAGCCGCCGCCGGCGACGTAGTGCGCGTGCACCGCTGCCGGGGTCAGCTCGCTGGAGTAGACCGCGACCTCGTCGATCGTGCCGTCGAAGTAGGGGCTGTCCCCACCCCAGTCGGAGTCGCCGCCCACACGCCAGAAACCGTCGTAGGCCTGCTGGTCGGTCTGCGGGTTGGTGGCGACCTCGCCGCCGTCGACGTAGAGGTGCATGCCGTCGGGGCCCTGGGTGGCGACCAGGTAGTGCCATGCGTTGTCGTTGTAGCTGAGCGGAGAGGTGGCTGTGTTGGTCTGCCCGGTCCAGGTGCCGAACGTCAGCTGCCCGGAGTTCTCCATGTAGACGTGCCGGTCGTAGGCACCGCTGTTGCCCGACTGCTGGTTGCCGAAGCCGATCAGCTTGCCACCGTGCGTCGTGCCGGTCTTGAACCACAGCTCCTCGGAGTACACGGTGGGACCGGCCTGCTGGTTGGCCGAGCCGATCGTGCCGTCGGAGCCGTTGAAGGACGCGGCGGTGTTGCTCGTCCCCGCGATGCCACCTGGCTGGTTGAGCGTGACGCCACCGGTGATGACGCCGTCGTCGCCGTTGGGGCTGCTGTCCTTGACCGTCGTACCGGACGAGTCGCCGAGCCTCCAGTAGAGGTCCGGGCCGGCGTTGAACACGGTCTTGCCGTAGGTGTCGGCGGGCGCCTGCGGGATGTCGAGGGTCCGGCCGCTGTCGAGGTAGTGCTGCTGGATGCTGCCCAGCCCGAGCGCGGACGGGTAGATCGCCACGTCGTCGATCGCACCGTTGAAGAAGTTGCTGCTCGGCTGGTTCGGCCAGCCGCCGATGTTGTCGCCACCGATCCTCCAGTAACCCGTGTAGGGCTGGCCGACCGTGGTCCCCTGGTTGACACCGACCTTCTTGCCGTCGATGTAGAGCGCCATGCCCTTGGTGGAGTCGAGCGTGCCGACGATCTGGTGGTAGCTGCCGTCGTTGTACGTCTTCGGGCTCGTGATCGTGTAGGTGTTGTTGTTGTAGACGCCGAAGACGATGTGACCGGCGTCGTCCATGTAGAGGTGCCGGTCGTAGTTGGAGCTCGTGCCGCTGGACTGGTCGCCGTACCCGACGATCTTGCCGCCCTGGTTGGTCGTGGTCTTCACCCAGGCTTCGATGGACAGGTTCGGCGTCGCGGGCTGCGTGGAGTTGGTGGCCACCACACCGTCGGTGCCGCCGTTGAAGGTGGAGGCACCGTCGTTGTCGCCGGAGATCGCACCGTTCGCGCCGCGGGTCACCCCGGTCTGAGCGGTGGCGTCGTTGAACCCGGCGTGGTCGTAGACCGCCGTGCCCGAGGTCTCACCGAGGCGCCAGAAGTCCGTGGCACCGTCGGTGACGACGTCGTTGGCGTACTGGCTCTGGGAGCCGGACGTGATCGTGACGCTGTTGGTGGCGCCGAGGTTCAGCAGGTTGCCGAACGCATCGGTGACCCGCACCGTGTAGGTGTAGCTCGACCCCGGCGCGAGGTTCTTGTCGATGAAACCCATCATCGGGTAGTTCCAGTACGTCGAGTCCTGGGTCGTCGTGAAGACCGGCGCGGTGGTGCCGGAGCGGTAGACGTTGTAGGTCAGCGTCTTGTTGTCCATGTCGTACGCCGACTGCCAGGACACCCGGGCCTGGCCGCCGGTGAACGACTGGGCTGCCGGCGCCGGGGCGCTGGGCGCCTTCGCCGGGCCGCGCTTGTTGGGAGCGACGGTCTTCACCGCGAACCGCACCAGGCCCTGCTGCGCGGTGCCGTTGACGGACGGGAACTCCCCGCCCATGGCGAGGTAGCTGCTGTTGCCGGACAACGACCAGGCGGCCTGGCTCTGACCGGTGTAGCTGCCGGTGGCCACCACAGGGAACCACTGCAGCAGCGAGGAGTCGGGGACGTTCGTGTAGTCCCACCCGTAGTCGTCGACGCCTGCGTTCGTCCCCGTGGGGTACGTCGTGAAGGCCAGGGCGTGGCGCATGTTGATGCTCCACGTCGGGCTGCTGTTCGGGAAGTCGCCGATGAACGAGCAGTTGTGGGCGTGGCTGACGCTGTAGAGCACCTGTCCGACCGGGTAGGTGTCGTAGGTGTCGCCGTGGCAGTCGTTGACCCAGTTCACCGCGCCGGTGTTGCCGTCCGCGGCGAACGTGCCCTCGAAGTTGCCGCACCCGAACGCGAAACCGCCGCCGTAGATCTGGTTGTTGTCGACCGAGAGGTTCGTGATCCCGCACTTGTTGCCACCGTCGGTGACGACCTGGTTCATGGGGAAGGGCTGGGTGGCGCCCGTGGTGGAGTCGACGGCACCGAGCCCGCTGGCGGGTACGCCGTTGAGCGAGGTGAAGCCGCCGCCCACGACGACCTTGGAGCCGTCGGGGCTCAGCACCATCGCCGACACCTTGAAGGCATCGGCGGTGGGAGCCCACGGGAGCAGGGCACCGTTGGCGGAGCTGAAGGCTGCAAGCCGCGTCCGCGACTGCCCGCCGGCGGCCATGAAGTTGCCGCCCGCGTAGACGGTGCTGGAGCTCACGGCGATGCCCGCCACCTGCGCGCCGACCGACGGCTTGAACGCGGTGTCGAGGGCGCCGGTCGCGGTGTTGAACGCGGCGATGTGGTTGCGAGCGACGCCGTCGACGGTGGTGAAGTCGCCACCGACGTAGACGCGGGAGCCGTCGGGTGAGGACCGGATGACGAGTCCCTGGGCGTTGAGCTGGTGACTGAACGACGCCACCCGGTTACCGGTGGTGATGTCGTAGGCGAAGATGTTGTTCGCGGCGACCGACCCGACGCCGCCAGCCGACACACCGGGCGGCCGGGCCTGGGTGAAGGCTCCGGTGACGTAGACGGTGTTGCCGACGACGACCTGGGACCACACCACGCCGTTGACCTGCCACGTGGGCAGCGAGTCGGCTGCGACGGTCTCCGGCAGGCCGTCCGTGGGAGCCGTGTCGGCGGACGCGGGCGAGGCCACGGCCCCGAGCCCGACGCCCGCGACGACGAGTGCCGACGTGACGATGACGGTGCGGAGCGCACTCAGCTGCGACCGGAAGATGGGACGAAACACACGGGCCCCCATGACGACATACCGCGCGGATGGCCACGCGGCGGCCCAGACCCCCCGAGCCATGTCCACCGTAGGTCACTCCCGGTCACCGGGAAGCGCCGGACAGGAAAATTCGCCAGTCCTGGGGACGGGGTGGAGGCGACCGGCCCCGCGGCGTCGGAGAGACCCCTAGGTCGCCGAGCCCCGGAACGTCGCCGCGACGTGCCGGCCGTCGAAGTCGAGGTGGATGGTGACGTGCGACAGCTCGGCCTCGGGAATGGAGAAGGCGTACGTCGCGGTCGCGGTCGCGTCGGGCTTCACCGTTGTACCGAAGTCCTGCGTGCGGTCGTCGTAGACCGGGCGGGCGAGGTGGGCGGGAGAGCCGAACTCCGCGGTCGGTACCACCTGGTCGAGCGAGATGGCCCGGCCGCTGCCGTTGGTGAACCGCAGGTGGAACGTCGTCTTCGGCCCGGCCACCACGCCCGGGCCCTGACCGGTCACCCGGCCCTGATGGATGCTCGTCACCGCGAACCGGACGCCGTCGGGGTACGTGACCGGCCGGTCGAAGGGCTCGGGGTCGGCCGAGATCGACGGATGCGGGCGCACGCCGTCGCGGATGACCGGCTCGATGGTCGAGGGCGCCAGCGGCGACTCGCTCGGGTCGGCGCCCTGGGTCCCCCGCGAGTGCGGGTGGGGGTGCGTGGTCGAGGACACCGACTGTGTGGGCGTGGACGTCGACGCCCCGGCCGCCGACGTGGAGCCCTGCTGCGAGCACGCCGAGAGGCCCGCCAGCGCCGCGGTCCACAGGCTCAGGCACGCCACGGCGCGCTTCCTCGATGCTGGTGTCATCACTTACCCCCGTATGGATGCGGCCTGCGGGGCGTCCGCCCGGTCGTCCGCGCCGTTCGCCCAGTCCCGCATCGTGCGCTCCCCTGCCAGGGAGGTCGTCGCCATCAGGATAAACAGCACGTACGAATCCAGCAGGCCGCTGGCGGTGACGCTCCACAACAGGCAGTACACACAGAGGGCCACCCAGAGGGCGCGTCCCGGGCGGGCGATGCGACACGCCCCCCACGCGGTGAGCACGGCCCAGAGCCCCAGCACGGTGAGACCGACCCAGCCTCCCTGCACGTAGGCCGAGACCCAGCTGCTGTCGAGCACCTGGGTGTCCCAGTAGGTGCCGCTCACCGACACCGTCTTGGCCGACAGTCCGCGGCCGAACAGCAGCTGCCAGAAGTCCTTGGGGGTCGAGAAGGCCGCATGCCACGCGATGGTGCGGGAGTTGAGGTTGCCGACGTTGCCACTCGCGCCGCCACGGTCGACGTAATGCGTCACCAGGCCGGTCGACGCCGCGACGTAGAAGACTGCGGGCACGGCCAGCAGGACGCCCACGAACGCCGGCACCGGCACCCGCTCCGACAGCATGATCACGATCGCGACGGCCAGCAGGGTCGCCGCGAGCCCGGTGCGCGAACCGGTCAGCCAGATCAGCCCGAGCAGCCCGACGATGGCTGCGATGCGCGAGGGGCTCAGGTATCCGGCCATCGCCCGCCACACCAGGAGGATGAGGGGGAACCCGTACATCATCGCGATCTGGTTGGCGTTCAGGGGGAACAGGCCGCCGGCCAGGCGGGCTCCCGCCAGCGCGGCCGGCAGGGCGGGCAACGAGCAGGCCATGGCCATCAGCGTCAGGGCGTAGCCCAAGGTGCGCATCAGCGTCCACGAGGAGGTGCTGAGGACCAGGAGGGCGAGGGTGGCACCGAGCAGCCCGACCCTGGCCGCGACCACGGAGGCGCTCAGCAGCGTGCCCGCCGCCCAGCCCCCGACGACCGTCGCGGCCAGGTAGATCGACACCAGCGACAGGGTCCGGACCCCGATGTCGAGGCCCCGTCCGGAGCGTTGCCACAGCGAGTACGCCGCGACGAAGGCCACGACCGAGATCCCCGACTTGGCCAGCACGACGGAGTCGATGCCGCCGGAGTAGTAGACCTCGTTGCGCCAGGCCAGCACGGTGCTGATCACCATCAGCCAGACGAACGTCAGCCAGGCCACCGAGACGGGCGGCGCCTCGATCTCCGCCACCACCCCTGGCTGCGTGACCGGGACCCCGCGCTCCCGCGCGCGACCGGACGCGTGCGTCGTCACGTCTCGACCCTAGACGAGCGGAGGCCCTCCGAGGGGGCGTCGGAGGACACCTTCCGCGTCGCGTCGGCGGCGGCCTCCTCGCGCACGTAGCGCCGCAGGATGAACCAACGGATCACGACCGCGTCCACGAACGACCCGACGGCGAGGAGGTAGGGGGCCGCCGAGGCCGACGCGTCGAGCGGGAACATGAAGAAGGCCAGCAGCCCCAGCGTGGCCAGGGAGTCAGCGGTCCGCAGGAGCACGACCAGACGCTGCCGGCCGCGCACGGCGGCCAGGCTCGCGTAGGGCATGACCGCGGCGCTCGAGGCGGCGTACACGGCCCAGCCGAACACCGCCACCGGGATCATCGAGAAGGTCGGCCCGGTGATGAGCTGACCGAAGACCGGGACCAGGAGCGTCCCGATCACCCCGATCACCATCGTCATCGTCATCATCACCAGCGACGAGCGGTCGGCCCGTCGGACGAGCGGCGCCCAGCGATGGTCCTTGGTCTGGGCATAGGAGGAGAACAGATAGGACCCCAGCCCCTGCACGACCAGCAGGGCAGGGGACATGTAGACGCGGCCGGCCTCCATCTGCCCGAAGAGCGCTGTGCCGACGGCAGCGGTCACGATCACGCGCCCGAGCGTCAGCATGCTCGGCCGGATGCACTGCTGGATCGCCCGCCAGGTGCCGAAGGCCGCCACCTCCCGCATCGCAGTCGGCCGCCAAGGCGCGAGCCACCTCTCCTCTGCAGGAAGCCGCAGAACCGCCACGACCATGCCGACGAGCTGGCCGGCGACCAGCGCGATCAGGAGGGAGTCCAGGGTGAGCGGACCCGTCGCCCGCCACACCGCCAGCAGGACCAGCGACCCGGCGAGACCGGCAAGGTCGACGGTGACGAGGGACCAGAACCGCATGACGGCCATCAGCAACCGGCGCAGCATGCTCTCCACGAGGAACGTGGCGTTCGCCAGCGCGAACCAGAAGGCCTGACGGCCGTCCAGGAGCCCGCCCCACTCGAACAGTCCCGCCGTGACCACACCGGTGCCGACCGAGGTGATCAGGCACCACGACTGCAGCGCCGACCGGATGGGCGCCCGGCCACGCTCCATCACGGTCAGCGAGTCGCCCACCATGCCGTTGCAGAGGGCGGTCGTGGTGATCATCGCGCTGTAGACCAGGGCGAACACACCGAGTCCGGAGGCCCCGAGGGCGTGGGCGGCCAGGAGGGAGAGCGTGAAGCTGACGAGCGCCTGGGACAGCTGACCGGAGATGGCGCCGGACACACGACGTGTGCGCGCGCTGAGCAGCCGCTCGAACACCCCCGCGCCCCCTTGTCGGGATCGTCGGGCGGACCGGGCCACGTTCCAGTCGCGTGGTCCTCGGTCAGCCGACGTTCGAGAATAACCAACGGACGGGCGCCGTACGGCCGATCCCGCTCAGGTCGTCGGAGCCGCCGGTGTTAGGTTGCGCCGCATGCCGACGCCCACCTTCCTCGTCGTCGGTACGGCGCGAGCCGGCACGACGGCGGTGGTCGAGGGGCTGCGCACCCATCCCGACGTGTTCGTCACCCAGCCGAAGGAGCCGCACTACTTCGCCTTCCACGGCACGGTGCCCGACTTCCAGGGGCCGGGCGACGACGAGTGGATCAACCGCATCGCCATCACCGACCGCGACCGCTACCTCGCCCTGTACGACGACGCCGGCTACGCGCTCGCCCGCGGCGACGGCTCGGTGTCCACCCTCTACTACTCCGCGCACGCCGCCCCCGAGATCGCGCGGGTCAACCCGGAGATGAAGCTCGTCGTGGTGCTGCGCGAGCCGGTGGCACGGGCGTTCTCCAACTACACCTACCTGCGGCTGCGGGGCGTGGAGACAGAGGCGGACTTCCGCGGCGGGCTCGACCGTGAGCCCGAGCGGATCGCCGCCCACTGGCACCACATGTGGCACTACACCGGGCTGAGCCACTACGCCGACGACCTGCAGCGGCTGATCGACACCGTCGGCCGCGAGCGGGTGGGCGTCTGGTTCCACGACCAGCTGGACCGCGACTACGACACAGTGCTGAGCGAGGTGGCGGCCTTCCTCGAGCTCCCTGGGTTCCCGGAGCGGGCCACGATGCCGCGCGTCAACGCGTCCGGCACCGCCCGGCTCGAGCTCGCCCAGCGGGCGATCCGCTGGGCGACGGCACACCAGGGCGTCCGGGCCGCCGTGAAGACGGTGGTGCCCTTCCGGGTCCGCGAGCGGATCCGGAGCGGGGTCATCCGCTCCGAGGAGGTGCCGCCGGAGGTTCGGGAGCAGCTGGCGCCGCTGTTCGCCGACGACCTCCGCCGGGTGGCGGGCCTGCTGTCGGGCGAGCTCCCCGACTGGCTGGCGCCGTACGCCGGATGAGGTGCTAGGTCGCGCTCTGCTCGGCCAGGTCGAGCGCGGCCAGCGTCCGGTCGGGCAGCGTCACGCCGGCGGCCTTGAGGCGCTGCCGCTCCAGCATCACCTCGCGCCAGTGGGCGATGGCCTCGCGCGGCAGGCCTTCCGGCACCGGCCGGCCGACGAGGGCGTGGGCGGACACGGAGAAGTACGTCCGGTCGGCCTCGGGCGGAAGCCGACCGGCGTCCTCCCAGTCGTAGAGCCAGATCGCGCCCCGATGGTCGCGGCGCAGGTTCCACGGCGAGACGTCGCCGTGGGCCGGCGTGCCGTCGCCCGGCCCGGCGAACCGACCGACGATGTCGCGGATCTCGTCGAAGAACCCGGGAGGAGGATCGAAGACGGGCGAGTGCGGGCGGGTGAAGACGGTCTCCTGGAGGGACCACCACCAGTCCCCGTGGGAGCCGTGCCCCAGCGGCCCGGGTGCCCGGAACGTCCGCGGCCGGGCATCCCGCACTGCGGCCAGTGCCTCCTGCTCGCGTGCGAGCGAGCCACCGGAAGGGCGGACCTTGACGACGCCCGCAGGCCGCCCACCTGGCCCGGTCGCGATCATGGTCAGGCCCACCCGGCGTACCTGCCGCCGGCGGTAGACCGCGACACTGTCGATCGGCCCGACGACGCCCTCCCACTGCCGCACCATGGTCGCCCATTCGTCGTGGTCGCACGGCAGCTCGAGGGGTTCACGGCGGCCGGGCAGCACCCGTGCGCCGAGCAGGCCGATGACGGTGCAGGCGACCCGCTGCGCGCGGATCACCGCCGGCTTGCAGGCGGTGTACATCGTCACCCCGAGGGCCGCCGCACGGCGGTCGTCGAGCGGGAGCAGGACTCCGGATCCCTGGCGTGGGAAGGCCTTCATCCACGTCGCGTCGCCGACGACCGGACTCTCCCCGTGGGTCACGGCCGTAGCCTCTCACGTCGATCCGGGGCGGCTCCGCGGCCGGGCCGTCCTCGGGCGGCGGCTCGCCCGCTCCCTATGCTGATCCCCCACGTCCCCGATCGGAGGAGCGCACCGTGTCCCGCACGGTCCTGATCGCCAACCCGTCGCTGGACGTCTACGGCGCCGACCTGCAGATGCTCGAGAGTGTGAAGGGGATGCGCGACGCCGGATGGCGCGTCGTCGTGGCGTCGCCCACGCCCGGTCCGCTCGCCGAGCGGCTGACCGAGCTCGGGGCCGAGACACGGGTCGTGCCGTACCCCGTGCTGCGCCGCGCCGACAGCACCGTCGGCGGGCTGCTCCGGCTCGGGATGTCGGCCCTGGCCGCACTCCCGCGCATGCGACGCCTGGTGCGGTCGGTGGGTCCGGACCTCTGCTACGTCAACACCGTCACCCTGCCCTGGTGGCTGGTCGCCGGCCGGCGTCGTGGAGTGCCGGTGGTCTGTCACGTCCACGAGGCCGAGCCCGACGTGCGAGGGCTGGTGCGCGCGGCCATGGCCTCTCCCCTGCTGCTCGCCACGGCGGTGCTCGTGAACAGCCGGACGTCGCTCGACACCGTGTGCGACAGCCTCCCGCTCCTGCGCGCACGGAGCCGGCTGGTCTACAACGGCGTGCCCGGGCCGGACACCGAGCCCGACCCTCCGGCGCTGGGCCGACCGGTCCGCATCGTCTCGGTAGGTCGGTTGTCGCCGCGCAAGGGGCCGGACCTCGCCCTGGAGGCCACGGCACTCCTGGTCGCCCAGGGGTACGACGTACACCTCGACCTGTGCGGGACCGTCGTACCGGGGCAGGAGGACTTCCTCGCGGACCTGGAGCGCCGAGCCGACCGGCCCGACCTGCGCGGGCGGGTGACGTTCACCGGCTACGCCTCGCCGATCTGGCCGGCCCTCGCCCGGGCGGACCTGTTCCTCGCACCGGCCCGCGCCGAGCCCTTCGGCAACGCGGTCGTCGAGGCCCAGCTCGCCGGCCGGCCCGTCGTCGCCACCGCACAGCAGGGTCACCTGGAGACGGTGGCCGACGGCGAGACGGGACTGCACGTCCCGACCGAGGACCCGGAAGCGATGGCGCGGGCCCTGGCCCGGCTCATCGATGACCCCTCCCTCGCCCGCTCGCTCGCGGACACGGCACGGGAGCGCGCCACCATCCTCTTCGGCGCCGAGCGCTACCGCACCGACATCCGCTCCGCCCTCGAGGACCTGCTCGACCGGTGACGCCCGCACGATCCGTCACCTTGCCGGGTCCGGGCCTTCACCGAACGCGCGGCGGCCCTCCGGCACCGCGGCTACCCTGACCGCGGACCGAGACCCGGCAACTCGAAGGAACCACGATGACCGACCGCACGGACGCGCCCAGGGCCCCGTGGGTCGTCGCGGCCGTCGTGGCCGTCGTCCTCCTGGCGGGGCTCGTGACCTGGGCGGTCACGCGTCATCACGACAGCACGTCCTCGGGCGACGCGTCCGGCCCGTCCTCGGCGGTGCCCTCCTCGACGACACCCACGCGCCACAGCCAGGTGCCGAGCACCAGCCTGGGCACCTCCCTGACACCCGGCAGCGGCGGCACCGAGCCGACGCACGCGGTCCGTACCAAGCGGGCCGTGCCGCTGGACGCCACCGCGGACTTCGGCACGGGTCTCACCGTGCGGATCACCCGGATCACCCCGATCGCCGGCCGGGCCACGGCACCGGGCGAGGTCGACGGCCCCGCGCTGCGCATCGCCCTGCTGGCCCACAACACCGGCACGCGCCCGGTCTCACTCGACGGCTCCGTCGTCTTCGTCTCGTACGGACCGGACCGCACGCCCGCCACGGAGCTGTCGTCCGGCGAGCAGCGGTTCAGTGGGTCCGTCGCTCCAGGTGCCTCCCGCCGTGCGACGTACGTGTTCACCGTCCCGAAGGACCAGCGGGGCGACGTCCGGGTGGAGGTCAGCTACACGGGACGGGCGCCGACGGTGGCCCTGCAGGGCGCCGCCTGAGGCGCTGCGCGACCGCTCGACCACCTGGCCAGGACGGATCAGCTACGGCCCCGGGTTATCCCCGATATTCGGCACGGTGACGGTGCCTGCCGTTGCTACGATCGCAGGTAGCCGGCGCCGGGGGGGTGCGCGGCAGCAGTGGGGGGAACGAGTCTCATGGGCTCAAGCAAGTCAGTCCTGTCGACGTCTGTGCGCCGGGGGGTCGGTCTCGTCGCGTCCACGGCCCTCGTCGTGGCTGCCGCATTCACGATGACGGCTGCGCCGGCCTCGGCCGACAGCGCACCCGTCGACCCGAACGACGCCTCCAACCCGCCCACCGTGACCGCCGACGGCCTGCCGACGGCGCAGATCGACGGCGTGGCCTGGTCGCAGGCGATCGCAGGCGACACGGTCTACGTCGGCGGCCTGTTCACCCACGCCCGTCCGGCCGGTGTGGCGGTGGGCGGCGCCGGCGAGGTCGTGCGCAACAACCTGATGGCCTACACGCTCTCGACCGGTCAGCTCGTCAGCTCGTTCGCGCCCGACGTGAACGCACAGATCCGCACGGTCGCCACGTCTCCCGACGGCTCGCGCGTCTACGTCGGCGGCGACTTCACCACCATCGACGGCGTCGCCCGGAGCCGGATCGCGGCCTTCAACGCCCAGACCGGTGCTCTCCTGTCCACCTTCGCACCGCCCGTCAACTACAACGTCTACTCGATCGCGGCGACGAACTCGACCGTCTACGTCGGCGGCGACTTCCAGGGTGTCGGCACCCACGACCGTCACTACATGGCAGCCTTCAACGCCTCCAACGGCGCTCTCCTCGACTGGGCTCCCGACGCCGAGGGCGGCCGCGTCTGGGCCCTGGCGCTGAGCCCGGACGGCACCAAGGTCGCCGTCGGAGGCCAGTTCACGACCCTCAACGGCTCGTCCAACCCCGGCTACGGCCTGGGCATGGTCGACGCGGTCACCGGCGCGAGCCTCCCGATGGCAGTCAACACCGACGTCCGCAACGGCGGAGACAACACGGGGATCACCACCCTCGAGACGTCCGGCAACAACCTCTACGGCGGCGGCTACACGTTCGGCAGCGGCGGGACGCTCGAGGGCAGCTTCTCGGCGAGCTGGGACGGCGGCACCACCAACTTCATCAACGACTGCCACGGCGACAGCTATGCCGTCTACCCGACCGGGAGCGTCGTCTACGCCGTCGGGCACACCCACTACTGCGGCAACATCGGCGGCTTCCCCGACACCAGCCCGCGCACCTGGCACCGCGGGACGGCGTTCGGGATCGTCCCGACGGGCTCGATCCTCAAGGACCCGTACAACTACCACAACTTCCAGGGCCTGCCGCACAGCCGGCTGCTCAACTGGTACCCCACCATCAACGAGGGCACCTTCACCGGGATGAAGCAGGGCGCCTGGGCGGTGACCGGCAACAGCAGCTACATCGTGATGGGTGGCGAGTTCACCAAGGTGAACGGCAAGGCCCAGCAGGGCCTGATCCGCTTCGCCGACACCTCGGTGGCGCCGAACGCGATCGGCCCCGACCTGTTCAACACGACCTGGCCGATCCGTGTCAACAGCACGGCGTCCGGCACGGCCCGGATCAACTGGACGACGAACGAGGACGAGGACAACGAGAACCTCACCTACAAGGTCTACCGCGACGTCTCGACGAAGGCCGGCCTGATCTACACGACCAGCGCGTCGGCGAGCTTCTGGAACGGCTACACCCTCGGCTACACCGACACCGGGCTGGCGCCGGGCTCGACGCACCAGTACCGCGTGACAGCCGTGGACGCCTATGGCAACACCGCCAACAGCCCGTGGACCTCGGTGACCGTTGGCTCCTCCGGCACCCTGAGCCCCTATGTACAGGCCGTGTACAACAGCCAGCCGCTCGACTTCTGGCGCTTCGACGAGGCCAGCGGCACCACCGCGGCCGACCTGGTGGGCACCAACCCGATGACGACCGGCTCCGGCGTCAGCCACACCAGTGGCGGCCTGGCGGGTGACACCGACACGGCGGGCAGCTTCAACGGTGCCTCGACCGGGATCGCCTACACCGCGCAGAAGCTGGCCCCACTCAACACGCTGACCCTGGACGGCTGGTTCAAGACCAGCACCTCCCAGGGGGGCAAGCTGATCGGCTTCGGAGACAAGCAGTCGACGTCGTCGACCAACAACGACCGCCACATCTACATGGACAACGCGGGCCACATCCTCTTCGGCGTCAACAACGGCATCCGCCAGACGGTGGCCAGCCCGGGGACGTACAGCAACAACGCCTGGCACTACGTCGCGGCGACCCTGTCGTCGGCCGGCATGAAGCTCTATGTGGACGGCGCCCTGGTCGCCTCGCGCAGCGACGTGACCAACGGCCTCGACGCTCCGTGGGGCTACTGGAGGATCGGCGGCGACAACCTCACGTCCTGGACGAGCAGGCCGACGAGCAGCTACTTCTCCGGTGCGCTCGACGACATCGCCATCTACCCGCGGGAGCTCTCGGCCTCGGAGATCGCGACGCACTACAACGCGGGCACCGGCGCCAACATCGCTCCCACGGCCGGCTTCACAGCCACGCCGACGGACCTCACGACGGCGTTCGACGCGGCCACCTCCACGGACATCGACGGCACGATCGCGTCCTACGCCTGGGACTTCGGGGACGGCCAGACCGGGACCGGGTCGACGACGAGCCACACCTACGCCGCAGGGGGGACCTACAACGTCACGCTGACCGTCACCGACAACGGCGGCAGCACCGGGACGGTCACGAACCCGGTCACGGTGCTGGCTCCCAACGTGCTGCCGACGGCGGCGTTCACGTCGTCCGCGCAGGGCCTCACGGCCACACTCGACGGCACCACCTCGACCGACAGCGACGGGACGATCGCGTCCTACTCCTGGACGTTCGGCGACGGCGCGATCGGGACCGGCGCGGTGGTCAGCCACACCTTCCCCGCGCCCGGCAAGTACGCCGTGAAGCTGCTGGTCAAGGACAACCGCAACGGTGCGGCGTCGGTCACCAAGAACGTCACGGTGACGGCGCCCCCGACGGCCGCGTTCACGTCGTCGACCACGAACCTCGTGGCCTCCTTCAACGGCTCCGGGTCCACCGACAGTGACGGCACCATCGCCTCCTACGCCTGGGCCTTCGGCGACGGCACCACCGGGACCGGCGTGGCACCCAGCCACACCTACGGGTCTCCTGGGACCTACTCGGTGACGCTGACGGTCACCGACAACCAGGGCAGTACGGGCACGGTCAGCCATCAGGTCTCGGTGAGCGCAGCGAACGTCGCCCCCACGGCATCGTTCACGACCACCCGCGACCGGCTCACGGTCAGCGCCGACGGGAGCGGCTCGACCGACTCCGACGGCTCGATCACGTCGTACCAGTGGAACTGGGGCGA
>Ga0302299_10000653_pt1 | contig 19555 bp, 14 predicted proteins | sample III_Fen_N3_4_FD_198795 | JGI IMG/M metagenome (GOLD analysis project Ga0302299, IMG submission 198795) | Peat permafrost microbial communities from Stordalen Mire near Abisko, Sweden - III_Fen_N3_4 | ecosystem: Environmental > Terrestrial > Soil > Wetlands > Permafrost | place: Sweden: Abisko... | reverse complement strand
AGCTCCCGGTCCCCGGCCGGCCGGCGCCAGAGGACGGTCGCCCCCACGCGCGCGTCCAGCAGAGCCTCGGCGAGCGGCGACACGTAGCTGATCTTGCTTGCCTTGAGGTCGGCCTCGTCCTCGCCCACGATCGTGAACGTGCGCCGTGCGCCGCCGTTTTCGCGGACGTTCACGGCGGCGCCGAACTTGACCATGCGCCGCGGCTGCCGCCGAAGGTCCACGGGGATGGCTGTGTCGAGCCGCCTGGCGAAATAGCGCAGGTCGCGGTCGGCGTAGGCCAGCTCCTGGGCCAGCCCCTCGCCGGCATCCTTGGCGGCGAGCAGATCCAGGCGCCGGCGCTCCAGGTCGCGCACCGTCCGTTGGAGCTGGCGCAGGCCTTCGGGGGTGACGTAGTTAGGGTGCTCGCTGACCTGCCGCTCGGGCAGGCCTTCCTCGGGCGCACCCTCGTCGGGCTCTTTGACGAATGCTCGGCTCATGTCGTCTCGTCGGTGTCGGGTGCAGCCGCGGATCCGCGGCCGCCGGGCGGGGCGCCAGCACCTCCTCGCTGGCTTGTTCGACGCACGGCGGTTTACTCCCCCCGGCCCCGGTGGGTAGGTAGGGACCGACGTCCGGCCGCGTCGCGGCCGCTTTCACACCGACTGAACGAGGGTGGGACCATGCTGGACAAGAAGATGCAGGACGCGATCAACGAGCAGATCAATTGGGAGCTCTATTCAGGCTATCTGTACCTCTCGATGGCGGCGCAGTTCTCGGAGCTCGGCATGCCCGGCGGTCAGAACTGGATGACCGTGCAGTATCAGGAGGAGCTCGCGCACGCGCAGAAGATGTTCGACTACGTGACCCAGCGCGGCGGACGGGTCACGCTCGAGGCCATCGCCAAGCCGCGCCTCGAATGGCCCGCCGGGCTCGACATGTTCAAGGAGGCGCTGGCCCACGAAGAGAAGGTCACGGGACGCATCCACGACCTGGCCTCCCTGGCGCTCGAGATCAAGGACCACGCCACGTATAACTTCCTGCAGTGGTTCATCGCCGAGCAGGTCGAAGAGGAAGAGACGGCCGGCGACATGGTGCAGAAGTTCGGCATGGCCGGCGAGCACCCGGCCGGCCTCTACCAGCTCGACAAGGAGCTGGCCGCGCGCGTGTTCACGCCTCCGGCGCCGGTCAAGTAAGCGCCCGGATCATGACGAGGCAGGGGTTCTCCGGCCCCCAGAGCTGCGGCAGCTCCTCCAGCGGCACGAAGCCGGCGGCCTCGTAGAAAGTGCGCGTGGTCGTGTACGGCGGATACGGTTCGCGCGGAGTCGGCGCGAGCGTCTTCACGTGGAGAAACAGGCAGCCCTCGGCGCGGGCGTACGCGGCCGCGCGTTCCACAAGCGCACGGCCGATCCCGCGCCGGTGCCACGCCGGAAGCACTCCCATGACGTGGAGTTCCAGCGCGAAAGCGCTCGTCGGCCTCAGAGTGACGAAGGCGACGATGTGCTCGCCCGCTTCGGCGACGAACGTCGGCAGCTCGTCGGCGGCGCGCGCGTAGTCCACGATAGCCGCCTCGATGCCGAACCAGTCGGGGAGGGCGCGCAGGATGCCTTCGGCCGGCGCGCCCTGCCCGGTCAGTGGCCCGCGTACGACCACCGTGGCGTCGTTCACGGCGTCCTGCTCAGGTCACGTCGCGGCGCATCGAGGTGAAGACCGCCGCGACGCTGAACACGGCGATGTACGCGATGGCGACGAGGAAGGCCTCGGGCCGGGTCAGTGTCGGCAGCCCGACGGGTTCGCCGACGTGCGTGGTCCCGCCCATCGTGAGCTGCTGGAAGGCGGCGAACGGCAGGTAGATGCCGACGCGCGGCTTGATGACGGTGATGATGCTCTCCACGGCCAGCGCCCAGACCACGACGCCGGCGACGGTGGGCACCTGGGCGCGGAAGAGGGCGCCGAGGCTCACGCCGAAGGCGGTCATCAGCCCCGTCGCCACCAGGAACATGGCAGCGTCGCGGAGCGTCCCCGGGTCGGAGATGTTTGACGCGGTGAGCCATGGGATCGCGATGTCGCGGATCCCGCCGATCACGGCGATGGAGAGGACGACCAGGAGGGCGGTGGCGGCCATCACCACGGCGCCCACGATCCCGTAGCAGACAAGCTTCACGATGATCACGATGCCGCGCCGGGGAGTGGTGAGATAGGTGTAGGTGATGGTGCCATGCCGGTACTCGTTGGTCATGCCGAGGATTCCGAAGACCACGGCGAGGATGGGCACGACCGTGAGGCCGCTGGCGGCGATCGACGCGCCGCCGTCAGACAGCGCGTGGCGCGTCACGAGACTCATCACCAGCACGGCGGGCAGCACGCTGACGACGATCGCCGCGATGAAGAGACCGAGGGCCGTGCGCGTACTGCTGAGCTTGAGGAACTCGGCGCGGAAGAGGTGGAGAAGATCGGCCATCACGCTTCCCTCCGGGTGCCGGCGATCTGCAGGAACAGATCCTCCAGACTGGGCTGCTCGGTGAACAGCTCGTGCAGAACGATGCCGTTGGCCTGCGCCAGCTCGCCGACTTCCGCGCTGCTGGGGCCGCGGACTGCCAAGGCGCTGTCGGCGCGGTTCACGCCGGCGCCCTTGGCGCGCAGCAGGCCCTCCAGCTTCTCCGCCTGCGGGCTGCGCGCACGTACCACCGGCGCGGTGCTGGCCGCCAGAGTCGCGATGGGCCCCTGAGCGACGATCTTGCCGCGGCTGAGGATGAGCACGTTGTCCGCCGTCTGTTCGATCTCGGCGAGCACATGACTCGAGATGAGGACCGTGCGCCCTTCGTCGGCGCGCTCGCGCAGGAAGCGCCGCAGCCAGCGCATGCCCTCGGGGTCGAGACCGTTGGCCGGCTCGTCGAGGAGCAGTACCTCCGGGTCGCCGAGCAAGGCGCAGGCCAGGGCCAGGCGCTGGCGCATGCCGGTTGAGTAGCCCTTCACGGCTCTGCGGGCGGCGCCGGTGAGCTCGACCATCTCGAGCGTTGCGTCGACTCGGTCGCTGCCGATGCCGGCGCTCGTCGCGACGACGCGCAGGGCGTTGCGTCCGGAGCGTCCCGGGTGGAACCCGGAGGCGCCGAGAAGGGCGCCCACGTGCGTCGCCGGGCGTGAGAGGTCGCGGTAGCGGCCGCCGAGGACGCGCACGACGCCGGAGGTGGGCCGCACGAGGTCGACGAGCATGCGCATGGTGGTGGTCTTGCCGGCGCCGTTCGGCCCCAGAAAGCCGGTGATGGTGCCGGCCGCGACGGAGAAGCTCACGTCGTCGACGGCGAGCACTTTCTTCCCGAACCGCTTGCTGAGGCCCTCGACCTCGATGACGGGCATGGTCCCTCCCGGTCGTGTCTCGGCAGCGAGTCTACCCGACGGCTACGATGCCCGGATACCCGCGAGGCGGTCGACCGTTGCGGCGGAGGCGGCGTCCAAGGTGAAAACCGGCCCTTCCGCCAGCAGGTCCCGCAAGCGAGCGCGCACGCGCTCGAGCAGTGTGCGGCCGTCGTGCGCGAGCCAGCGATCGTGCGTGTGCTGGTCGATCAGCGAAGGCTGCCAGAAGTCGCGGTGGCGCGCGCGCGTCATCTTGCTGCCGAGATGATTGCCGCCGGGGCCGGCGGCGGCGATCTCGGCGAGCGCGACGGCCTCGTCGTCCACCGGTACCGCGCGGAGCAGGGCGCGGGCGTAGCCGGCGACTTCGTCGCCCAGTACGACGCCCTCGAGGGCGCTGAGGAGCCCGGATTCCAGGTAGCCCACGTCGTGCAGAAGCGTGGCGCGGGAGAGCGTGCCGAGGACGGTGGCGATGCCGAGCTCCAGCGACCACTGCTCGTCCAGCAGTTTGCTGTCCGAGTGCCCGGCGTAGGACCAGCTCGGCAGCCCGTACCAGCGGATGAGGTCGAGGTGCGCCTGGTTGGCGAGAAACACGCCGGGGGCGTTGTAGACGTCGACGCAGCTGGCCATGTTGAGCACGCCGGTCCCGGCGCCGAAGACGAACGGCGCGCCCGGGCGCGCCAGTTGATGCACGACCAGACCGGCGAGGACCTCGGCGTTGGCCACCGTGACGCAGGCGGTCAGTGACGCTGGTCCGCCCGAGCCGGCGGAGACGGAGGCGGCCAGCACCAGCGGCACTGCGAGGTCGGCGCAGGCGATAGCCTTGTCGCAGGCCACGTCGTCGAGCATCAGCGGCGGCGAGGACATGGCGAGGCAGGCGAAGCTGCCGGCCTCGCCGCAGGCCGCCGCCATGTCGCGCATCGTGTACAGCGACGCGCCGCCGAAGGGGCTGGAGACGACGAGCGGCTTGCGTGTGCCCTTGAGCATGGCTGCGAACTGCGCCACATCGACGACCTCGTTCTCGACGTCCTCGGGCAGGCCCATCGACATCACGAAGTCCAGGTTGGGCAGGCGCTCGGCGACCGCGGCAGCGCGAGTCACATCGGCGAGGCGGGCGCGGCGGCGGGCACCGGTTTCCGGGTCGCATACGTACAGGCAGTCCGGACCGGTGCCGAAGTAGGTGTTCCCCGGAGTGAGCTCGAGCGAGGCGGTATGGCCGCCGCGCGGGCGTAGAGCCCAGCTGCGCGGGGCCGCGGCGAGTGCGCGCTCGATGAGCGCGGCCGGGAAGCGCACGCGTCGGCCGTCCACGTGCGCGCCGGAAGCGGCGCACAGCTCGCGCGCCCGCTCATGCTTCATGTCCACGCCGGTGTCGGCGAGGAGCTTCGTGGTCAGCCCGTGGATGCGCCTGCAGGCGGCGTCATCCCAGACGGTGAGTGTGGCGTGGTGCACAGAAGCCTCTTCGCTACGCTCCTCCAGGAGGCGATCCGCCGCCGTTCGGCGCGCTGCGCGCGGTCTAGCGGCGGCAGCCGGCGGCGGCGATGACCCGTCTCCTTCCGGCCCCGCCGAGTGGCGCGGACGGGCGCCAATTAGACGCTCGGCCGACAGGTGTGTCAAGGAACGGCGGCCGGCGGCTTGCGTCGCCGCTCGCTGGGGTTGACGATATGAGGACGTGATCGGCTTCTGTGAGAAATGGTGGATGACCGCGGCCCGCGGCGTCCTCGCCTTTGCTTTCGGCCTCGTGGTGCTCCTCTGGCCTGGCCTCGACGCCAGTGTGCTCGCCATCGCCTTCGGCGTTTTCGCCCTGGTCGACGGAGTGGTCCTGGCCGCTGTCGCCGCCGTCGCCCACGACGTGCTCGAGCAGTGGTGGGTGGTACTCGTCGAAGGCGCCGTGGGCGTAGCCGTGGGCGTCGTCGCCTTGGCGTGGCCGGGTATCGGCGGCCTTGGCCTGCTGTCGCTGCTGGCCGCCTGGGCAGTGGTCACCGGCGTCCTCCAGATAGAGGCCGGCGTGCGCCTGCGTCGTCTGGCTCCCGGTGAGATCTCGTTGCTGTTCGCCGGCGGACTCGCGCTCCTTGTGGGTCTCGTCTTGATCGCTCTGCCCGACGACGACCCCGTCGAGGTCGCCTGGGCGATCGGCGTGTTCGGTCTGGTCTACGGTGGTCTCCTCGTGGCTGTCGGCGTCCGGCTGCGGCACCTGGCCCGAGCGGCGCGCCCGGGCGCGCCGCAATGAAGACGGAGGCGGTGCCGGCCCCGGCGACGAGCGTGCGCCGCATGATGGCCGCAGACGAACCGGCCGTGGCCGGCCTCTTCCTCTCGTCATTCTCCGGCAAGCTCGCGGCGATGCTGCGGGGGCGCCCGGCCGCCGCTGCCGGGGTTCTTGCCGCGGCGGCTCTCCGTTCCGGAGACGCCTGGGTGACGGAGACGGACGAAGTCGTGGGCCTGGTCACGTTCCAGGACCACAAGCGACCCTGGTACGCGCACGGCGAATGGGGTCTGGCGCGGCGAGGTGTGCCCTGGTGGCGGGCACTGCGCGTCACGCTGTTCACGGTCGTCTTTCATGCCGTGGACTTCCCGCCGTCCGAGCTCTACCTCGAGACCATGGCCGTGGCCCCGGAAGAACGCGGGAAAGGCCACGGCGCCCGCCTGCTCGAGTTCGCCGACGAAGAGGCTCGTCGCCGTGGGCGCCGCAGCGTGTCGCTCTACTGCATCCGCGAGAACCCCCGTGCCCGCGCGCTCTACGAACGCCACGGCTACAGCGTGGTGCGCAGCGATGACCTCTGGTGGTGCAGCTTCCTGCTGGGCTTTCGTGTCACCGACATGATGCGCAAGGCGCTGCCGCCCGCGTGACCGCGGCAGCGGCGTCATCCGGCCGTCAGGTCCTTCTCGTAGACCTGCGCCGCGCTGTGCACCGGTCGCATCCCGAGCGTGCTGTAGAGATGCATGGCGCCCGTCGGGTTGTCCCTGTCCACCCCCAGGTAGGCGCGCGGCTGGCCGCGGCGGCGCAGCTCGGCGAACGCTTGCAGGAGCAGCGCGCGACCCAGGCCGCGTCCGCGCCACGGCCGCCGCACGGCGAGGTCGGCGATGTACCCGCCGAGCGGCGTCTCTATGGCGAGGGCAGCTCCCGCGACCTCGTCGCCGGCCCATGCGACCCACCAGAGGCGGAGGTCGAGGCCCGGACGCTCAAAGCGGAAGGCCAGCCACTCCTCCAGGCTCATGACGTCGGGGCGCCAGTGGTCGCGGAAGGCCTCGTCCATGGCGGCGTGCACGGCTGCCTCGTCGCGGTGACGGCGGAAACCGCGGACCCCGATCCCCTCCGGCCAGGCCGGCGCGGCCGTGGGCTCGGCGAGGTCGAGGTCCAGGCGCAGGAACGTGCGCACGAGCCGGTAGCCGCGCCGCTCGAAGAGCGCGATACGCCCGGCGTCATCCTCATGCGTCCAGACGCCGAGTTCGATCGGCCGGCCGGCCGGCGGCGTCCCCGCCGCCTGCCTGGCTCGCGACTCCGCCAGCCGCAACAGAAGTTCGCTCAGCCCGTGCTCACGGTGCTCCGGGTGCACGGTCTGCTCCGCGAAGAACGCGCTTGGCGGGTCCTCCCGCCACACGAAGCCGTATCCGGCGACATCGCCGCTCACCGTCTCGACTATCCACAGATCCTCGTCCATGGACAGGCGCGGCAGCGCCCACTCTTCGATCACGTCATCGGCGGTGACATCGCTTTCACCTTGGTGCGCCACCTCCACGACGCGCTTGAGCGCGGTCACCGCCGCGATGTCGGCGTGCGACGGCCGCAGCAGGCGATAGCCTTCCGGTGGCTGTGGCACCGCGGGGGAAGTGCTCATGTGACTCCCTGATCGTTCGCGTCGACACGGCGATTGTACGCTTCCCGACACCGGACCCGCCGCCGTCGGCGGACGTCTCGGCGGGTCAGACGACGGCGGGCGCCGACGGTGTTCGCGAGAGGAGTGCCTCTGGGACACACGGCACGCGCACATACGGTCGCTGTCGTTCGTACGGCGCTCCGAACTTGACAGAACCCCACTTTCTCCGGGCAGAATTGGTTAAGTTCCTGGGAGATCGTGCCGATGATTCCGGCTGTGGGGGGAGAGACGACCGACATGGCCGTACCGGCCGAGCAGGGTGACTGGCTGCGCGTCGCCGAAGCCGCGCGTCTGCTCGGCGTGAGCCCTAACACGCTTCGTCGGGCGGGCACCTACCGAGAGCTGCCCTGCCACCGCAGCCCCGGCGGGCACCGCCGCTACCGGCGCGCCGACATCGACGCACTGCTCGGGGCTCGCCCCGCCGCTCCCGGCACGCCGGGCTCCGGTGAAGCGGACCCGGAGCTGGCAGGCGCCGCTTCTTCCGAAGTCGGCGAGCTGCGCCGCCGGATCGGCGACCTGAGTGCCCTCGTCGACGTCAATCTGGCGGTCGCGGCCGACCTGGCACGCGGCGCGGACGAGGTCCTGCGGACCGTCGCCAAGCGTCTCTGCGGCCTCACCGGCGCGTCCGAGTGTGACATCAGCCTTGTGGACGGAGACGATCTCGTCGGCGCCGTGTGCTACGAGGATGGCGACTGGGACGCGTCGTGGGAAGGCGAGCGCCTGGCGATGGCGGACGCCCCGACGACGTCGCTGCCCGTGCGTACCGGCCGGCCCGTCCTGATACGCGGCCTCGACGACACGGGCATCGATTCGGCACTGCGCGAGAGCATGCGCCGGTGGGGGTATGCCGCCTGTCTCACCTTGCCGCTGAAGGTGCGCGGCCGGGTCATCGGCGTCGTCGACCTGCTGGACCGGGAGCCACGAGACTTCACCGACGTCCTGGAGGTAGCGACGAGCCTTGCGCAGACCGCGGCGCATGCTCTCGACAACGCCAGCCTGCTCCAGCGTGTGGAGCGCCAGAACGCGGCGCTCGGGGAGCTGGTCGAACTGGGCGCCGTGGTGAGCGGCACGCGCGAGCCGCGCGCCATGGCGCGTACCGTCGCACGCCGCGTCTGCGAAGTCACGGGCGCCGCTCTGTGCGGCGTCTACCGCATCGCCGGCGGGCGCATGACGGGTCTCGCGATCTGGGAGCAGCAGGGTCTCTGGGCCCCCGGCGACAGCTGGAGCGAGCCGCTTGCGGCCCTCTCCGCCACGTCGGCGGCGGTCGAGCGTCGCGAAGTCCTGATCGTCGCCGACCCGGCCGACGAACGCCTCAGCGACCTCGAGCGCGAGCCCTTTGCGCGCAACGGCTACTGTTGCGAGGTCAGCGTTCCCCTGGTCGTCGACGACCGCGTCGTGGGTCTCATCGACCTCTTCTCACGCGAGCGCACCGACTGGGTGGACGATCTGGCTTTCCTGCGCAGCGTCGCTCTGCTCGTGTCGGGGGCACTGGACAAGGCGCTTCTGCTCGACGAGGTAGAGCGCAGCAACGCGATGCTCCGGGAGTTCGTCGAGATCGGGACGCTCTCGACCGCTGCCGGGGACGTCGGCGCGACGGTGATGGCGTTGGCTCAGCGGCTGATGCAGACGATGGACGTGGACTCGTGCGAGATCTACTCGCTGGAGGGCGAGCGGCTGCATCTCGTCGCCGGCAGTGATGCGCACGGGTTCGCCGGGGAGTGGGACGGCTGGTTCGCACCGCTCGCCGACTTCCCCGCGACCGCCGCCGCCGTGGCCGCGCGCGAGACGCTTACCATCAGCGACCTCGACGACCCGCGGCTCGGCAAGCACGAAGCCGAGCGCCTGCGCGAGTTCGCCCTGCGCAGCGAGATCTGCGTTCCGCTGGTCGTCGAGGACCGGGCCATCGGGATCATCGACGTGTTCGACACCAGACCGCGCGACTTCGCCGAGTTCCGCGACTTTCTGCAGGGGGTCGCGCCGGTGGTCGCGCGCACGCTCGAGCATGCGCTCCTGGTCGACCATCTGCGCGAACGGAGCAACGAACTGGACCAGCTGGTCGCCGCCGGGTTCGAGTTCGGCGCCTCGCTCGACCTCGAAGAGGTCTTGTCGTCGACGGCCAAGCGCATGGCCGAAGTCGCCGGGACGACGGGGTGCGACTTGTACCGCCTCGACGACGACGACGTGCACAATCTGATCAGCGTGAAAGGCGGCGAGGTCAACACGCCGTTCATCGGTTCGTCTTTCCGCGTGAGCGACTTCTACTACTGGGAGAAGGCGCTCGGCGACCGCGTCCCGGTCTTCGCCGCGGACATCCTCAGCGATCCTCAGGCCTACGAAAGGGACCGCTGGGCGGCGACCAAATGGGGCTATCGCGCCGCGCTCGATCTGCCCCTGATCGCCCAGGGCCGCGTGATCGGGCTCGCTGAGCTGTACTCCGCGGAACCGTTCACCTTCCATCACATCGAGCTGCTCCAGGGCCTTGCCCAGTTCGCCGCGCAGGCGATCGCCAACGCGTCCGTGTTCGCCGAGCTGGATCGCAGTGCCCGGCGGCTCGAGCTGGTGGCCGACCAGAGTCTCCAGCTCTCGGCCACGCTGGAGTTCGACGCCGTGGTCGCCGCGACTGCGCGCAGCCTGCGCGAGAGCGGTGGTTTCACCGACTGCGACGTGTTCATGATCGATGGCAGCGAGCTGGTGTGCGCGGCCAGCCTGGTCGGGGGCGACGACTACCCTGCCTGGATCGGCAAGCGCCTGTTGCTCGACGAGTGGCGCACCGTGAGGCAGGCGGTCGAGACGGGCGTGCCGGTCGTCATCGAGTCGCTCGACGACCGGCGTCTGTCGGCGGAGGAACTCGCCGTGCGCCGTGAGTACGGCGAGCTCAGCGTACTGATCGTGCCCCTCCTTGCCAAGGACCGCGTCGTGGCCGTGGTGGAACTCATCGACAAGGGTCACCCGCGTCACTACGACGCGGAGCAGATCGCTACCGCCGAGGCTTTGTCGCGGGTCGCGGGGCTTGCCCTTGACAACGCGGAGCTCTACAGCGACATCAAGACCATGCACCTGAGCAACCTCAAGGCGTTGAGCTCGGCGCTGAACGCCAAGGACTACTACACCCTGGGGCACGCCGCCCGCGTGGCGGCCTACATGGTGCTCCTGGGCAAGGAGCTCGGCTGGCCCACGGAGCTGATCCGCCAGGTCGAGGAGGCCGCCTACCTGCACGACATCGGCAAGATCGGCGTCTCCGACCGCGTGCTCCTCAAGCCCGGGGGCCTGAACGCGCACGAATGGGAGCTGATGCGCCAGCACCCGATCTTCAGCGCCGACATCATCCGTCCGCTGTTCGCGGAGCCCTACGTGCGCGGCGTGCGCCACCACCACGAGTGCTTCGACGGCAGCGGCTATCCCGACGGCATCGCCGGCGAGGAGATCCCCGAGGTGGCGCGCATGATGTGCGTCGCCGACTCCTACGACGCGATGTCGTTCCGGCGCCCCTACCGCCAGGCGCTCGACTACGCGGAGTGCGTCGCCGAGCTGCGGCGCTGCAGCGGCAGCCAGTTCGACCCCGAGATCGTGGAGGCGTTCCTGCGCGTGCTCGAGCGGCTGCGCACGCGCAAGGTGGAGGCGATGGCCGTGGCCGGGGAGGCGGCGGCGCGCATCGACGCGGCCAGGCACCTCACGCTCGACAGTCGCGAGCGCGAATCGTCGCCGGCCTACCGCGAGATCGTGGAGACGCTCCGCCAGGTCCGCAGCGCGCATCCGCCGACTCGGTATCTGGGCACGCGGGCCCGCCTTGAGGGCGGCTTCGTCATCGTCGCCGACGTGGGCGATGAGCCTGACACGGCATCCCACATCGGTGACGAGGTGTTCGCCGACGACGAGCTTCCCGAGGCCTTCGCCGGAGTGGCGCTCGACCGCGTCGTGCTGTACGTGGACGAGTTCGGCGTCTGGGTGAGCGGTCTGGCGCCGGTGCGGGCCGCCGACGGCGCCGTTGTCGCCGTGGTCGCCGCCGACATGCCTCCGCCCGGCGCCGACGAGAGTGAGATGGAAGGTCTGCGCAGCGACGTGACGCAGACCTTCTCGTCGATGCTGCGCAGCGCCGCCGCCCGGCTCGGGCGCGCTGAGATCGAGGCGATTACCGATGGCATCAGCGGGCTCTACAACCATCGGTACCTGCATGAGCGCCTGGAGGAAGAGGTCGACCGCGCTCGCGGTGAGAGCCGGCCGCTGTCGCTGCTCCTGTGCGATATCGACCGCTTCAAGGAGTACAACGAGGAACACGGACACAGCGCCGGCGACGAGGCGTTGCGCGTCGTCGCGCGCGTCATCGAGACGTCGGTGAGGCATGTCGATCTGGCCGCGCGGTACGGCGGCGGCGAGTTCGCCGTGATCCTGGTCGACACCGACGTGGACGGCGCCCTCGACGTCGCCGAGCGCGTGCGCGCGGGCGTTGCGGCGGCGAAGGCCGGCCAGCAGGGCGGGCCGCTGCGCGTCAGCGTCGGCGTCGCCACGTTCCCCCGGGACGCCGGCACCAAGGCGGAGCTTCTCGACAAGGCCGATTGGGCGATGTATCTGGCCAAGCGCCAGGGCCGCGACCGGGTTCTCGGCTTCCGCGCTCGCTCGGCGGAGCAGCCGAGCTGATCGAGCCCCTGGGCCTCCGGCCGCTCGCGGGTGCGCGTCGTGGGCTTCTTCGCGCCGCTTGCCCTGCTTCTCACGCTGTTCTCAGGCACGCTGAACGGCGAGGCGTTTGCCTTTCGGACGGATTTGCCTAAGTTTGTTTGCTGCGCTGCCGATAGGTCTTCTGAAGCGCAGCAGGCACTTTGACACGAGAACGGCAGACAAGCGGGCTAGTGAGCGTGGCCGAGGCCGCGAAGGCGCTGGGCGTCAGTCCGGCGACGGTGCGCCGCGCCTGCGACGCCGGGGTGCTCCCCTGCCGGCGCAGCCCGGGCGGCCATCGGCGCTTCGACCTGGCCGCCCTGGAGGGCTTCACGCGCGACCGTCTGCTTCGCTCCGGGCGCGAGGGCAGCGTCGAGGAACGGACCATCCTGGGAGCGCTCGCCGACCTGAGCGAGGCCGCGAACGGCTGGCAGGACATCGACGAGCTGCTGCGGAACGTCGCCGGATTGCTGCTCGGCGCCACCGGCGCCGCCACCTGCGACATCTTCAAGCTCGAGGACGAGAGCGTCTTTCGCTGTCTCGTGAGCCTCGACCGTGAGGGTCCGGATGAAGCGGTCGTCGGCAACGAACTCCGTACCGACGTCTTCGTGGTGGCAGGCGAGGCTGTTCGAACTGGTCAGGTGCTGCTGATCGAGGACCGTGACGACCCGCGCTTCACCGATGCCGATCGGGCTGTGTATGACCGGTACGGCTACGTGTGCGAGGTCTGCATCCCTCTCGTTGCTCGCGACCAGGTCGTGGGCCTCGTGGAGCTTTATGGCGACCGACCGGGGGCGTTCTCGTCGGCGTTCGAATACGCGCGCGGCGCGGCGCACGTTCTGGCCGGCGCTCTGGAGAAGGCGCTTCTCCTCGCCGCCCTCGAAGACCGCAACCGCGTGCTGCGCGATCTCTTCGACATGGCTGGGCTGCTTGCGCAGACCTACGATGTGGACCAACTCCTGCGAACGGTGGCCGGACGGATCGTGCGGGCGGTCGGCGCGACGCACTGCGACGTCTACTGGCGCGAGAGCGACGAGTACCGCTGCGTCGTGAGCGCCGGGCGGGACGGATTCCTGGACTGGTACGAGGGATCCGGCCTCGCGCTGAGCGACAATCCGACGACCGCCCGGGCGCTCGCCGAGCGCCGCACGCTGGTGATCACCGACGTCGACTCGTCGGAGCTCACCGAGCGGGAGCGCGAGGTCCTGCGCGCCCAGGGTCTGGTGAGCGAGCTGGTGATCCCACTGGTGGTCAAGGATGCCGATGTCGGCTTCATCGACCTCTTCGACGAGCGGTCCCGTGACTGGCGGGAGTGCATCGACTTTGCCGCCGGCGTGGGGCAGCTGGTGGCCGGCGCTATCCAGAACGCCGATCTTCTGGGTCGTCTCGAGGACGGCAACCGCGACCTGCATACGCTCGTGGACGGCGGCCTCGAGTTCGGTTCCACTCTGGACATGGGGCGAGTGCTCCTGTCGATCGCGAGGCGGATGCGCGGCGCTACGCAGGCGGCGCACTGCGATATCTTCACCGCCGAGGGAGAGTCGTTGCGCGTCGTGGTGGCCATCGACGATCGGGACGAAGCCGACGTCGAGCGTGCCGGACAGGAGTCTCCGGTGGCCGATTTCCCGTTCATCGCCGAGGCTTTGCGCACCGGCAGGCCTGTACTGGTGGACGACGTCACCGGCGATGCTCGCGCCGATGAGCAAGAGCGACGCCTGTGGGCCCAAGACGGGTTCCGCTCGGGGATCGTGGTCCCTCTCATCAACGGGGCCCAGATCGTGGGCTCCGCGGCGCTGTACGCCGGCGAGCCGCGATCCGCGTGGCAGAGGGATCTGCTGCTGGGGCTCGGCCAGGTGGCCGGCCAGGCGATCGCCAACGCGCGCCTGTACGAAGAGCTTGATCGGAGCGCTGGCCGCGCTGCCCTTGTCAACGAGATCAGCGCCGAGCTTTCTGGCACGTTGGACACGCACGAACTGCTCGAGGCAGTGACGCGCCGTGTGCGCGCCATGGCCGGGGTCGCCGAGTGCAGCGCCTACCTCCTCGGCAACGACGGCGTGCTGGAATGCGTCGCGTGCGCGGCGCTGGACACGCCCATCCATGGCTCGGAGTTGGGCGCGCGCACGAGCCTCGCGGACTGGCCGATCGCGCGGCTCGTGGTGTCCGGCAAGCGCGCGACCGCCGTCGCTTCGCTGGACGACCCGCGCATCGATGCGGAAGCTCGCACCCTCCTCGAAGGCCACGGCGTCAAGAGCTTCCTGGTGGCGCCGCTGGTCGCCAAGGGCATCGTCGTCGGTACATTCGACCTCGCGGAGACGCGCTGCCGGCGGGAGTTCTCCGCCGACGAGATCGACCTCGTGGAGGCCGTCTGCCGGGTCGCCGGCCTGGCCATGGACAATGCCTTGCTGTTCGGCGACCTGGAGCGGCGCAACCGTGAAGAGGGTCTGCTCAACGAGATCGCCCGGCAGACCGCGGCGAGCCTGGACCTGGGTGCGATCGCCGAGGCGGCAGTCGCCGGCCTCAAGCGGCTCTTCCCTATCGAGACCTACAGTCTCGCGCTTGTCGAGCAGGGTGCGTTCATCACGGTCTACGGCTCGGAGGCTCCCCGCCGCCCACGTCCGGTCGGCGCCGCCGGCGACGACCTCTCCGAGGCCATCGACCGCGTGCGCCGGCACCGTGTGATCATCTTCGACGGGCCGGTGGGCGGCGCGCTTCTCGGTGGGCTCGCCGAGGCGGCCGCCAGTGCTTCGAGCGTCGCCATCGGTCTGTTCGACCAGGAGGATCTCATCGGCATGCTGCTGCTGGGCAGCCTCGTCGAAGACGGCTTCTCGGCGGCCGATGCCGGCGTCCTCGAGCGCGTCGGCATCCATCTCTCACAGGCTGCCCACAACGCGCGTCTCTACCAGGAGATCAAGACGCTTCATCTCAGCCACCTGAAAGGCTTGTCCACGGCGCTCAACGCCAAGGACTACTACACGCTCGGCCATGCGGCGAGAGTGGCTGCCTACATGGTGCTGCTCGGCGAGGAGCTGGGTTGGGACCCGGCCGCGGCCGAGGAGATACGCGAGGCCGCGTACCTGCACGACATCGGCAAGATCGGCGTCTCCGACAGGGTGCTGCTCAAGCAGGGGCCACTGAACGCCGAGGAGTGGGAGCTCATGCGTCAGCACCCTGTGGTGAGCGCCGAGATCATCGAGCCTCTGTTTCCGCCGCACCTGGTCGCCGCCGTGCGTCACCATCACGAGCGGTACGACGGCCACGGCTACCCCGACGGCCTGGCCGGCGACGACATTCCCGAGCTGGCCCGGGCCATGTGCGTGGTGGACTCGTACGACGCCATGTCACTGCAGCGGCCGTACAAGGGAGCGCTCACCGCGGATGAGTGCCGGGCCGAGCTGCGGCGTTGCCGCGGCGGTCAGTTCGATCCGGCGATGGTCGACGCGTTCGCGCACGTTCTGGACCGGCTCGCGGCTCTGCGTGACGTCGCCCGTGCCGCCGCCGCCGAGGCGGCGGCACGCATCAGCCCGGCGGGGCACGCCGCGCTGCAGTCCGCGCCCGCCGTGGACGACTCCCGATACCGCGAGATCCAGACTGTGCTGCGCGACATCCGCGACGCCTATCCCGAGGTGCGGTTCATGACCACCGAGGCTCTGGTCGGGAAACGTTGCGTCATCGTCGTGGACGCGGAGGAACCCGGGTCGGCCGAGTTCTCTCCGCCGGGTGAGAACGTGATGGTCGACGACATGGTGCAGCAGGCGCTGCTCGGCCGGCCGGGCCTCTCCAACGTCCTCTTCGTGGACTCCTACGGGGTGTGGGTCAATGGGCTTGTGCCGCTGATCGGGGATGACGGAGAGATCGTCGCCGCCGTGGTCGCCGACGTCCCGGCGCTCATACCCGTGGGGGGTCAGGAGTTTGCGCGGATGACGATCGAGACACCGGTGTGGACGCTTCAGGAGGCGGCCATTCGGCTGAGCCGGGCCGAAGTCGACGATATCACCGATGGGCTCACCGGCCTGTACAACCATCGCTATCTGCACGAACGGTTGGCCGAGGAGCTTGATCGCGCGTCGCGGGACGGTTTCTCCACGTCGCTCCTCTTCTGCGACCTCGACTCCTTCAGAGAGTTCAACGAGCGCCACGGACACGCCGCCGGCGACGACGCGTTGCGCAGCACGGCGCGCATCCTGGAGAAGTTCACGCGCCGCGCCGACCTGATCGCGAGGTTCGGCGGCGAGGAGTTCATGGTCGTGCTCCTGGAGACCGGTGAGGCCGAGGCGGTGGAGATCGCGGGGCGCATCCGCGCGGCGGTCGCGCAGCGCCATCGCGAACACGACGGACTCACGATCAGCATCGGGGTGGCGACGTTCCCCGCCGCGGCCGACACCAAGGAGAGTCTGCTGGAGGCCGCCGACCGCGCCGTGCGCCTGGCCAAGCGGCTGGGTCGCGACCGCGTGGTAGCCGCCGGCTCCTGACGGCCGCCGCGGGTCCGTGCAAGAGGCCGCCTCGGCCCGGGGCGTCTCGCGAGCGTCCGCCCGGCCTCAGCCGGTGTGCATGAAGTTGATCACGTCACCGTCCTTGACGACGTACTCTTTGCCCTCGGTGCGCAGCAGCGCCTTCTCGCGCGCGGCGTGGAACGAGCGCAGCTCGATGAGGTCCTCGATGTTCACCACCTGGGCGCGCACGAAGCCGTGTTCGATGTCGCTGTGGATACGGCTGGCGGCCTGTTTGGCGGTCCAGCCGCGCGGCAGCTGCCAGGCGCGTGACTCGCTGCTGCGGAAGTCGCCGGTGAAGAAGGTGATGTAGCCGAGCACCTCATAGGCGGCGCGCAAGAAGACGTCGACGGCGCCGGCTTCGCCGGCGCCGAGTTCGGCGCGAAACTCAGCCGCCTCCTCGGGTTCCAGGTCGGCGAGCTCGGCTTCGAGGCGCGCGGCGACGGCGACCACCTGATCGCCCCGGCCGCGTGCCCACTCGACGAAGCCAACGTGAGCGGTCAGCGCCGCGTCCACGGCCTGGCCGTCGTCGGTATTGAGGACGAACAGCACAGGGCGGTCGCTCACCAGGGCGAGCTCGCGGAACAGGGGCGCGTCCTCCGGCGCGTGCTCCACGCTGCGCGCCAGACCGCCCTGCTCCAGAGCGGCGACGAGGCCTTCGAGGGTCGCCAGCTCATGCTGAGCCGCTTTGACTCCGCTGCGCGCCGCCTTGCGCGCCTTCTCGATGCGCCGCTCGACGAGCTCGAGGTCGCCGAGCACGAGCTCGGTCTCCACGAGCTCCACGTCGGCCTGCGGATCCACGGTGTCGCGCACATGAGCGACTTCCTGGTTCGCGAAGGCGCGGATCACGTGCGCGACGGCGTCCACCCCGCGGATGTCGGCGAGGAAACGGTTACCCAGCCCTTCGCCGTGGCTGGCGCCTTCCGCGAGGCCGGCGATGTCGACGATGTCTATGGTGGCGTTGACCTTGTGGGGTGTCTCCAGTACCTGGTCCAACCGGTCGAGCCGTGCGTCGGGGACGGCGACCACACCGTGGTTGGATTCGGCCGACGTGTACGCGTAGGCCGTTGCCGCGGCGTTGCCGTGCGTCAGGGCGTTGAAGAGAGTGGTCTTGCCCACATTTGGCAGTCCGACGATGCCGAGCTTCACTTGTGCTTCTCCAGTTTGCTGGTGAGCAGGGTCTCGAGCAGGCGAGAGAGGTCGGCGAGCTGCTGCGCCACCCGTCCCGGGTAGGTCTTCTCGACGTGGGTGACCGTGTCCGCGCTCGTGCGCCACAGGCCGCGGCCTGGATCGCCGGCGCCGCGATGCGGGTCCGACGACGCGAAGGCGGCCGTGGCGATTTCGCCGCGGGCGAACGGCAGATCGTCGCTCGGGGCCATCGAGACTCCGGCCGGCCGCGCGCCGACGGCTGCGCTCGTCCCCAGGGGAACGCCGAGGTCCCCGGCGGCGGCGAGAGCGTCGTCGCGCAACCAGGTGGGCCCTCCGAAGCGGCTCGTGACGAGGAGCCTGGCGCCGCCGGCGACCGCGTCGAGGTCGATCATGCCTACAGTGGCCCGGCGCTCGAGAGAGGACATCGTCCGGGCGTAGTACCGCGAGCCGCTCATGCCGCGCTCCTCCGCCCCGAAAGCGACGAACACGATCGTGTAGGGAGTCACCTGGGGCTTGACGCGCGCGGCGGCCTCGAGCAGCAGGCCGATGCCGGTGGCGTTGTCGACGTAGCCCTGGCCCATCGGCGCGGAGTCGTAGTGAGCGCCGACGATGAGGCGTTTGGCGGAGGCGCCTTCTTTGACGGCGATGATGTTGGCCGAGTGCACGCGTGTGGCGCCCGCTCCGGAGATGAACTCCTGGGTGAGCGGCAAGTAGCCGTACTGCTGGAAGGTGCCGGTGATGAACTCGCGCGCCCGGATGTCTCCCCAGGTGTCGGTGACACGCGGATGCACGCTCGTCGCGAAGGTCTTGGCCGTGACAAAGGCGACGGCGCCGTGCGCCGACGACGAGACGGCCGCCGACGGCCGGCCGGTCTTGTTGAGTGGCTGGTCACAGCCGGCGAAGGCGCCGGCCGCCGCCAGCCCGATGGCCAGCACGAGAGCGGCCGCCACAACGATCGCCAGAAGACCTCCTCGTGAGGGAAGCGCCGACATCTCAGACCGGCGCCGCGACGAGCAGGACCCACGCGGCGCCGAAGAGCAGGCCGAACGCCAGGCCGCCCAGCACGTCGCCGAGGTAGTGCACGCCGAGGTAGACGCGGCTGAGACACAGGACCAGTGTCAGCGCCACCAGCGCTGGGACCGCCGCGGGGTACAGCGTCCCCACGGTGAACGTGCCGACCACGGCCATGCTCGCGTGCGACGACGGAAACGACTTGCTGAACGGCAGCGGGATCTGCTTGGGCTGGGAGGGGTCGGCGATGGGCGGGCGAGGACGGGCGACGAAGCGTTTGACGACGAAGCCGAGGGCCTCGACGACGGTGACCGGCAGGGCGACATAGAGGGCCTTCGCCAGCGGCCGCGGCTCCCCGAACAGCCACGGGAGCACGGCCACGACGTACCACAGGATGCCGTAGTTCGCGGTCAGCGACAGCGCCCCGAGTGGCAGCGTGAACCAGCGCGGATGCGGCCAGTCGATCGCGGCGCGACGCGAGAAGTCGCGGTCGAGGCGGTCGAGGCGGCCGGGAGGCGGCGGGGCATTGTCGGAGCCGGGGGCGGAGGGCATCGGAATCTCCGTCTAGTATACTATCCGCCTGTCTTCGCCCACCCGCACTCGAGGGATCACCCCATGCGCACCACGGTCATCGTCACCGCGCTCGGCCCCGACAGCCATGGCCTGCTGGCCCAGGTGGCGGTCACCGTCGCCGAACACAACGCCAACATCGACGACGTCAGCCAGACGGTGGCCAACGGTATGTTCACGATGATCATGTTCGTCTCGTTCGACCAGACCGAGACCACCATGGCCGATCTCAAAGACGCCCTCGAGAAGACCGGCGAACGCGTGGGGCTGCAGATCCACGTTCAGCACGAGAACATCTTCAAGTTCATGCATCGCATCTAGCGGCGCCCGCCGCCTTTTCAGGAGCCGCCCCGTGGTCTTCATCACCGAGCAGGAGATCCTCGAGACCGTCAACATGATCCGGTCCGAGAACCTCGACGTCCGGGCCGTCACCATGGGTATCTCGCTCTACGACTGTTCGGAACGCGACGTACGCCGTACCGCTGAGCGCAT
>Ga0302299_10000652_pt1 | contig 19596 bp, 26 predicted proteins | sample III_Fen_N3_4_FD_198795 | JGI IMG/M metagenome (GOLD analysis project Ga0302299, IMG submission 198795) | Peat permafrost microbial communities from Stordalen Mire near Abisko, Sweden - III_Fen_N3_4 | ecosystem: Environmental > Terrestrial > Soil > Wetlands > Permafrost | place: Sweden: Abisko... | reverse complement strand
TCGATCAGGAAGGTTCCGCGCCTCGCGGCGCCGGTCTCCTCGTCGAAGACGCCGTAGGCGCGCGCCGCGGCGCCGTGCCTCCAGAAATCGGATGCGAAGGTGTACGTGGCCCCGAGCTCTCGCTTCCACGCCTGGCGTGCCGCGGAGGTGTCGCACGAGACGAAGACGATCTCGGTCTCCGCGTTCCGGAACGACTCCAGGTTGGCCTGGAGGTCGAGCGCCTCCTCGGCGCAGACGGCCGTGAATGCGAACGGGTGGAAGACCAGCAGGACGTTGCGCTTGCCGCGAAAGTCCTGGAGCCGCAGGCGCGGCTGGTCGTAGGCCTCTTCGAGGTCGAACCCCGGTGCCTGCTCACCCATCCCGACTGCCATCGCCACCCTCCTCTCCGTTGCCCGAGGGAACATAGTAGGTCCGACCCCCGAGGCCGTCCGGGAGGTGGTCCTCGGTCGCGCCATGCGGGTCGTCGTGCGGCGAGACGTACCCCTCGCCGTGGCCGCGCAACCGGGCGCCCGCATAGTGCGCGTCGCGGAGCGCAGCGGGCGGCGCCTGGATGCCGTGCTCGCGCACCTCGGCCCGCGCGTCCCAGATCGCCCTCGCCGAGGCATTCGACTTCGGCGCGTTCGCCAGGTAGATCGCGGCCTGGGCCAGGTTCAGCTGCGCCTCGGGGAGCCCGACGTGCTCGAGCGCCTGGGCGGCTCCTACGGCGACGAGGAGCGCTCGGGGGTCGGCGTTGCCGATGTCCTCGGAGGCGAGGATCACCATGCGCCGGGCGATGAAGCGCGCGTCCTCCCCACCTTCGAGCATCGCTGCGAGGTAGTAGACGGCTGCGTCCGGGTCGCCCCCGCGCATCGACTTGATGAAGGCGGAGACGATGTCGTAGTGCTGGTCGCCGTCACGGTCGTAGCGAAGGGGGCGCTTGCGGGCCGCGTCGGCGACGTGACGCGCTTCGAGCGCCGCACCCTCGCCGGTCGCCGTCTGCCAGGAGAGCTCGAGCGTGGCGAGCGCGCTGCGGGCATCGCCCCCGGCCTTCCGCACGATTGCCACGACGACGTCGGCGGGCACGGCGATCCCGAGCTCGACGGCTCCGCGCCCGACGACCGCTGCCACCTCGTCGTCGGAGAGCGGCTCGAGCTCGATGACGGCACAGCGGGAGAGCAGGGCGGCGTTGACCTCGAAGTAGGGGTTCTCCGTCGTCGCCCCGATCAGTATCAGCAGGCCGCTTTCCACCCCGGGCAGCAGCGCGTCCTGCTGGCCCTTGTTGAACCGATGGATCTCGTCGAGGAAGAGGATCGTCCGGGCGCCGTTGGCCCCGAGCCGGTCGCGGGCGCGCTGCAGCACTCCGCGGACGTCGTCCACCCGTGCCGAGACGGCGGAGAGCTCCTCGAACGCCGCACCGGTGGTCTCCGCCACGATCCGGGCCAGGGTGGTCTTGCCGACGCCGGGCGGCCCGTAGAGGATCATCGAAGGCGGGCGGTCACCCTCGATCGCGAGCCGCAGCGCCGATCCCTCGGCGAGGACGTGCCGCTGGCCCACAAGCTCGTCCAGCGACCGCGGCCGGATCCGCTGCGGCAGGGGCGCGCTCTGGCTCTGATGCGTGGCGGCGGCGTCCGCGAACAGATCGGTCATGCCCTGAGTCTAGGGAGACACGCCGCTCCGCTCACGACGCCCCACGCCCGACGTTCCGAGCCCGACGCTCTATGCTCTGTGCCATGTCACAGGACACCTTCGAGCCGCCGCTGAATCGCCCCGTTCTCCCGGGCGATGCACGGACGGACTACGAGCGTTACCTCAACACGGAGGAGCTGCTCGCCCTGCAGAAGAGCCCGGGTGAGTGGGTCCATCGCGACGAGCTGCTTTTCCAGGTCGTGCACCAGTCCTCCGAGCTCTGGCTCAAGCTCGCCTGGAACGACACCGCGGCCGCGGCGTCGTTCGTCGAGGAGGACGACCTCGGCGGCGCGTTGCGGCTCCTGCGGCGCGCGAGCATGTGCATGCGGTTCGTCACTGCGCAGCTCGACATGCTCGAGCAGATGTCGCCGTGGGAGTACCAGGAGATTCGCAAGGTGCTCGGGCACGGCTCCGGTTTCGACTCGCCCGGGGTCAAGGAGCTACGGCCGGCGATGGCGCGACTCGGGGTCGCGTTCCACGCCGCTCGTGAGCGAGCCGGCCTGACGCTGCTCGAGGTGTACGTCCAGGGCCGGGAGCACGAGCTCCTCTACCAGCTCGCCGAGGCGCTGATGGAGCTCGACGAATGGATGCAGACGTGGCGGATCCGGCACTACCGGGTCGTCGCCCGCGTGATCGGCGAGCATGTCGTCGGGACCCAGGGCACTCCGGTCGAGGTGCTCGGCCGGCTCATCCATCGGGTCGAGTACCAGGAGCTGTGGGACGTGCGCAACGAGCTGACGGCGAAGTCCCAGGCCGAGACGTGACCCTCCGCGAGGAGGTGACGGCGCTCCTCCAGGCGCTGCTCCGGGCGAACACCGTCAACCCGCCGGGGAACGAGACCGTCGCGGCCGAGTTGCTGCGCGACTACCTCGGCCGGAGCGGTATCCCCTGCGAGCTCGTCGGCCGCTCCCCCGACCGGCTCAACCTCGTCGCCCGGCTGCCGGGCGGGGACGGGCCCTCGCTGGCGCTGCTCGCGCATACCGATACGGTGCGTGCCGACCCGGAGGAGTGGGCGCGCGACCCGTGGTCGGGCGATCTCGTCGACGGTGAGATCTGGGGCCGGGGCGCGCTCGACATGAAGAGCCAGGTGGCGGCCAGCGCGGTCGCGTTCGCCTCTCTCTGGCGGGAAGGCTTCCGTCCGGCCGGCGACCTTGTCCTCGCGCTGACGGCAGACGAGGAGGTGAACGAGGACTACGGCCTCTCGTGGCTCGTGCGCGAGCACCCGCACCTGGTGCGCGCCGACTACTCGCTCAACGAAGGAGGTGGTGATCGTTGCGTGCTCGGCGGCAACGTGTTCTACCTCTGCGGCGTCGGCGAGAAGATGAGCGCCCCGTTCCGGGTTCACGTGCGCGGGCGCAGCGGTCACGCCTCCGTCCCTTCGATCGCCGACAACGCGCTCGTCAAGGCGGCCCCGATCATCGAGGCGCTCGGCCGGTACGCGCCGCCGCAGGCGCTCATTCCCGAGGTGCGGCGATTCCTCGAGGCCGTGCTCGGTGAGGTGCCGCCGCTCGAGACGGCGCTCGAGCGGGCGCGGGCGCTGCATCCTCTCGCGGCGGAGCTCGTCGAGCCGCTGCTGTCGTTCACGCTCTCGCCCACCATGATCGAGGCGTCGAAACAGCGCAACGTGATCCCGGCAAGCTGCGTCGTCACTGTTGACTGCCGGCTCCCGCCCGGGATGACACCCGAGGACGTCGACCCCCTCGTCCGGGCCGCGATCGGGCTGGGAGACTACGACCTCGAGTGGTACGAGCGCGACGGCGGGACCCGCTCACCGCTCGAGACGCCGCTCTGGTCGGCGCTCGAGAGCTGGGTGGCCGAGCTCGAGCCGGGCGCGCGCCTCGTGCCGCTCGTCTGCGCCGGCTTCACCGACTCCCACTGGATGCGGGAGGCGTTCGGCACGGTCGCCTACGGCTTCTTCCCGCAGAAGGCGATGGCCGGCGAGCTGGCGGCCCGGCTCGTCCATTCGGCCGACGAGCGAATCCCGGTCGACGACCTCGAGCTCGGCGTCCATGCCCTGCGGGCCGCGGCGGGCGCGGTGGGTGCCTGATGGACGAGCCGGTGCGGGTCACGATCGTCCCGAACGAGGTCGCGGCCGACGTCGTCTGCTCGTTCCTGCGCGCCGAGGGTTTCCGATGCGCTCATCGCGTGACGAACATGGGTGCGGGCGGCTGGGACGGTGTCCCGAACGCCGGCGGTGCCAGGGAGGTGCTCGTCGACCCGGCGGATCTGGACGCCGCCAGGGAGGCGCTCGCTTCGGCCGAGCTCGGCGAGTTCTCGGCCTGAGCGACGTCCGGCGCCGGCCCGTCTGTCCATCGCCGCTGCCCGCAGGTGGCGCCTACGAGGCGGGCTTCTCGTGGTGGCCGCCGAACTGCTTGCGCATGGCGGACAGCACCCTGTTCGCGAACAGTCCTTCGTCGCGGGAGGAAAAGCGTGAGTAGAGCGCCGCTGTTAGCACGTCGGCCGGCACGCCCTCCTCGATCGCGGCTATCGCGGTCCAGCGTCCTTCCCCCGAGTCCGAGACGCGGCCGGCGAAGCCGTCGAGCTCCGGCGACTCCTGGAGGGCCGCCGCCGTGAGGTCGAGCAGCCACGACTCGACGACGCTCCCGCGGCGCCAGACCTCGCTGATGGCCGGAACGTCGAGGGAGAAGGAGTAGAACTCCGGGTGCTCGAGCGGCGCCGTCTCGGCGTCCTGATCACGCTGTCGCAGGCCGGCGTCTGCACCATGGAGGATGTTCAGGCCCTCGGCGAGCGCGGCCATCATCCCGTACTCGATTCCGTTGTGGACCATCTTCACGAAGTGGCCCGCGCCCGCCTGCCCGCAATGGAGGTAGCCTCGCTCCTCCGGTGCCGGCTCACCGGTGCGGCCCGGAGTCCGCGCGGCGGCGTCGACGCCCGGAGCGAGCGACGCAAAGATCGGCTCGAGCTCCGCAAACGCGTCATCGGGACCGCCGATCATGAGGCAGAAGCCGCGCGCGAGGCCGAAAACGCCGCCGCTCGTGCCGCAGTCGAGGTAGCGGATGCCGCGCTCGGAGAGCTCGGCGGCACGGCGCATGTCGTCACGGTAGTAGGAGTTACCTCCGTCGATGACCGCGTCGCCGGCGCTCAGGCGCGCCGCCAGCTCGCGGACCGTCGACTCGGTGATCTCCCCGGCCGGAACCATGACCCAGGCCCGACGGGGCACGTCGAGCTTCGCCACGAAGTCGTCCAGCGTGGTCGCACCCGTCGCCCCCTCGGCCACGAGCGCCGCGACGGCCTCCGGGCTGACGTCGTGGACGACGCACGTGTGGCCGTCTTGCATCAGGCGGCGGACGATGTTCGCGCCCATCCGGCCGAGGCCGATCATGCCGAGCTGCATGCCCCGAGCCTATACGCTCGGATGCGTGACCAGAGCCGTCTCGCCGAGCTCCTCGACCGCCGCATGACCGCCGGCCGCGACACGATCGAGGTCCGCAAGGCCGCCGGGGCCTTCGAGCTGATCGAGAGCTGGCTGCGCGATCGCGGGTTCTTCGCACCGGGCGGCGAGGGGCTCGTCGCCGACCTCTACCTCGGCTACGGGCTCTCCGAGACGATCCGCCGGGAAAGGGCAGCCGGGCCGCCGGAGCCGTGCCCGCTTCCGCTCGCAGCCTGCTCCGTCCGGAGCGTGGGTTACGTTGCCAACAATGACAATATGTGTGACACTCCGCTGCGGTTCGGCTCCTGGCAGCGAACCTGGACATCCCGCGACTACGCCGCCGCGGTCGGCCGCGTGCGGGACGCGATCGCGCGGGGCGACGTCTACCAGGTCAACCTCGTGCAGCACCTGGCGGCGGAGTTCACGGGCGACCCGGATGCGCTCGCAGCCCGCCTGGCAGTGCTGCAGCCACACAACCGAGAGCCCTACCGCGGCGACGGCTGGGCGGTCGTCTCCGGCTCACCCGAGCTGTTCCTGGCGCGGCGCGGTCGCCGCGTCTGGACGTGCCCGATCAAGGGGACGCGGCCGGCGGGAGCCGGAGCGTCTCGCGAGCTCGCGGGATCGGCCAAGGACGCGGCCGAGCACGTGATGATCGTCGACCTGGAGCGGAACGACCTCTCACGCATCTGCGAGCCGGGCAGCGTGCGCTGGCCGGAGTTGATGGCCACCCGGGAGCTCGCCGGCGTCGAGCACATGGTCTCGACGGTCGAGGGGACGTTGCGGGACGGCGTCGGCCTGGCCGAGCTTCTCGGCGCGACGTTCCCCGGCGGGTCGATCACCGGGGCGCCGAAGATCGCCGCGGTCGATCTGATCGCCGCGCTCGAGCCGGTTGGACGCGGAGCCTCGATGGGCGCCCTGGGCCGCGTCCACGGCAACGGTGACGTCGACCTTGCGTTGACGATCCGGACGTTCGCGATCGCCAAGGGGCGCATCCATCTCTGGGTCGGCGGCGGCGTCGTGTGGGACTCGGACCCCGAGGCGGAGATCGCCGAGTCGTGGGTCAAGGCGAACCCGCTGCTGCGCGCGATCGGGGCACCGTCCGTCGAGCCCGACGAGCAGGCGGCAGGCGCGGCTCCGCGGCGCGCGGTGGTGGCCCGATGAGCAGTCTCGCTTCCGGATCCCGCGGGGGCAGGCGTCGCCGGCTGGCAGGCCGGGGCCCTCGGTGCAGCGCGTCCGTCCCTGGCCGGGCTCGGCTCGATCACGAGCCGGGGTGGCGCGCATGAGTAGCGACGCGCTGCTCGCGGTCGCCGTCTCGGGGCGTGGCCTCGTCGAGCCCGGCGAGCCGGTGATCGCGGCCGACGACGAGGGGTTCACGCGCGGCCGCGCCGCCTTCGAGACGATGCGCGTGTACGGCGGGCGCCCGTTCCGGTTCGCGCAGCATGTCGCCCGGCTGGCGAGCTCGGCGGAGCGCATCGGCCTCGAGCAGCCGAGCGTCGCCGAGATCGAGGAGCTCGCGCAGCTCGCGCTCGAGAAGGCCGGCGCCCCCGAGGCGGTGCTTCGCCTTTACTGGACACCGGGCTCGCCTGGCGGCCACCATTGCGCGATCGCCCTCGTCAGCGCGATCCCGGGCTGGATCGACGAGGCCCGCGCCCGCGGCCAGCGGCTCGTCTCGCTTCTGCATCAGCGGCGATCCGCGCCCTGGCTCCTGCCCGCGACGAAGTCGACGAGCTATGCCGTCAGCATCGCTGCCGAGGCCGAGGCGAAGGCCCGCGGTGCCCACGACGCCGTGTTCGTGGACGCGGACGGCATCGTGCTCGAGGGCCCGGTCACGAACATCTGGTGGCGCGAAGGGGACGTCCTCCTGACCCCGTCCCTCGAGGTCGGCATCCTCGCGGGCGAGACCCGGGCGGCGCTGCTCGAGCTCGCCGCCCGCACGGGGCAGGTCGTGGCGGAAGGGGTCTTCCCGCTGGAGCGGCTTCTCGCGGCCGACGAGGTGTTCACATCCTCCTCGGTCCGCGAGGTGATGCCCGTCGTCGCGGTGGATGGTCGCGTCTTCCCGCTCGGGCCTGCGGCGGCGCGGCTCCAGCAGGCACTGCGGGAAGACGCCCGACGCTGAGCGGCGCCGGCGCGAGGGCCTGCCCCACGCTTGCGGTCAGGGCTCCTGCCCGCTGAGCACGATGAGGTGCGCGCAGCTGACGGGGTCGTCCTGCTCGACGTAGCGGTCTTCAGACGGCATCCACACGTCGGTCCAGGTGCTGCGCGCCTGCTCTCCGTCGCGGGCCACGCCGCGGGCGAGGCGCACATCGGCCGGCGCCTCGACCCAGACCCGAACCGCGTACGCGTCGCGGAGCTCGCGGTGGAGGGCACACACGCCCTCGACGACGACGACGCCCGTGGGCTCGACCGTCCGGGAGCCCCGAAGCTCTCGCGCCGACCAGTCGTATGACGGGAACGTCGCCGTCGCTCCCTCGGAGAGCGGGGTGACGACCTCGCGGCCGAGCCGGCCGATGTCGAAGCCCTCGCCGTCCCAGAACTCGTCCGTCGACACGATCTGCGCCTCGGGGATCATCCGTGCGAGCGTCGTCTTTCCGGCAGCACCGTGGCCGCCGATCCCGACGAGCACGACGCCGTCTCCCCGGCCCGCTGCCGCGATGAGGTCGAGCACCGGGCGGGGGTCCATTGCAGCACGGTACCCTCCGCTCATGGACAAGCTCCGGCTCGGCGGCATGGCTCTCGCGAACGGGGTCCTCGTTCACGGCCCGACCTCCTGGGGGGCTGCGGTCAGGGCGCCCGACGGCACCATCCACTCGGCCTCGGGCGTCAAGCGGCGCTTTGCGGCGAACGTGACCACCCCCTTCGTGCGCGGGCCTCTCCGCCTGGCCGAGGCCTTCGCAGTTCTCCCCGATGTGCGACGCGCGCTGCCCGAAGCGCGGTTCCCGTTCGAGCGGCCCCGTGTCGCCGTAGCGGTCGTCGCCGGCGCTGCGGTTGCCGGCGCGGCCCGCCGTTCCGGGCTCGGCGTGCTCGGCCGCGAGGCGGTCGCGGCGTTCGCATCGCTCGCTCCAGCCGTGATCGCTCTCAGGGGCGGCGAGCTCGCCTCCTACCACGGCGCCGAGCACATCTCGATCGGCACCTACGAGACCGGTGAGCCGGCGACGAAGGAGCACGATCGCTGCGGCGGCCATCTCGTCGGTCCGCTGCTGCTCACGAGTGCGACGGCGAGCGCGCTCGCGGCCAGGGCGCCTGTCGCGGCCCGTCCGGCGGCCCGTGCGCTCGGCGCGGTCGGCGCGGTGGGGGTCGCCGTCGAGGTCTTCGGATGGATGGGCCGCCATCCGAACAATCCCGTCGCCCGTGCCCTGGCCCGGCCCGGTCACGTCCTGCAGACGCGGATCTCGACCGCAGAGCCTTCCGCGCCCCAACTCGAGGTCGCCGGGGCGGCGCTCGCAGCCTGCCTCGGCGCCGAAGAGGCGGCGTGAGCCAGACGCTGCAGGTGCGCGGCGAGCGACTCGATCCAGGCGTCTTCGATCTTCCGGTCGAGAAGATGCGGGAGGGCTACTACACGGACGCCTACTTCAATCACACCCGCGCCGCGCTGCTCGCGGACGGCCGCCGTCCGCGGGTGCTGATGCAGGTCTTCCAGCGCCACACGGCGATGCTCGGAGGGATGGACGAGGCGATCGCGGTTCTCAGGCTCTGCTCCCACGACTGGGATGCCCTCGACGTTCGCGCCCTCTACGACGGGGACACCATCGAGCCGTGGGAGACGGTGATGACGATCGAAGGGGACTACACGCTGTTCGCCCATCTCGAGACCGTGTACCTGGGCGTGCTCGCCCGGCGCACGCTGATCTCGACCAACACCGAGCGCGTGCTCCGGGCCGCGAACGGCAAGCCGATCATCTTCATGCCCGCACGCCACGACCACCACCGTGTCCAGACCGGTGACGGCTATGCCGCAAACGTCGCCGGCGCGATTCACGGCAGCGAGATCGGTGTCACCTCCGACGCGCAGGCATCCTGGTGGGGCGGCCGCGGGGTGGGTACCGTGCCCCACTCGCTCGTCGCCGCATACGACGGCGACACCGTCCTCGCCGCGAGGAAGTTCGCCGAGTGGGCTCCCGCCGATCTCCGCATCACCGTCCTCGTCGACTTCGAGAACGACTCGGTCGCCACCGCCCTCGAGGTCGCCGACGCGCTCGGGCCGAAGCTCTGGGGCGTCCGGCTCGACACCTCGAGCCAGCTCGTCGACCGCTCGCTCTGGGAGGAGATGGGCGACTTCGACCCGCGGGGCGTCAACGAGCGCCTCGTCCGCAAGGTGCGGGCAGCGCTCGACGACGCCGGCCACGAGGACGTGAGAATCGTCGCGTCCGGGGGCTTCTCCGTCGCGAAGATCGAGGAGTTCGAGCGCCGCGGGGTCCCGGTCGACGCGTACGGTGTCGGCTCGTCGCTGATCCGCGGGGAGAACGACTTCACCGCCGACATCATCGTCGCCGACGGCCGGCCGAGCGCGAAGGTCGGCCGCCGGTTGCGTCCGAACCCCCGGCTCGAGCATGTCCGCTAGGCGCGTTCTCTGGGATGTCGACACGCAGGTCGACTTCGTCCTGCCCGACGGCAAGCTCGCGGTGCCGGGAGCCGGGGCCGCCGTCCCCGCCATGGCGCGGCTCGTCGAGTGGGCGCGAAGCAACGGGACGGTGCACGTCGCATCGGCCGACGACCACGAGCTCACCGACCCCGAGATCTCGGCCACGCCGGACTTCGCGAGCACCTATCCACCTCACTGCCTCCGTGGCACGCGCGGTGCGCAGCGGATCCCGGAGACGGAGCAGGTCGATCCGCTTCCTCTCTCGCACACGGCCTACCCGCCGGGTCTCCTCTGCGAGCTGATCGCCGGCCGCCGCGAGATCCTGCTCCTCAAGAAGAGCTTCGACGTGTTCACGAACCCGAACGCGGAGGCGGTGCTCGGGCTACTCGATCCTTCCGAGGTCGTCGTCTTCGGAGTGGCCACGGACGTCTGCGACCACGCGGCGATCCTGGGCCTGCTCCGTCGCGGCCGGCGGGTCGCATTCGTCGAGGATGCGGCACGCGGCCTCGACGAGGAACGCACCCGGATGTGCCTCGAGCAATGGCGCAACGCCGGAGTCCGGTTCACGACGAGCGCCGACGTCACCGCCGAGCCCTCGTGAGGGCCGGCTGATGGAGACGCCGCCGCTCGTGCGGCGCGCGCTTGCGCTCGCCGGCGCTGAGGGCTTCGAGAAATCGTGCAAGCCGGAGGACGGAGCCCTGCTCCACGTTCTCGCCTCCCGGCGCGGGATCGCCCGTGCGGCCGAGATCGGGACAGGCGCGGGCGTCGGCGCTGCGTGGATCGTCTCGGCCCTCCCTCCCAGGACGCCGTTCTTCACTGCCGAGCTCGATCCCGGTCTCGCCGCCCGGGCGGCAGAGCTCTTTGCCGACGACCCGAACGTCACTGTGCTCACCGGCCCATGGCGCGAGTCCCTGCCCGCAGAGGCCCCGTTCGACCTCGTGTTCGTCGACGCGCACGATGCGAAGGACGACGTCGCCGCGGCGATCGGCCTCCTTGCGCCGGGCGGCACGGCGGTGCTCGACGACTTCTGGCTCGACCCCACGCTGCCCGACGCGCGACGCGATTCCTGGCTTCAGCATCCGCTGCTGACCGCGATCGAGCTCTGGGTGACGCCCGAGCGGCGGGCGCTCGTCGCCGTCCGTCGGTAGCTCTACAGGTTCGGGGTACCCCTACCGATAGCTGACCCGTGGTTACCTGGCCCCATTCCGTCAACGACATCGGCGGATTCTTCATCACGTGGTTGCCGATCATCTTCTTCGGCATCATCATCTGGCTGCTCCTGCGCACGATGGCACTCGTGCCGAAGGTCAAGCCGGCGATGGTCGACCGTGACACCACCGACCCTGTCGGCTGGGGCGATGTCGCCGGCGCAGACGAGGCGAAGGAAGAGCTCATGGAGGTCGTCGAGTTCCTTCGCGACCGCAAGAAGTTCGAGCGCCTCGGTGCCCGCGTTCCGAAGGGGGTCCTGCTCTACGGCCCGCCGGGGACGGGCAAGACGCTGCTCGCGAAGGCCGCCGCCAACGAGTCGGGCGCGAACTTCTACTCCTCGAGCGCCTCTGCGTTCGTCGAGATGTTTGCAGGCCTCGGCGCGGCCAGGATCCGCAAGCTCTTCGAAGAGGCGCGCAAGAACGCGCCCGCCATCATCTTCATCGACGAGCTCGACGCCGTCGGCACGGCGCGCTCCGGCGGCGGCCACAACCGGGAGCACGACCAGACCCTGAACCAGCTCCTCGTCGAGCTAGACGGCTTCGGTGGCGCGGACGAGGTCGTGATCATGGGAGCTTCGAACCGTCTCCAGGATCTCGATCCGGCTCTGCTGCGCCCCGGCCGCTTCGACCGGCAGGTCAACGTCGCCCCACCCGACCTCACCGGTCGCGAGGAGATTCTCGCCGTGCACACGCGGTCGAAGCCCTTGGGCGCCGACGTCGACATCCACATCCTGGCCCGCCGAACGGCCGGCCTCACCGGCGCCGACCTCGCGAACATCGCCAACGAGGCCGCCATCTTCGCGGCGCGGAACGACCAGCAGTACATCAGGCAAGAGGACTTCGAGGGCGCCATGGAGCGCGTCCTCACCGGCCTCCAGAAGCGCCGCGTCGTGACCGAGAAGGAGAAGCGGATCCTCGCCTACCACGAGGGTGGCCACGCTCTTCTCGCGTACCTGATGGGCGACGTGATGCCGGTGCAGAAGGTGACGATCGTTGGTCGCGGCGACGCTCTCGGGCTCGCGTATTACCTGCCCGTCGAGGATCGCTACCTCCATACGAAGGAGGAGCTGCTCGACGTGATGAAGGTGGCCCTCGCCGGGCGGGCGGCCGAGGAGATCGTCTTCGGGCGCGTCACGAACGGCGCCGCGAGCGACCTCGAGAAGGTAACCCAGATCGCCCGCGCGATGGTGTTCGAGTTCGGCATGTCGGACGTCGCGCCGTCGCGGACGATGCGGGCCGACAACTATGCGCTCTCCGAGGAGACGAAGCGGATGCGCGACAGCGAGCAGGCCCGCCTCACCGATCACGCCTACGAGGAGGCCCTCCGCTTGCTCGGCAAGCACCGCGTCTCGCTCGACCGGCTCGCCCAGGCGCTGCTCGAGAAGGAGACGATCGACCGCGACGAGTTCCTCGCGATGATGGGCGACCTGCCCCGCGAGTCCCGTTCGGCCGAGACGGTCGGCACCGTGCGGGCGTTGACCGCCAGTCCTTCCGAAGTCTCGGGCCTCTAACCGCCGTCCACGAGTCGGCGGAGCGCGCCGAGCCGGGCGTCCCAGGCCGCACCGACCTCCTCCAGCCACTCCGTGGCCGAGGCGAGCGGCTCCGGTGTCAGCACGTACCGCGTCTCCCGGCCCGCCCGCGTGGCTTCGACGAGACCCGCCGCCCGCAAGGCGGCCAGGTGCTTGGCGACCGCCTGCCGCGTGACGGGTAGGCCGGCGGCGAGCTCCGTCGGCGTCGCCGTCCCGCGTGAGGCGAGGGTCTCGACGACGAAGCGGCGGCTCGGGTCGGCCAGCGCGGAGAAGACGGCGTCTACCGGATCGCGCATCGACCTGTGTGGAGGGCGGAGCGAAGTTCGTTCCCCGCGCTGCTTCCCAGAAACTCCAGGGCTGTCGACCAGGACGGCGCAGCCTCGCGTACCCGGACGAGCGTCCCACCCTCGATCGGGACGACGCTGAGGTCGACGAGGCCGTCGTCGTCGAAGCGGAGGACGATCCGCGACCCCTCCTCGACCGATTCCACGACGGCCTCGCGCCGCTCGCCGTTGTCCCAGCGGAAGACTCCGCGTCCCCCGGGTCTCGGATCGAGCTCGACGTCGTTCGCGAACCACTCCTCCAGCTGTGCCTCGTCGGTGAGCGCCGTCCAGACGTCCTGCGGGTCGGCGTCGAGCTCGATCTCGCGTACCACCTCCACGAGCAACCTCCAAGTTGCGTATTATTGGGCAACCGAACAGTTGCACGTTAGCGAGAGGAGGCCCGTCGTGCCAGTCATCCCGACCGTGATCGAATCGGACGGACGCGCGGAGCGCGCGTTCGACATCTACTCGCGCCTCCTCCGGGATCGCATCGTCTTCCTCGGCCGAGAGGTCGACGACGAGATCGCGAACCTGATCGTGGCCCAGCTCCTGCTCCTCGAGGCCGACGACGCGGAGCGGGACATCGCCCTCTACGTCAATTCGCCGGGCGGATCGGCGTACGCGGGCATGGCGATCTACGACGCCATGTAGCACGTCCGCCCGGACGTGTCGACGATCTGCTTCGGCATGGGCATGTCGGCTGCGGCCATGATCATTACGGGCGGCGCGGCCGGAAAGCGCTTCGCGCTCCCGAACGCGAAGCTCATGATCCATCAGGGGAGTGCCGGCTTTCGGGGCGCGCCCTCCGACATCCAGATCGCCGCGCGCGAGGTTGCCGCGACGACGAGGCAGATGGCCGAGATCATCGGCCGCCACGCGGCCGCGATGTCGAGACCGTGATGGAGGACATCGACCGCGACCGGTTCATGACGCCCGTCGAAGCCGTCGCGTACGGGCTCGTCGATGCGGTGCTGCCGCCGCCCGGCCCGGCCGCCGGGAAGTAGCATCGACGACATGCACACGAGTGGCATCCACCATGTCGGCGTCGCCGTCACCGACCTCGACGAGGCCGTTGGGACGTACACGCGTGTCCTCGGTGGGACGCTCGAGCATCGCGACGTCGTCCCCGACCAGGGTGTCGAGGCGGCGTCCGTGCTCGTCGGCGGGAGCAGGGTCGAGTTGCTGGCCCCACTCGCCGAGGACACGCCCGTCGGCAAGTTTCTGGCCAAGCGGGGCCCGGGCGTCCATCACATCGCCTACGAGGTCGACGATGTCGGCGCGGCTCTCCTCGGGCTCGCCGCCGACGGCGTCGAGCTGATCGACGCCGTTCCACGCCGGGGCCTCTTCGGCCTTCAGGTCGCCTTTGTCCATCCCGACGCCGTCCACGGCGTCCTCACGGAGGTCGTATCCGTTGCCCGATCCATCTGATTCCGTTCGGATCGAAGTCGCCTTTGCCGGCGGCCCGATCATCGCCGCCAACGTCTCGCCGGCGAGCGCCGACGCACTCGAGCATGCGCTCGCGTCCGGCTCGCAGGGAACGCATCAGCTCGACACCGACGACGGCCGCACGGCCATCGTGCTGGGCCGGGTGGCATACATGAAGCGGTTCGCGCGCGACGCGCGGGTCGGGTTCGGCCTCTAGCGGCTGCGCGGGCGCCCCGCCGCCGGCGCCTTCTGCCGGACGACCACGCGGTCACTCGACGGTGACGATCAGCCTCGTGATCATGCCGTCGCGCGCGGTGAGGATCATTCTTCCGGCTCGCCGTTCGTCCCCTGCCCAGGCGTAGTCCGCGACGATCGCGCCGTCTTCGGAGCGCGGCGATCCGAGGAGCCGCACCTCGTCGGTAGGCGGCTGCCGGGCATACGCGTCGGAAATGGCCTGGCGATCGACGAACGGCCCGGCGGTGACGCCCTCGAACACCATCTCGGCAGTGGGAGCGAACGCGGCGATCATCGGCCCGAAGTAGCCCGTCCCGACGGCCCGGTTGAACCGCTCGACGTGCGAGATCAGGAGCGCGTCGTCCATGCGCCCAGCGTAGATTCCCGCGAGGGACGTGGACGCACCGGCCGATCATTGCCCGGGCCGCCCGCCGCAACTTTGTGTCAAACCGTCACAAGGGTTGGCGTTGGCGTCCGACGGGGTGGGCGTTGTCCGCGTCCGGCGAGGTGCTCCGCCGCCCGGCGCGCTCCTGCCGGGTACCCTTCGCCGCCGTGGCGCTCGAGGTAGGCATCGTAGGACTCCCCAACGCGGGCAAGACGACGCTGTTCAACGCGCTCACGAAGGCGGGGGCGGAGATCACCGCCTACGCGTCGCAGACGGACAAGTCGAACGTCGGCATGGCCACGATCGCCGACGACCGGCTGGAGCGCCTCGCGCAGCTCGTCGGGGCGAAGAAGGTGACGCCGGCGGCAGTGCGCGTGCAGGACGTCCCGGGCACCGGCCCCGCGCTGCTCGGCGGGCTGCGCCAGGTGGACGCGCTGCTCGCAGTCGCCGACGGCTTCTCGCCCGGCACCGACCCCGAGAGCGACATCGAGACGTTGAAGCTCGAGCTACTCGTCGCCGACACGGACCACGTCGCCAAGCGCCTCGAGCGGGTCGAGAAGGTCGCGAAGTCGGGTGATGCGACGGTGCGCAAGGAAGCCGAGATCCTGCGCCAGGTTCTCGCGCACCTGGAGGCGGGTCGGCCGCTGACCGAGTGGGCGGGTGAGCTGCCCGGCGAGCTCGATCCGCTGACGACGAAGCCGCTGATCGCGATCGTCAACGGGCCCGCCGGAATCGACTGCAAGCTCGAGGCCGAGTTGGCGGAGCTCTCGGACGAGGAGGCGGCCGGATTCCGTGACGGCCCCTCCGCTCTCGACGAGGTGGTGCGGCGGCTCAAGGACGCCCTCGGCCTGATCACGTTCTTCACCGCGGGCGAGAAGGAGACGCGAGCATGGACGCTCCGTGACGGCCAGACGGCGCTCGAGGCCGGCGGCACGATCCACTCCGACATTGCCCGCGGCTTCATCCGCTGCGAGGTGATTCGCTGGGACGACCTGCTCGATGCCGGCTCCCACGCCGAGGCGTCGAAGCGCGGCACGCAGCGGCTCGAGGCCAAGACCTACGTCGTCCAGGACGGCGACGTGCTCAACATCCGCTTCAACGTCTAGCGGCCGCGCTCAACCTGCGGCGATCAGGGCCGCCCCACCGAGCGCGATCAGCCCGCCCACGGTACGCGTCGGACCGAGGCGCTCGTGCAACACGGCGCGCGCGAGCAGTATCGTCGTGATCGGGTAGAGGGCGCTGAGCACTCCCACGATCCCGATCGACCCGCGTGTCGCGGCCACGGCGATCAGTGCGTTGGCCCCGGTGTCGAACACGCCCACGGCGACGACCAGAGGGAGCAGCCGCCGCGTCACGCGCGGCACGGTTCGCGTCCACGCGAGCGCCAGCACCAGAATCGTGACCGAGCTCAGCCGCGCCGTGGCGGCGGCCCAGGGCGCACTCTCCCGGGCGGCCTCGCCGAGGCCGACGACGAACAGGCCGAAGCCGAGCGCCGCCACGAGCGCGAGCCCGACCCCGGCTGCGATGGGCCCCCCGAGCTTGCCCGGCTCTCGTGAGACGAGCACGATTCCGGTCAGCGCGAGGAGGATGCCGGCCCACTGGACGGCGGCGGGAGCGTCGCCTCGTGCGACGCTGAAGGCGAGCGGCACGATCGGGGAGGTCGCGGAGATGGGAGCGACGATCCCCATCGACCCGATCGCCATGCCGCGGTAGAGGCAGCCGAGACCGACGACGCCAGCGAGGCCGGCCCCTGCTGCGTACAGGAGGCCGCTCCCGGGCCGGGCCTCGCCGCTCACGCCGATCCAGACCGCGAGGCCGGCGAGACCGACGAGCTGCGACCAGAAGAGGACGATCAGCACGTTCAGGCGACGCGTCGCGAGCCCTCCGAAGAAGTCGCCCGTGCCCCAGAGCGCCGCAGCGCACAGCGCCAGCACCACGGCTGTCATGCGAGTCGGCGCAGGTACCAGACCTCAGTCCGGCGTCTGCACAGCCTCACTCGCCGACGGGCCGCGTCGCGGCCTGGGCGTCCAGCTGATTGGCGTGGTAGAGCACCGCAGCCTCGGCCGTTCGGGCTGCCTGCCGGTCGTGGTGCGTGGCGACCGCGTGCAGCAGCTCGGCGCGGGCCGCTGCGTCCAACGTCGCGGCGCGCTCCTCGATCAGGCGTAGCCCGAGATGGACGTGGCCGAGCAGGCGCCCCTCCTCGGTCGGTCGGAAGGCCGGGCCTCGCCCGAGCTCGACCGTTCTGCCGGCGTCGTGGAGGATCGCCGCCGCCGCCAGCAGGTCGCTGCGCAGCCGCGGGTGGAGCTGTGCGGTCTCGCGGCACAGGGTCGCGACGCCGACCGTGTGCTCGAGGAGTCCGCCCGCGTAGCTGTGGTGGCCCTCGGCGCCCGCCGCGGGAAGAGCGCGGAGCCCCGCGCGGACGGCGTCGTCGGCGAGGAAGCCCGACACGAGAGTGGCGAGCCCGGGGTGTGTGATCTCGCCCGCGAGGAACTCGAGGAACCCGTCGAGCTCGTCGACGTCGCGGCGCAGCGAGGGCGTCAGCTCCGCCGGGTCGGCGTCGGGGGCGGCCTCGACCGCGCGCACCTGCACCTGGAGCCTGCCGCCGAACCGCTCCACGCGCCCGAGCACCCGGACGGCGTCGCCCTCCGCGAAGCGGCCGTCGAGCAGCTCCACGTCGTCCCAGATCCGCGCCTCGATCCGGCCGCTCGCGTCGACGAGCTCGAGGGCGAGGTAGGGCGCGCCGGCCTTCGTCCGCCGGCGCTCCTTGCGCCCGACGGCGAACACGCCCTCCACCGTGCGGTCCTCCGCGAGCTCGGCGATGCTGGTCATGGAGGCAGTCTAGGCGGGCCCGGAGGTACGCTCGGGCCGTGGCCGATATCTCCCCGTTTCGCGCAGTTCGCTACGCGAATCCCTCGCCCGACGTCACCGCCCCGCCCTATGACGTGCTGACGCCGGAGTTGCGCGACGCCTACCGCGCGCGCGACCCCCACAACGTCGTCCACCTGACCCTGAACGACTCCGAGGAGGAGGCGGGGCGGCTGTTCCGGACGTGGCTCCAGGAAGGCGTCCTCGTCCGCGACGACGAGCCGGCGGTCTGGGCCGTCGCCCAGGAGTACACTGGGCCGGACGGGATCGCGCGCCGCCGCGACGGCCTCGTGGCGTCGCTCCGCGTCGAGCCGTACGCAACCGGGACGGTGCTCCCGCACGAGCGCACCCACGCAGGCCCCAAGGAGGGCCGGCTGCGGCTCCTGCGCGCCGCCCACGCCCAGCTCGAGCCGATCTTCCTCCTCTACGACGGGGAGCCGCCGGTGGCCGTGCCGGACCGCGAGCCCGATCTCGCGACGGGAGACACACGCCTCTGGCGGGTCTCGGGTGACGGCGTCGCCGGGGCGTTCGCCGACAGGCAGCTCCTCATCGCCGACGGCCATCACCGCTACGAGACGGCGCTCGCGTACGCCGCCGACCAGGGCACGCCCGCGAGCGCACGGATGATGGTCGTGCTCGTGTCGACCGCCGACAGCGGCCTCGAGATCTTTCCGACCCACCGCCTCTTTCGCGGGCACGAGGAGGCGCTGCCGCCCGTCAGCGTGGGCGACTCGGCGCCGCCTGCCGCCGCCGTCGCGCGGCTCGCCGGCCTGCCGTACGACCGTGCGCAGGCGATCGGCTACCGCCGGGGAGCCACCTTTCCGGTGGTCGGTGAGCCGGGTGAGCTCGACGTCGAGCTCGTCGAGCGACTCGTCGGTCACGAGGGGCTCGGCTACACCGCAGACGTCGCCGAGGCGGTCGCTCGGGTCGACGCGGGGGAGTACGACGGCGCCTTCCTCCTGCGCGCGACGCGGATCGAGGACGTGTTCGAGCGCGCGCGCCGCGGCGAGGTGATGCCGCAGAAGACGACGTACTTCTTCCCCAAGCTGACGAGCGGACTGCTCTTCCACCCCGTATGAGCATCGACTGGCCGAGCCTCTGCCGCGCCTGCGTCGCCGACATCGACGAGATCCTCGAGAAGCTGCCGACCCGCGCCGAGCGCGAGCCGGTGCTGCGGGCGGGCAAGGGCGGCGACGACACGACGGCGATCGACGGTGCGGCCGAGGACGCCGTCGTCGCCCAGCTCGAGGCGCTCGAGGCCGACTTCGTGCTCGTCTCGGAGGAGCTCGGCGAGCGAAGCTTCGGCGCCGGCGGGCCGGTCAGGGTCGTCGTGGACCCGATCGACGGCTCCGTGAACGCCAAGCGCGGGATTCCGTTCTTCTCGCTCTCCCTCGCCGTGGCGGAGGGCCCGGCCATGGGCGACGTCACCTTCGGCTACGTCTACGACTTCGGCGCCCACGAGGAATGGGTCGCCGAGCGCGGGCGCGGGGCCTTCTTGAACGGCCGGCCGCTGGCCGGCCCGCCCCCGAAGGATCCGATCGAGATTCTCTCCTTCGAGGCAACGACGACCGCGTATATCGCGGACAGGGCCGCATCGCTGCTCGGCGTCGCCGAGCGTCTCCGCGTGATGGGATCCCTGGCGCTGTCGCTGTGTCACCTCGCCGCGGGACGGGTCGACGCCGTCTGCTCGCTGAAGGCGGCGCGTTCGATCGACATCGCCGCTGCGCAGTTGCTCGTGCGCGAGCGGGGCTACGCCATCGAGTTGTTCGAGGATCCGCCCTTCACCGCGGCCCCGCTCGACCTCGAGGGGCGTTCACGGGTGGTCGCTGCCGCCACCGCCGGGCTGTGCGGCACTCTCGCCGCAGCGCTGCGTTGAGCGGCTGAGGGCCTGCCCGGGCCCGGGCAGGCCACCAATAGCACCATCACCGCCGTGGAAACCCTCGCGGAAGGGCGTATTTCCCCGCAATTCCATCGGGGACATTCTCCGATGCA
>Ga0302299_10000650_pt1 | contig 19599 bp, 12 predicted proteins | sample III_Fen_N3_4_FD_198795 | JGI IMG/M metagenome (GOLD analysis project Ga0302299, IMG submission 198795) | Peat permafrost microbial communities from Stordalen Mire near Abisko, Sweden - III_Fen_N3_4 | ecosystem: Environmental > Terrestrial > Soil > Wetlands > Permafrost | place: Sweden: Abisko... | reverse complement strand
CGGCGATGTCGTTGATGGTCTCGACGATCGCGCCGATCTGGTCGCCCTTCGCGCCGAGGTCCGCGACCTTGACCGCGCTCTCGTCGACCGCGGTCTTGATCCGCGCCATGCCGGCCGCGTTGTCGTCGATGGCCGCTGTGACCTTGGTCAGGGCAGCCGCCGCCCGCTCGTTGGCGGGCTTGAGCTCCTCGGCGGCTTTGTCCGTCGCCGAGAGGGCGGTCTGCATGGACGACACGGCCGTCATGCTCCGCTCCACCGAGCGGCTGGTCTCGGCAGCGCCGGCGCCCACCTGCGTGATGACGGCCGACAGCTCCTGGACCGCGGCGTTGGTGTCGCTCGACGCGCGCGCCTGCTCAGCGGTTCCGCCGGCCACCTGGCTGATCGTGGTGGCGATCTGCTGGGTCGCCGCGCCCGTCTGGGTGGCGGCCTCGTTGAGCTGCTCGCTCGTGCGGGTGACCGACTCGGCGGCCTCCTGGACCTCGGTGATCGTGCCTGAGAGACCCTCGCGGGCCTCGTTGTACGCCTCGATGGCGGCGACGACCTTGTTGCGCATGTTGTTCGTGAACTCGGCCGTCTTGCCGATCTCGTCGGTGCCGTAGTTCTCGATGAGCGGCGTGACCGGGGTGACCTCGTAGGTCAGGTCGTTGTCGCGGAGCTTCTGCATGCCCTCGGCGAGCCACGTCGCGCACTTGGACGAGAGCAGCTCGAGCGTGTCCTGGACCTTCTTGACGCCGCCGACGATCTTCCCGCTGACGTACAGGCTCAGGGCGAGTCCGATCACGACAGCGAGGAGGATGGCGACGATCGTGATGAGCCGGGACGACTCGAACGACGCGCTATTCGCCGTGAGGGTGGCGTCCGCGGCGCTCAGCCGATTGTCGAACAGGTGCTGGTAGTCCGCTGCGATGGCATCCGAGAGCGGCCCGCCCTCAGTGGTGTCGATGGCGTTCATCTGCTCCGCCGTCGCCGTCCCGGCCATCGCCTTGATCCGGTCTCGAACCGCCGTGAATGCCACGCTCTTCGACTGGATGTCGGCGAACGCCGCCTTGTCCGCCTCGGTGGCGAGCACGGGCTCGAACGCAGCAAGGGCCTTGTCGATCACGGACTGGTTCGCCGCGATGGCCTGGAGCTGACCCGCCCGCGTGGTGGGGTCCGTCGCGACCATGAAGTCCATGAAGATCGCTTGGTTGAGGTTGAATGCCGCACGCGCCTCGCCGAGCTCCGCCAGCGGCATGGTCACCGTCTCGTCGACGGTCACGGCCGAGTCGTGCGACGAGCTCAGGTTGATGATGGACAGCATTCCGATCGCGACCAGGAAGGCGATCAGGACGGCACTCGTGCCAAGGATCTTGGCGCGGACACCCAAGCGCATGGGAGACACCCCTCGTGAAGCAGCGTCGGGCCCACAGGCAGGCGGAGCCGAACTCGCTAGCTCGGCTGGTATCCGCCTCCCCGGCCGCGGGCGCCATCAGGGAATCCCCTGAGAGAATCGGCCGAACGGTGAATCAGGCGAAACGGCACGGTTCGAGCGGGGGTCCCATTCGTGGGTGCCCTGTCGCAGCGCCCCCCGCGCGTGGGCCGGTACCTCCCCAGTCGTGGACTAGGAACACCCCCGGGACGCCACCACAATCCCCGTGGCGCCCGGACGCAGTCCGGTGACCGCGGTTGCCGCGCGCCGAGCGGCACAGTCAGAAGGTGGACGCGTGGGGAACACCCACCCGAGCAGCGCGACCCCGGCGGGGACCGGCCGGACCGGCCCTGGACCCGTCGTGCCCGAGCACGTCCGCCTCGGCACGGTGGGCATCGCCGCCATCGCGCCGAACGGCGTCAGCGTTCCCACGGTCCCGCTTCTGATCGGCGCCGGCATCGTGGGGATCCGCATCATCCTGGCTCCCATCGTGAACGACGGCTGGGACGACTGGATCTCGGCCTTCTCCCAGATCTCGGTGACGGCGCTCGCCTGTCTTGCGGTGCTGCTCGGACTCCGCTCGGCGGAAGGCGACCACCGCCACTATGGCGTGCGCGTGCTCGCCGGCCTCGTCATGGTGCTGGCCATGAGCATCGCCGAATCCGTCGAGAGCGCGCTGCCGGGCAGCGAGTGGATGCAGCTCGCGGTCTTCGCCGGAGCGATCCTGCTCACGATCTTCCAGCTCACGCCGCTGGTCGCCGCCGGCCTGCCGCGCCCGGTGCTCGTGGCGGCGTGGCTCGACATGCTGATCTTCTTCGCGTCGGGCCTTGCGGTCGTCGCGGTCGTGGCCGAGTGGCGCCAAGTGGCCGTGAGCGATGTCACGATTGCGGTGGCGACGTGCCTGATCGGTCTCCTCGCCTGGGCCGCGACGTGCGCCTCGATGCTGTTCGTGCGCGGTGTGCGCGTCTGGGTGGGCGGCGCGTTCGTGATGCTCGGCGGGCTCGCGCTCGTGGCCGTCGGTGGCGCCTCCTGGATTGCGAGGGTGGACACGTTTCGGCTCGATGTGATCGCACCGACGGACTTCCTGTTCGCCGTCGGGACGATCCTGATCGCCCGCGGCTGGCTGACGTGGTCGCTCGAGACCCGCGTGCGCCGCAGCGCCTGGGTTGTGGAGGTCGGCCGGGACATGGCCTCCACGTCCGCGATCATGTTCTCGATCGCCGTGGTCGTGATTGGTCCGCGCGTGGACACCGGGGCCACGCGGATCGGTGCGGTGTCGCAGGTCGCGCTGCTGCTCGGCGTGATCCTGGCCGGGATCCGGCAGGTCGCCATCAAGGAGTTCGAGCGCCGCGCCCGGTTCGCCGAGGCGGCGACCTCGGCTCGCCTCGAATCCGAGATCTCAGACCGCGGCCGCGTCTCGATTGCGCTCGAGGGCGTGGAGCCCGCGTCGAGCGTCCACCTGACCGCGGAGCGGCTGTGCGAGCGCCTCCTCGCCCTTCCGTGCGCGGACTTCGTCCTGATCACGGCGATGGACGGTCACGGCGGCGGGGTCCCGCTCGCGGCCTCCGGCGTGATCACGTTCGGCCTGGTCGGCATGCCCATCGGCGAGGCGCAGGCGACGCGGCTGCAGTCGAGCGCGGCCGACGGCGTCTGGACCGAGCCCGCGTCGGCGTGGCTGGAGCCCTGGCTGCCCATGGCCCTGCCGCACCAGCAGCCCGTCGTGGCCCATGCCCCGCTCGTCTGGGAGGACGGCTGTGTGGGCATCCTCTCGATGGGCTCGATCGACATGGATCCCGACGGTGCCGGCCGTCGGTTGGCCACGGCCCGCGAGGCGGCCGTGCTGGTGGCAGCCCTCGTTGGACCGGCGCTCGCGTCGGAGACGGCCGCACGGCACCGCCGACAGCGGATCGACGAGGTCATCGCCGAGGGCCGTTTCCACCCGGTGTATCAGCCCATCGTCGAGCTCGCCACTGAGCGGATCGTCGGGTTCGAGGCGCTGACCCGGTTCGCGGACGGCGGTCGACCGGACCTGTGGTTCCACGAGGCGGCAGCCGCCGGGCGCGGCATCGAGCTTGAGGTGGCGACCCTGACGGCGGCCGTGCGCGAGGCCGGCGACCTTCCGCCCGACTGCTACCTCTCGCTGAACCTCTCGGCGGACGTGGCGTCATCGGTGGACATCCTGGGCAAGGTGCTCACGCGCATCCCGCGCGCGCTGCTCCTCGAGATCACCGAGCACGTCCCGGTCGAGGACTACGAGCGCATGATGGCGAACCTCTACGCGCTCGACATCCAGATCCGCATTGCGGTGGACGACGCCGGTGCCGGGTACTCCGGCCTGCAGCACATCCTCTCGCTCCATCCGCACGTGGTGAAGCTGGACGCCACGCTGGTTCGATCGGTGGACGTGGACGTCGCCCGCCAGGCCATCGTGGGGGCGATGGTGTCCTTTGCCGCTCGCACTGGCTGCACGATCGTGGCTGAGGGCGTGGAGACCGCCTCCGAGGTGGCGATGGTGCGCTCACTCGGGGTCACCCTGGCCCAGGGCTACTACTTCGGGTACCCGCGCCGGGCGGCCGAGTGGCGGGTCGATCGCGTGGTGCCCGACGTGAGGCCCGCGCCGCCTGCCCACACGCCCGCGCTGCTCGCGGCCGCCGTCGCCGCCCAGACGGGGCCCGCCGTCCCGAGCTGCTGAGCCGAGACTACGGCCCGATGACCGCCCCGGGTCGGCTCCGCACGGTCAGGATGGCCGCCTCGAGCTTCTTCCACATCGTGGCTGCGTACCGGGCCGTCATGTGCCCGGGATCGCGGTACACCACGTAGTTGCCGCGCACGAGCGGGCAGGGGCTCGTGGGACAGACCCAGCGCTCGGCATCGATGAACGCCGCGCCTGTCTGCAGCGCCACGTGGTACTCGGTGTTCAGCCAGCTGTAGGCGATCGCCGAGCTCAGCGGCGTTGCGCACGCGCGCTCGTGGCGCGGGTTCGCGGCCACGCAGGCGGGCGGGTTGGCGAACCGCGAGTTGGGGGTGTCGGCCAGCATCACGACCCGGCTCGTGAGGGGCCTGAGCTTGGCGATCGTGCGCTTCATGCCGGCGACCCACGCACTGGTGCGCGCGGCACCGGTGAGCACGCGCCCGGCCGAATTGACCGTGGCGAACCCGCGCGTCCCGGTGACCACGATCACGGCCGGGTGGTACTTCGCGAGCTTTGCGAGGGCGGCCTTGCGGAAGGTGAGACAGGCGGTCATCACCGAATGGGTCGACGACGAGTACGGGGCAATGTCGGCAGGCGTGCAGGCTGCCATGGTGACGTTGAGGAGGCGCCAGCCGCGATCGTTCACCACCCGCAGCAGCGCCGGGAACCAGGACAGCGCGTGGCTGTCGCCGTAGAGGGCGATGGTCGTGTGCGAGCTGGTGTGCCCGTAGAGGCACGCCCCGCTCGTGATCCTGCCGCCGAGCGAGACATGGCAGTGGTCGTAGTAGGGCGCTGCAAGGTCGTTCCGGACCTTGCTCAGCGACGCGAGAACGGTCGCCGGGACCGGGGCGTCGACGGTCGCCGCCCGCGGCGGGGCGGTGATGGTGGGCATCTGCGTGGGGGTCGCGGCTGCCGCGGTCGAGACGCCGGACGCGGGCACGGTCGGCGCGACGGCGAGGCCCATGGCGGCCACCGCGAGGGCGAGGCCCATCCCCAGCGCAAGGGCGAGCGACGCGCGTGCCGAGCGGCGAGCGGGCGCCCTGCGCGGGGGCCATGTGAACCGGGCGATGGTGGCCACACTGCGAGGGTAGTCCTCCCAGCGTGCCACGGGAACCCCGCCTCGGCGCGTCAGAAGGCAGGTCACCCCCCGGCGAGCACGCTCCGCACATCGGCCGCGATCTGCACGTCCTCGCGCGATGCGATCACCAGGGCCCGCACGGGAGCGTCCCCCTCGCCGATCTCCCGGTCGGCGGTGTCCTCGGCCGCGTTGCGTGCGGGGTCGATCCGGATGCCCAGGTACGCGAGTCCGTTAGCGGTCATCGCCCTGATGGGCGCTGAGCGCTCGCCGACGCCGCCCGTGAAGACGATGGCGTCGAGGCCGCCGAGCGACGCGGTCATGGCGGCGATCTCGCGTCGCAGGCGGTGCAGGTACACCTCGAGCGCGAGGCGCGCCCTCGGCTCGCCGGCGTCGGCCGCCGCGAGGATCTCCCGCATGTCCGCGGTGCCCGCGAGGCCCAGCAGCCCCGACCGGTGCTCGAGCGTGGCGGCGAGCTCAGCGGGCGGCATGCCCACATGGTCCGCCAGCCACAGGACGAGCCCGGGGTCCACGGACCCCGAGCGCGTGGCCATCACGAGCCCCTCGAGCGGCGTGAAGCCCATCGTCGTGTCCACCGATCGGCCGCCCAGCACGGCCGCGAGCGAGGCTCCCGCGCCGAGATGGCAGGTCACGAGCCGCAGGTCCGTCACCGGCACGCCCAGCAGCTCGGCCGCCCGGCGCGTGGCGTACGCGTGCGAGAGCCCGTGGAACCCGTAGCGCCGCAGGTCCCAGCGCTGTCGCCACGGGGCCGGGAGGGCGTAGGTGGACGCGGCGTCGGGCATGTGGGCGTGGAACGCCGTGTCGAAGCTGGCGACCGCGGGCACGTCAGGGACGGCCGCGGTCACCGCATCGAGCGCCGTCAGGGCCTTGGGCTGGTGCAGCGGGGCGAGGCTGGTGAGCCCGGCAATCCGCGCGATGACGCGCTCGTCCAGCCGAACCGGTCCGAGGAACGCTGTGCCGCCGTGCACGATCCGGTGGCCCACGGCGTCCACGCCGCCGAGGCCGGCCACCGCCACAGAGACGGCCGGCCGGTCCTCCGGTCCGCGGGGCGGCGGCAGGTCGGCGCCCGCCACCACCGTGTCCGATCCGTCGAGGACGCGCAGCTTCAGGCTCGAGGAGCCCGCGTTGACGACGAGGATCCGCTCTGGGCTCAGCCCCACGTGGCGGGCCACGTCCAGCCGGAGATCTCCGGAGCGTCCTCGCCCTCGAGGCGGGTGTAGGCCCGCGCCCGCAGACGCGCGTCCTGCATCAGCTGGCGGACGTGGGCCGCCTTGGGCCCGAGGCCGGGCACCCGGTCGATCACGTCGATCACGAGGTGGAATCGGTCAAGGTCGTTGAGCATGACCATGTCGAACGGCGTGGTGGTGGTCCCCTCCTCCTTGTACCCGCGCACGTGGATGTTGGCGTGGTTCGCGCGGCGGTACGTGAGGCGGTGGATCAGCCACGGGTAGCCGTGGTAGGCGAACACCACGGGCTTGCTCGTGGTGAACAGCGCGTCGAACTCGGCGGCCGAGAGGCCGTGCGGGTGCTCCTTCTCGTCCTGGAGCCGCATGAGGTCCACGACGTTGACGAAGCGGACCCGCAGCTCGGGCAGGTGTCGGCGGAGCAGGTCCACGGCGGCCAGCGCCTCGAGCGTGGGCGTGTCGCCAGCGGCCGCGAGCACCACGTCGGGCTCGCCGCCCTGGTCGTTCGACGCCCAGTCCCAGATGCCGATGCCGCGCGTGCAGTGGAGGATCGCCTGGTCCATCGTCAGCCAGTTGGGCGCCATCTGCTTGCCGGCAACCACGACGTTCACGTAGTTGCGGCTGCGGAGGCAGTGGTCGGCGACCGAGAGCAGCGTGTTGGCGTCGGGCGGCAGGTAGACGCGGATCACGTCGGCCTTCTTGTTGACCACGTGGTCGATGAAGCCCGGGTCCTGGTGCGAGAAGCCGTTGTGGTCCTGCCGCCAGACGAGGGAGCTCAGCACGTAATTCAGCGAGGCGATCGGGCGGCGCCACGGGATGTCGCGCGTCACCTTGAGCCACTTGGCGTGCTGGTTGAACATCGAGTCGACGATGTGGATGAACGCCTCGTAGCAGTTGAACACGCCGTGCCGGCCGGTCAGCAGGTAGCCCTCGAGCCACCCTTGGCACTGGTGCTCGGAGAGGACCTCCATGACACGCCCGTCGGTGGCGAGATGGTCGTCGGTGGGGAGGATCTCGGCCTCCCACGTCCGGTTCGTGACCTCGAGCACGGCGCCGAGCCGGTTGGACGCGGTCTCGTCCGGGCCGAACACCCGGAAGCTCTCCATGTTCTTGGCCATGACGTCGCGCAGGAACGTGCCGAGCACGCGCGTGGCCTCGGCCGAGCTGCCGCCGGGCGCCGGGACGTCCACCGCGTAGGCGCGGAAGTCGGGGAGGACCAGGTCGCGCAACAGCTCGCCGCCGTTGGCGACGGGGTTGGCACTCATGCGCCGGTACGACTTGGGCGCCAGCGCGGCGATCTCCGGCAGGAGGGCCCCGTGGTCGTCGAACAGCTCCTCGGGGTGGTACGAGCGCATCCACGTCTCGAGCCACGCCCGGTGCTGGTCGTTCGTGCGCACCTCGCCGAACGGCACCTGGTGGGAGCGCCAGTTGCCCTCGACCGGCTTGCCGTCGATCTCCTTGGGCCCGGTCCAGCCCTTGGGCGTTCGCAGCACGATCATCGGCCAGCGCGGCCGCTCGGTGACCCCGTCCTCGCGGGCGGCCTTCTGGATGCGCGTGATCTCGGCGACCACGGTGTCCATCGTGGCGGCGAGCAGCTGGTGGACCTCGGCCGGGTCGTCGCCCTCGACGAAGTACGGCGTGTGGCCGTAGCCCTCCATCAGCGAGGCGAGCTCCGCCTTGGGGATGCGGGCGAGGATAGTGGGGTTGGCGATCTTGTAGCCGTTGAGGTGGAGGATTGGCAGAACGGCGCCGTCGAGCACCGGGTTGAGCATCTTGTTGGAGTGCCAGCTCGTGGCCAGCGGACCGGTCTCGGCCTCGCCGTCGCCCACCACCGCGCAGACCAGCAGGTCCGGGTTGTCGAACGCGGCGCCGTACGCGTGGGACAGCGCGTAGCCGAGCTCGCCGCCCTCGTGAATGGAGCCCGGCGTCTCGGGCGCCACGTGGCTGGGGATCCCGCCCGGGAACGAGAACTGGCGGAACAGCTGCCGCAGCCCCTCCTCGTCGCGGGTGATGGACGGGTAGACCTCCGAGTACGTCCCCTCGAGATACGCGTTGGCCACGATGCCCGGCCCGCCGTGCCCCGGGCCGATGACGTAGATGGCGTTGAGGTCCCACGCCCGGATCACCCGGTTCATGTGGGCGTAGATCATGTTGAGGCCCGGCGTCGTGCCCCAGTGGCCCAGCAGCCTCGGCTTCACCTGCTCGGGCAAGAGCGGCCCGCGCAGCAGCGGGTTGTCGAGCAGGTAGATCTGGCCCACCGAGAGGTAGTTGGCCGCGCGCCACCACGCGTCGATGAGCCTGAGCTCTTCCGCGGAGAGCGGATTGGCCTGAACGGTCTCGACCATGGCGCGGGGTCCCTCCCGTACGTATTGCAGTCCGACAAGCGTACGCGTGCTGTGTTTCCCCGGCGATTCCGGGCGGCGTGGAAGGCCTGTCGCTCATCTGAAACCGTGGGCACCGACGACGAACCCTCGGCCACGTTCGGAGAAGCGCGCGTTCCGGGCCGTGCTGCCGGGAAACGGCCCTGCCATCAACCACGCGGCAACAAGCCGAAGCGCCCTCGCCCGGGACCCGGCAATCGATTACGTTCGGGTCTCCCGCGATCCCGGACGACCCCGGTCGTTCCGGCCGGGGCTGCGCGGACCACATGGCCGGTCCTGTGGGGGCCTGATCGCCCCCAAGCACGGGACGGAGGGTGTGGGACTCCAAGCGGCCCGGCTTGGTACGGTCACGAGGTCCGGGTCGTGGAAGCGGCCGGGTCACGCGTCCCCCTCGGCGCAGCCAAGTTCGTCATCGCCGCCTGCGCGCGGCCCGCTCCGGTAGGTGCCATGCACTGCATCGTCCTCGTCAAGCAGGTTCCGGACGTCAGCAACATCCCGGAGGACGCCTGGGATCGCGAGAAGGGCACCCTGCGCCGCGGCCTCCTCGACAGCGTCCTCAACCCCCTCGACCTCCACGCGCTCACCTTCGCCAAGCGGATCACCGCGGGCGACCCGGACGCCAAGACCGTCTACCTCACCATGGGCCCGCCCCAGGCGCGCGACGTCTTGATCGACTGCCTGTCGCGTGCGGGCGGCGAGGCGGTCCTCCTCACCGACCGCGCCATGGGCGGTGCCGACACGGTCGCCACGGCGTACTCGCTGGCGCTCGCCATCCGGCGGATCGAGACCGAGCTGTTCGGCGGCGACCGCAACTACGTGATCGTGTCCGGCATGCAGTCCGTGGACGGCGACACGGCGCAGGTGCCCCCGCAGCTGGCCGAGGACCTCGACATCGACCAGATCGCGTACGCGCAGGACGTCCACACGGAGCCCGAGCTCAAGTTCCGGCGCATCGGCGCGGCCGGCACCGAGGACGTGGTCCCCAAGGTCTTCCCCGTGCTCGTGACGGTCACCGCCTGCACGGACACGCTCTATGCGGGCTTCGCGGCCGCCCGGACCGCCCGCAGCGCCACGATCCACACGTGGAGCGCGGCCGACGTGGGCGCCACGGCGGACAAGGTGGGCATCAAGGGCTCGCGGACGACCGTCTACCGCATCTTCTCCCCGTCCGAGGACCGGGCGAAGCAGTGCGTGATGGTCAGCGACGCCGCCGACCTCATGAAGCAGGTCCAGGCGAAGTACCGTCTGGCGACCGGCGGTCCCGCCGCCCACGAGGAGGGTGCCTACCACCTCGACGGCAAGGAGCCAACCTACAAGGGCGAGCTCTGGATCCTGGCCGAGCGCGAGGGCGACGGCATCAAGTCCGTCAGCCTCGAGCTCCTCGGCAAGACCCGCGAGCTGGCGGCGTTCCTCGGCGAGAAGGTGGGCGTGGTCCTGCCGTGCGATGTCGCGGGCGACCTGCCGGCCGAACTGATTGCCCACGGCGCGGATGTGGTCTACGCCATCGAGCACCCGCTGCTCGCGACGTTCTCCCCCATCCCGTTCAAGACCGCCGTCGCCGCGCTCGTCAACGAGCGCCACCCGCAGGTCATGCTCTTCGGCGCCACGCCGATGGGCCGCGAGCTGGCCCCGCGCATCGCCTATGCGTGCGACTCGGGGCTGACCGCCGACTGCACGAAGCTCGAGATCGGCGACCACATCAAGGGCGGCAACGCCCTGGTCGGCATCCTCAAGCAGACCCGCCCCGCCCTCGGCGGCAACATCATGGCCACGATCATGACCAAGGACTCGCCCACGCAGATGGCGACGGTCCGGCCGGGCGTGTTCAAGATCCCGCCGCGGGACGAGTCGCGCACCGGCGAGATCGTGCGCATCACGCCCGACCTGCCGACCGATCTGGTCGAGGCCGAGGTCACCCCGGTCGAGTCATTCGTGTCGAAGGTCAACATCCGCGACGCGAAGATCATCGTGTCGGGCGGTCACGGCATCCGGACCAGGACCGACTTCGACCGGCTGCTCCAGCCCCTCGCGGAGAGCCTCGGCGACCTGCTCGGCGACGGCGCCAAGGTGGCCGCCAGCCGCCACGCGGTCGAGGACGGCTACCGGACCCACGACTACCAGGTCGGCCAGACCGGCCAGACCGTCGCGCCCAAGCTGTACGTGGCGATCGGCATCTCCGGCGCCGTGCAGCACGTGTCCGGGATGCAGATGTCGGACACGGTCGTGGCGATCAACAAGGACCCGCGGGCACGGATCTTCAACTACGCGGACTTCGGCATCGTCGGCGATCTCGAGACGGTCGTCCCGCAGCTGACGCGCGCGGCGCAGGAGGCCAAGTAGATGGACGGCATCGACATCCTGATCGTCGGCGCCGGCCCGGCCGGCCTCGGGGCCGCCATCCGCGCCAAGCAGGTCGCCAAGGAGGCCGGTCGCGAGATCAGCGTCGCGGTCATCGACAAGGCGCCCGCCCCGGGCAACCACGTCCTCTCGGGCGCGGCGTTCGAGCCGGCCGTCCTCGACGACCTGCTGCCCGGCTGGCGCGATGTCCGCCACTCGTTCACGGACACGATGGTCCCGGTCGAGCGCGAGGACATGATGTTCCTCCGCTCCAAGAGCGCGAATCGCATCCCGGAGAAGATCCTCCCGGCGCGGATGCACCACACCGGTGACGTGATCATCTCGGCCACCCGCATGACCCAGTTCCTCGCCGAGCAGGCGGACAAGCTGGGCGTGGAGATCTACCACGGCTACACCGCCCGCACGCTGGTCGTGGAGGATGGGGCGGTCAAGGGCGTCCGCCTCGCCGAGGTCGGCCTGCGCGCCGACGGCTCGCCCAAGGGCAACCACATCGCCGCCGAGGAGATCCGCGCGGCGGTCACCATCCTCGCCGACGGCGTGAACGGCGTGGTGTCCCGGCAGTTCTCGAGCCAGTTCGGCGACGGCGCCAACCCGCAGGTCCTCTCGCTCGGGATGAAGGCGATCGTCCAGTTCCCCGAGGCGAGCCCCTTCGGCAACAACCGCGTGATGCACACGCTGGGCTACCCGATGACACCCTCGACCTTCGGCGGCGGCTTCCTCTACTCGCTCGGCGAGAAGACCGTGGCCGTGGGCCTGATCCTGGGGCTCGACTGGAAGTACGGCGACCTCAACCCGCAGCGCGAGTTCGAGACGTTCCGCGCCCACCCGTACATCAGCCGGCTGCTCAAGGGCGGCATCACGGTGGCCACCGGTGCCAAGACCATCCCCGAGGGCGGCATCGCGTCGATCGGCGCGCTGTCAGCACCGGGCGGGATGATCGTAGGCGACGGCGCCGGCTTCGTGAACATGGAGAAGATCAAGGGGCTCCACTACGCCATCCGCTCGGGCATGGGCGCGGCCGAGACGGCCGTGGCGGCGCTGGGGGAGAACGGCGCGGTCGGGCCGCTCGACGCCTACCGCGAGAAGCTCGAGGCGGCCGGCGTCCTCAAGGACATGCGCCACGCGCGGAACTACCGCCAGGTCTTCGCCAAGGGCGGGCTTTTCGTGGGCACGCCGCTCTCGCTCGTGTCCGCGGCCATCCCCAAGCAGCTGGGCATCCACCGTGACGGGGCTGCGACCAAGAAGGGCGCCCGCCTCGATCGGCCGGACCCGGGACGCATGGACGGCGCGACCTTCGTGGCGCTCACCGGCACGATCCACCGCGAGGACGAGCCCTCGCACATCACGATCAAGGACCCGGCCACGTGCGTCTCGTGCGAGGCGGACTTCGCGAACTCCTGCACGCACTTCTGCCCGGGCCAGGTGTACCGCTGGGACGGCGCCAAGATCGTGCTGTCGCCCTCGAACTGCCTGCACTGCATGACCTGCACGGTCAAGTGCCCCGCCCTCAATATCGACTGGGTGCCGCCGGAGGGCGGCGAGGGGCCGCACTACAAGCAGCTCTAGCTGGCTGCGAGCACGACCGGGCCTCGACGAACGGCCCCGGCTGATCCGGCGCCTAGCGGCGTCCGCGGTCGACGCCGCCCGGCTGGCGCGCGTCCAGCGCGGCCCGAAGGGTCACGCCCAGCCGCTCAGCGGTGACCGGCTTCGCGAGCACGCGATCGCCGGGCATCGCTCCGGGCAGCGCTCGGCCGCCCCGGGCGTCACGCGAGAGGAACAGCACCGGCACGCCGGGATACAGCGCCCGGACGCGCGCCGCCAGCTCCGGGCCCGAGAGCTCGGCGAGACTGGACTCCGTGACGAGCAGGTCGAGCCGGTCGATCCCGTACTCGGCGAGCGCGAGCGCCTGCCGCGGCGTGGCGGCGTCAACCACGCTGTAGCCGAGCCTGCGCAGGATGCGCGCGAGGACGAGCCGGACCTCGAGATCGGCGTCGACGACGAGGATGGTCTCGGTGCCGCCGTGCACGCGATCCGACACCGCGGTGACCGCTGCGGATGCGGGGTCCGCCGCGATCCGCGGCAGGTGCAGCGTGAAGCGGCTCCCCTCGCCGACCCGGCTCTCGACCGACACGACCCCGCCGCTCTGGGCTGCTGCCTCCTCGACGGACGTCAGGCCGACGCCGCTGCCCCGACCTCGGTCCTTGGTGCTGAAGTACGGCTCGAAGACGTGCGGCAGGACGGCTGCGTCAATGCCCGCGCCGGTGTCGGCGACCGCGATCCTGACCTCTTCGGGCGGCGCTCCTGCCTCTTGGGCGGCGGGATCAGCGGGATCGGCCGCGTCGCGGGCGCGGGCTTCGCCGACTTCGCCAGTCGAGGCGAGGGCTGGGCGGATCGACACGTTGACGGTGAGCCTCCCGCCGTCCGGCATGGCGTCGCGGGCGTTGATCGCGAGGTTGAGCAGTGCCTGCTCGAGCAGGGACCGGTCGGCGTGCACAAGCGCGGACTCGCCGCAGGTCTCGGCCCGCACGACGATGCGTTCGCCGCAGGCGCTGTTGAGGAGCGGCAGGAGTCCCTGGACGAGATCCGACGCGTCGAAAGTCTCGAGGCGCAGGGTCTGGCGTCGCCCGACCGTGATCAGCTGGCGGACCAGGCCCCCAGCGCGCAGCACCGCATCGCGGATTCCGGCGGTGTCGGTGGCGTGCGGGTCCCCCGGGTCGAGGTCGGCCTCGATCAGGTCCGCGTACCCCGCGATCGCCGTGAGCACGTTGTTGACGTCGTGGGCAACCGCCCCCGCGAGCCAACCGATGAGCTCGGTGCGCTCGGCGTGGAGGCGGCGTGAGCGCGCGTCGACCGCGTCCGTCATGACGGGCACGGGCTCGCGCTTGGCGTTGGACTCGGGTGGGTGCACGCGTCGCCTCCTCAGCGGGGACGAGCACGTGGTGTGCCCGACCTGGGGGCCGCGCCGCTCGTTGCAGGCCGACGCGAGCGCCCCCAGGCCGGAGCGAGGAAGAGCGCCGGGCACGGGGTTAGCGCCAGCCACCCCGTACCCGGTCTGCTCTTGAGGAGAAGCGTGGAGAGTGCCATCGGGTCCCTGTACCGGCGCTTCCCTGCGCCGGCCTGGTGGTGGTAGAGCGGCTCGGTCAGTGCGGGGCGATCTGGCCACCCCCGTCAGCGAAGGCAAGCGCGGTGGACACGACCGCAAGCCCCACACCGACGAACCACGAAACGACAACCGCGCGCCGAGAGCGGAAGAGCTGAAGCACCGGACGGTTTCCCTTTCCGGACCCGTGACGGCACGCCCCCCGGTGTCGCCCGCTCTGGCGCAGCGGTTCTCCGCATGGTAGGTTGACGATCAGGCGAGAGTCAAGTATTTATCAATCATGGGGCGGATCTGCGCCTCGTACCGCGGGACGACCCGGCATCCGGAGCCCGAGGCCGAAGGCCGTCGCCGCCGCGGCGTCAATCTGTTCTTGACTGTCGCGTACAATGCTGGTGATGGAATCGCCCGAGGTTGTCACCACCCGCACCCGACGTCGGGTCGTGGTCGACCAGCATGAACTCGCCGAGCGGATCGGCGGACGGCTGCGCACGGCGCGCCTCGCCGCACACCTCACGCAGGCGCAGCTCGCCGCCGACCGCTACACCAAGGCGTATGTCAGCGCGCTAGAGAAGGGCAGCGCCAAACCGTCGATGGCCGCCCTGAGCTACTTCTCCGAGCGCCTCGGCCTCGCCCCGACGCACTTCCTCGATGATGACGAGGGGTTGTGGCCCCGCCTCGCAGCCGACCTTGCCCTGGCGTCATTCAGGTTCGACGAGGCGATCGTCGCCTACGAGGCGCTGCTGGAGCTCGACCCGCCCGACCGCACCCGCGGCGAGCTGCTCTGCGGACTGGCCGAGGCATACGCGGGGGTGGGTCGCGGCGCGGACGCCATCTCGGTCGGCGCCGATGCGGTTCGTCTGCTGGACGCTGCCGGGCGCCGCTCCGAGGCCGCCATCGCGCGCTACTGGCTGGCCGTGGGCCACTACATGTGCGGCAATACCGAGGAGTCCGGGGCGATCGAGCGGGCCCTGCTCGAGGAGGTCCGGCATGGACTCCTGGTCGAGCCCGACTTCGAGGCGCGGATCCTGATGGGTCTCGCCGGCACCGCATCCAGGCAGGGCAACTGGGCGGCGTCGCTCGCCTATCTGGAGGAGGTGCGCGGCGTCGCGAAGACCATGGACGCGCGCCGCAGGGGCACCTATCTCTACGACCTCGCCAGCGCCTACCGCGAGACGGGCGACATCGAGGCCGCCGTGCGGGCGGGGACATCGAGCCTCGCGCTGTTCCGGTCGTCGGGCTACGAGTACGGTATCGGCGCGCTCGAGAACGACCTCGCGCTGTCATTCCTCGCCCTCTCCAACACGGATCGCGCCCACGACCTGGCAAGCAGCTCGGCTGGCCACTTCGAGCGCCTCGGCGACCACCGCTGGCTCGCCCACGTCCGCGAGACGCAGGCGCAGGTGGCGCTCGCCAAGGGCGAGCTTGACGAGGCGGGCCGGTTCGCCGTCGACGCCCTCGCCGAGGCCGACGCCACCGGCAACACCAAAGCCGCCGTGAGCACGCTCCGGACGCAGGCGAAGATCGAGCGGGCGCGGATCGCTGCGGCCGAGCCGGATCCGCGGGCTCGTGCGTTCGGTCCGGCGCTCGCGCTCCTGGAGGAGGCGGTCGACCGGGCCCGGGCCTCGGACAACCCTCAGGTGATCCGCGAGGCGCTGACCGACATGGGCGACCTGCTCATGGAGGACGGCCAGCCGCAGCGTGGTGCGGCCGCCTATCGCGAAGCGCTTCAGGCCGCAGCGCGCGGCTGACTTGTTCGCGGGCGACGCCCGCCGCTATGCTCGAAGCCGCCGTCGGCAGTTGCGCCGACACCCTGAAGGAGCGACACGCCCAATGTCCCTGGAAGGTCTGCTCATCGGCCTGGTCGGCCTCGTGCTCGGTGCCGCCGTCACCTTTGGCGGGTACCGCTGGTTCATGCTCCTGCTGCCCGTCTGGGGCCTGTTCGTCGGGTTCACCGCGGGCGCCGACGCCGTGTCCGTGCTGGTGGGCGAGGGCTTTCTCGCGAGCGTCCTCGGCATCGGCGTCGGCATCGTGCTCGGCCTGGTGTTCGCCCTGCTGTCGTGGTTCTACTGGTGGGGCGCGGTCATCGTCGTGGCCGGCGTGATCGGCTACGAATCGGCGCACTGGCTGCTCGTGGTCATCGGGCTCAACCCGGGCGGCCCGCTGACGTTCCTCATCTCGCTGGTCGTCGGCGCGGTCATCGCGTTCGTCGCCATCGCCCTGAACGCACCGCGGCTGGTCGCCATCATCTTCACGTCGCTCGCCGGCGCCGGGTGGATGACCGCGGGCATCGCGCTGCTGCCGGGGATCATCAAGCCCGAGCAGCTCGCGGCCGGGCCGATCGCCGCCGTCTACACGCAGGGCTGGCTGTGGATTGTGATCTGGGGCGTGCTTGCCGCCGCCGGGATCATCGAGCAGCTCGTGACGACCGCGCGCATCGATCACGACCTGAACGTGATGTACGCGGCGCGCCGCCCGATGTAGCGACGGGTTCGGCCGGCCAGCGCGCCGGTGGTCGGCGCCGCCCCGCGACAATCCGACGCGGGGCATGTGCCGTAGGCTCTGGTGATCGGCGGCCGCACCCGACCGCCCGCACCGAGGTGGCCCATGCGCGCGTCCCGACTCGTCATCGCTGCTGTGCTCGGACTGCTCGGGCTCGTTTGGCTCGGCCAGGGTCTCGGCTTCATCCCGGGCAGCTTCATGTCCGGCAGTCAGTTCTGGGCCACGGTTGGCACCGTGCTGATCGTGGTGGCCGCCGCGGTCGTCATCATCGAGGCGCGCCGGCGGCCCTCGAGGCGCTAGCAGCGTGAATGGCTGATGGCCTGATGGCCCGTCCGCGCAGGCCCGTCGGCTCGCACGGAGCCGACCTCTAGCCACTGCATCGTGCTCCCGACAGGGCGAGACTGAGCGACGTTTCGCCGCCCTGAGGAGCCCCGTGGAGAGCACCGCTCCGTCGTCTGCGCCCGCCGCCGACCGGGTCGCCGCCGACTCGCTCGCTGCACGCCGTGCCGTATTGGTCGCCGGCGGCTGGTACGCGGCCTTCCTCGGGCTCCACGTGCTGCTCGCGTGGGACAACGGGAGCATCGTCTCCGCGTCGATCCCCGGCATCGGCGGGTGGCTCGGTCCGTTCAACTGGGCGGTCTACGCCGTGTTCGCGGTCCTGGCAGCCGGCGTGACCGGCTGGCGTGCGACTGGGATCGCTCGCCTGCCCGCAGCAGGATGGCTCCGGATCTGCGCGCCGCCGGTCCTGGCCGGCCTGCCGTTCCTGCTCTTCGGCTGGAACCTGGACGCGTCATCCGTCGTGCCGCTCCTCCTCGTGGGCTTGCCGCTCGTGGCGCTCAACGAGGAGCTGTTCTTCCGGGGCGTCCTGCTCCATGTCCTCGTGCCGCTCGGCGTTCGGCGGTCCATGCTGTGGTCCGCGCTAGCATTCGGCTTCGCGCATCTGCCAAACGTGCTCTCGGGTGCGTACCCGCCATTCGTGGCCATGCAGATCGCCGCGACCACCGCAGGCGGCATCACGCTCGCCGCCATCCGACTCCGGAGCGGCAGCCTCTGGCCGGTCCTGCTGGTGCATCTCGCGATCGATGCGATGGCCGTGCCAACGCTCACCGGCTCGGCGACGTCGAGCCCGCTGCTCCTGCCGGTGCTCTTCGCGTGGCTCGGCGCCAACCTGCTGCTCTGGGGTTACGGCTGGCGACTGGTCCGCAAGGTGGAGGACGAGCCGGGCTGGCGCCCGTCACGATCCGCCGGTGTCTAGCCGTTGCCGGGCGCCGGCCCAGCGGCTGATCCCACCACGGTGAAGCTGCCGTGCATCCCGCCGGCGTAGTGGCCCGGGATGTTGCAGAAGAAGACGTAGTGGCCGGGCGTCAGGCTGAGCGTGAGGGGGTCCGTCGTGAGGACCTTGGGAACCTCGACCTCGCCGACCTCGCCGAGCTCAGCCGCCTCCTCGTCGATCGTGCCGTCCGCCTTGAGGGGCAGCGAATTGTCGGGCAGATCGGTCCGCTTGATCACGAACTCGTGGCCGATCGTGCCAGCGTTGGTGACCGCGAAGTTGACCTTGCCCGCCTCCAGCACGGTGCCGCCCAGCGTGATGTGGAACTCGGTCAGCAGGACCGAGTCAGCGCGGAGCGGGGCCAGCGCAGGGCTCGATGGGGCTGGTGTCGCGGTCGGCGGGGCGGCCGTCGGGATGGTCGTCGGCGTGGGCGGAGCGGCGGTGGGTGACGGCGGGGCGGCGGTCGACGTGGGCGCGGACGTGGCCGGCGCGGGGCTGGGCGTCGCGAGCACGGCTGCGGCGGGCGTGCCCGCCGGCCCGAACGACCAGCTCGGGGCGGCCTGGGCGCCGCACGCCCCCACGATGAGGGCGACGAGCATGAGGGGCGCGCGTTTGATGGCCATGGCTTGCCTCCCCGGTTCGCCTGGTGCCTCGCCGCGCCAGATGGGACGCCAACCGGTTGGACGATGAAGACTGACCCGCGCGGCCGCGCGCTGCAACGACGCAGATGAGGGAACCCGCCCGCAGATGAGGGAACGCGCCGACCCGCATTGGGGGTCGAGCCCCGGTGTTCAGCGCCTCCGCGCCGTCGTCAGCTCGCGGGCGGTCGGGTAGTAGCGCCGCCCGAGCCAGAACGCCACGTTGACCAGGCCGATCATCACCGGCACCTCGACGAGCGGCCCGATCACGGCCGCGAGCGCCGCCCCGCTGCCGATGCCGAAGGTGGCCACGGCCACCGCGATCGCCAGCTCGAAGTTGTTCGACGCCGCCGTGAACGACAGCGCCGTGGTCTGCCCGTACGTGGCGCCGGCCCGCACGCTCAGCAGGAACGCCACGAGGAACATCACTAGGAAGTAGATCAGCAGCGGGACGGCGATGCGCACTACGTCGAGCGGCAGCGCCACGATGTTCTCGCCTTTGATGGAGAACATCACCACGATCGTGAACAGCAGGGCGACGAGCGTGATGGGGCTGATCCGCGGGATGAAGGTGCCCTCGTACCACTCGCGGCCTTTGCGGCGGATCAGAAGGAACCGCGTGAGCATGCCCGCGATGAACGGGATGCCGAGGTAGATGAACACGCTCCCTGCGATCTGGCCGATGGTGATCTCGACCGCGATGCCCGCCAGGCCGAGCCACGTCGGCAGGATCGTGATGAACACGTACGCGAAGACCGAGTAGAAGAGCACCTGGAAGATGGAGTTGAAGGCGACCAGCGCGGCGCCGTATTCGGAATCGCCGCGGGCGAGGTCGTTCCAGACGATGACCATGGCGATGCAGCGCGCGAGGCCGATCATGATCAGCCCGGCCATGTACTCGGGCTTGTCGCGCAGGAAGAGCACCGCGAGGGCGAACATCAGCAGCGGCCCGACGACCCAGTTGAGGATCAGC
>Ga0302299_10000649_pt1 | contig 19605 bp, 15 predicted proteins | sample III_Fen_N3_4_FD_198795 | JGI IMG/M metagenome (GOLD analysis project Ga0302299, IMG submission 198795) | Peat permafrost microbial communities from Stordalen Mire near Abisko, Sweden - III_Fen_N3_4 | ecosystem: Environmental > Terrestrial > Soil > Wetlands > Permafrost | place: Sweden: Abisko... | reverse complement strand
CGGGCCTGATCGGCGATGGCGTGCTGGTGGTTGCCTCGCTGGTGTTCTTCGTGCTCCTGTGCCTCGACGCCAGGTCGGTGCACATCCCCACGCCCGAGCTCAACGCCGCCCTCGCCAGCGTGGTGTCGCCCACCGTCACCGCGCTCGGCCGGCCCGTCCCCGGTGCCAAGCCCAGCGGCCGGTACCTCGTCACCTGGACCGACCCCGTGGCGCTCGGCAGCCAGGGCTGGGGGCTGCTCGACGAGCTCGACCGGCGCGGCTTCGCCGTGGGGGTGCTGCCGTCGTACAAGGGCGGGGTGCCCAACCGCGAGCTCGTGGCGCCCGGCGCGGCCAAGGCCGTGGTGCACCTGGCCGTGGGCCAGCCCGACATCGACCTGTGGCGCGCCAAGCCGGGCGTCCGCGAGGTGGCCTACGTCGACCAGCGCACCCCGGCGCAACGGGCCGAGTACGCCCGCCTGCGGTCCGAGGTCATCGCCGACCTCAAGGCGGCGAACCTCAGCTCGCTCGTGCCCGCCGTCGACTTCAGCATCGTGTTCGTCGGCATCAACGAGAAGGTGCCGCAGGTCGACCGCGCCAAGCTGCAGCGCATGCTCGACCTGGGCCTCCCGGTGGCCGTCTTCGTGGGGCCGGGCGCCGCAGCCGCCTGATCAGGCGCTGAGGAACTGCGCGCAGTTGCGGGCGGCGATGGCCATGATGGCCGCCTGCGGGTTCACACCCGGTGCGTCGGGGAGCAGCGACGAGTCGTTGACCCGCAGGTTGGTGTAGCCGTGGACGCGGCCGTAGCTGTCGGCGCCGGTGCGCTCGCGGTCTTCGCCCATGCGGACCGTGGAGGTGAGGTGCACGGTCATGACGTTGGCGGTGCCCCGCTTGAAGGCATCCCACCACTGCACCAGCTCCTCGGGCGAGCGCACCACCGGGCCACCGGCGAGGCCGGGGTAGAGCTCGGTGGAGCCGGCCGCGAGCAGCACCTCGCCGAGGTGCACGAGGCCCCGGGCCAGGCGGCTCATGTCGGCTTCGCTGAGGTGGTAGGTGACGAGGGGGGAGCGCAGCCCGGGCACGGCCCGGACGCGCCCGTTGCCCCCGCGGATCGCGGCGTAGTAGACGGCGACGTTCCGCCAGTCGGCCAGCGCGTCGGCGTAGGGGACCGAGGTGTCGGCCAGGGCGAGCGCCACGTGGCCCTTGCGGCTGGCCGAACCGCCGATGGTGAGGAACGGCCCGAACTCCATGACGCGGTGCATGGGCACCTCGCCGTGGTCGAGCGAGTGGCCGAAGCGGGCGGCCACCTTGATGGTGGGGTGGAACTTGAGGCCGGTCCCGATGGTGCCGTGGATGCCGCTGCGCTGCAGCAGGGCGGGCGTCTGGATGGCGCCACCGCAGACGATGACGTGGTCGGCCCGGATGGTGAGCGGCTCGGTGCTGCCGTCGGGGCGGGTGCGCACACAGGTGGCCCCGGTGGCCCGGGTGCCCTCGAACGTGATCTTCGAGACGCGGCAGTCGGCGATGAGCTCGGCGCCTGCGGCGGTGCCGCGGGGGACGAACGTGCGGGCCATGGTCTGCTTCACGGCACGGCCGGAGGACTCGTAGCGGAACGCCCGCTCGAACTCGGTGGCCCGCCAGCCGAGCTTGGCGGCGCCGTCCTCGAGGATGGCCGAGGCCGGGGGTGGCGGACCGGGAAGCCGTGACACCCCGAGGTAGTCCTCGACCTCGGTGGCGTAGCGGTCGAGCGTGGCGGTGTCGAAGTCGGCGATCTGGTAGCGGCGCACCCACTCCTGGGAGAGGTCGTGGGGGAGCCGGCGGTAGAGGCCGCTGTTGATCTCGGTGCCACCACCCACGCAGCGACCCTCGGCGTAGGCCACGCCGGGGGTGCCCAGCGCCGCCGAGAGGCCCTGGTTGCGGTACTTGGTGACCAGCTCCTCGAGGGAGAACGGCTCGCAGTCGTCGGGGTCGAGCCACGACCCCTCCTCGACGACGGTGACCTTGCGGCCGGCCTCGGCCAACAGCGCTGCCGACACCGCGCCGCCTGCCCCGGAGCCGATGATCAGCACCTCGGTGGAGAGGGTGCTCATGCGGCCACGTCCTCGGGGAACTCGTTCTGGGCGAAGATCACCAGCGACCCGAGCAGGCGGGCATACTGGCGCACGGGGGCGAGGCGGCTCGTCTCCCAGCCCTCGACCAGTTCGAGCAGGGCCTCGTCGGTGAGGTCGAAGGGGTGCTTGGCGCGCGCCCAGACGCTGAGCAGCACGGAGTCGGCCGTGACACCGATCTTCAGATGCTCGGGCATGGCGCCGAGTGCTCCCTCGACGTAGGCCTCCGCAGCGCTGCGGCGCTCGGGTTCGACCTTGGTGAGGAGAGCCGCGACGACGCGACGTCGGAACGACAGCATTGCGGCGGAACCCTACCGTCTGCCTGTGGGGGCTGCCACCGCCGGGAGCCGCTCAGCCGATGGCGCCGGCGTCTCGCAGCGCGGCGAGGCGGGCGTCGTCGTAGCCGGCCACGTCGCGCAGCACCTCGTCGGTGTGCTGGCCGACGGTGGGCGCCTTGGTGGGGTGGGGCAGCTCGCCCCCGACCACCTTGATCGGCGAGGGGAGCTGGTCGGCGCCCAGCTCGTCGCGGCTGATCCACCCCATCCGGGCCTGGAACTGCGGGTCGTCGCCGATGTTCGCCGGCGTGTTGACCGGGGCGAGGGGGGTGTTGACGTCGTTGCCGAAGGCGAGCCACTCGTCGGCCGTCTTCGTGTGGAAGATGTCGCGCAGCTCGGCCTGGAGCTCGCGGTTGCCCCGGGCGTGGTCGGCGTAGGTGGAGCCGGGCCACTTCTCGAACAGCTCTGGTCGGCCGACGCCCTCGCAGAAGTTCTTCCAGAACGCCTGCTCCGACGCCATGAAGAGCACGTGGCGATCGTCGGACGTCTCGTACATCTGGTAGCGCACGCCCTCGCGCATGCCGGCCGTGCCGGGCGCGCGCCGCTCGTAGTCGTCGGAGGCGTTGCCGGTGACCTCGCTCTGCGGGCGCTCGTAGGCCTTCCACGACTCGCTGCGGTACCAGTCGAACGCGGCGGCCGCGTCGGACTGGGCGATCTCGAGCTGGATGCCCTCACCCGTGGCGCGGGCCTGCGTGATGCCGGCCAGGATGGCCAGCGAGCCGTAGATCGGGCCGGCGTTGATGCCGATCGACACGTGCTCGTCGATGTAGCAGAAGCCCTCGTCGTCGTAGGCGGGCTTCACGATGCCGGCCCAGGTGTCGTAGGCGATGCCGTGGCTGGGCATGTCCTTGTAGGGGCCGGTCATGCCGTAGCCGGAGATGGTGACGAACACGATGCGGGGGTTGACGGCCTTGAGGTCGTCGTAGCCGAGGCCGCGGCGGGCGAGACCGCCCGGTCGCATGGCCTCGATGACCGCGTCGGCGCCGGCGACCAGGTCCTTGTAGGTCTGGACGCCCTCGTCGGTGCGGAGGTCGAGGACGATGCTGCGCTTGCCCCGGTTGAGGTGCAGGTGCATCAGCGAGGTGCCCTCGACGATCGGCCACGTCATCCGCCGGATGTAGTCGCCCTGGGCCGGTTCGACCTTGATCACGTCGGCACCGAGCTCGGCGAGCGCGGTGGTGATGCCGGCCGGGCCGAGCATCGAGCTCTCGATGATGCGGACACCCTCGAGGGGTGGTCGGGTCGTCACCGGAAGATCCTCCTGGGCAGGTAGCGCAACGTTTCTGACGGACCGTCACAAACTAGCCTGACGGACCGTCAGGTACGCTCCCGGCCATGGCGCCCGCACCACCCCGCACCTTCAACTTCGCCGACATCTGGGAGTTCGCCTCCGACGCCGTGCCCGAGCGCGAGGCCCTCGTGTGCGGCCCGCGCCGGCTCACCTACGGCGAGCTCGAGGCCCGCGCCAACCGCCTCGCGCAGCACCTCCTGTCGGTGGGGGTCGAGCCCGGTGACTTCGTGGGGATCTTCTGCTCGAACGCCACCGAGTACCTCGAGACGATGTTTGCGGCCTACAAGGTTCGGGCCGTGCCCATCAACATCAACCACCGCTACTCCACGGCCGAGCTCGCGGAGCTGGTCGACGACTCGGGTGCGGTGGCCCTCGTCTACGAGGCCTCGCTCGCGCCGCAGGTCGCCGCCCTGGGAGCCGGGCGCCTCGAGCGGTTCAAGACGATGCTGGCCGTCGCCGACCCCTCGACCGGCGCTCCGGTCGCCGATCCGGGTGTCCCCGGCGCGCAGGCCTTCGACGACGCCACCGCCGCGCAGCCGCCCGACCGCCCGGTCGTGGCCGGTCGCTCGGGCGACGACCACTACGTGCTCTACACGGGCGGCACCACGGGGCGCCCCAAGGGCGTGGTGTGGCGGCAGGAGGATGCCCTCTACCCGTGCTTCGGCGCCGGCGACCCCACCCGGCTCAACCCGGTGTCGACCCCCGAGGAGCTCGCCGACCGCATCGCCGACTTCGCGGTGACCTACTACTGCCTGCCGCCGCTGATGCACGCCGCCGGCCAGTGGGTGGCCATCTCCTGGCTGTGGAACGGGGGCCGCGTCATCCTGCACACCGGCTCGTTCGAGCCCGAGCGCGTGTGGGACACCGTCGACGCCGAGGGCGTGAACCTGCTCACCGTCGTCGGCGACGCCGTGGGCAAGCCGCTGCTCGATCGGTGGCTCGAGGAGCCCGGGCGCTGGGAGGCCGCGAGCCTGTTCTCGATCTCGAACGGCGGCGCGCCGATGTCGGCGGGCCTCAAGGCCCGCCTCGCGGAGGCGTTCCCCGGCAAGGTCATCTCCGACGGTTTCGGCTCGTCGGAGACTGGTGCCCAGGGGACCAACCGCCTCGAGCCCACCGACGCGGCGGCCCCCGCCGACGCACCGTCCGGCGGCGTGACCACGTTCCGGCCCGCCGACGACCGCACCGCCGTGCTCGGCGACGACTTCGAGCCGGTCGCGCCGGGGTCGGGCGCCATCGGCCGGGTGGCGCTGCGCGGGCGCATCCCGCTGCGCTACCACAACGACCCCGAGAAGACCGCGGCCACGTTCGTCGAGCACCGCGGCACCCGCTGGGTGATCACCGGCGACATGGCCACCGTCGACGCCGACGGCGGCATCACCCTGCTGGGTCGCGGCTCGCAGTGCATCAACACAGGCGGCGAGAAGGTCTTCTCCGAGGAGGTCGAGCTCACGCTGCAGGGGCACCCCGCGGTGGCCGACGTGCTGGTCGTCGGCGTGCCCGACGAGCGGTGGGGCCAGGCGGTCTGTGCGGTCGTGCAGCCCGCGCCGGGCACCTCGCCCACGCTCGAGGCGCTGCGCGACCACGCCCGCCGCGACCTGGCCGGCTACAAGCTGCCGAAGCACCTGGTGCTCGTCGACCAGGTGCGGCGCTCGCCCGCGGGCAAGGCCGACTACCGGTGGGCCGCGTCTGCCGCTGCTGACGAGGCCGACGCCCCCGCCTGACCCGACCCGCCCCGACCCCTTCCCGAACGCGGGTTGGGCGAACGGCGGGCGAACGGCAGGCGACACCCGTGTGACATGCTTCGGTCTGGACCTGCCGGGGGGCAGGGCCGGAACAGGGGATCCGATGTCACCGTTGACGCGTCGCGAACTGCTGGTCGGAGCTGCCGCGGCAGGCGCCGTCGGCGCGGTGGGGGTGGCGGGCTGCTCGTCGGACTCGAAGCACGCCGGTGGCGGGAGCCCCGCGGCCACGACCACGGCCACCACGCTCGAGGGCGGCCTGGCCGACCCGAGCAAGGCGCCGTTCGACACCGTCGTGGTGCTCATGATGGAGAACCGCTCGTTCGACCACCTCCTCGGGTGGCTCCCGGGTGCCGACGGTCGCCAGGCCGGCCAGACGTTCATCGACGTCACGGGCGCCAAGCACGCGAGCTGGAACATCGGCGCGGACGCGCAGGGGTGCAACTACGCCGACCCGAAGCACGACTGGCACGCGGCGGCCAGGCAGTTCAACAACGGCAAGGCCGACGGCTTCCTGCGCACCCAGCCCGTCGGCGACCAGTTCCCGATCAGCTACTACGGGCAGCAGGACCTGCCGGTGCTGTCCGCCCTGGCCACCAACTACACGGCCTTCGACCACTACTACTGCTCGTTGCTGGCGGCCACGTGGCCCAACCGCTTCTACCAGCACTGCGCGACCACCGACATCGACGACACCGGGCTGTACCCCGGGCCGCTCGGCGCGAAGGGCATGCCGCCGGCGAACGCCAAGCGGCCGTCGAACCTGCAGCTCGCGATCTGGGACCGCATCAAGGACGCCGGGTTGAAGGGCGGGTACTACTACCACGACGAGCCGATGACCGGCCTGTTCGCGAGCAAGCGCTACGACGACATCAGCTACCCCTACGCGCAGTTCCTCACGGACGCGAAGGCGGGCACGCTGCCCAACGTGACGTTCGTCGACCCCGACTACGGCACCGTCTCCGAGTACCTCGGCACCTCCAACGACATGCACCCGCACGGCAGCGTCGTGGTGGGCGACGCCTTCGTGGCCGAGGTGTACGACGCGCTGCGCAAGAGCCCGCAGTGGGACCGCATGGTGTTCGTGATCAACTTCGACGAGCACGGCGGCTTCTCGGACCACGTCGCGCCACCGACGGTCCCCGACGACACCGACAACGGTCCCGCGGCGGAGCACCCCGACTACAAGCGCCTCGGGTTCCGGGTGCCGGCGATCGCGATCAGCCCCTTCGCCCCGAAGAAGGTCGAGACCGCCGGGCCCTACGAGCACTGCTCGGTGCTGCGGATGATCGAGTGGCGGTGGGGCCTCGAGCCCATGACGCTGCGCGACAAGCACGCCAAGAACCTGGCCGACGCCCTCGACTTCTCGCAGCGCCGCGCCGCCATCACGCTCCCCGCCTACCCCGACCCCACCCCGGTGGCCTGCCCGCACCCCACGCTCGCCAAGGCCTGACCCCGGCGTGGCGGGCGACGATGGCTGCCACGTCGGTGTGAGGGGGCAGCGTGCCGAAGGCCCGGCCGCCCTGGTGGCCCAGCCGGGTGGCACAGAACGCGCCGGCGACCGCCTCGGGGGAGGTCGCGACGAGCAGGCAGCCCTGCAGCACCAGAGCCAGCCGCTCGACGAGGTCACGCGCCCGCAGCTCGAGGTCGTCGGGGTCGGCGAGGTCCTTCGCCAGCGCCTCGACCGCGTCGTCGAGCCGGTGGTCGTGACCGGCCACCGAGTGGAGCTGGCCGAAGAGGGCGTCGAGCGACTCCGGGCTCCGGCCGATCGCGCGGAGCACGTCGAGGCAGATGACGTTGCCCGAGCCCTCCCAGATGCCGTTGACCGGGGCCTGCCGGTAGAGGCGGGGAAGCCCGGTCTCCTCGACGAACCCGACCCCGCCGAGGCACTCCATGGCTTCGGCCAGGTGCACCGGGGCGCGCTTGCAGGTCCAGTACTTCAGGACCGGCGTGGCGAGTCGGCGCAGCGCGGCCGCGTGCTCGTCGCCGGCCCTCGCCCGGTCGAAGAGGCCCGCCAGCCACAACACGGCCACGGTGGCGGCCTCGGACTCGACAGCCAGGTCGGCCAGCACGTTCTGCATGAGGGGCTTGTCGACGAGCCGGCCACCGAAGGCGTCGCGGTGCGACGTGTGATGGATGGCCTCGGTGACACCGCGTCGCATCAGCGCCGCCGAGCCGAGCGAGCAGTCGAGGCGGGTGTGGTTGACCATCTCGATGATCGTGCGCACGCCTCGACCCTCGTCACCGACCAGGCGCGCCCAGGTGCCGGCCAGCTCGATCTCGCTGGACGCGTTCGAGCGGTCGCCGAGCTTGTCCTTGAGCCGTTGGATGCGGAAGACGTTGGGCGTGCCGTCGGGCTGCCAGCGCGGGGTGAGGAAGCAGCTGAGGCCGCCGGGCGCCTGGGCGAGCATGAGGAAGGCGTCGCTCATGGGCGCCGAGCAGAACCACTTGTGCCCGGTGAGCAGGTACTCGCCGCCCGGGCCGCCGCCGGCGATGGGGGCGGCCGTGGTGGTGTTCGCCCTGACGTCGGACCCGCCCTGCTTCTCGGTCATCGCCATGCCGCACGTGAGGCCGGCCTTGTCGCCGGGCGGGGCGAACGTGGGGTCGTAGGTGCGGCTGAGGATGCCGGGCTCCCACTCCGACGCCAGGTCGGGCTGCTGCCGCAGGGCGGGCGGCACCGAGTAGGTCATCGACACGGGGCACATGTGGCCACCGTCGACCTGGTACCAGACGACCATCTTGGCGGCGCGGGCGACATGCGCCCCGGCGCGGTCGTCGGCCCACGGCGCGGCGTGGATGCCGTGCCCGATCGCCACGCGCATCAGCTCGTGGTAGGCGGGGTGGTAGTCGACGCGGTCGATCCGCTGCCCGTAGCGGTCGTGGGTGCGCAGCACCGGCACGGAGGTGTTGGCCTGCTCGCTCCAGAGCTGCGCCTCGGGTGACCCGGCCAGGCGGCCGAGGGCGTGCAGGTCGTCACCGGCCCAGGCCGCGCCCTCACGCCCGACGGCCTCGACGAGCACGTTGTCGCCGCCGTAGACGTCGCGCTCGAGGAGCGGTGGCGGCTGGTTCGTCACGTCGTGGGTGGCGAGCGGATCGGGGTGCACGGGCGATCCTCCGATGTCGGTGCGGCAGCCGCCATTGTGCCCCACCCCCCGCTTTCGCGAACTTCTGGGGCCGGTCAGGCGGTGGCGGCGCCGACCTTGGCGGTGGGGGTGAAGGTGACCTTCATGCCCTCGTAGCCGCTCACGAAGTTGGCGGGCCGGTAGGCCGGCTCGGCGTCGCCGGCGAGCTCGAGGTCGGGGAGGCGCGTGAGCAGCTGCTCGAACATGACGCGCAGCTCGAGGCGGGCGAGCGCCTGGCCCAGGCAGAAGTGGGCACCGAAGCCGAACGCCACGTGCTCGTTCGGCGTGCGCTCGACGTCGAAGCGGAACGGGTCGTCGAACACGCGCTCGTCGCGGTTGGCCGAGGGGTAGAGCAGCAGCAGCTCGTCGCCCTCGGCGAGCTTCTGGCCGTGGAAGTCGACGTCGCCGGTGACGGTGCGGGCCATGTTCTTGATGGGCGTGACCCACCGCAACATCTCCTCGACGGCCGTCGGGATCCTGCCCGGGTCGTCGATGAGCTTCTGACGCTGCTCGGGGTGGGCCATGAGCTGGTAGGCGCCGCCGGAGATGACGTGGCGGGTGGTCTCGTCGCCGCCGATCAGCACCAGCAGCGACTCGTGCACGATGGCGTCGGGGCTGAGCTTCTCGCCGTCGACCTCGGCGTGCACGAACACGCTCATGAGGTCGTCGCGCGGGCACTTCTGGCGGTCGTCGACGACGCGGGCGGCGTACTCGGTGTAGCCCACGAAGGCTTCGGCGGCCTTCACCATGGCGTCCTCGTTGTCGAGCCCGACGAGGCCGCGAAGCATGTCATCGGACCACCGCATGAGGTCGGTCCGGTCGGCGGGCTCGACGCCGAGCGCGTCGCCGATGACGATGAGGGGGAGCCACGCGGCGATGTCCCACACGAAGTCGCACTCGCCGCGCTCGCAGACGTCGTCGATGATGGCGTCGCATGTCTGGCGCAGGTAGGCCTCCTGCTCCCGCACGCGCTTGGGCGTGAAGCCCTTGTTGATGAGCTTGCGACGCGCCCAGTGGGCCGGGTCGTCCATGTCGATCATCATCGGGAGGGGGCCGTTGGCGGGACGGATGCCGCCGGCGTTGGAGAACAGCTCGGGGTGCTTCGACACCTCCTTGATCTCGTGGTAGCCGGCGATGCCCCACACCCCGCTGTTGGGGTCGTGGTACACGGGAGCGTGCTGGCGCATCCAGGTGAGCTCCTCGTGGGGATTGCGCCCCCAGAAGCTCCCGCTCACCAGATCGATGCGGTCGTTGGTCGGGTGCTCGGCCATGGCGCGGACTCTAGTAGAACCTGTTCCAGTCTTGAGTCGAACAGGGGGCCGTGTGGAGATCGCGTACACCACCGAGCAGGATGCGCTGCGCCAGGAGCTGCGCGCCTACTTCCGGGAGCTGATGACGCCCGAGGTGCAGGCCGAGGTCGCCACCGGCGAGACCGGTGGCCCGGCGTCGCTGGCCGCGGTCCGCAAGATGGGCGCCGACGGCTGGCTCGGCATCGGCTGGCCGAAGGAGTACGGCGGCCAGGGCGCCACACCCCTCGAGCAGTTCATCTTCATCAACGAGTCGTGGCGGGCGGGCGCCCCCACGCCGTTCCTCAGCATCAACACCGTCGGCACCACCATCCAGGAGTTCGGGACGCAGGAGCAGAAGGACTTCTTCCTGCCGCGCATCCTGGCGGGCGAGCTGCACTTCTCGATCGGCTACACCGAGCCCAACTCGGGCACCGACCTGGCGTCGCTCACCACCAGGGCGGTGAAGGACGGCGACGAGTGGGTCATCAACGGGCAGAAGACCTTCACCAGCCTCGCCAGCTACGCCGACTACGTGTGGCTCGCGGTCCGCACCGACCCGGAGGCCCCGAAGCACCGCGGCATCACCATCTTCGCGGTGCCCACCACCGACCCCGGGTACTCGTACTCGAAGATCCAGACGATGGTGAACGCCAGCACCTTCCAGACCTTCTACGACAACGTGCGCGTGCCGGAGACGGCCATCATCGGGCAGCTCAACCGCGGCTGGGACCTCATCGTCAATCAGCTCAACTACGAGCGGGTGTCGCTGGCACCCCCCGGCACCGTCGAGCGGGTCTACTCGGAGGCGCTCGACTGGGCGTGCGAGGAGAAGCTGGCCGACGGTCGCCGCGTGATCGACCAGGAGTGGGTGCAGCTCAACTTCGCCCGGGTGCGTGCCGGCATCGAGGCGCTCACCCTCATGAACTGGAAGGCCGCCACCGCCCCGTCGGTCGACCCTGCGTTCTGCAGCGCCATCAAGGTGTACGGCACCGAGTTCTACATCCAGGCCTACCGGCTGCTGATGGAGATCATGGGGCAGCGCAGCACCCTCGGTCGGGGCTCGCCCCTGGCGCTGCTCGAGGGACACCTCGAACGTGCCTGCCAGGGCACCCTCATCCTCACCTTCGGCGGTGGGGTCAACGAGGTCCAGCGCGACCTCATCTCCCTGTTCGGCCTCGGCATGCCCCGCACCCCCCGGATGTGACCACCATGGACCTCACCTTCTCCGAAGAGCAACAGGCGATCCACGAGCTCGCCGGCCGCATCCTCACCGACAAGCTCCCCGCGGAGCGACTGCGTGAGATCGAGACCACCGACCCCGACCGCTTCGCGCGCGACGCGTGGGACGAGCTGGCCAAGTCCGAGCTGCTCGGCATCGGCCTGCCCGCCGACGTCGGGGGCGGCGGCTACGGATTCCTCGAGACCTGCCTGGTGCTCGAGCAGGTCGGCCGCACGGTCGCGCCGGTGCCCGCGTACGCCACCCTCGTCCTCGGCGCGCTGCCCATCGCCGAGTTCGGCGACGACGCGCAGCGGGCGGCCTGGCTGCCCGGGGTGGTCGCCGGCCGAACCGTCCTCACCGCGGCGTTGGTCGAGTCGGGCGACGGCATCCCGCCGGCACGCCCCGCCACCACGGCCACGCCCGTCGACGGTGGGTGGGAGCTCTCGGGGGAGAAGTGGTTCGTCCCGGCTGCACACCTCGCCGCCGCGGTGCTCGTGCCCGCGGCGCTGCCCGACGGCTCGGCGGCCGTGTTCCTGGTCGACCCGAAGGCCTCGGGCGTCGGGCTCACCGCGCTCGACACCTTCAGCGGCGAGCCGCAGTTCACCGTCACGCTCGACGGGGTCGCGGTCGCGGCCGACCAGCGCCTCGGCGGCGCGGCTGCCGACGGCGCCGCCATCGTGGCCTGGATCACCGCCCGTGCGGTTGCGGCCACCTGCGTCACCCAGGCCGGCGTCGTCGAGGGCGCGCTGCGGATCACCGCCGCGTACGTGTCGCAGCGCGAGCAGTTCAACGCCAAGCTCGCCACGTTCCAGGCCGTGTCGCAGCGCACCGCCGACGCCTACGTCGACACGGAACTGGTGCGCCTGACCGCCTGGCAGGCGGCCTGGCAGCTGGCGAACGGCCTCGACGCGGCCGAGGCGATCTCGATCGCCAAGTTCTTCACGGCTGAGGCGGCGCAGCGCGTCGTCCACGCGGCGCAGCACCTGCACGGCGGCATCGGCCTCGACCTCGACTACCCGGTGCACCGCTACTTCCGGTGGGCGAAGGAGCTCGAGCTGCGCCTCGGCGGAGGCGTCCAGCACCTCGCGCCGCTGGGTGCCATGCTCGCGGCCACACACTGACCCTGTCCGCCGCCTGACCGCCGTTCCCGGTCCGGCCGGTCGCCGATCCCGTCCTTCCTGCACGAGGTAGTCCCCGCATGCCCCCATCCCGATCGCTCCCGAGTCGGCCGCGGTGGCGCTCCGCCCTGCTGGCCCCCTGCCTGCTCGCCTTCGTGGCGGTCCTGCTGGTCGCCTGCGGCTCACGCGTGAAGGCCGGGTCGGTCGACGAGGGCCTGGGCAACCCCACGGGCGGCACCACCGCGGCCACCACCGCCGCCACGGGCGGGACCGGCCAGGCCGCGGCCAACATGGTGGGCACCATGCCGTCCCCCTGCGGCCCGGGCCACGCCACGGGCGCCACCGACCAGGGCGTCACGCCCACCACCATCAAGATCGGCGTCATCTCCGACAAGAACGGCATCGGCGGCATCACCGTGCCCACCGTCGGCATCCAGGGCTCCATGCAGGCCTTCGTGGCCTACTGCAACAGCCTGGGCGGGGTCCGCGGCCGCAAGCTCCAACTGGTCACCTTCGACTCCAAGCTCTTCCAGGAGAACGAGGCCATGAAGCAGGCCTGCAGCTCCGGCATCTTCGCCCTGGTCGGCAGCGGCTCGGTGGCCGACGACCAGGGCGCGCAGACCATGGTCGACTGCAAGCTCGTCGAGGTCGCCGGCTACACGGCCACCTACGCCAAGGGCCTCTCGCCCCGGGTGTTCTCGGTCATCCCGAACCCGGGCAACATCTTCCCGACGGGCCCGGCCCGGTACATCGCCGAGCAGTACCCCGAAGCCATCAAGAAGGCCGGCATCGTGTACCCGAGCACGCCCGACACGGCCAAGAACCAGGCCAAGCGCATGGAGCAGGCCACGGTGCCGTTGGGCTTCAGGTACATCGCCGACACGCCCACCGCGCCGCTCGTCACCAACTGGGCGCCGATCGTGCAGTCGCTCAAGGACAAGGGCGTGCAGTACCTCACGGCCATCACCACGGTCGACCAGACGGTGCAGATGCTCAAGGCCATGAAGGTGGCCGGCTTCGCCCCGAAGGTGGTCGACCTGGCGCAGCAGTACTACGACCCCGCGCTGGCCTCGTCGGGGGTGGCCGAGGGCGCCTACGTCCTCACCAACACCCAGCCCTTCGAGGAGCCCAACGCCGCCATCGACCTCTACAACCAGTGGCTGAAGAAGGCCGGCGGCGGCACGGCGCCCACCACGCTCGGGGTCGAGTCGTTCTCGGCCGGGCTGCTGTTCGCCAAGGTCGCCGGGAGCCTCGGCTCGCACCTCACGCGCCAGAACCTCATCACCGGGCTGACCAAGGTCACCTCGTGGGACGCCGGCGGCCTGCACCCGACCCAGAACCCCGGCCAGAACAAGGCCAACTCGTGCGTGCTCTACCTGCGGGTGAAGGGCGGCAAGTTCGTGCGGGCCTTCCCCGACAAGGGCTTCTCGTGCAACGCGGCGAACACGGCTCCGGTGAGCGGGAACTTCGGCAAGGTCCCGGTGGAGAAGTAGGGGGGTGAGCGCCGCCCAGTTCCTGCAGTACACGATCCTTGGCCTCGCCGCGGCGGGCGTCTACGCGGTCGCGGCGAGCGGGCTCGTGGTCACCTACACCACCACCGGCATCTTCAACTTCGCGCACGGCGCCGTGGGGATGATCGCGGCCTACACCTACTGGGAGCTGCGCATCAACCACCACCTGCCGGCACCCCTGGCGCTGTTCCTGGTGCTGCTGGTGCTGGCACCGCTCATGGGCATCGTGATCGAGCGCGTGGTGATGCGGAAGATGGGTGAGGCGTCGACCATCACCCAGATCGTGGTCACCATCGGCCTGCTCGCCACCCTCATCGGCATCGGGAACGTGCTGTGGCCCGCGGGCAGCGCCACCAAGCCCTACACGCTGCCCTCGTTCTTCGGCGACGCCCGGCTGGTGCACATCGGTGGCGTCGCCATCCCATGGCACAGCCTGGTGGTGCTGGCCTGTGCGGGTCTCGTCGCGCTGGGGCTGCGGCTGCTGCTCCACGGCACCCGCCTCGGCGTCGCCATGCGCGCCGTGGTCGACGACCGCGAGCTCACCAGCCTCACCGGCGGCAACCCCGACACCACGGCCACCTTCAGCTGGGTGCTCGGCTGCTTCCTCGCCGCGCTCGCCGGGGTGCTCATCGCCCCGATCGTGAGCCTGAGCGTGGCCGGTCTCACCCTGCTGGTCATCAACGCCTACGCCGCGGCCATCGTGGGCCGGCTCCGGAGCCTGCCGCTCACCTACCTCGGCGCGCTCATCCTGGGGCTCGGCGACAGCTACTTCAGCCTCGCCAGCGCCCACATGAGCCGCACCCCCACGTGGGTCACCGACCTGCACAACTCGCTCCCGGTCATCCTGCTGTTCGTGGTGCTCCTGGTGCTGCCCCAGGACCGGGTGCGCGTCACCGACCGGATCCGGGCCCGCAGCAACATCCCCATGCCGTCGCTCCGCAAGGCCGCCACGGCGGGTGTGGCCCTGGTGGTCGTGGCGTGGGTGGCGGCCGGGGTGCTGCACGGCAGCGCGCTGCGCGCCGGTGGACAGGGGCTCGCGCTGGCGGTGGTCATGCTCTCGCTGGTGCCCCTCATCGGCTACGCGGGCCAGATCTCCCTGGCGCAGCTGGCGTTCGCGGGCATCGGTGCCCTGGCGGCCGTCGAGGTGGTCGGAGCCAACGGCTCGCCGCTCGGGTTCCTCGTGGCCGCCGTCGTGGCGGGCGCGGTGGGCGCGCTCGTGGCCCTGCCCGCGCTGCGCCTGAAGGACCTCTACCTGGCCCTTGCCACCATGGCGTTCGCCCTGTTCGTGGAGCAGGTCGTGTTCGACGGCATCGACGGCTTCTCGTCCGACACGCGGGTGTTCGGCCGCTTCTCGCTGGTCAGCAGCGACCGGGCCTACTTCGTGTTCATGGCGGCGATGTTCGCGGTGCTCGGGTTCGGCGTGGTCGTGCTGCGGCGCAGCCCGTTCGGTCGACGGCTCCAGGCCATGAAGGACAGTCCCGCGGGGTGCGCCACCGTGGGCATGAGCCTCACCGCCACCAAGCTCATCGTGTTCTCGCTGTCGGCGGCCATCGCGGGCATCGGCGGCTACCTGCTGGCGTGCTGGAAGGGCAGCGTCGGGGTCGACGACTACAGCCTGCTCACCGGTGCCCTCGCCATGCTGCCGGTGCTGCTGCTCGCCGTGGTGGGTGGCATCACCGCCGTGTCGGGCGCGCTGCTCGGCGCGCTCATCCTGGTGGCGCTGCCCCAGGTGGCCGAGGCCTACCCCTCGCTCGCCAACCTCATGATCCTGCTCCCCGGCCTGGTCGGCATCAGCCTGGCGCGCAACCCCGACGGCCTCGTCGCCGACCTCTCCCGCCTGTCGCGCGCGGTCCGCGACCGCTACGAGGCACGGCGGGCGGCCACCGGCGACCCACTGCACGTGCCGCGCGCCGGGCGGGCCCGGGCCGTGCAGCCCGAGGCCGTGGCGTTCGGTCGGCGCGCGGCGAACGACGACGAGCTCCGTGCCCTCGAGGCCGGGCTCGGCGTGGTCAGGGAGGACTGCGGTGTCGTTGCTTGAGGCCCGCGGGGTCTCCGTGCGCTTCGGTGGCCACACCGCGCTGCACGTCGTCGACCTCGACGCCGAGGCGGGCGCCGTCACGGGCCTGATCGGCCCCAACGGGGCGGGCAAGACCACGCTCTTCAACGCCGTCACGGGTCTGCAGCCCATCGACGGCGGGCGCGTCTCGCTCGATGGCGTCGACCTGCACCGCCTCAAGCCGCACCAGCGGGCGCGGCTGGGGATCGCCCGCACGTTCCAGCGGCTCGAGGTGTTCGGCTCCCTCACCGTGCGCGAGAACGTGCTCATCGGGGCCGAGCTGCGCAGGTCGTGGGGCCACGGTCCGATCGACCCCCCGCACGACGCCGACGCGCTGGTCGAGCGCATGGGCCTGGCCGAGTTCGCCGCCGAGCGGGCCGACACGCTCCCCACGGGCCATGCCCGCATGGTGGAGCTGGGTCGGGCGCTCGCCACACGGCCCCGGGTGCTGCTGCTCGACGAGCCGGCGTCGGGCTTGTCCGACACCGAGACCGAGACGCTGTCGGGCGTGCTCGGCGAGCTCGCCTCGAGCGGCATCGCGGTGCTGCTCGTCGAACACGACGTGCGCCTGGTGATGGAGGTGTGCACCTCGATCCACGTGCTCGACTACGGCGCCATGCTGGCCGTCGGCACGCCGGCACAGATCCGCACCGACCCCAAGGTGCTCGACGCCTACCTGGGGACCCCCGTGGCCGGCGGGGGTGCGGGCTGATGGCCGCCACCGTCCTCCCCGGCGAGGCTCCCGCCCTCCTCGAGGTCCGGGGCCTGCGCGCGGGCTACGGCCAGATCGAGGTGCTGCACGGCGTCGACCTCACCGTGCGGGCAGGCACCGTCGTGGCCCTGCTCGGGCCCAACGGGGCCGGCAAGAGCACCCTGCTCAAGGCGGTGAGCGGGCAGGTCAAGCCCATGGGCGGCTGCGTGCACCTGGGGGGCCGCCACGTCAACGGCACCCCGCCGCACCGCCTGGCCCGCATCGGGCTGTGCACCATCCCCGAGGGTCGCGGCGTGTTCCCCAACCTCACGGTGCGCGAGAACCTGCTGATGGACACCTACTCGGGCTCCCGCGCGGCCGACATCGAGGCCCACGCCTTCGAGCGCTTCCCCCGGCTCGGCGAGCGCCGCCACCAGCTCGCGGGAACCATGTCCGGCGGCGAGCAGCAGATGTTGGCCATGGCCCGGGCGCTCGCCACCGACCCGGCGCTGCTGCTGCTCGACGAGCTGTCGATGGGCCTCGCGCCACTGGTCGTCGAGAGCCTCTACGAGATCGTCGGGCACATCGCCGCCGAGGGCGTGTCGATCCTGGTGATCGAGCAGTTCGCCCGCACCGTGCTCGATGTGGCCCACGTGGCCGCCATCATGTCGCACGGCCGGATCGACACCGTCGACACCCCGGCCCAGATCGAGGCGGAGCTGTCCTCCGCGTACTTGGGAGTGAACCCATGACCGACCAACCTGCAGCCACCGACCGCGAGGGCACGGTCGCGGGGCCCGCCGGAGCTGCGACTCCGCCCGGGCCGGGTGCGACGCAGCCGGCCAGTGCCCGTGCCGAGCGCTTCCTCGCCGACGCCGAGGCGCTCGACGTGCCCACCTCCATCGCCACCACCGAGCGGCGGGTGCTCGTGACCGGCGCCCTGCTCGTGGCCGGCGGGTTCGCGGCCATCATCGCCGGCTACTGGGGCGCGTCGGGCACGGCCAAGATCTACGAGGAGATCCCGTACCTCATCTCCGGCGGCATCTTCGGCATCGCCCTGGTGGTGGTCGGTGCGTTCCTGGTGGCGCGGTACTCCACGGCCAAGCTGCTGCGCTTCTGGCTGGCCCGCCTCTCCGCCGAGCACCAGCTCCAGACCGACCGCCTCGTCGCCGCGGTCGAGCGCCTCGAGGCCCGCGCCGACGAGTAGCCCGGCGGCTGGTGGTGGTCAGGCGGGGGCGGGGGCCTTGACGGGCGTGTAGCTGATCGGCATGTGCTTGATGCCGTTGATGAAGTTCGAGCGCAGGCGGCTCGGTGGGGCCGACAGCTCGATGTCGGGGAGCACGGCCAGCAGCTCCTGGAACATGAGCTTGATCTCGGCGCGGGCCAGGTTCGCCCCGAGGCAGAAGTGGGGGCCGCCCCCACCGAACGCGATCTGCTGCAGGTGCGCGTTGGGGTCGCGGGTGATGTCGAACCGGAACGGGTCGTCGAACACGTCGGCGTCGCGGTTGCCCGACATGTGGACCATGACCACGCGGTCGCCTTCGGCGATCTTCTGCCCGCCGAGCACGAGGTCGGTGGTGGCGGTGCGGCGGAAGTGCATGACCGGGGTGGTCCAGCGCAGGAACTCCTCGGTGGCCGTGTCGATCAGCGACGGGTCGTCGAGGAGGCGCTGGCGCTCGTCGGGATGCTCGAGCAGGGCGAACATCGACTGGGAGATGGCGTTGCGGGTGGTCTCGTTGCCGGCGACGGCGAGCAACAGGAAGAACATGTTGAACTCCATCGGGCCCAGCCGCTCGCCGTCGACCTCGGCCGTCAGCAGCGTGGTGATGATGTCGTCGGCGGGGGAGCTGCGCCTCGCCTCGGCCAGTGCCTCGGAGTAGGCGTAGAGCTCGGCGGCCGCCTCGCCCGCCTCCTCGGCCGGGCTGGACTGGTCGCGGAACTCGGGGTCGTTGAAGCCGATGAGCCGGTTCGACCAGTCGAACACCAGGTGCCGGTCCTCCTGGGGCACGCCCATGATGTCGGCGATGGCCTGCAGCGGCAGCTCGCAGGCGATGTCGGTGACGAAGTCGCACTCGCCCCGCTCGGACACCTCGGCCACGATCCTCTGCGCCCGCTCGCGCAGCGTGTCGATGAGCATGCGGATGGTGCGGGGCGTGAACGCCTTGTTCACGATCTTGCGCAGCCGGGTGTGGTCGGGCGGGTCCATGTTGAGGATCATCAGCCGCTCGCCGACGAGCTGGTCCTCGGAGTGGTTGTCGAGGAGCGTGCCGCCCTTGCTCGACGAGTACGACTTGGCGTCCCGGTTCACGGTGACGATGTCCTCGTGGCGGGTGACCGCCCAGAAGAAGCCGCCGTCGGGGTGGGGATGGGCGTAGACGGGTGCCTCACGCCGCAACGTCGTGAACATCTCGTGCGGCACGGCGGCCACGTAGTTGTCCGGATCGTAGATGTCGACGTCGGCCAGTTCCACGGCTTCCCCACTCGGCGATCGGGCCCGGCGGCGGGTGCCGCGGACGATGAGAACGTGTTCTAGTCGAGAATACCCGTCCAGCGGCCCGGGAGCCGACGAACCAACGAGAACCTGTTCTAGTGTCTCGCCCATGACCACTGAGCCCCACCTCTTGACCGAGCGCCGAGGCCACGTCCTCATCGTCACGCTCAACCGCCCCGAAGCCCGCAACTCCCTCAGCTCCGAGATGCTCGTCGGCGCCCACAACGCCTGGCACCTGCTCGACGAGGACGACGACCTGCGTGTCGGCATCCTCACCGGGGCGGGTGGCAACTTCTGCTCCGGCATGGACCTGAAGGCGTTCGGCAGCATCGACATGTCGACCGTCGACCGGGGCGGCCAGCAGGAGGGCGAGGAGATCGACGGGCTGGAGCTGGCCTGGCACGCGCTGCTGCGCCACTTCCGTCCCAGCAAGCCCATCATCTCGGCCGTCGAGGGCTACTGCGTGGCCGGCGGCAGCGAGATCCTGCAGGCCACCGAGCTGCGCGTCGCCGGCGAGAGCGCCCAGTTCGCCATCGCCGAGGTGCGCCGGGGCCTCTTCCCCCTGGGCGGCTCGACGGTGCGGCTGCAGCACCAGATCCCCTTCACCATGGCCGCCGACCTGCTGCTGACCGGCCGCATGATCAGCGCCGCGGAGGCCA